>Ga0207072_1037_pt1 | contig 42731 bp, 39 predicted proteins | sample Alteio_BWMinHeat_68_FD_153570 | JGI IMG/M metagenome (GOLD analysis project Ga0207072, IMG submission 153570) | Enriched cells from forest soil in Barre Woods Harvard Forest LTER site, Petersham, Massachusetts, United States -... | ecosystem: Environmental > Terrestrial > Soil > Temperate forest >... | reverse complement strand
AAATGAAAGTCCCTCGTAATGCACATGACCAGTACATCTTCTCTAAAAAAATTTCAAAAAACCAGTTACAACCTGAAAATCTTGCTTTTTTAGCTAAGCACGAAACCCCGAACAAAATTTTCCATGTCATGATCTATCTTGGAAATGAACAGTGGCTAGAAGCAACAAGCGATTCGATGAATGTGCGGATTGTCACTATGGATCAAAAACTGATGATCTATCCAACTGGAGTAGAGCTACACTATGGAAAAATTTAAACGCAAAGGCGCAAAGGTGCAAAGAAATATTTAAAAAAATTCTTCTTTGTACCTTTGCTCCTTTGCGTTAATATCTTTCTTTGCGCCTTTGCGCCTTTGCGTTTAATTTTTTTAATAGGCTTATACCTTATGACAAGTATTCCAGGATCACATGAAGATCATGTCAACATCCAAGGCATCGATATTGCCCTAGCTTTTCCAGACGAATTTCCATCGCAGTGGGTGGGTCAACAAGATGTCATGGACCAACTTCTAGCCGCTTGGTTAGTGATCAGTTCGCATGATATTCCCTTAAATCCTCGCCTCGTCGGTAAGCCTGGCGTGGGAAAAACCACTCTGGCGTATGCTGCAGCAAAGAAATTGAACAAAGACACCTACATCTATCAGTGCACCATGGACACTCGCCCAGAAGACCTTCTCATTACGCCTGTGATCGATAAGGGCGGCAGTATCCGTTATGCAGCTTCCTCATTGGTCAGCGCAATGATCCGCGGTGGTGTCTGCATTCTAGACGAAGCTAACCGGATGAGTGAAAAATCTTGGGCTTCATTAGCGGCTCTTTTGGACACTCGCCGTTATGTTGAATCTATTGTTGCCGGACTGAAAATTCCTGCGCATCGCGACTTTCGTATTTGTGTCACCATGAATGATGACGCCTCGACCTATGAGATCCCAGAATATATTCATAGCCGTCTTCAACCGCAAATTTACCTGGATTTTCCGGAAGCGGAAGAAGAGCGTCGCATTTTAAAAGAAAATTTACCTTTTGTGGATGAAGAGATTCTGGAATATGTTATCGCCTTCTTGCAAAAAGTGCATGGGCAAGACGAAAACTATACGGTGCGTGATGGGATAAACATCGCTCGCTATGCTGCCAAGCGGTTGAAATCGTTTGAAGGTCGTCAAGTCGAAAAGGAGAGCCTTCTTAGACAAGCGGTGATCATGACTCTGGGTGATACAGCGCTTAATTACCTTTAGGCTGAATCTCCGGCACAGCGAAAGCCATAGGTACTGTTCACAGTACCTGGGTTATTGCGATGCCTCTTAGAGCAGCGTAAATCTTCTTTCAAGCTCTTCCAGCAGCCGCCTCGCAATACTCTGTAGTTACCCTGAAGGGGTCCTTTTGGATTATCCGGCTCCTGCATCGAGACTTCATAGTAATTGTATCCATACCAGTCTTGGCACCACTCATAGACATTTCCTGCCATATCGTAGAGCCCAAAGACATTAGCGGCATAACTCATCACCGCAGTAGTGTCCGAACTAAAAAAGTTGGCTTGCGATTTTTCTATCTCACCACCCGTCGGATACATCAACCTCTCAACCCCTGCAGAAGCTGCAATTTCCCACTCTGCTTCTGTTGGCAACCGCTTGCCTACCCATTTGGCATAGGCCATAGCTCCATACCACGTCACCCCTACTACAGGGTGTTTTGAATAACCCGATTCGATGCTGAGCTTCCCGCCACTTCTTTTAATTCGGGCATCCTTTAACCGAATTAGATCGCGATGATAACTATCCTTTTCACTTCCGACATACTCCAAAAAGCGTACAAACTGCTCATTGATAACAGGATGAATATCCAATGCAAAGTTATCCAGATGAATCTGATGGCAGGGCATCTCGTCTCGACTGCCTTCGGCGCTTCCTCTCCAAAAGGTGCCTCCAGGAATCACTCTCATTTCGGTGAGAAGGGGTTGAATAGACCTAAGTTCTTTACGCTCAGGGGTATAGTGCTTAACTGCCACCTCCCCTGACTTTGCCTGTGGAGGCTCCGCCTCTTCCACCTTCATTCCTCCCGGCGCGATTAATCCCTGATCAATCTCTTTTTGCAGGTGCGCTCCTCGTAAAGCATTTGATTCTGCCATCGGAAACTCCACGCGCATTCCTTGAAATTCAGAAGGCTCGTCCTTCAAAGTTGCAAGTGTATCTGATAACCTTTCAGGTCGCTGTAGAGGATTCGGACGCAAGCAGTGCGCAATCATGCGGTCCCAAGGATACTTCAATCCTTGGCGAATCTCAGAAGGCATCGAGAAAAATCCTTCTGGAAAATGCCCTGTCAAGGCATAGTAGGCAAGTACACCAAAGGAATAAATATCCGCTTTATGCGATAGCGATGAGATTCCATCGATACACTTTTGCTCAGGCGCTAAAAAGGCAAACGTTTGTAGAAACGACTGCTGGATAGGGCTTAGATGGGCCAATTCTAAAGGAGGAAATGGATAGCGTGTCTCCTCATTTGCAGCCTGAGCCCAAAAGGATGCCGACCCTAATGTTTCGGCTACAGACTTAAACGAGCGCGCTAAAACAGCGCCACAACCAATAATGCGCGACAATCCAAAATCGCTTAAATACCAGGATGCTCCTTCTTTAGCACTTCCTACAAGTACATTGCTTAGTTTTAGGCCGCGATGGATCATCCCTTTTCCATTCATCTCGGTAACATGCGCGTGATCGAGTGCAGAGGCGATTTCCATCAGATGATTGATTAATACATCCTCATCAATAGGTTCAGGCAAAGATTTTAAGTAGTGATAGAGATTAGTCGATTCTCCAGTATCATCCACAATGCAATCAGTCACCAAAAAATAGACTCCATCATGAAAACAGACGTTGTGAATCGCAACAATATTTGGGTGCTGCAGAGCGGCAAGTCGCGATACATCCTCTTGGAAGCGCTGAATGAAAGCCCTATCCACCGCGAGTTCTTCAGGCAAGATTTTGATAGCATACTGCTTCTTCATAAAGCGATGCTCAGCCAAATAGACCACCCCTAAACTTCCCTTTCCCAGCTGCTTTAGTAACGTGTAGTCTCCCAATTCGCGTGTTAACATGCTATCACCTGCCTTTAAGGTTCGTAATCTTAATCATTCTAGGCAAAATGTTCCAACCTTTTTTTCATGATAGTATTGACTTAAACTTCAAAAATATGTTATTATTTTGATTATTTTAAATACGAGATAGTAAAATGTTAGGTAAAATTATTTCTAGTAATAACTGGCTGTGTACTATTAATGAATCAGATTATAAACAACAGGTGTGTAATGGTGCTTACTATCATTTACACCGCCTCTATTTTGTTAAAACAGCAAAAGACCGCTTTGCCGTCGTATCCGTTAATTTAATCCAGCGCATTACAGCCACTCTGCTCAAATTTCTCACTCTTGGATTCTGTAACTACTATCAAACCTTGTTAAACGAAAAACAGGCCGAACTCATTTACACTGAAGCTCCTATAATACAATTTGAAAAAGATGAAAAAGAAAGAATTGAATCCATGATCAATTGGGGATTATCTTCAAGAACCTCATTTGCAGATGCAAAATCGAATACATCAGTTATTAGTGTGATTTTAAACCACAAACAAAAAACTAATGCGGAATTAAAAATTCAACCACAAAAAAATGAAATTGTACCGCATAAAAGGAAGCAAATTGAGGCTACTTTACGATTTATGCTTCTTGAACGTGATGATATCAAAGGCTATAGCATAGAAAGAGATGATGTTTTTGCAGTATATAAAAACAGTGAATTCCCACACAATGTTACAGTAATTAAAAAAGAAGATATTGAAAGAATTCATGAAACAATGTCAAAACTTCCTTTAATAGATTGTAATGGATTAAAATCCCATCAAGTCAGCTGGGTAAAACTTATATATCAAGCATACTTTGACTATGCTCTACATGAAAATCATCCTACTGTTTTTTGGAATATTCGAGAACAAGACGACAAATTTATGGATCAGCTTGTTAAGGCTGGTCTTATTCACGAATGGAGCATTGATTATTTGTACGTTCAAAAATACGTTGCTAAATTAGTTCCTAATGCATTTTTATCTCGGCATATCCTCACTTGGCGAAACTTAGCAGTCATCGAAGCAGAAGAAGCTTCACAAAATTAAACGCAAAGTCGCAAAGGCACAAAGAAAGGTTTTGAACTGTGTCAAGAGACACACAGTTCAAAACCTTTCTTTGCGCCTTTGCGACTTTGCGTTTAATATCAATGATGCAAGACAAATTCATGAGTGAATAGCGGATTTTATACTGAAAAAATGGCGATTCTCTGATATAGTGGTTCCAAATTTACTTTTTTCCTTAAGGCTCTCATGGATAAGCGTACCCTTCTCTTAGTCATTGCATTCACCTTAGCTTTCATCGGCTTACAGATGTACTTTCAAAATCAAAATCAGGAAGAGATGCATCAATGGAATGTACAAAAGCAGGCCAAGCTTGAATCAAAAAAGAAGAAGCTGGAAGAGGAAATTCTCACTCAAACCATGCCCAAGGAATCGCTGCATCTAGTTGAGCTCTATCCTTCTGGAAAGGATCAGCAGTCAGTGGGTTGGGGGGTATTGTCAGGAGAGGGAATTATCTCTCTTCAGGAGAATATGCCGGACGAGATACGCGTTGTTTCTGATTCAAAAGAATTGGGGGTATTCAAGAAAAAATTTACCTCTGAAACGTCCCCTGCCTTCTCTATCTATACAAAATCTGACAGTAGTCAACTTAAAATTGGCGAGCTTAACTACTTTGGCTCATTCGATTTACAGCTAGTCAATGACAAGCGTTCTCAGTTAGCTAAGTATGTAGACGGCGTCTTTGTCCTTCCTGCAAAAGAGCTGCAACTTGTCTATTTCCAGATCGATGAAAAAGCGCCTCTTCCTCCTATTGCGACTATGCCAGAAAGTGATGCTCTAGTCCTGTTTCCTCATGAAGGAAATATTCTGCCTGTGGGTATTTATGATGCGAAGAATAAGGCCTTTATTCCTCTTCAGACTCTGCAAGGCATTGACAAGTATGCGACAGTTGTTCCCTTTAAGCAATCAGAAAAGGTACAGAATAGTACTGAAAAATTTTATGTGCTGGAAAATGCCTATCAACAGCTGGTCTTCTCGTCTCGCGGGGCTGCTCTGGCCGAAATCAACCTTCCTTTAAAGGACAAATCTCATCCTAATAGCATTGTGATGCCCATCGAGCTAGATGAGCAAATGGTCAAAGAACATCCTGCGAATGAACGCTTTCCTTCGCATCCCTATTTGACCTATGACTCGACTAGCGAGCATACTCAAGGCACATTGGGAGGCTATTACCCGTTGATTCGTCGCGATTTTTTTGATCCTGCTAAGAGGGCAACACGTACAGTGCCTCCCCAGTTCTACTCGGCAAACATTGTTTCGGACTATCCTGAGCTGGCTGAATTGAATTATACTGTGAAGGAATTCACAAAAGACAAGATTGTTTTTGAAGCAAAGCAGCCTTTCCGAAAAATCACCAAAACATACAAGTTAGATACTGCTCAGGCGCCCTACTGCTTTACTTTGGATATACAAATTGATGGGGATAATCGCTCGCTATGGCTGACGACGGGTATTCCTGAAGTTGAATTGATTTCAAATGCTCCTGCACCAACATTAAAATACCGGTTTTCTCGCGGAACGAGTGCAGAGGTAAAGCCCATAGACCTACCTCAGGAGGCAGCGACCTATAGCCAGGTGCAGCCTGACTGGATCTGTAATTCGAATGGCTTTTTTGGGATAATCCTAGATCCTCTTTCAAATCTTGAAGGTGGCTTTAGAGTGCAAACAGTGCCTGGCGAGACGGTGCTTTCTCGGCTTGTGTTGACAGGTCTGAGTGGAGACTCTCTTCCGGGTTACATGATGATGGTGCCCTTAAAGATTCCGGGTGGAAAGGCTTCGTTTAGATTCTTTGCAGGACCTTTTGGAACGGATCTTTTGGAATCGATTGATAAGCACTATTCGGATGCTGCTACGGGATATAACCCTGATTATATTGCTAGCCAGACTTTTCACGGTTGGTTTGGATTTATTTCAGGACCTTTTGCCAAATTTCTGTTCTTCCTGATGAATTTTTTCCACACATTGACAGGGTCTTGGGGACTTTCAATTATACTTTTAACTGTAGCCCTGAGGATCATGCTCTATCCTCTCAATGCCTGGTCGATGCGTTCTTCTACACAAATGCAGACTGTCATGCCCGAGGTTACAGCTATTCAGGAAAGGCATAAAAAAGACCCGAAAAAGGCGCAGGAAGAGATTATTAAAATTTATCGCGAAAGAGGGATTAATCCTCTCTCTGGCTGCCTTCCCTTATTAATTCAAATTCCATTTTTAATTGGAATGTTTGACCTGCTGAAATCAACCTTTGAGCTACGTGGGGCCTGTTTTATTCCAGGATGGATCAACAACTTAGCTGCTCCGGATGTTCTCTTTAGCTGGAGCTATTCGTTGCCTATCATCGGAAATCAATTCCATTTACTGCCGATTCTTACTGGTATTGTGATGTTCCTCCAGCAGCGCTGGATGTCTCCCGCTCCAAAAGATCCGACCTTAATGACAGATAAAGACCGGCAACAAAAAGCAATGGGGTCAATTTTTGCTCTAATGTTTACCTTTATGTTTTATAATTTCCCCTCGGGAATAAATATTTATTGGATTTCAACTACATTTCTTGGCATTCTGCAACAATGGTGGACTAAGAGAACGCTAGCACGTTCAAGCACTAAAACAGTTGTTATACAGGGAAATAAACGCTAGACACACGCTTAACAAATGCAAGCGCTATGCAAGCATGGGAAAAATTTTTATTAGTTCAAGAATCTGCCTTAGGTAAAGATGTTGTCGATAGCTGGTTACGTTCGCTAAAAGTTGTACGGTTTGACGCCTGTAATCTTTACCTTGAGGCTACTGATTCTTTCCAGGCGCTCTGGTTCGAAGAACATATTCGACCCAAGCTGAAGCACAGCCTTTTTAATCACAACCAGACGCCAATTAAGGTCCATTTAACGATCGGCACTGCTCAGCTCCCCTTTAGAAAAAAAGGGACGGGTCGAAAGCAACAATCCGATGATGCCCCCTCTTTGCCCCCTTTTACTTTAACGTTTGATCATCCCGATCCTCTCGCTACATTGGAGAATTTTGTCGTTAGTGAAAACAACGAGCTAGCTCACCGTCTTTTGTCAGAACTCTGTCAGTCAGCTGTAGGATTTTCGGCAGAAAAGTCTTCTGTGCAACTCGGTACGTATAACCCCATATTCCTGTATGGAGATAGCGGATGTGGCAAGACTCACCTTTTGGCCGCTGTGATGCACTCGCTTCTTAAGAATGATCAGAGGGTGATCTATGCCCGCGCCGAAACCTTTACAGACCATGTTGTACATGCCATCCGCGCAGGAGAAATGCACCTTTTCCGCCAAGCCTACCGCAACACAGATGTACTCATCATCGATGATGTGCATGTATTTGCCAGAAAGTCGGCCACTCAGGAGGAGCTCTTCCACACCTTTAATACCCTGCATATGGCTGGTAAACAAATTATTTTATCTTCTCACCTGCCGCCCTCCGAGCTACAACATATCGAACCACGCCTGACCAGCCGTTTTGAGTGGGGTATTGTCGTTGAAGTAGGCAATCTATCGCCTAAAGAGTTGCGGCAACTCATTGTCAACAAGAGTGATGCTCTTAAGTTTCCTTTAAATCCTCGCATTGTAGACTACCTTCTCGAAACCTTCCGCAGCAGCCCTAAAGCACTCATTAAAGCCCTTGAAGCCCTTATCCTACGTAGCCATCTTTCGCATGCTTCCCAAGCACATATCTCTTCTACAGCTATCTCTGTTAATCAAGCTCGACTCTACCTCACAGACCTAACTAAGTCCGAACATGATGCTATGCTTACTCCCGAAAAGATTCTTAAGCATATCGCTGAGCACTTTGGTATTAAAGTCGATGATATCCTCGGCAAGTCACAAAGCCGTGAATGCTCCCTTCCCAGACAGCTTGCTGCATTTTTATGCAGAGATCTCCTAAAACTCCCCTATAAAAAAATTGGCGATCTCCTTGGAAGAGACCACTCCACAGTAATGACAAGCATCAAACAGATACAAAAACAAAACGAATCTAATAACGAAAAGATCATTGCCCCTCTAAAAGCTATTCAAACCATACTTAAAACACGTTCTTGTACAGTACCTACTGAGAGAGTGTCTGAGGAGATCCTTTCATGACTTCAACCGTTGACTACAAAATTACTGAAGGCCTCTCCATCTCAAGCGAACAAGGTAAACAGCTCGCCCACTGGGGACGCAAAGAGATTCAAATCGCACAAGAAGAGATGCCCGGCTTAATGATCCTAAGAGAGCGCCTCTCCGAACAAAAACCTCTCAAAGGTGCACGCATTGCAGGATGCCTGCATATGACCATCGAAACAGCCGTACTCATCGAAACTCTCATTCAATTAGGCGCAGAAGTACGCTGGAGCTCCTGCAATATCTTTTCCACACAAGATCACGCCGCTGCCGCCATTGCTGCAGCAGGCATACCCGTCTTTGCCTGGAAAGGGATGACCGAAGAAGAGTATAACTGGTGCATTGCACAAACCCTCTGGTTTGGAAAAGAGCCCCTTAACATGATCGTCGATGATGGTGGAGATCTCACCAATTATGTACACGATAAACATCCAGAACTCCTTCCAGGGATCAAAGGACTATCAGAAGAGACCACTACCGGCGTTCGTAACCTCTACAGACGCCTCAAAGCAGGCACTCTAGGCGTACCCGCCATCAACGTCAATGATTCAGTCACAAAATCAAAATTTGACAACCTTTATGGCTGTAGAGAATCTCTCATCGATGGGATTAAAAGAGCTACAGACGTGATGATTGCCGGAAAAATAGCTCTCATTGTCGGTTATGGAGATGTCGGAAAAGGCTGCGCAGAGGCACTCTCAGGATTAGGTGCACGCGTCATGATCAGCGAAATCGACCCCATTTGCGCCTATCAGGCCCTCATGAATGGGTTTTCCGTCGTCACTATGGAAGAGGCAGCACCCATTGCAGATATCTTTATCACGGCTACAGGATGCATCCATGTCATCCGTGGAGAGCACCTAGATGCCATGAAAAATAACGCCCTCGTATGCAATATCGGCCATTTCGATAGCGAGATTGACGTCGCATGGCTCAAAAAAAATCCACGGATAGAACGCGAGAATATAAAGCCACAAGTAGACCGCTATCATTGGAAAAATTCAGATAAAACCATTACCTTGCTAGCAGAAGGACGCCTTGTAAATTTAGGCTGCGCAGATGGGCACCCCTCCTTTGTCATGTCCAATTCATTTTCAAATCAAATATTGGCACAAATAGACCTTTGGACTGCACCACAAAGACGACCCATAGGAATCTATAACCTCTCAAAAGAGCTCGATGAAATGGTAGCACGGCTCCATGTAGAATACTTGGGAGGCCATTTAACCCGCTTGACACCCACACAATCCAACTATTTAGGAATACCTATTGAAGGGCCATTTAAGCCCGATACATATCGCTATTGAAATCCAAGTTGACACAGCTGTGTCAACTTGGAAATGAACTATTTAGCTTCTTTCAAGATACCAAGAGTTATCAACGATTCTCAAAACCAGATTCAGATCACTAGCTGCAATAGTCACAGCAGTTTGGATAGCATGATCAGACCAGTTTGTACCAAAAATTGTACCATTGGCGGACAAGTGAGAGAACCAGGCAACAATTTCATTGTGAAGAGTTGTCCCATCAGTGTTACCCAGATAGATCAGATCAGCAATGATGTTTAGCGCATCAGCCGCTTCGAGAGAATTCATACGGATGGAGGTGATTTTTTCTGTGCTGCCTTCAGAGATCACATTTGAAAGAAATTGTTGATATAGATGCTTTTGAGAAGGATCTAAGCTAGTCCATGAACTTACATTATAGAGGCTGCTAATTGTAGGAAAATTCTGTTGAGCGATTGTTCTAGCTACTTCACCGCCAGCAGAGCCCACATCAATAATAGTGGCGTAGTTATTGTTGTTAATTAAGAAACCAATAGCATATCCGTCAAAAATAGAGTTATTACTTGAAGGAAGAGCACGTACAGAGGCATAGGGCTGAGAAATAGCCATCAGAGCAGATCCACAGCATAGCATTAGAGCTATAAAACATTTTTTCAGATGAATTGACATAGCCATGACTCCTTTTATAAGGATTTGTTCTAAATGCGTAGATTTAAACAATCTACTGAGGCCATCTTATGATTAAAAATATAAATTTGTCATAAAAAATATTTTTCCCAGACAAAATACAAATTTCCTTCAGAATAATTCCCCTTTCCGAGTATAGTCGTGTCCATATCAATTTCTTTTGCCGGAGTGGCGGAATTGGTAGACGCGGTAGACTCAAAATCTACTCTAGGCAACTAGGTGCTGGTTCGAGTCCGGTCTTCGGCAATTCACCGGACAAACTCTCTTCAAAGAGGATTTGTCCGGTTTTTTCATTTTGCAACCTGTTGTTTTTCTGTAAGATAAGTGCAAGCGCCGGATTCAATGGGGTGGTTCGATAACTATTCTCCCGAAAATGCAGTTTTGCAGGGAATATCGAACCGAGTAGCTTTTGCTTAACTCCCACCAAAGCATTCATGTAAAACCCACTCAAATTACTCAAAAGCGAAATACCGAAGCGGCAATATTTCATAAATCCTGTTTCGCTGCTTTCTTGCAATTCGATCTTCTTCCTCAAAATAGCGATCTCTTCTTTCAATTTTGGAATCATGCGCTGATGACTCTCTTTATCAATTTCTCGATTCAAAAGCATTTCGTCACATCTTCCAATCTTTTCTTCTTGATCTCGAATGCGCTCTTTTAATCCTTGAATCTGTTTCATTCTATCTCCTTCATTTGATTTGAAAGTATCTTCAAGAATGGCCATGTAAAGATCGGACACCTCTGATGGAATAGTGAGGGCTTTAAGGTAATCATGCAGCTTATCATGCAGATGATCCGCACTAAATCTTGTTTTGCAATGATTTTGGCAATGATAATAGCCATAATAGCACCCATTGCGGCTTTGTGATAGACTTCCAGTTAAATTGCGATTGCAACCTGGACAAACAAGCAATCCTCGAAGAGGAAATTCTTCTCTTTGCTTTACTTTGACAGTTGGTATGCAACTTTTTTCTCCAATCTTTCTTAAGACTGCTTGCACCTGATGGAAAAGATTTTCATCAACAATTGCTTCGTGTGATCCAGGAACATAATGCTCTGCTTCTTCATTAAATTCAGGAACCTTTGTCATACCCATATAAGTAGGATTTCGCAGCAGATCATAAAATGAACTTCTTCCAATCTTCAAACCTTTTTCAGAGAGTATTTTTCGAACATTGTCTATAGGATATAGACCTAAAGATACGATTTCGAAAGCCTCTTTGATAAGAACTGCGTTTTCATCAGGTATTATGATCGATTTTCCACTTGAATTCGGTCTCTTTTATAGCCTTTTGGTGGAGGTCCCGTATATCTTCCTTCTTTTCTTGCTCGAACGATTCCTGTATTGGTATTAAGAGCTCTTCTACGATTATCCATTTCCCCTTCAGCAAGCTTAAGTGCTCGATAAAGAGGAAATGCAGGATCTTTTGGAGAAATTGTTTCCTCCAAACAAACGACCTGCACACCCATTTTTTCCAAACGATCAATTTCTACATAGGCTTTCGTAACATTCCGAGAAAACCGATCCCAACGCACGACATAGACATAATCAATTGTTTTAGGATTAAGCCTTATATACTCATATAAATCTGCGAAAGCTGGACGATGCTAAAATCCTTTGCTGAATAACCATCATCTTGAAAGTGCTTAACAAGCTCGACATCGTCTTTTTGACACTGCAATTTAAGCAACTCTTCTTGGTATCCCAAGCTATAGCCGTGAATTGCTTGGTCCTCTGTCGATACTCTCGTGTAGATCAGAGCTCTCTTTATCCCTTTGGATTTGCCTATAATGCTCATATTCAATTTGACTTAGTTTTGTTAATTCTTCTCTTATAATTTTAGTTTTAGCTTCACCGTATTTTTTGCCATTTTTCTGGAGGATCTGCTGACAAGTTTTCAAAGAAATCATCACTATATCCATAGTGAATGACAATAATTCCGTGGTCAGCGTGAATCATGGTCGGTTTTTGAAGCATGATGTTCGGTCTATGCATTAATAATTTCCTACTCTTCATTTAATTTCGCTCTTTTGGCTAATTTTACTGACGCTACAACTCCACCAGCAAGTCTTCTGGAGATAAGAGCATCAGTTTCATTTTTTATAATCTCTCGAAAAGGAACCTTTCCGGAAAAACCTTTTTCGAATTCTATATCTGAAATTTTTCCATTAACTTTTGAAAATTTAATAGAATCAAAATCTAGTTGCTCTATGACATCACAAATTGTATTTTGATCATTAGTTACTGGTCGTTTAAATGAAAAATTTGATCCGACTTCAATTTTTTTGAAAATTTTATTGAGAAGTGGATTTAGATGAATCAGTACAGCATTGTTGAGGAGGCCGACTTCCATTGCACTAGTCAATTCTTCATATGATAAAAACTCTGCCTCGCGATCTGAGACCATTACAAAAAATGCAGGCTGTTTAAAATATAAAGCCCCTACTAAGTAGTATTCGACGTATTTCAATTCTATTCCGGGAATCTTTTCGAAGAAAAAATTCTTAGCATCTCTAATTTTTTCTAGAGAAATACCCATACCTCGAAATTTTATGATAACATTTAACCAAAGGACTTCGACTAAATTGAATTTCCGCCAACCGGATTTGGAAGACTCACGACCACATTCAATTAACTCCATTGAATCCCAATGGTGCAAAGTCCGATACGAAACCAAATTCACGTCAAGTTGACATGTTCTCTGGGAGAGCTCGTTAAGATTTTTTAAAACCTGTTTTGATGCCATCAATTTGCCAAGATTAGAAGCAAAAGTTTCTCCCCTAAAAATGGTAAACATTGAGCTTCTGATCGTAGTTGGCTCTTCTTCAATCTCTTTTTGCATAAGTCCCTCCATAAAAACAAAAACATACATATGTGTAAGATTTATAGAAAGAAAAAAGAGATTTCCCCAGAGAAAAGGAAAAATTTTGTTAAAAAATCAGTAAAGAATTGAGACGGTTTTTTCTTTAGGTAAGTTTTCATCATCAAAAAAACTTTCCGAGGTTCCCGTGTAGCATTCGATTCCTGACAAGTTTTCTTTAAGCTTGTTTTCAATAGAAAAGGCGATAGATATCAAATCTTTTGTACTAATATTTTCAAAACTACGCTTTGCTAGTTCTTCTAAAACTTTGCTTAAAGTCTGAGCTAAAGCTTCCATCTTATGGATTTTTAGTAGTCGATACTTTTCTATCAAATTTTCTGAGTTGAAAAAGATCAGATTTGCAATTTCTTTTGAATACTCTTGATTCCATTTTACCAAGGTCGGTTTTGACACATTAATTTCTTGTGAAATTTTATCGAATGAAAGCCCCTGTGCTCGCAAACCAATAAAAGCTTCATGATCTTTTAAATTTTTCATGTAACCTGATATTTAAAATTCAAAACCTATACTTGAAAGCAGATTATGACGTTCAACTGGCAACTTACCCTGCTTTTGCAAAAAACGTTGCACAATCATCCATTTTGCCAACTTATCTTTTCGGGTGTTTTGTAAGTTTAGATGACCTAATTCTGCTTTCTTTAAACATAAGTTTTCAAACATCTTTTGCCAAGCGCTATCATTCGGGTACCAATCAAAACCAATATTTTCTAATTTCTCAATTCGATCTGTAGAGAGAGTACCCTTGTTATATTCAGTTCTCTGCCTATTCACCCAAGATGCTAAAGAGATTTTATCTTTAGCTTTTTGTGGAACATTGCAATGGCCATTAACTTTCTCAAATTCACAAAGAAGTTGAAAATTTGCGTCCCATGCAGCAGTAACGGGATCCCAAATAAATCCAATAGCCACTAATTTGCTGATTTTCTCTTCTGCTAATAACCCATCTTCATACTGTTCTCTTTGCTTACTTGCCCAATTTGCCAAAGGCTTCGTTTCAGGGTTAGTCGACGAAATATTCATATGCTCATTTAGCTCGTTAAATTTACAAAGCTTTAAGAAGTTTTCTTGCCAAGCTGTTTCAAATGGATCCCAATCAAAGCCAATGGTCTCGAGACGAATTATTTTATCTTGAGGCAACTTTCCTTCGTGAAATGCGACACGTAATAAGCTAACCCAAGTTGCCAGCTTTTTGTTCAATGGATATCGAGCCGGAACCTTGCAATGCCCTGAATGCATTTGAAAATTGCAGAGCGCTGAATATAAAGCTTCCCATTCTGTGTCTGTAGGATCCCACACAAAATCTATGGCCTCTAGTTTCTGTATCCGTTCTTTTGACAGCTTATCTTTTTTATAAACAGTTCGTTGAGTTCTCATCCAATGATCAAGATTTGTTTTTTCGGGATAAACTTTCAAGATATTGAAATGACCGTGTTTGTTTTTAAATAATACTAATTCATTGTAGTTCATATCCCATCGAGAAAGTCTCGGGTTCCAAGGCAAGCCAATATTTTCTAACTTTTCAACACGTTCAGATGATAGATTCTTTTGATTAAAAAGCTTTCTCTGCTTTGATACCCATGCACCTAAGGTGGGGTTTAGCGAGTATTCCTTCGGAACATTGCAATGATTGTGTGCCGCTTTAAACTCCTCAAGTGCAATAAATTGATCCTCCCAAGCTGCCGTATGAGGGTCCCAAATGACCCCAATGCTTTCTAGTCTTTGTCGCCTCTCTTGAGATAGTTGACCTTTATTAAATTTAGAACGCTGAGTTGCAATCCAAGAACCTAATTGTGGGTTTAAATGATATATTTGAGGTACATTGCAGTGTCTATTAAGCTTCTTAAATTCGCGGAGCGCAGAATACATTTCCTCCCATGCTGAAGTTATTGGATCCCAATCAAAACCAATTTTTTCTAACTGGTCAATCCTTTCTTGCAGAATTTTCTTGCTCTTATAATTAGTTCGTTGAACGCTAACCCATGTTGACAACTGTTGATTTTCAAAATCCTTAGGCACATTGCAATGATTGTTTGTTTTTTTAAAGCTACATAGCTGTTGAAACATTTCATCCCAAGCTGAATTTATCGGATCCCAATCAAAACCTAGTGCTTCTAATTTATTAATGCGTTCTTGTGAGATTTTCTTTTCTTTATGGGTGGTTCGTTGTACCCCAACCCAATTCGCTAGTGGAGGATTTTCAGAATAGCCTTGAGGGACATTACAATGACCATGAGCTCCCTTAAAAACATGTAACGCAGCGAACATCTCATTCCATTTAGCTTCTATTGCGTTCCATATAAACTCTATTTCTTGAAGTTTAGTAATTCGCTCTTCGGATAATGTGCCCTTATTGAATTTTGTTCGCTGCGCTAAAACCCAAGAACCAAGTTGTTGATGCGTTGCTGTTGAAACATTGGAATGTCCATTGCGTTCTTTAAATTCGCATAGGGCAGAATACATTTGCTCCCAAGCATTGTGAAAGGGATCCCAATCAAAGCCAAGTTCATCGAGTTTTTTTATGCGATATTGAAGTTCATCAGAGCGTTTGTAAATTTCAAATTTGTCTCGTTGATGACGAACCCATCCCAAAAGCATGGGATTTTGAATGTAACTTACGGGTACGTTACAATGTCCATGCGCTCTTTTGAATTCACATAAAGATAAGAACATTTTATCCCATGCTGTATTCTTCGGATCCCAATCAAAACCTAGTAGTTCTAATTTTTTAATGCGTTCTTGTGAAATTTTCTTTTTCTTGTAGGTAGTTCTTTGCTCTCCAACCCAAGTGGATAACTTTTGGTTTTCTGGATAATCCTGAGGTACATTGCAATGATGGTTCTTTTCTTTGAAATCGAAAAGCTCTCCATACCTTTCATCCCACATTGCCCCAAGGGTTGTAACTAATTTTATTGTGATAGCCTTTCGAAGTTGATCAAGTCCCAATCCAGATCCAATTAGCTCTAGGCGTTCCCTTAATAAACTATCATCAAACCCCTTCTTTCTTCCGATATCCTCCCGCATCTTACGGATTATCTCTGCCAAACCCTCATCTTGTTCCTGCATTGCCTCCAAAACATCCCAAATATCTTGGAATTGTGTTTTTTCTAGAGCCGTTTCAATATTTTCACCCTTGGCTACTTCTAAAAAGATCGGCAGGAAAATATAGCCATATTCTTTATCAGGGGCTTTGCGCATTGCTCTGCCTATGGCTTGAGTAATATCCACTCTGCTTTTTTTAGGAGACATAAAGGCCACCATATCAACAGCAGGGACATCTATCCCCTCAGTTAGGCATCTTGCATTTGACATTAGGGCTTTTGGTGCCCCTGCGAATTCACGCATAATTGAATCACGACGGCTTGTAGGCATTTCACCATTAACGTGCAAAGTAATAAAATCATCCAGATGGACCGAAATGCCTTCTCCAGAAGCTGAAGTAAACGACTTTGCGGCCTTAACTGAACTATGAAACGTAAATATTCGCTTAACGCCATACTCTTCAATGGCATTTTTTATTGCCAATGCGCGAGCTATTTGATTTGCTTTTACAATATCTCCTTTTACAATTACTTCTCCCTTTTTTAATAGCTCTCGACTAACCATCTCTTCAGTTATCACTGAAATGATGATTTTGTATTTGCATATTATCCCCATTGAGGCGGCGGAAGTAAAGGAAAGTTTATGAGAAATTGAGCCGTAAATTTCCTGATCATCCATAGAAAAGACAAGCTGTGGATCACCTTCTTTACTTCTCTTGCTAACATCATAATGACGTGGAGTTGCGGTAAGAAATAGACGTTTTTTAATCGGGAAATTTTCATTTTTTAATGCAAAAGAAAAGCTCGTTCCCTCTCTTCCAGCTGTTTTGTGCGCTTCATCAAATATACCAAGATCAAATGCAAATTCATTAGGCAGTCCCTCTGCCACAACTTTCGAGGAATGATATGTAGAGAAAACGAGCTTATGTTTGCTTTTTCCAGATAGAAATTTCTTAACAGATTCACTATCAGTAGTCACAGGAAAATCAAGGTCTGATTGATGTAATACGATTTCATCAAATCCTTTCACAACACTTTGATCAGAACAAACACAAAGAAACGAACAATCATCCCAAACAGTTTCTTTCATCCAAACGTGAAGCATTTGTCGCACAAGAGAAAGCGATGGTAGAAGAATTAAAATAGTATCAATGCACAGTCGCTCTGCAACCCATAGAGAAATAAGCGTTTTGCCCGTTCCACAGGCCATAACTGCAGTTGTTCTATCACTAATTTTTAATGCAGATATGATGTTTGTTAAAGCCTCATCTTGGTGAGGTAAAGGATCTTTTCTTTTAAATACAATGTTGCCACTCTTAAGCCATTCCTCAATGCGCTGAAAATCAGTTTTATCAAGAGCATCAAGATCCGTTCCTTTGATCGCATAAAAATCAGTCCGATCCTGCATTAGAGCCGGAAGATCTGTAGAATTTGTAAAAAGAATCCTCTCTTGTACGCGGTCGCTTAAACCCATAAAAGTGGATAATTCTTCCCAAGTCAGATTTGCTCGGCCAGAACGAAATTTAATTTGATAGGCGTGATAATGATCTTCTCTTGTGCGAATAATTCCATCCACTCCCATATCTCTTGAAGTAAGCCCTAAGCTGTCGCGTAGAGAAACAGGAATAGCTTTATCAGGCCATATTTCAGCAGCCTGTGAGAGTTTTTGAGTTGCAAAATAGGCTTCAGCAAAAACCTCAAAAGCATCTCCACGTTCAGTTAGAGATAAATTGGTAATTCTTTGCTCGAGCTCTTTGAAATTAACAATATTTTTAAATAAGCCCTGAGCAATAAATTTAGCGGTCTTTTGATGCTTAGGTATCATGATGCCCTACTTGCAAAAGTGATAGACCCAAACTATTAAAAATATGTGTCTTGAGGGTTAAAATTTCAGAAGATTTTATGTAATATCCCAAATGAATAAAATTTTGAGTCGTTACGATTGGAGCTAAAGCTGTTGGGATTTCGCGAATTTCAATTTTACCTTCTGCTGTATAATTTGGCGCTGCAAACTGTGTTCCTATGAACATTAGCCTGGATCCAATATGAATTCCCTTTGAAGTACTATAAGAGCCCTCATTAACAATAAAAACAGGAGAACCCGATGATCCTGGAAACGCAGCAATATCAAGAATGCCGATAGGTTGATTTTGAAAATTTGCAATTGGATGCAATGCCGTGCCTCCCTTTCGAATTAACGGCAGATTTTTAATTTCATCCCATAAACCGATCGGATAACCTACCATAGTTACTTCTTCATAAGCTGATAATTCGCTAATCGTTTTCTCATTTGGGATTAACGTTTCATCTAATGGCGTGTAATACAATTGTTTGTCCTGCTGCTCTGCTTTAGTTTTCAAAGGCTGAAATAACATTGCGCAAAGATCCACATTTTTATTCGGATGCAAATGCCATTCCTTATGAAAATCTTTTTCAAAAACTATTCTGCAGGACTTGCCCGAAGGAGCCAATTTATTATCGTTTTTATCCATCATTGCTTCATGTACTAAAAATTCTCCGAGGATAGCATTTTCAATAACATGTTTATTGGTAATCAAAATTGGTACAACTTGATTATCATCAAGTTTTAAATGGAAAAAATATGCTGTTCCACTTCCAATTCTTCCATCATAGTTTTTTGTTGAGATCCGGACAGTAGAAAATAAAAGTTGAGAATACAAGCTATTTAAAGCAAACATGTGGATTCCTTTGATTTTTTGAAAGGACGCTTATAAAATTATAAACGTCCGTAATTCGTTTTATTGTTTGTCAGATTTAGAACGGTAGTTCTTGTTCAATTTCTTTAAAGTTAGGAGATTTACTCCAAACCATGTCTTGCATAGGATCTTCTTTTAAAGAAAAAATAATTTTTTCATAAAAGCTTGCAAGTTCATTTTCTACAAACAATCGAACTTGAGATTTTGTTTCAATCAAAGGTAAACTTTCTTGGGTTTGATTATAACCTTTAGAAACTTCGTAAATAATGCGTTTTTTATCCCAAACCAGATAATAATATGTTTGATCGGTTTTTTTCCCCTCGGAATCTAACCAGAATTCACGTTTAAGAGAGTATGAAAACTTGAAGGGAATCCCTGCTTTTAAAAGAATCTCTTCAAGCGCTCTAATATCATTTGATATCCTATCTAAACGTTGAACATGAGATGAAATGACTTCTTCAGCGGAAGAATGAATTTTCTGAAGATTTTCAGAAATTAATTGATGTTTTGGCATAATGATACTTTATCCTAATAATAGTTGTGAAAATTTTTCATCAAATTCATAGCATGTTAATGCTACCTGGATTCAACCTTATTATTTCAATCAAGATTAAGGTCCTTGTCAAAGGACACTGATTCACTCAAGAATCAAGTTTAGTAGCTGTCAGGCAACTAAAAACCAAGAGAATACAGCATCTTGGTTTTACTGTTCAAGAGAAAACATTTGCGTGTAACCTCATTCAAAGTTCTCCCCCTTGGAACCCCCTCTGTCGTTGACTTTGTTGTTCTATTGATATGAAGGAGGTAAAGAAAAGAAGCAAAAATACCGTTGACCACTGCTAAACAGCTCTTTTATAGATTTTTGCCCCTTTTTTGCATTCTGCTGTGAGCAAAGTTTCCAATTTTATAAAAGGTTCAAGCTCATAGATTTTGCGCATTCCTTCAACAATGTGGTTCGATAATTGTCCGGTCATCGGCAATTCACCGGACAAACTCTCTTCAAAGAGGATTTGTCCGGTTTTTTCATTTTGCAACCTGTTGTTTTTCTGTAAGATAAGTGCAAGCGCTGGGTTCAATGGAGTGGTTCGAATGACAAGATGTTCGGCTTTTTTATGTCAAAACGATAAGAGCTAGAGCTACTTTAAGGACAAGGATTCAGGACCCACTCTTTCCTTTTTCCTTCAAATGCTCCACAGCAGCAATCCATTTATCATAAATAAGATGACCACCATTTATTATCAAAAGATCTAACGCTACGGCTGGGAAATTAAGCAATATTTCCAAACGTTTTAAAATGTCTTTTCCAGAAGTTCTACCTCTTTCTAGAGCATTTAAAGATGGCTGAGAGAACTCAAACACTTTTGCAAATTCCCTAGTAGTCAGTCCTAATGACTCTCTGAACTTAATTAAATCTTCAGGTTTCATATTTCGTTCAAATAGGGGGCTAAACATAAACGAAGAAGGCCCTTTCCTTCCTATTGTGGACAATAAGATAAAGGCATCTCGTTCATTAGGATCAATTCCCATTAATCGGCAGTATTCAGGGTAAGCGGGATTTTGTTGTGAGGGGATTCGATCTTCTAGAGAGGGAAAAAGCTGATTTGACACAAATTGCTTTTGTGTCAGTGGAAACTCGGGCCCAAGTGGAATAATATTTTTAGCGGTAAAATAATGATCATCGTAAGTGAACATCATTATCCCATTTACTCTTTTCAAAACACCTACATGCAAACGTGTCTTACGTTTTTCTAAAAATATATCAACTCCAATAATTTTTAATGTCCGCATAGTTCCTCACTTCTCTTACTAATCAGACGGAATAAAGCCTTTTTTCGTTTTTCACCGATAAAACTTTCTTCAATAAGACCTCTCAATTTTTCTAGAGAACATCTCTTTCGAAAGCGCTGGACTACATTTTCATAACCTAGGCGATTCCATTCATGTACATAATCCTTCATGGTAGGCTCATCCGTTTCTTTAGTAAAAATTGCTCCCCTTGGTTGCAAGTCAGCTCCCAACATTGAATCATCATCTAAACCAACATATGAAGGATTATCGTAAAACGGAGCTAATTGCATTCCCTTTGGTGTTTGAATAAATCCCAAATTTCGTCCATGACGATCGTGATTTCCTATCAGACTATCAGCTAATGTGAGATAAACAAATCTTTCCTGCTCCGTTCTTCTCCCAGTCTTATCTCCGATTATCGAAATCAATTTTTCACAATTATGTTCATCTCTATTTTTTTTAAATAGTGATAGATATGAACCAGAGATGAATTTGACAATTTTGACATGAAATTCTGGGTGGCAAAACAAAAATAATCATCCGGATAGCATACTAGATAATGATTAGGAATCTCTACACCTAAACATTTAAAAATTTGATTACACAAAAATTCAGTTGCTGGCAACTCGGGATGGTCTTTTTGAACAACCTTCAGAATATAATTGTCTTCACCAAGACGAGAGGAATACTTACGAAATGCTCCGTGAAAAAAACTTGTATTCGTTCCTTGATTTTCCAAAGGAATCAATGATTGCGATCGAGGTATTATATCTGAAAACTGCAAGAGAGCAGGTAAGCCAAACCATTCAATAAAACAATTCTTATGTAAACCATACCATTTTTCTTCATCGACCATGGTTTTCTTACATCTACAGCAAATTTCCATCTTCCCTCTGGGTTTTCTTTACTTTATCAGATGACATAAATCTATGTCAATAAATACATGACATAGATTTATGTCTAATAAAAAAAGAAAAAATCTATGTCATGTATTTATTGACATAGATTTATGTCATTATTAAAACATATCTCGTTATCGATTTATCGTCATAAACCGGAGATAATTGATACCGCTTTCCAATAGCTGAGCCCTTTTCAATGCGGTACTCACTCTAAAATCGAAGGATAGCAGGACCGCGCCTCTTTCTTTTCCCATAACCTCCCCCTAGAACCCCCTTTGTCGTTGACTTTGTTGATCTATATACATGAAGGAGGTAGGGAAAAGAGCTAAAAATTAAATTTTGTTGTCGACCTGCTTTCAAACATTCTGTTCATATCCATGAAAGAGAGGTTGTCAAAACGAGTTGCTCAGCAAACGTATCCATAGCTGTTGCAAGAGAAGCAGCAATTGCCGGATCATTTGAAGAATGCCCCCCGCCTAAGACAAACCAAAGAAGGCTGTTTTTCCAATGCTTATGCAATAAATAAGCCGTTTCTGGAAGGCATACTGCATCCCAACGACCATGTACAATAATAGCAGGAAGATGAGAAATTCGGTTCATGTTAGACAAAATCTGGTTGTTTTCTAAGAAAAAGTCATGCATCGAGTAGTGCAAAAACAACTTACTTACACCAAGTACAAAGTCATCTTTTTGCAGAAATTTGTCCACTTTAGCTGGATCAGGAAGATGTGAACCGCAGATGAGGTCGAACTTCATAAATTTACGTGCAGCAGGCATGCAAATTTTTAGATCTGGATCCATTACTCTCCTATAATAGGCTGTGAGTAAGTCGTGACGTTCTTCTTCAGGAATAAATTGGATGAACACATCATAAGCTTCAGGAAACACTCTACCCATCCCATATAACACATTTAAATAGTCTAGCTTCCTTCCCAAAAAGGCTCCCCGCAGAATGAAGCCTAAACATTTTTCGGGATATTTCTGTCCATAGAGTGTAGCTAGTGCAACTCCCCAAGACCCTCCAAATATCAACCATTGTTCAATTTCAAAATGTTTTCTGAGAGTTTCAATATCTTCTACAGAATGTTGTGGAGTATTCTCTTCTATGGATCCCAAAGGAGATGAACGCATAGATCCCCTTTGGTCGAACGTGATAACAAAAAAGCGATTGAGATCGAAAACTTTAAGAAATGCCTGCTGACATCCAGCTCCTGGCCCACCATGCAATACAATGACAGGAATCCCTTTGGTGTTGCCATATGTTGCATAATATAAAGTGTGGATATTTGATACCTTAAGATATCCTTCTTCAAGGCATGCTGTAAGGGGATAAAATGGATGTTGATGATTAGCTTCTTCTAATCCATTAAATTCTAATCCAATTCGATTGGTAGACACAGCGAAGAACCTCCAAAATATTCAAGATAATGACTTCAATTCCATATTATAGGTACTGGGTAAATGAGTCAGTATTGATTGTTCATTAAATTCAAAATAAAACCATAGAGACTAGAATAAATATTCCATTTTCTCTTAGAAATGAGTTTTTTCTAAAAGAATGTTCCAAACACAAGACATTTATTCAGAAATATCTTATGATTTGAGAAAAATGGAACATTTATTGAAATATGGAACCTTATCTTCCTGAGAAATTGCCTCTTAAAATGATTGATTGGGAGCGGCATGTACCCAACATCGCTCAAGCAAATAGCCATTTAGCGAGGTTTGACGGAATTCTTCAGACTATCCCAAATCCTGAGCTGTTGCTGGCTCCGATTATGACCCAAGAAGCTGTCCTTTCATCTCGGATTGAGGGTACCCAAGCGACTTTGGAAGATATTCTTGAATTTGATGCCGAACCATCTGAAGATATTAAAAATTTTCATGATGTTCAAGAGGTGACAAACTACAGAAGAACGCTACAATATGCAATCGATAACCTAGCCCGTACACCTCTCACCTTAAATCTTATAAAAGAAATGCATAAGATCTTATTAGAGGGAGTGAGGGGAAATAATAAAAGAAGAGGAGAGTTTCGCAAAACGCAAAATTGGATAGGACGTACTGGAGCTTCTATAGAACAAGCAACCTTTGTTCCTCCTTCGCCTATTGAATTATTGGATCATCTTTCCAATTTTGAAAAATATTTTCATTTGAACGATAGAGAAAGACTTGTTCAACTTGCGATTATTCACGCCCAATTTGAATTATTACATCCTTTTCTGGATGGGAATGGGCGAATTGGTCGTATTCTGATTCCATTATTTCTCTATGAAAAAAAGTTGATCTCCCGCCCCTCTTTTTATATCAGCGGTTTTTTTGATTTAGAAAGAAATGCCTATTATGATCATTTGGAGAATATCTCTAAAAATAATGCTTGGGATGACTGGATTGAATTTTTTCTCCAAGCAATAATTTTTCAAGCTCAATCTCAAAGTTCTTTAGCTAAGCAAGTAATAAAATTATATGAAGAAATGAAAATGAGTATAGCTGAGATAACTCGCTCTCATTTCGGCATCAAAATTTTAGATTTTATTTTTTCTTACCCTATCTTTAAGGGTACGGGTTTTGTTAATGCAACTAGTATTCCTAAAGCTACAGCAAGTCGCTTACTTAATGTTTTAGTGGAAGCTGGTATTCTTATTCCTGTTCGAGAAAAGACAGGGCGTGCAGGTCAAATTTATCGTTTCAAAAGGCTTCTTAAAATTCTTATACAAACAACAATGAATAGCGAAAATGACGATGATTAAAGCTAAAGAAGATACTTTTCATTTAATCAAACTTATAGCTGCCGTTAATGGAATTGCGGCTGTACTTCACATCGTCTTTTGGACAATTGTGTTCGTAAAAGCTCCTTTAGAGCAATCTGAAAAAATAGTTACATATGGTCTTGGGATAGCTGATCTACTCTGGTCGGTTCCTCTTCTCTTGATTGGATCCATAGCGCTCAACAGGCAACGCTTTATAGGCCTTCTCGCAGCCCAAATGGCGAACGCTTTGTACTGGTATTCATTCACTTTCATTCTTTTTCGAGAATTTAATACTTATTTTCGCCCGGGAACATTACTCTTTCTTCCTTTTGTTCTTTTTTCAATTTGGTCTTCCTGGTATCTATGGAAAGTCCGATCTGTTTTTAAACCATGAAAATAAGAAGATTATCAAACAAAACCAAGGACAATTCTTTTTGCCTTCCAACAACCACAAAATGTGTGTATCCGTGAAATCGTCATTTGTCCAACACGTCAAGTTATGTAAAATCTTACGTAGCCGCCATTTCCGATTGGTTTTTCTAATCAGTGTTCTACTTTTCTCAACCGGAGACATTCTATCTGATTGCTTTAGTGAGTAAAGCCACTGTAGGTTAGAAAGATGCCTAGGGCACCTGCCACGATTATCCAAATCCAATAACCCTTTTCTAATGATTTCAAGATATTTTTTCTGGACTGAATAGGAAAAGCCAAACGGAGGACTCCTTGAACAATCGATGAATAGGCAACCAATGTGATAAGACCTTGCCAATTAACAGTCCAGATAGGGTGTAAAATAGCAATCATTAAACCAATAATGATGTGAATTGCGCCGCTAAGCGCAAACATTCCATCTGATAAAATAACGTCTCGTATTGCTCTTTCAAAGGATTCTTTGCGTGTCAACCAAATGACAACAATAATCAAAAGGTAAATTCCTAAAAATTTAGCGAAAATAGGTGACCAATCCATTTTATTCTCCCTATACGTAGCAGCTTATAAGCCTATTTTTCAAAAAAAGGATGATATCTTTTGGAAACCTATTTTAATATCCTGAAATTTGTTGATCTACAAACCACTTCACTTGAGAGCAATTTAAAACTGTGCCTTCTTTAAGGATAACACCATTTTTATCTCTTATAATCTCATCTAAATAGATTAAGCTGTCTCCATCACTATTTTCCATTCTGATCATTAAAGCCTCCTTTTTATCCTCATCATTTAAATCGGAGACCTTCATTTCGCCGTCTAGTAGTTGAAATGCTGTATGATCTTTCTCTTTGACGAAGTATGCCCACGTCTCACTTATTAAAACGACACCATATAAATCATGCTCATTTATAGCATTTGCAACCGCTATGTCTAATTGGCTTTGGTCGGTATTTGGAGGAACCTGATTTACAGAAATAAGCCCGCTTTCTTTGTTAAATAAAAATAACAAGCATGCATGCGTTCCATCCTGAGTCAGCAGTCGTTTGGCTTGTATGTGTAAATAATCAGTCCAATTGCGAATGCTTGCAGATTCTGCCTGAGGAATCCATTTTGGTTTTTCAATCATGTTATATTATCTCCAATTGATCTCTTGTTTTTCCGAAAATAATTTTGCTCTTCTTTGAGGAATTAATTCAATCTTTAAGAGGAGGGAGAAGATGGATTAAGAGGTGTTGGCACACTCAAAAGAGTAAGCACGAAACCTTAGGGAAGTTGGAGACAGAGACAATCCTTAAGCCTTAGTCAGGGTGGCGATCACCTGCGGTTCATTGGCTCGCCAGCATCCTTTTTGGGGGACATTGCCTGTTTCCTTTTCCAGCCCGATGCTTTCCGGGTAACGTGACACATAATCTAAACAGAATTGCAATTTTGCTAATTTAAATTTATCTCTATTGGACGAACACAATTCTGTCGCAAGGCACAAAACTCCAATATCTGCAACCGACTCGGCAAAGAAGTGTGTTTTTCTCCTCTCAGACTTAAGTTTGGGCTCTGTATTAGGAAATCGTTTTTTAAGGTGCGTTTCTATCGTCCCATCTGGACCTAACAGCTGATTTCTAGCTTTGTAAATCGACACCAAGTGATCGGCGAAATAGTCTTTAGGATATTTTTCGCGGAAGAAAACTTCAGCAAGGCCGCACGCTGCTTTACTGTTGGCGTAGTCTAAGAGGTCAGCATAAACGATAAATAGAGAACCGCCGGGAGCCAACAATCCATAAAGAAATGAAACGGCATCAATAATATCGCTCTCTGGATCAATCTGAGGCATCATAAAATCGGTTAAGTGATAAATCATGTGGATTGCGAGAATTAGATCCTGCGGTTGTGCAGGGTATTGCTTCACAATTTTACCGCGATAGTAGTTCTGGATGATGCCGTCGTAAGCGACACCCATGCGTAAATGTGGATATCGCTTTAAGGTCTTAAGGTAATTTTGAATTAATATTGAATTCGGCTCTTCAATATTGATGACAGTATTTTTGGGAGCGCTCTGCAAGGCAAAATCGACAACGTCACCCGAACCTGCGCCCACATCGAACACCTGTCCATTTTCTGGCAGCTTATCAACGAGTGTTTTAAGAAAAGGCAACATGTCGATGCGCTGATCGCAGCCATAATATTCAGCGTTTCGATTGGGAACTGGCTTCATCATCCGCTGTGAGAATATATGCACATAGGCTTCTTCATTTGTCAACTCACGGAACTCTTCCAAAACCTCTTTGAAATGAACATGTTCTTCTTGTGATACGATTGTCATAGGGGTACCCAGCTAGCTCTTTTGTCAAAATTTTTACCACACATACGATTTATTGAAATAGTCTAGGGTTTTATCATCGTAATCTCCTATTTTGCTTGCTTCATTCATTTGAACCATTTATGTGTAACTTAATATTTTTTTATTAATATGTGACATCTAATTATAGAATTATGAAACATCTCATTTTGGCTTTCATTCTCCTCGCTTTTGTTGCCGCCGGCGTCGCTTATTATATTTATCAGAGCCCTTCGGCTGCGACAGCACAAATAAGTCCCACAGTTACCGTCAAAACAATTGAGCCGCAAAAAGTACGCATTTGGTCAGAATTTTCCGGCCGCTTGCAAGCTGTCGATATCGCGGAAATTCGGCCTCAAGTAGGTGGGAGAATCACTGAAGTGCTCTTTGAGGATGGAGAACTTGTCAAAGCCGGCGATATCCTTTTTGTCATAGATCCCCGTCCGTATGAAGCGGCAGTTGCCAAGGCAGAAGCAGCTGTAGCTACTGCAAAAGCAAATATTGTGTATTCCAAGCTTGAAATGGATCGTGCTGCGAACATGGTCAAAACAAATGCTGTCGCTCAGCGTATTTACGATGAGAAGTTTAATGCTAATGAAGTGGCAGTGGCGGCGCTTAAGTCGGCTAAAGCTGATCTTAAACAAGCCAATGTAGACCAGGAACATGCTTATGTACAAGCCCCGATTTCAGGCCGTGCAGGTCGTGTCGAACTGACAGTAGGGAATTTAGTTCAACCCGGAGTTAATGCTCCTTTAATGACACGAATTGTCGCAAACAATCCTATTTATGCTGATTTTGAGGTGGACGAACAAACGTATTTAGATAGTGTTAGAAATGTGGCGCGTAATCGTAATTTGGAGCGGGAAATTCCTGTAGAACTTTATATCATGGGGAACAAGAAGGACATTTACAAAGGAACAATATACAGCTTTGATAATCGCCTTGATGTGGGCACAGGAACAATTCGGGCTAGGGCAAAATTTGAAAATAAATACGAAATGTTAGTACCCGGAATGTTTGTCACAGTGGCTTTAGGCGATAGTGAAGACGAAGAGGTTCTTATGGTTCCCCAACAAGTTATCAGCACAGATCAAAATAAAAAATATGTTTACCTTGTCGATAAGGAGAATAAAGCTATTTATCAGGAAGTACGTTTAGGTAAAGAATATTCTAATCAACGCATTATACTTAAAGGGCTAGAGCCTGGAGATCGGGTTATTATAAATGGTATGCAACATATCAAAGCCGGCGAATTAGTTAATCCTGTGGAAGCGAAGGCACAATGACAAACGGTTTGGCAGGAGCTTCTTCGTTAAATATTTCTCGCTTTTTCATTGACCGTCCCATTTTTGCAGGGGTCATTTCATTTATTATTTTTCTATCTGGATTGTTAGCTATTTTTGTTTTGCCAATTTCAGAATATCCAGAAGTCGTTCCCCCAACAGTTGTGGTGAAAGCACAGTTTCCGGGAACTAATCCTAAAATAATTGCAGAAACTATTGCAACTCCGATTGAAGAACAGGTCAATGGCGTTGAAAATATGCTATATATGTTTTCACAATCTAGTAGCGATGGATTGATGACTTTGACGATCACCTTTAGACTGGGAACGGATCCCGATCTCGCTACGCAGCTTGTACAAAACCGTGTTAATCAAGCGCTACCTCGTTTGCCGGAAGTGACTAGGCAATTGGGAGTAACCACTGTAAAAAGCTCCCCTGATTTGACTATGGTTGTTCACTTAACCTCTCCAAATAACCGCTACGACAAACTTTATCTTCGCAATTACGCTCGTTTGAATATCAAAGATCGTTTGAATAAAATCCAAGGAATTGGGGATGTGGGGCTTTTTGGATCGGGAGATTATGCCATGCGGATTTGGCTAAATCCTCAAAAAGTGGCAGAACGTGGACTTATAGCGCAAGAAGTCATTGATGCTATCAAAAAGCAAAACGTACAAGTCTCAGCGGGGACAATTGGCGGTCCTCCTTATGGCAATGATGTAGACTTGCAGCGCCCGATCAATGTGTTAGGAAGGTTGCAAACCCCTGAAGAATTTAGTGACATTATCATTAAGCAAGAAAATGGGATTGTGACCAAACTAAAAGATGTGGCTCATGTGGAGCTGGATTCATCTGAATATGCTCTGAGATCACTTTTGAATAATAAAGAGGCAGTTGCAATACCGATCTTTCAAACGCCTGGATCGAATGCGATTGAGATTTCCAATCAAGTACGAAGTACAATGGAGGAATTAAAACAAAATTTTCCGGAAGGTGTTGATTACACTATTGTATATGATCCCACGATCTTTGTTAGAGATTCCATTAGAGCTGTGATCCATACATTATTGGAAGCATTGGCGTTAGTGATCATTGTTGTGATTGTCTTTTTACAAACATGGCGAGCCTCAATCATTCCTTTATTAACCATCCCGGTAGCTATTATCGGTACCTTTGCTATCATGTATCTCTTTGGATTTTCGATTAATGTCCTTTCCTTGTTCGGACTTGTGCTTGCAATTGGTATTGTAGTGGATGACGCCATTGTTGTTGTGGAAAACGTAGAGCGTAATATTGAAAATGGGCTAAAACCAAGAGAGGCTACTATTAAGGCCATGAATGAGGTGACAAGCCCCATCATTGCGATTACATTGGTGTTATGTGCGGTTTTCGTCCCCATTGCCTTTATCAGTGGGTTGACAGGCCAATTTTATCGGCAATTTGCCCTTACAATTGCCTTTTCCACTGTTATCTCTGCATTTAATTCCTTAACTTTGAGCCCTGCGTTAGCGGTCATTATTCTACAGGAAAAAGGTGCTGCCAAAGATGGCTTATCTCGTTTTATTGAACGCATATTCGGTTTCTTTTTTAATTGGTTTAATAAGATATTCAAAGGAGGTTCTAATCTTTATGGCAAGGGTGTTATTAAAGTTATCAACCATAAAAAAGCGGCATTTATCGTCTATGTATTACTGCTTTTGGGAACCTACGAAATATTTCAGCTTGTGCCTCTAGGATTTATTCCTACCCAAGATAAACAGTATTTGGTCAGTTTCGCCCAACTTCCGGAAGGGGCTACACTTGATAGAACCGAAAGCGTCATTCGAGAAATGTCAGAGATTGCCCTTAAAGAACCAGGGGTAGAAAGCGCTGTAGCCTTTCCCGGTTTGTCCATTAATGGATTCATCAATAATCCCAGTTCTGGCATCGTTTTTGTCACCCTAAATCCTTTCGATCAACGTTCATCTAGTGATCTGTCAGGAGCTTCTATCACTCAAAAACTGCAAGAAAAGTATTCCAAAATCCAAGATGCTACAATAGTCATCTTTCCTCCACCAGCTGTCCAAGGGTTAGGTACAGTAGGGGGCTTTAAGTTGGAAATTGAAGACCGCAATGACCTCGGATATGGTACCTTAGAGAATACTATCAAAGAGGTATTGGAACAGGCCAGGCAAAACCCCAAGCTCGTAGGAATGTTTTCCAGTTTTAAAAATAATGCCCCTCAATTATTCGTCGACATTGACCGTACGAAGACAACTCAACTTGGCATCGATGTCCAACAAATTTTTGATACGCTTCAAATCTATTTGGGATCTCTTTATATAAATGACTTTAATAAGTTTGGGCGACTTTATCAGGTCATCGCGCAAGCTGACAAGGAATTCCGCTCCAAACCGGATGACATTCTGAGACTTCAGATCCGAAATCGAGATGGAAAGATGGTTCCCCTTGGCTCAGTTCTTCGAATTAGAGATGATGTCGGTCCTGAAACAGCCATGCGTTATAATGCCTTCCGGTCAGCAGATATAAATGGAAGCCCAGCACCTGGTTATTCGACTGGACAAGCACAAGAAGAGATCACTAAGATTCTAAAAAAAGTACTTCCAGCCGGAATGACTTCTGAATGGACAGAACTTACCTATCAGCAAGTTTTATCTGGTAATACCGCAGTTTATGTATTTCCTTTATGCATATTGCTTATTTATTTAGTGCTTTCTGCTAAGTATGAAAGCTTATTTCTCCCATTAGTTGTGATTTTGATCGTCCCCTTATGCTTATTATTTGCCATCACTGGAGTGTGGATTTCAAAAGGAGATATTAATATTTTCACACAGGTTGCCTTTTTTGTATTAGCCGGCTTAGCGTGCAAAAATGCGATTTTAATTGTGGAATTTGCTCGTGAGCTTGAATTTCATGGAAAATGTACAGTGGATGCCGCTATTGAAGCAGCTCACTTGCGTTTGAGGCCTATTTTAATGACCTCATTTGCTTTTATCATGGGTGTCAGTCCTTTGGTCTTTTCAGTAGGCGCCGGAGCTGAAATGCGCCATATCATGGGTATCGCTGTATTTTCTGGAATGCTAGGAGTCACATTTTTTGGACTTCTCTTGACACCTGTATTTTATGTTGCCCTGCGTGAGATAGAGAAAAAAATGACTCGGACAGAAAAGGTGCATCATCATGAGTGTGATTAAGGCCTTTTTAATTTCTCTGGCATTGTTAAGTTTAACGTCTTGTATCAGACCGGTTAGCTTTCAAGAATCGGGGATCGAAACACCTGATGCTTGGCATACTTTTGAAGGGCTGCCCGGCAATCCTGTGCTCTGGGATAAGCCCTTAGTTGTCGACGACTGCGCAGAAGTGGAACAATGTTGGTGGCATCATTTCGACGACTCGGTTCTAGATGCACTTATCGCAAGAACACTAATGAATAATAAAACTCTTCGCATCGCAGGCACCCGCATAGAAGAAGCCCGTTCAGCACGTCTAGGTTCTTTTTCAACCTTGATGCCCCAATTTAGCATAAATGCCGATGCCCAAAGGGGCAATCAGGGCTTATATACTGGAGATAAGCCGCTTGCTTATGAAGACGTCACCGATCAAGTCAACTGGGAGCTCGATCTTTTTGGAAAAAATCAAGCCCGCTTTGCTGCTACAATTGCTTTGGTGCAAAATGAAGAGATATTAAGGCAGGGTGTGATTGTCAGTTTATTGGCTGAAGTGGCACGCGACTACTTTGATTTTCGCAATTATCAGCAGCAGCTTGCAATTTCAGAAAATAATCTCGCCACTCAAAAACGTACTCTAGAGCTAACTATAGCACAATTTCAAGAGGCCTATGCCAGTGATTTCGATGTGCAACGAGCTGCTGCTCAGTTTGCCACTACAGAGGCTAGAATCCCCACGCTAAAGATTTCACTTGAAACGACCCGCAACCGCTTAGATGTTCTTTTAGGAAGCACACCTGGAGAAAATGATGATCTGTTTGCAATACAGGAACCATTAAAGCCTCTTGATCCTCAAATTGTCATCGCCGCTCCGGCTACAGTGCTGGGTACAAGACCCGATGTGCGTGCAGCTGAAAGAAATTTTGCGGCCAGTATTTCCACATTCGATGCAGCAAAAAGGGAATGGTTTCCAACAATTAGCTTAACAGCCTTTTTCGGGTTCCAGGGTCTTCAAGGTATTCATAATTCAACCCAACAAACGCCAGGATTACAAAATTTAATTCGCACTTGGAATGTTGCTGGTACGCTGGTACAGCCGGTGATAAATTTTGGAAGGATTGAGGCTGATATTGAGGCCGCAGATGCCCGTTATAAGCGTGCTTACTTGGAATATCAAGAAACTGTTCTTGAAGCATTGGAAAATATGGAGGATGCTCTGGCCAATTATCTCTATGAAACTATACGCAATGTTTCTTTAACGAGTGCTGCTACTCACAATCGTAAAGCTTTAGAACTGGCCAATCAGCAGTACACAAATGGATATACAAATCTATTGGACGTTTTAATTGTCCAACGCAATGCTCTTGATGCCGAGTCTGTCGAAGCAGAATCTAGTTATAAGCTTCGCAAGGACCTGGTTAATATTTACACAGCAGCCGGGGGAGGCTGGGCTTGTCCCTATAAGAATTAATTTAGTTTAATCTTAATGCATCGGACAAGATGAATATTAAACTTTACTTAGAGGAATAAAAAACTATGTCCCAAACCTTATCGACCTTGTCTCTTCGCAATCTCCACGACGTGTTCGGTGAGATTGACCCTGTGCGACGACGCGCAGCGATCGATGAAATCTTCCACGAAGACGCTGTGTTCTATGATCCTAACACTGGCATTCACCGCGGCCGTAATGAGATCGACCGCATCGCAGGTGTGATCAAGGCTACTCATCCTGATTTCCAATATCAGCCGATCTCCCCTCCTGAGGAACTGGGCAATAGTTGTCGGGTCCGGTGGGTGTCGGGCAGCCCTGGCAAGCCGCCAGCTTACGCCGGAACCGATTTCGTAATCGCCCAGGACGGCAAGATTACCGCCGTCTATCTCTTCATGGACAAGCTTCCTTGAGAACAATAATGATTGACTGTTTCAAGAGTTAATTTTAAAAAACAAAAAAAGCTTTGAATAATCTCCAGCTTAGGTCTGCTCTATGCCGAACGACCCTATAATATCCAATCCAATCGCTTTTCCTCGACTTGATGCTCATGATCTTATGATCCTCAAACCTCTATCCGAGAGCGTTTCCTTCTCCGATGGAGAGATCATTTTCCATGCAGGCGATGTCGATCTAGATTTGTTTGTCGTTGAAACCGGCGGGATTAAAATAGTGAACCCCTCGGATGAAAATCGGCATGTTGTTACGCACGGACCGGGCCAATTTGCAGGCGACATTGATTTACTGACACACCGGCCCGTTATGGTAACCGGAGTGGCGAGCGGCCAGACACAATTGTTACGCATACAAGCATCTCGTTTGAATGAAATTCTAAGCAAAGTCCCCAATCTCGCTGAAAAGCTACTGAGGGCTATACAGGAACGCCGCCGGCTTCTTTTGGCAACAGGCTTAGTAGGACTGAAGATCGTTGGACCAGGAAAATGTCGTGATACGATGCTAGTCCGTGAGTTCCTTTACAGGAATTTTGTCCCATTCACCTGGTACGATTCTACATCGGTTCTGGGTCAGAAACTCCTTCATGACTGGGGATCGCCAAAAAAAATGCCCGTTATAGAATCCAACAATGGCCGATTGCTGATGAATCCCACACTTCGCGAACTTGCTCAAAGTATAGGCGTCTGGCGTCATTGCCCAACTGAAAAAACTGATCTTGCTATTGTCGGTGCAGGGCCAGCTGGAATGACCGCTGCCGTCTATGCGGCTTCAGAAGGACTTTCCACCATAGTGTTTGATAGTATTGGCCCCGGTGGCCAAGCAGCAGGATCTTCCAAAATTGAAAACTTTATCGGATTTCCCAGCGGGCTTTCAGGCAATGAACTGGCGACGCGTAGCGTTCTACAAATGTTGAAATTTGGCGCCAAAATGGTTGCACCAGTAGTTGTAAAGCATATTGAACCCGCTGCGACTCCCAATGATTTTTATGTATTGCATCTTGACTGCGGAAATACTCTCCTTGCTCGTACAGTCCTGATTGCAGCGGGCGTATATTGGAGAAAGCTCGAAATCCCTGGCGCGGAACGATTCGAATCAGCTGGAATTTACTACGCCTGCACAACCGTCGAAGCAGTTCTCTACGATAAGCAAGACCTTGCGATTGTCGGTGGTGGAAATTCTGCTGGGCAAGCAGTCATGTTCCTTGCCGAATGCTGCCCTGACCGGACAGTTCACCTACTCGTGCGAAGACCTCTAGGGTCTGGAATGTCTGAATATCTCGTTGGTCGGATTCGCGCAACCAGTAATATTGTGCTGCATGAAGGAGTCGAGATCGCTGCAGTCCATGGCGAACAACGGTTGGAAAGCGTTACTTTGCGTGCGTGCAATTCTAACAACAAAGAAAGCCAAAGCGAAGGAGCTTCCGAAACCCTTCCTATTTCTGCCCTTTTCGTTTTTATCGGAGCTGATCCAGGATGTTTCTGGCTACCTGAAACTCTTGCAAGAGATTCGCTTGGCTATATTAAGACGGGTATCGATGCACTGCAGTCCGGCCAATGGCCTCTAAAGGACCGTGAGCCTTGCCCTTTGGAAACTACAATTCCGGGAATTCTCGCCGCTGGTGATATCCGCAGCGGGTCTACAAAAAGAGTCGGTTTTGCCGTCGGCGATGGCTCGATGGCAGTCACTTGCGTACACAAATTAGTAGCCATTAGGAGTTAGTAAGGTTGAAAAAATCCAGAACTCAGGTTAATATCTAAGAAGTTTTATACTATCGGAAAAGTCCTTTTGACACTATGAACAATGACCATACCACATTCATGGAGCAGACAATTGAATTTGCTCAGTCTACAAATCCGATATGGCCTTTTGGTGCAATGATTGTAAATGCAAAGGGAGAGATCCTTTGCAAAGCTGCTGACTGCGCTCACATCTCTCCCCTCTTTCATGCTGAGTCTCTGGCTATTCATGCTTTGATCACTGCCAAACAAGGCCAAGTCCATGGAAAATTAACCATGTACACTACATGCGAACCTGATACGCTTGCGTATAGTGCAATCTACTGGGCAAAAAAGGTCCACGAATTACAGATCGATGAGATAGTTTACGGTACTATGTTGGAGACGATCACGCATTTGTGGGTGTTTGGAATTGACATCAAAGCAAAAGAACTCATTGAACTGTCGTATAAACCTTCAATCATATTGACAGGCCCTTTTATGGAACGTGAATGTAACAAACTCTTTATGGAAGCCAAAGAAATACAAGTGAAAATCAACTCTCCTCATCCTTCAAATGGTCGTCTTCCCACTCATTTGGAAGCATTTTACAAGGTGTTTTAGAGCATACTTGTAGTCTACTCACTTGTTATCTAGTCTCTCATCAACTGCTTTATTTTCGTTTGGTAATGAGCCCCCCTAAGACTTGCTTTCTGCTTGAAAGCATTGAGGAGGGAGGGTTCAATTTTTAAGCTAATGAGTTGGCATTTTTCTGGAACTTTTGCGACTAAGATACGGTAATTTTCAAGAAATTCGATAATTTGGTCAGGCGTTAAGCCAGCACACCTTTCAAGATACTCTTTAGTGTAGTATTGAAGAGCTTTTTTCATAAATTCTCCAAAGCTTTAACATCCTCTAAGTCTTGAGGGCGCCCCGCGGCTTTTTTCATCGCGATCAGATCTTCTCTTGACAGTACTCTGACTTTACCAGAGTAAGTATAGATCGTTTTGGTGCCTGCATTTTTAAGATCATAATTAATAATAACATCGACTTGATTGACGGGGTTGCTAGGATCGTAAAAATTCCATGCGATCAGATGTCGTTTTTGAATGTATTCATCCCTAAAGTGAAACAAGCTATTCGAATCAATGGGTAATAAAGAAACAAGACCCAACTTTTTGAATGCTCTTTCGACCTTTTCGAGATTCTTCTGTGTCCATCGGATTGCAATATCAATGTCGATTGTTCCTCTTAAAGCACCATGTAGAGCAACGGCATATCCTCCTACAATAGCATAGGGGATTTTTGCATTATCGAGAGCTGCACAAACGTCGTGGATAAACATATTAATCTTAGGTTGTATATACCAGTATATACCACATGGATATTAAAATATCAAGTCGTGATAAATCGTTATTAGTGTTATCTTTTTTAAGAATTATGTCTCACTCACAGCTTTTAGAATTATCTGCCGAAGAATGGACTACTCGCGCAAAAAAGCATGCTGCGCTAGTAAGCCCATTTGCTGATGCCTTTGTGAAAAGGAGGTCGGTAGGTCATTCGCATCCAGTACACGATTTTTTATTCACTTATTACAGCTGTTCTCCCTTAAAGCTAAAGCAATGGGTGCCTTCTGTTGATGAAAGTTTAGTTGTTACTGCTCTAATGAAAGAGGAATATCCATGGCTAAACGATTATTGGTTTTGCTCAGATGGAGATCTAGTATCGTATAACAAAGAACGTTTGAGTGAAAATACCCTTTATCAAGCAAGGTTTGTGGCTGAACTGTGCGGGAACATTTTGCAACGGCAGCCTCGATTTGGCTGTTTTGGCATGCATGAGTGGGCGATGGTTTATAAATTATCTCCTGAAGAAATTAGGCATAAAGGTCATCGACTTAGATTATCCTCCGAGGAAATAGCTCATTTTGTTGAAAGCCAAACCATTTGTTGTTCTCACTATGACGCCTATCGATTTTTTACTGAGTGTGCCCGTCCTCTTAATATTTTAAATCCACAGATTGAAATGCGCCTGCAAATGGAGCAAGGAGGATGCTTGCATGCTAATATGGATCTTTACAAATGGGCGACGAAACTTTGGCCTTGGATAGGATCGGATTTTATTGCAAAAACATTCTTTCTTTCCCTTGAAGGGAGAGAATTGGACATGAGAGCAAGTCCCTATGACTTAACGGATGAAGGTTACGAACCTCTATACATTGAAACAGAAGAAGGTCGCAAGCAATATCAAAAAGAACAACAACTTTTTGCCGAGCGGTCTACACCCTTACGTCAAGAATTATGCGCGTTTTGCGATCGTCTAGTGAATGTATAGATGGACAAAAATAGGGTTAGGATTGCGTGCAAAATAGCAGCTGGCCATAGCAATATTCCTACCCATTGACCTTCGACACCGATGTAAATAAGGTAGGCTGTTATCAAGGCATTGTAAGTGAGTATTGGCCATATTGCAGGGTCTGTTCCATTTGGCCAACAGGCTATTCCAAGCGAAAATAAACCTATACCCGTAATACGACCTAAGGCTAAGCTTGCTTCTGTAAGCCCGCTGTTCAACAATAATTGAGCTACACACACGGGACAAATCATCAATAATAAGCCTGTAACAATCTCAAGGATAGAAGCTAGTTTAAGCACTAATGTAAGAGTCATTTTTCAAAACTTTTATTGACGTTTATTATTTTTGATTTTCCAATAACCTGGCCATTGACATCGAGGGCTTTTACCTGGAAATAGGGACCTTTTTGAGTTACCGGTATGCTGGTTTCAAAGCCAGATTTGGCCACAGAACTTACTAGAGACAGCTTTTTAGACTTTGATCCAGCAAATACCTGCCATTGAGTTGTTTCGGTGGAACCATTCCATGAAGCGTAAACTGTGATTTGTCCATTAGTTGATGTTATTCCAATGCTTGGTGGATAAAATGGCATGCCGACCCAATTGTTCCGATAAGCTCGATAAGTGAAATTGGAGCTTGGTATCTGAGCATCGTAAAGCAAGTTCAAGACAGGATTAATTTCTGAATTTCCTGCTTCGCTATATTCAGAATAATAGGGTGATTGACCCCAGCCGACAAATTTATTTCCATTGGATAAGCTTTGCAAATTGCCCTGAGAAGCCACTATTATATTGGGATTATGATAATAGGTTCGGAATACACTGGCAGCCATATTGACAAAGTCTAATTGAAGGATTAATCCATGTGAGGGTGGACCAGGCACCGATGCATTATCCGAATTATCGTCAAACATACTTATGAGATTGTTTGGTAGAAAGCGGGCATCGTGCTGCCAAGAAAATTCGGCTCCACTCTCTATTGTAAAATCACTTTGCTTGCCACCAAGCCGCCAAACAATATTTCCGGTTGGCTTGTTTATTCTATAAATTGTCCAGGTACTGCGTCCTGAAACTACTATGTCATCAATAGTGTCTGTAAGGCCTATAGAATTTAAATGAAAAGCGTCCCATATGTTACCGCTGGAAACTGCATTGGATGCAGGTACGTAAGAGTCAGCTAGTGGTATATGCTGTAATGCATCCCAAAAAAAGATCAGCTTGTTTGTATGTAGATCGATTTCTTGGATCGCAAAATCTTGCACATACCCATCTTGGGGTCCTCCATAGGGAGTTAAATCCATCGGCACTGCCTTTGTAGAAAAAAATAGTGCCGTGTTATTCGGGGTAAGAAGAAATTCATGTATATCCGAAATATACCCCTGTTGAGCCGAGACCGTTTTTATGACCGCGTAAGTGTTATCAAGAATATAATAACAAGAACCTGGCTCCGAAGACCCTCCAGGAGAGTTTGTATAAGCCGGAGGCGTAGCAAGAGTGCCTTGCCAGAAAGTAAGAACCGGTTTGCCATTGAATGTCTGCATCCGAAAATCGGTATTCATTAAATTGGGGCTAGTTAAAGGACGAAACCAAAAAGGAGTACCCTCATTATCCAAAATTAGTGCTCCAGATTGCCCGTAAGTAGCAACAGATGAAAAACCGTAGGGAGCAAGAAATATCAAACCTGACGAAGTACCAGGATTAAAGGTATTCACGGTTATTTTCATTGGGTGCAAATCAGGTTCACTAACAAAGCTCCAAACCTGCGATGAATTAATGATGGGATCGGGAGTTGGATAGCTGGTAGGATAAGGAATTGAGCCGCATCCAGAGCAAGTACAAGGAGAGCTAAGACCTACGGCAGACAGAACCTCTTTTTCTTCGCATAGAAAGTCACCATAAAATTCTTCAAGCGGTCTCGATGAAAAAAGGACACTTGCACAGAAAACTGCAAACGCAAAACTAAAATTCATAAAATGAGCCTAGACAAATTTCCAAAGCTACCCTACTTTTATTTTGTAAACTAATTTTTATATTAAAGAGACCAAAATGAATCCATACAATTTTTTAATCAGCAAAACAATTAAAATCTTAGGCACGATCGGACTCTTGCTTGTGAGTACTATGCACGCTGAGCAGTTCCATGATTCATATCTGCAGATCGGTGGAAGTTATACCCGCGCGAATATCAAAATTGATGGACAGCAGACCTTTAATGGCAATCTCGGAGGCATTCAGGGAAGCTATGAATATAAACCCTGGAATAGTTTTTACGGCGGCTTAAGAGTTGCGTGGAAACAAGGGAAAACAGAGAATTCTTTCGCCAACCGAAATCTTGTGTACGTCGATGTCCAAGAAAAGATAGGTTATACATACGCTTCGTGTTGTAATGACTGGACGGTGACATTTTTTTCAGGATTTGGCTATCGCTATCTTGATCATAAGCTAAAACAGTTTGAAGAACCTTCGATCAAATTTGAGTATAATGAGTTTTACATTCCCGTCGGTTTTTTATCGGAGTATTTTTTCTGTTCCTGCTGGTCCCTAGGGCTTAATTTCAATTGGATGCCGCAAGTTTATCCTACAGTCCAGATAACCCCTCTAAAAGGTGCTCGGTGGGTACTTAAAAATACTATAGGCAATGTGCTCGTTGAATTGCCGTTGACTTACTTTTTCATGGAAGATAGATGTTATTCTTTGGTTCTAAAACCCTTCTACGAACGCTGGGAGGATGGTCGGTCAACAGCTAAAACCTCCAATGGGCAGAAGCTAGGCCTTCCTAAAAATTCCTATAATTTCTGGGGAGCAGAACTCAATATTGCTTTTTCATTCTAAAAGTAATCTAAAGATAATAAATAAATTGATTGTTTAATTCTATTTATCTACAATTATTTTATTTTGTGAGGGTTTATGAAGTATTTGTTTATTTTAGTTTGCGCTTTATTTGTTATTTGCTTGCATGCTGATGTTCCTAGAAAGCCGAAAGAATATTTTTACTTTGCTTATGGCGCTAATATGAACTCTCAAATGCTTTATCAGTTGTTAGCTTCTGATTCGGCTAAGTGCGTGGGTTGCTATCGGCTTGACGGCTACCAGTTTGCTTATAATCGTGCACCGCTTAATCCTAAGCAAGAGTTTACGGGAGGAAATATTCAGCCTAAAGCTGGATGTTCAGTCTATGGTGTTGTTTGGAAACTCTCTGAAAAGGAGCTGTCCATTCTTGATCAAGTTGAGGAGTGTCCGCGTGTTTATCGTAGAGCGACTTTACAAGTTACTTCTCCCAACAATCCTCAAGATGTGCGGCAAGTAGAGGTTTATATCGCAAATCAAGACTATATCTCTGCGACAAGTTATCCTCGGCCCTTTTATGTCAAAGTTGTCACAGAAGGTGCTAAAGAGCATCATCTACCTTCTCACTACATCAATGAGTACCTAAATTGGTCAGGTCCCTGGGGAAAGGACGGAAAGAAAAGCGGAAAATAATAGAAAAGCTTTGCATGATTTGAGAGGTGTCAACATCCGAAAATGACTTAACACATCGAACGAGGAGACAGATTGATTTGCTTTCTTCAAAGTTTTAAAGTTTTGGAAAATTTATAGCTGATCAGTTGTAAAGGTTCAGTCTTTTTAAACGCTTGTTCTTCATGAGAAACTTTTAAGAAGCGGTATGTAGGCAAATCTTCCACTAAAATCTACTAATAAATGACAAATTAGTAGATTTTGAAAATCCGAGATAACCTAGCTTGAAAATGGAGTTCAAATGGAAAAGCTATTCAGGATTTTGTTTAGTTGTTTGCTTTTAGTCTATTCTACAGGGCAGGCTGTGGAATTGAGCATTCAGAAAAAATCGATTCTCGTTAATGGAAAAGAGGCTTCTGTATATACGCTTGAACAACCTGACGGTACATGGGGAGTGCGTGCGAAAAAGGGAGAGGATTTTAATGTTTTACTGAAAAATTCGATAAACATACCTACCTCTATTCACTGGCATGGCTTGATCTTGCCTAACTCTCAAGATGGTGTCGCTTTTATCACGCAATACCCTATTTATCCAGGGCTATCCTATGCTTATCGATTTCCTTTAAAACAATCGGGAACTTTTTGGATGCACTCTCATTATGGTTTTCAAGAACAAAATCTCTTAAGCGCTCCCCTTATCATTTACGATCCAGAAGATGCGTCACTTTCTGATCAAGAAGTAATCCTTCTCCTTGCTGATTTTTCTTTCCAATCTCCTGAAGTAATCTATCAAAATCTTCGATGTAAAAAAAATAAGGGGTCGATGGATCATCAACAAATGATGTCCTCCTCTGACCTTTTTGATGTGAATTATGATGCATTTCTCATCAATTACCGGACTGCTGAGAATCCTGAAGTAGTAAAGGTAGAATCAGGAAAACGGGTTAGATTGAGAGTGATCAATGGTTCTAGTGCAACAAACTTTTTTATTTCTCTTGGCGATTTGAAAGGTAAAGTAATAGCTGTCGACGGCAATAGAATTAAACCTTTTGAGGGATCTTTATTCGAATTGGCTACTGCTCAAAGAATTGATATTGTTGTTGAAATTCCTCGCAATGGGAATTTTTTTCCTATTTTAGCTCAAGGCGAAGGTACAGATAAACAAGCGGGGGCTATATTAGCTTCTTCTGAGAGCGCTCAACCTCCGAAATTACAAGGAAAAGTTGATAAAAAAACTGGTGCGTTCACTAATTTAATGGAGAAGAAATTGCAAGCACTATACCCGCTTAAACGCAGGCCTGTAGAAAAGCGTGTGGAGATTATATTGGGCGGCAATATGTCAGAATATGTATGGACATTAAATGGTCAATCTTGGCCGGAAGTCACTCCTATTGTTGTTGAAAATGGACAGCGAGTAGAAATGATCTTTAAAAATGTAACGTCGATGTCTCATCCCATGCACTTGCATGGCCATGTATTCCAAGTGACAGAGATTGATGGAGTGGCTCTTGATGGTGCCATGAGAGATACCATCTTGGTCCCACCTAATTCGACTATAGCTGTCCAATTTGATGCGGATAATCCAGGCGTATGGCCCTTGCATTGCCACATTCTTTATCATTTAGAAGGCGGTATGTTTACTGTTTTAAGGTATAAGGATTATATTCAACCTTTATGAAGTAACACGCCTTACGCAAAAC
>Ga0207072_1035_pt1 | contig 43466 bp, 37 predicted proteins | sample Alteio_BWMinHeat_68_FD_153570 | JGI IMG/M metagenome (GOLD analysis project Ga0207072, IMG submission 153570) | Enriched cells from forest soil in Barre Woods Harvard Forest LTER site, Petersham, Massachusetts, United States -... | ecosystem: Environmental > Terrestrial > Soil > Temperate forest >... | reverse complement strand
CGCATCGTCGCTTTTATTTCCGATGCCTTTTTCTCACACTCTTGCTTGAGTTTCACAAGCGATGGAGGAAGTAAAACAATCGCATCAGGTTTTCCCAATAGTGAGGGTGCGATTTTATTACTGAGGTGATTCAACTGACTAATGCACTCTTCATAAGCTCTAAGGCGCTTTTCGATAGGCATGCTATTATCTATTGCACCCATCTGTTTCTTCAGAGAGAGCTCTGTCATGTAATACAAGAGCGATGTTTTTTCGATAGGGTTTAAATTTTTATTCTCTGCGCCTAAAAGGTGATCAAACCACTTGACAATGCGCTGTTCATCTGTTGTAGAAGTACTTTGGACCTTCTCTTTAGACTCAACGACTTTAAAATCTGTAACTGCGTCCACTTGCGCCATGACTGCTTTAAATGTTAACCCTTGTGCTGGAGGGGCAATTTCACCTTTATCTTTAACGGCTTCTGGTAATCCCATCTTCTCTGTTAATTTTTCCCTGACTGCTGGGTAGAGTTGTTCTTGGAATGCGATGTCAGATTTAGGCAGTTTGGGTAATGCAGAGGCTTTAGGAGCAGGGGGAATTAATATATTTAGAAAAGGATGGATCACATTTAACTGTTCTTTTATCTGAGTTTCCGTGGGAAATTTATTTTCTAATTGGAGCTTTCTGATTTGAATAGGGTCTAACTTATCGCCAACCTCTGGATTATCATTATATATCTCTACGTATACTTCACCCTCTTTTTTATAAAAACGCACCATCACAGGCTGCAAATTCCCCTCGCCATTCAAGTAGCCTGTAGGAATGATAAAACTCACCCCTTCGCCCAAATGTCTCGTAATTTTTAAAGTCCACTCTTCGGATAAGTTCTTTAGCGCAGCTTCTGGATCTCTTGCATCAAGCGCTTTTTCGATAGCGCGACAATTTTCAATAGCACCCTGTAAATCACTCTGCAAAGGGGCCTTTGGATCTGTAGAGAGAAAGGAGCGTCCTGTCTCTAAGCAGCGTCGCAACTTAGTATAATCTTGTTTAACGGCATCAGCAGGAGCGCGGGAACCTGAGGCAGGTGTACGGCCTTTACCAAATAATAACTGGGTTATAGTAGAAAAAAGATCAGTAAAGCGTTGAAATATGCTTCTATTTTCAATTTTTTCTCTAATAATCGTAAAAGTTTCACTCTCTTTTTCTTTTGCATAAAAAAACTTTTGATTACCTATTTTAAATTCGTACCTTTGTTCTCCTAATACTTTTACGACAATTTTCTTATTTAACTGATATTCAGTAGTATGCGTTTTAATATATTCAGTATTAACTGCAAATTGTAAATCCTTAACAAAATCTACTGATATAGAAGTATTAATAACTTTATTCTTTGAATCTCTAAATTCAAAATTAAATTGTCGTGGCTGTTCTCCTCCAGATGAAATTTCTTGACCTGACATAATTACACCAAAATTAAAATTTTAATATTATCCTATTACTATTAGAAATGATCTACTATAATTTTACAATATTAAGTTGGTATTAATAGTTAGTTAGTGAAAAATTTTGTTTGTCTTAAATTTCTTCTACTGTATAACCTCTAGGTAATCCACCACAAAAAAAAATGAGGTATGATTATGCATGCTCTCACTAAACGTCTCCTACTAATCTCCCTAACCCATACAATACTATTCGCCCCTCTCCTACGCGCCGCCAACTCCAGCGACAATGAACCTCCCGTCTCGCAAGTCCAACCTCCCAGCAAACCTCCTCTCTCCGTTCAATTCACTCCCCCGCCAGGCTGGGCCACCGCAGACGCCTCTGCACTACCTCCTCGTGTAAAAACCATGGTCGTAGGCAAAGGTAAAGGCAACTTCCCCCCCTCGATTAACCTAGGAATGGAAAAATACCAAGGAACTCTCAAGCAATATTTAAAGATCATCAAAGCCATCAACGACTCTCAAGGAAGCCAGTGGAAAGACCTAGGCGCTATCCGCACTGAAGCGGGTGACGCTAGCCTATCCCAGGTGGACACAAAGTCTGAATGGGGCGAACTAAGGATGATGCATGTCATCCTTCTCAAGGATGGAATTATCTACATCCTTACCGCTGCGGCCAAAAAAGAGGAATTTCCTGAACATTATAAGGCCTTTTTTGATAGCCTTCGTTCACTACGTTTTAACAACGCTTAAATTGATAAAAAAAACCAAAGAAAAAAATTGCATAAAATGTTCTCATATGCAATACATATAGGCACCGATGAGCACAGGTATGCATACATCTTTTTCGACTTAAATTAAGGAGAAGTTCTCATGAAATTTGTAAAAAAATTCATAGCATCGCTGCTAGCGTTCGCGATGCTCTGCTCTTCCAGCTCTGCTAACGCTCAAGACTACTACTACGAAGGCCAGGACTACTGCGTTGATACCGGTGGATACTGCTACGAAGATTGCCGTCGCGCACCCTGCATCACCCCTGCAATAGCATTAGGTGCAGTTGCGTTGATCGCTATCGTTGCTGTAGCTATCCAAAACTCCAGCAGTGATCATAGCCACTAAAAAATATGCTGTTAATACAGTCTCGAGAGAAGAGGGGGTTTTTCACCCTTCTTCTTATCTTGGTGCTGTTCTTAGCTAGCTGTTCCAATAAAAAATGCCCTTGGATCGTAGCTACCGACTGTTCAGCGTCTGATTATTATCGTTCCGTTAAAGTATTCAATACTGTCTGTAATACCTTTAGAGACATACGGCTAGAAATTGTCTCTATTGGATGCGATTGGGAAGCCTTTTTGGTGGTGCAAAGTGTGCCTGTCATTGAGCCAGGAGCAATGCCCATGATTCCTGTATCGATGTGGATCGATGATTACCAGACAATCTTTTCAGTGAGTGTGTATGAGGGTGGTCAGAAGGCGTTGCTTCCAAAAGAGATAGCCGAAATTATTATTGATGCCCTTCAACAGCAGCAAGAGGTAGTGATTGAGATGGGCCGCTACAAAAGCCGCATCCCTTGGGAAGGCTTCCCCTGCCCATAAAAAAATTAAACGCAAAGACGCAAAGGCGCAAAGAATAAAAAAAATACTTTGCGCCTTTGCGTCTTTGCGTTTAATTTTTTTATCTTTCTTCTTGTTCTAGCAAGCCTCTTTGCAACCTAAATTCATAAATCTTGTTTTCGATGGCTTCAAAGTACTGATCGACAAACAAAAACTGCTGACGCAGGTATTGCCCTTCAGGTTCTTTTTTGAGGGAAGCAAAGAATTCACCAAATAGGTAGCGGTACTCTAAAAGTTGCTGAGCGCCCTCTTCAACATACCTTTTGGATTTTCTTTGCGCCATGGATTCGTCTTTGATAGATCGTTGTAGAGTGGCTAAGAAGTCTTGAAAGTAGCCTTGAATGTCGCTGATATCATATTCGATATCTGTTCCCTGCTCAGTCCCTTCACGACGCATTTTAGAACTAATCTGCTGCAATAACTTTTTAAATTTCTCGAGCCGCAGAGAATGTCCTGGATCTATGGGAGAGCCGATAATTCCTTGGTGGATCTTATAAAGACGCTGAAAATGAGGAAGTGTGGTTAAAACATGCTCTTTCCAGTCAGCACGCAGTAGCTTTCCAAGTACTTGTCGCACATAATCAACCACGTCACGCCCATAGCCTTCCAGTTCACCCAACTTATCCAAAAGGTCTAAGATTTTTTCGCTATGAGAATTGAAATGCCGGCTTGTGGTTAGAGGTTGAGCGATTAGGTGCAGAGAGTGGTCAATCTGACTTTCCCTTTCGCTAAGATGTTGCTTATCCTCTTCTTGAGGGCCCTTTTCAAGTGCGGCAATCATACGGTTAAAGTATCCGTCTAGCTGCTCTACAGAGAGGTTTAGTTCCGTCAGCTTGTGCGCATATTTCGGTTCTTCGCCTACAGGAGTATCTCCGAATCCCCAACGTGACCTGACATAGGGGTCTGGATTAGACTTTAAAAGAAAATCTTTAAGTTTGACAATTGTAGATCCAAGGACATGCAGCTCTTTTCTGTAGCCTCTGATAATATCCAAAATAAAAGAACGCCCTTGAAGATCATTGAAAAGCTGTATGGGAGAGGTCTTTAGGGTGCGGCTTTTTTCAAAAAGAGCCTCTTCGAGGGAGTTGTAGTAGTCTCTGAGTAATGTGATGACTTTATCCCGCGAAAAATTTTGAAAGGCTTTTAATAGAGCTTCCTGAGAAATCGTGTGGGAGGTTTCAAGGCTCTCCCAGAGCTTTAGAAAGCGAAATAAAGATTCGAATTGGTCAACAGCTCCCCCTCCTAGACTTGCTAAGATGTCATAACTTTTCAATTTATGAGTGTGAGTGTCGATTTCAGCAGCCACAGTCTGATATTTGGCAAATTGTTCCCTAAACTGCTTCCCATGCTGACGGAGAATATTTTCACAGTTCTTAAGGTCATTCGATAACTCCTCATCGATTCCCGCATCCTTTCCATTTGATTTAAACCAGCGCGTCAGCCAACTATTACCAGAATTTGAATCTAAAGAATATTGCATGACATCGCGTAGCTCTGTTACTAAAGCTTGAGCTTTGGAAATGTGTTTGAGAAGTACCTGTTCAAAGCCATCTAAAGTGTTTTTTAGAGATTCTTGCCACTTTAATACGCTAACAAAAGAGAGTTGATGAAATAATTCATTGACAAAACCTTCCAGAAGTTCGACCTGTTCCCAGAGAATTCCATTCATCGATTTAGTGACATTTTGTGACGCAGGTGATTGAGTATTTAATTTTCCTGCACCTTTGCAGAAGATAAGGATGGCTTTTACATGCTTAATAGCACTATCGAATTCCATGGTAGCGTCATCTTCCGTGACTCCGCTTCCCGCAAAATAGCGCATCTGATGCACAAGGGCTACACTTAAAAACTGCTCATGTTTATTGAGGAATTCATCCAGCTTGGGTACTAGTGCACTATCGCTCAGAGAAATCCCTAGGAAATCGATCGCTTGCGCTGTCATATGAACACCCATAAAATATGAATTACCCTGTTGCATACCACGAATAAAATTAATCGCAAAGTACACTTACTCCTGCCCTAAATAATTACCCTTGCCCCTGCCCCTGCCCTTGCCCCTGCCCGAATTATTTAACCCTGTCCGATTTCTTATATGATTTAGTATTTAGGGCAAGGGCAGGGGCAGGGGCAAGGGTAATTATTTTGGGCAAGGGGTAGGGTACTTTGCGTTTAATTTATTTCATGGTAAGATTGCTTAATCTTTAGAATAATTGAGTTTACCAATGTCTAATACAAATTCTTCTGTGCTTCCTTTTCAAAAAGGGCACACTTTGGCACTTCCTTGTACCAAATGCCACCATCATCTTCCCTTTTCCATCTTTGAACTGGACAAAAGTAACGGCCTTCTAACCTGCCCTCATTGCAAACAGACATTTCTGTTCAATGACCCCAAATTACTTCAACAGCTGCGAAAATTTGAAGCTCTATGCCTGCATATCAAAGATGCCGAAGAGATCCTCGGCAACACAAATGTCGGTGTTGATGTAGGCCCACACCATGTAAAAATTCCCTATAAACTCCTGATGACCCGCTTTAATTCCACTCTAAATCTGCAACTAGGTCAGGAGCAGGTCACTATCTCTTTTAGACTTGAATCGCAACAAATACCCTAAGGAGCTTTCCTATGGCTCAAGAAAATAGCTCGAATAAGCTTGCTCAGCTGCGCCAAATGACCACGATTGTGATCGATACGGGTGATATCGATTCGATCAAGCAATTCCATCCACAAGATGCTACTACGAATCCTTCTTTAATCTACGCTGCCGCGCAAAAGCCTCAGTATCAACACCTTATAGACGATGCTGTCCTCCGCGCCAAAAAAGAGGGTAATACTATCGATGAGAGAAAACGTCTCATGATGGATATGCTCTTTGTCAATTTCGGCGTTGAAATCCTAAAGAGTATTCCAGGCCGCGTCTCCACCGAAGTCGATGCCCGCCTCTCGTTTGACGTCTCCGGAAGTCTCACTAAAGCGCATCAACTAATCTCTCTCTACGCTAAAGCAGGAATTCCCAAAGAACGAATCTTAATCAAACTCGCCTCTACCTGGGAAGGTGTCCAAGCTGCTCGCGTCCTCGAAAAAGAGGGCATCCACTGCAATATGACATTGATGTTTAGTCTTGCACAAGCTGCTGCCTCCTCCGATGCAGGCGCTACCCTGATCTCACCCTTCGTAGGACGCATCCTAGACTGGCACAAAGAAAGACGCGGAATCACCTCCTTCGCACCTCATGAAGACCCTGGTGTGATCTCTGTCAGACAGATCTACTACTATTACAAAAAACATGGATTCTCGACACTCGTCATGGGGGCAAGCTTCCGCAATGCAGATGAAATTCTTGAGCTGGCTGGATGTGACCTACTAACCATCTCACCTCAACTCCTTCAAGAACTTGAAAATATGAACGGCCCTGTCGAAAGAAAACTTCTTCCTGCCAGAGCATCTCAGCTGGGAGAAGAAAAGCTTCAGCTGGACGAAAAGGCCTTCCGCTATCTGCTCAACGAAGATGCCATGGCCACTGAAAAACTATCCGATGGAATCCGCCGTTTTGCCGCCGACTCTATTAAACTCGAACAACACCTATTACCACGATTAAATTAATTATGAGCGCTAAAGAAGCCTATCAACAACTCTTTGATATATCGCGAAAAGCACATGTCTTAAATGGCATCGAATGCTTACTACACTGGGACCAAGAGACCTATATGCCCTCTGGCGGAGCTAGCATTCGTGCAGAACAAATGAAGGTCATGGCTTCTCTCGTACACTCAGCCAAAACCTCTAAAGAGATGAGGACTGCCATCGATGCATTAATTGACATCGAGACCGGCACAGTTAAATCTTCACAGCTCACACCTGCTCAAGAAGCAGCAGTGAAGCGTTGGAGACGCGATTTCCGCATCGAAGCAGCCCTTCCTGGATGGTTTGTGGAGGAATTTGCACAATTAATCTCCCACTCCCAAGAAGTATGGAAGACAGCACGAGCTCAAAATAATTTTGACCTCTTTGCCCCCTATCTCGAAACCGTTATCGAGATGTGTCAACGTAAAGCAGATTTTTTAGGGTATAAAGAGGTACCCTATGATGCCCTGATAGACCTATATGAGCCAGGAGCAACCACTGCAAATACGACAAAATTATTTCAGGCCATACGTCAGCCCCTAGTTGAACTACTCAAGAAGGTCAGCCAAAAGCCCAAAATTAGCGACGAGTTCCTTCGCGTTACCGTTGCAGAGCCTTTGCAAAACCAATTTGCAAAGAAAATACTAGATGCTATGGGTTACAGCTTTCAAAGAGGCAACCTCAGCAAATCTACCCACCCTTTCTGCCAGTATATGGGACCCAATGACTGCCGTATCACAACCAGAATTAATCCCAACGACTTCATGAGCAATCTGTTAGTCGTCATGCACGAAGGTGGACATGCCCTCTATCAACTCCAGCTTCCCGAAGAGCACTACGGCTCCCCTCTTGGCGATTCTATCTCCATGGCCGTCCACGAAAGTCAATCCAGATGGTGGGAGTGCTCTATCGGATTAAGCAAACCCTTTTGGAATCACTTCTTTCCCTTACTCCAAAAAGATTTTGCTCCTGTACTCGACACTATCCCCCAAGATAACTTCTGGAGAGCCATCAACAAAGTAGAACCCTCCTTCATCCGCGTAGAAGCCGATGAACTTACCTACCCACTGCATGTCATCCTGCGCTTTGAAATGGAACAAGATCTCATCAGCGGCAAATTAGCTGTCAAAGATATTCCAGACGCTTGGAATGCTAAAATGAAAGAACTGCTTGGAATAGTTCCGCCTACAAACACATTAGGATGTCTGCAAGACACGCACTGGTCCTGGGGAACATTTGGCTACTTCCCTACATATCTCATGGGAAATGCCTACGCCGCCTTTCTTTTGGAAACCTTTAAGCATGAAAATCCTCAATGGGATGAACAGATGAGCCAAGGACAGTTCAGCTTCATTAACGACTGGCTAAAGAAGCAGGTCCATCAGCATGGAAGGCAGTACAACAGTGACGAACTATTGCAGAACATTGGCAAAAAGCCCTTCACGGCTCAGCCCTATATCGATTACCTGCAAACTAAATATTCTGAAGTGTACCAACTATAACCCTTGCCCCTGCCCTAAATAAAATTAAACGCAAAGACGCAAAGGCGCAAAGAATAAAAATTACTTTGCGTCTTTGCGTTTAATTTAGATTTATCCTGACCATGAAAGTTCTGCATCCCAGATAGGCAGTGTATAGAGATGCGAGAAGTAGTGCCTTAAGAAATTATCTCCCTTCTTAGACCTAGATACAGCCTTTTCAAGCACATCTAAGCAATTAGCAAGCCTATAGAAACGCTCTGATTGGATAGCCCTCTCACGCCATAGCAAAGCTGGTGCAAACAAGAGAGAGTGAAGAAATTCTTTACCCTCTTTTTGTCTTTGCGAAGTTCCCATCCAATCGAAAAGAGCAAATAGAAGCGCAGACATTGCTACACTCGTATCTAACCCATCTTTACAACAATAACTCAAAGCATCCGCCTCGTTAAGTTCCACCATTTTAAACGTCGTAAACAGATGCACAAGATCAATAAATGCATGCCTCTCTTCACGCGATAAATGATCCCTCTCTTCAAAGAAGCACTTATGAACTGCCTCTATAATCCCAGAGAAAAACTCTTTATATAGCGTATGCTGCAAATGCACAGGAAAATAATATCCCGTCTGCTCATCTTTCAAATGATCCAAAAAATGCCTCTTAAATGTCTCTGCCTTATCCTCTTTCAAATAGTGATCCATCTGATGATAAAAAGGAGTATCGATAGAATATGCGCACACATCTATGTAAGGAGTATATTCCTTATGATGCAATAGCGATTCCACTGCAAAACAGCGCGCAGACTCCTTCCACGATGTACGGTCCTGAAGCAAGATACAAAAATGCTTCTTCACACCATGCCCATTCTGACACGAAAGCAGATAGCCCTTAAACTCCTCTCCCACATAAGCCTTGTGGATATACTCCTGATGAGTAGGATTCGGAATCCGCGTATAAAGCAAACGCTTAGAATCAAAATGCAACGCAAACATAGGCCAAGGAATATTAAATCGAGCGATAGGGTCAAATTCACCCACATCACCATTCAACACAAGATCCAAAACCTTATTTAAAGGCCCATGCGCATGCTTATTCAAAAGCTGCTGCAAAGCAGTATAGACCCAGACCAAAGAAGCCGTATGACTCTCTTGTTGATCCTGCGCCACCTGCTGCTCCTTCCCGGCCCTCTTCAGCAAATCTAAAATATGCGACTGAACCGATTTGAATCCCTTCGCATGCAGATAAAGCCCACGACATAATCCAAGAGCCGTTTCTCGGATCAATTGCGCAATTTTACTACCCGTCCCCGTAGGAGCAAGAACTATTTTCTGAAAATCCTTTGATACCAGCACTTCACGCAAAAATTTTTGAAAATCCTCAAAATAAGATAAACAATTTTTTGAAGCATGGCGACTACTCTGCAGATGCCTAGGACTAGCGCTCAAAAGTAAAGCCATCGTAGCTTTAGACAGATCCTCTACCAAAAGATTACCCTTGTGACGCATCGCCTCATGAAAAAACTGATCCAGCCTCGTACGCAAAGAAGCCACCATATCACTCGCACACGCTTGAATATAACTATCTAACCAGACATCCAGACGCTTCAAAGGATCCCGCTGCCCAGACACATGGAAATAATCGCTCAGGTCGCAAACAAGCTTTAGATTACGAATCAGATGAGGATTATAAAAACGAGTCCCATCCTCCTTGCGAAGCTGAAAAAGCTCATACTCAGTGTCCCTCTTCACAGTATCCAGATCTACGTAGACATGCTTAGAAGAGAGACTCTTTCCTTTAGTGCGCAAACGCAGTAAACTTTTTTTATTAATCCCTTCCTTAGATAGAGTAAGAACCCATTTACCTAAGTGACCCTCATCGATCCTAGGCGCAACCTTCGACAAATAAAATTTTTGCAGCTGCTTAAACTCCTCCATATCAGTAATGCTAACCGAATGGTGCGACTCAGCAAAAAGATTCGCAAATTTATCCAAATTCTTAGCAGCTTCACCTACCAGCACCATAATTGTCCTAATCCCTTCAGCAGTCTCCTCATCCTCCACCTTGCGATACTTACTTTTATAAAAAGCCTTCAGATAGTCCAATATCGCCCGGAATATGTCTTTGATCACAGCCAGAGTCAGCTCACCATCCTTCTGGTGCAGCCATCTCACAGATCTGTAGGGAAGTTTTTTATCCTTGATAGCAAGCTGATGCTCTTCAACAACACTAGTCTCTTTATCCGAGTCTAATTCAGCAATACTTGATAAAGTTTCTACAGCATCAACTATAGATAACTCTTCTAAACCTGATTTGTTCTTTTTAGTCATAATATTACTCTAGTTGAATTATTTTGAGCTCAACTTAATTATTGCATTTTCAATAAATAATTAACACTTGACGAAAGAAAAAAAAAAAGCTATAAGTCTTGACAAATTTAGGAAGAGTGGCAGAGCGGCCGAATGCGTCTGTCTTGAAAACAGAAGACCCCTTCGGGGTCCGGGGGTTCGAATCCCTCCTCTTCCGTTCCTTTAAGTCGTGGGTTATTTCTCTTATCCGAAAATAAAAATATTGCCTTAAAATTTTTTTTCATATTATTTCCAAAAAAAATTTGTTTAAGGAGGCTATATGGCAGACAACGGTTCAAGTAATACAGCAATTGTAGCAATTGTCGTATTGGTAATAATAGCAATAGGCATTGCCTTTTTCTCAGGCTTCTTTACTACCCAGGGAGGAGGAACTTCTAAAATAATAGAAAAGCCGGTCATTGAAAAGCCTATTATTGAGAAAAATATTATCGAGAAACCTACTGAAAAAAAATAATAGAATAGCTTGAAGAACGAAGATTTTTTGACGACCGGGATCTTTTTTTGCCTTTACTTGCGAGAGGTGATTTCTGATGGTAAAAATGTCCATGAGCCATCTTTAACGTAACGGATCGTACGACCCATGCTTAATATCTCTTCCTTGCGTCCGTGATAAGCTTTCACACGCTCACCCAAGGTATAGTCAGGAGAAACTAAGCGTCCATCACTAAGCCAGAAACCTACAGGAAGTGATACCCAAAGTATATCAAATTGTTCTTTCACTTCATGAAATTGATATTCAACTTTTTTTATAGTTTCTCTCATTATTTTTTTCTCTTCTTCAGTTCTATAACCCAGTGAACCATATGCCCTATCGAGCCATTCTCCTGTTGCTTCACAGCGTACTCTGAATATCGCTCCAGAACCGTACAAAGTCGCAATGATTGGTGGAAGGGCTTCTTGTGTTGTTTCCTTTTTACTATCAATTAGACTTAGACCTAGAGGATTCATAAATTTACCTTTTTAAATGTCTCTATTTATTCTTATTAGGTTAATATCCTAGCCGTTATTATCGAAAATGTCAATATTCGATAATAACGGTGATTACTATCATCACCAATGAGCATAACATTGGTCCTTATTATCGATTTTATGCATTTTCGATAATAAAAAAGGTTCTTATCATCACTTTATGCAATCATTAAAAATAATTTGTCATTAATTACTAATCTTGATAAGCTTTACACTTATCAATCAGGAAAAATTTAATGAACTGTTTATCCGTACCTACTAAATTTAAAACCTTTTGTTTTGAGTCTAGAAAAGGAAAACGTATTTTATTAGCTTCTAACAGTAAAAAATTTATTGCTAGAACGATTACTTTGATCACTGAATATACAAAAAAAATTGATCCTAGTATCTCATTAACCTTTCCTGTAGTAAAACAAATCCACGAGAAATCGCTATCTAGTCAAGGATTTACCTATCGAGCTAACATCCAAACAATTTTGCCTCGTACAGTACGTCTATTCTATGGTAAGTATCAAGCTATCGTATCAAATTGTCATGGAACAGCCCTTGTATCTGCAGGTATATTCCCTGTCGAAAAGTTTGTGGACAGAACACCATTATCTGAAGATTGGGTTTATAAAAAATTCCAGAAAATTAAATTAAAAGATATTGCTACAGGTGATTTAGTATATCTTGACGATATTTGGAATCATCATTCATTCGTTTATCTTAGCCATGAAGTGTCTATAAGCATGAATGGAATAGGAAGAAAGTTGAAGCTCTACCCTACATCTGATATTTTAGAACAGTATGGTTTTTCCAGAGATGCCCTCATATCAAAGCTAAAATCTCAAAATATTAGAATTTATCGAAAAGTGGAACGTCAGAATGATTTTGAACCTGTCATGCCAGTTATTCTTGAGTATTGGAAAATGTACAGTGAACTTTCCAAATTTCCAGTTCCTGCTCAACATCCAAAATATTTCCGCATCCTGCCAATTCACGATCAATTAAAAAATTTTGTTCTTACAGCTCCTCGATCTAGCAAAGATGCAGCCAAAGCCCTGTATTACGAATTTTTGAACACTACGCCAGACGGCTTAATACCAGAAAATCGGCGAAGGATTGACACCAATCCAATGAGTCAATTGCTAGCCCTTGTCACCCTTATCATGGTTGTAGCACTTGTAGGAATAGTCCATGAATCTATAAAAATAAAAAATCTTTAAATTCTTCTACTCTCGGTTAGTTCTTTCTATCTTGATAGCAATATTTGAAGACGTCATTGAGAATTCATATTAAAGATCGCAGGTTAACACTTGTAAACGATACTGTTGTCTAGAATATGATAATCAGAGATTTGTCCCCTCCGAGAGATATTCAAGATATTGCCAATAGCTATAACGACGACCCCTTTTTTTGCCAGTAATTTCGCGTAATATTTCTAGTTCAACAAAATGATTTATAAGTGTTTGAGCTGTTTGAAATGTCATTTGAAAATGTTCTGCAATATCGTGAGTCGATACATGAGGTTTTGTAAATAAATAATCAAGAAGTCCAATCGCTATAGGAGAAGAAATTTTTTCTTTAATTAATTTTTTCTTATGAATATCAGCCAATGCTAATACTTGTTTGATCGTTTCTAAAGCAGATTCAGAGGCCCAAATAATACCTTTCAAAAAGAAATTAATCCATTGCTCATAATCTCCTTTCTCCCTAACCAAATTAAGCCTATCATAGTACTCTTGACGATGTAATTTAAAGTAATAACTTAAGTATAGAAGAGGTTTTTGCATGACTTTTTTCCAACATAAATAAAAAGTAATAAGCAAACGTCCAATTCGTCCATTTCCATCTAAAAATGGATGAATGGTTTCAAATTGATAGTGAATCAAAGCACAAGTTATTAGAATGGGAAGTTTATGAGTTTTATGCAAATATAACTCCAATTCACTCATTGCATCTAAGGTCTCAGCTGGAGGTGGAGGAACAAATGAAGCATGTTTAAGAGTACAGCCAGGAGGCCCGATCCAATTTTGCGATCGCTTAAACTCCCCAGGTGTTTTATCCATACCACGAGTTTGTGAAAGAAGAATATTGTGAATTTCTTTGATTAAGCGAACACTCATAGGAAATTCTTCAATGCGTTTCAAACCATGATTCAAAGCTTTAATATAATTTACCACCTCTTCCACGTCCAAGGTATTTTTGATTGGGACTTGGCTTTCGTATTCAAAAATATCATCTAGAGAAGCTTGAGTTCCTTCAATTTGAGAACTTAAAAGAGCCTCTTTGCGAACATACATGGCAATAATGTAATCGACATTGGGAAGCAAGTATCCCATTGTATCCAATCTACCCAGAGCTATATTCGCCTCTGAAAGCAGTTGATTCATAGATTCGTCCATTTTAATGGGGGGATTTGGCGGCAATGGAGAAGGAATGAAAGCTTTATATCCACTTATTTGAGAAATGTATTGACCACTTCTATTCATAAATAACCTTATTCTAGTGCGTTAGAATAGCAGGCATATTTTTCCTTTGCTATTCAAGAGAATTAGAATAAGGTTATAAAATTTAGGGTTATTATTCAAGAGTTCTTGAGTATATATTTTTGGTATCAATTTGAACCAAGTTCTTGATTCCAACTTAGAGAAGCTTTCCACCGTTATTATCGAAAATGTCAATATTCGATAATAACGAGGATTTCTATCATCACCAATGAGAATAGCGTTGTTCCTTATTATCGATTTCATGCCTTTTCGATAATAACAAAGGTTCTTATCATCACTCTATCTAAATTTCAGCCTTTTTGATTCACGACTTTTTTTGAAAATATGACATCATTAATGTCATAATGAAAGCAAATATGACATTACGAATGTCAAAAACGCTATAAAAATTTTAAGCAATAGCCCATGAAGGGATAAAACAAATTTTTTTCTCTTCATCGACTTGAAAATTTCCACGATAAATATAATAGCCCCATTCAGCCCTTGGTTCTTCCGCAAGGAAACGGTACAAATTTTTAATTTTTTTTCTATCGGGAATTCCTTTGTAAGTCACCTCAAACGGATAGATTTTAGGCTTTCTTTCAAGAACAAAATCGACTTCTGTACCAGTTGATAACCTCCAGTAATAAATTTCTGCTCTGTATGGCTCCCTTGCTAACCAAGTATTTAATTCATTAAGGAACCAGTTTTCAAATCGATGTCCAATGAGCCCGCTTTTTTCTAATAAGGGTATTTGATTCAATCCCGTTAAAACGGAGACAATTCCGTTGTTTAATAAATACCCTTTAGGAGATTTTACAACACGCTTTAAGGTGCTTCCAATAAATGGATACACATCTTGATACTGAAGAGTGGATCCTAAATATCCCCTATATTTTTTTAGTGTATCCCGTGTACAACCAAGCGCTTCAATGATCTTCTGATCCTCCCTTACTGAACCTGTTTGTTCCGCAATAATATTCATGAGATTTCGATATAAGTGAAGATCAGTAATTGTTTGGATTGGTCTTATATCCTTTTCCAAATAAGTCTGAATATAGTTACTGAGATACAAGATTTTTTCTTCTTCTGTTGGAATCTCAAAAATTTCAGGAAGTCCGCTCCAAATAAGAAGCTCCTCTAGCTGCTTAGAGAGCATGGGCTTAAAGGGAGACAATTCATGAATTACTTGTCCAATCTCTTCGGGATGCTTGGCTCCATCTATCAAATCAAACAAAGATGTAAGAGAAAGATTTTGGTATTTAACTAATGCAGCTTCCCGAAGAGTAAATTCATACAAATGGTGAAGCTCTATCCTTCCTGCTAAAGATTCGGCGCTGAATTGATGCAAACTCAAAATAGCTGATCCAGTCAAAATAAATTTTATTTTGTCCTCTCCTTTGAATTGATCGTATAGTACCTTAATTTGATCAAATACTTCTGGACATTTCTGGGCTTCATCAATCACAACCCAAATTTTTTTCGCACCTCCAATTTTTTGCAGAGCCTTTTCTTCAATCATTATCTCTAGCTCTTGAGCTTGGATACGAATACGTTCTTTCATAATATCCATGTTTAGCATTACCCAAAGGCGTTCAGGATGTTGTTCGGCGTAATGCTTTACAAAGAGTGTTTTACCGACTCTGCGAGGTCCTAAAATTGCCGTAACATAGCCTCTTAAAAATGAAGAGATTAACTTTTCTTTGTTGATTCGTTCAGAATACATAGAAATATTACTCCTAAAGAGGTGATATCTACATGTAAAATTACTTTAGAAAAGGTAATTTTGCAAGGAAATTTTCAAGAAGCACCTAGGTAATGAGGTTGCTTTTGTTCCTGATTAATTATTCATTATGTTGACTATTTGAAGAGCGAGAACTTTTTGGTAAGAGGTGCAAGCTGTTCGATTGAGCCAAAGAGACCAACGCCGTAGGGCTCCATTTGATCTAGTGGTGTTGTGGCGGTTTTAATCAGAAGATCTTCTTCAATACTGTTATAGGACATAGTGCTAGTGAAAATCGCTGATAAAAACTGATCCTGCTGGCACGCTGTAGAATAGAGTGTAAGTAATTGATTTCCAGTACCTTTTAACACTACAAATGAACAAGTTGTTATTGAGATAAGACTACTTCCCCCTGTATTCAAGAAAGGTATAAAAGACATCTGCTCTCTTTGCTCTGGCGTTGCATCATCATACAAAGACATCGCAAGCTGTCCTGTCGCGCTAAACAGTTTTCCTACCGGAGACTTTTCATTGAGTACTATAACGAACTTATGTGTAGCTTTGGTATTGACGCTGGCCATATTTTCTCCAAAAACATTCGAGTTAACCATCAAATCCTAGCAGTTACTATCGAAATCGTCAATTTTGATTATAGCATTCTTTACGAAATGCTTTACAAAATTATGCGCATATGTTAGGTTTTCTTCAAAAAATTACTTTAACGACAATGACAATTCTAAATTTGAGGTGACTATGAATTTTAAATATGTTTTTTTCGCCTTTCTGTTGGTGAATCCATTTGGCAATCTACCAGCTCACTGTATAGATAATGACTCCATAGAAAATTATTATCTTAACCTTTCAATAAATACTTCCAATCATATCATTTCTGATTCTCCTCAGGTCATTAAACAAATTGAAATTAGCTGGGCGATATGAGTGCACTTTTGCAGATGGACGATGGCGAAGTATTGCATATTCCTCTCCTTTATGAAGATGAAGAAGGTTATTTTATTCCTATTTCTCTTGAAATAGTTGGAAACAAATTATTTAAATTGCACTGTAATAATCCAAATTGTAGATATGAATGGGAAGGAAGAGTATTTGATTATCAGTGTCCAAGATGCAAAAGCACCGATATTATTGCACTTCCGAATTGGTAAAATATGCGCAAACAATTAATGCGAATTATTTCGCATGTTTTTTTATTAATATATCTCTGTTTTTTTTATGCGACATCTGTAAATGCAGAAGAGCTGAAAAAGACTGAAAAAAATGCCATATATCTCACAGCTGAAGATAGATCTTGGATGGTAGACTTTATAGAAAAATTTTTTCTTACTGATACCATGGTTTATGCATTATTTGGATCTAAGCCTATGGCTGGAGGAATGATATGTGTAGCATCTAAAGAAGAGTGTATTAAATCATGGGAATCGCAATTGAAAACATTCAGCGATAAGGAAAAAGTAGAGTTTTTAGAGGCTCTAAATGAACAAACTAAAAAAGATATTAAGCTTAATGAAAACTTTCAGAAATGGCTTCAATGGAAAAAAAATTACCCAAATCCTCCTTTCATTTTTCGTACCTCTCTTTCAGAAGATAAACATTATCTTCTTATCGACATGATTAACATCCGTGAGATTCTATGGACTCTAGAAAAAAATCACACAGTTTTTTCTAGAGAAACAGGGATGAATTTCAACCCCTTAGAAGTTACACTTGACTTTGGAAATCAAGACTCTGTTTTTTGGAAAAAAGTTATGAATAATCAATATTTACTAGGAATTCTTTATGGATTTGGTGAAAGAAACTCTTATTTTTTTTCTCTTTATGTGAAAATGGGTGGGAAAGACCATGTTGCTGATGATTATCCGTTATTTAAAAGTTATTTCCATGAAAAAATACCTAAAAAAGAAGATGAAAAATTATCCATTGAAAATTTGGATATTCCAAGTTTTGGATCATTTTGTGCTCCTTTGATGGAAGATCCGGTCATTACGCATTACAAAAAGGAAAGAGAACTTATCCAAAAAGAGCTAAAAGGAAAGGACTTCGCCACAGAAGTCCTAAAAAAGCTCCTCGGGAAAGAAGTTGCATTTGCTCCCAGTTAGTTCAATCGAGAGTTAACCACCAAATCCTAGGTTAATACTTAAGATAAAATGAGTTACCAATTAGATAACTTTTGAATTAAATCTCTCCACGAAATGGCTTCAATATTCTCAGCAAGTAGCTGAGGACGTGGTACTCTACAAACTACAAAGGCTTTAGTTGCTAATGGATACTCTTTCATAAATAGTTCAAGATGTTTTGCGTCACGTAAAGAGGGATTATCTGTCCATCTGGCTTGAATGGGCAGTAAAGATTGATTGCGGTAAAGAAGCCAATCCACTTCCGGACCTGAATAATCTCTCCAAAAATGAACTGTCGTTTTAATAGTTTCGGTACCGTTAATCATTTCTCAAGATAGACTATTCTCTAAGGTGTGGGTCTTCGAATATAAGACTTATTTTTTTTATCTTTATAATACTTTAATAATTATTTGATAGAATATTATCATAACTAATTTAATTATGAGGAAATTATTATGCATTCTATTCTTCCATTTTTTCCCTCCATCTTCTATGCTTTTCAGGCTAATGAATCAAAAAACTTTAACAGTAATTATTTTTATAAATTTGTAGGTCCCTTTAATACCCAGCTCGAAAAAGAAATTAAACCATTACTTAAAGAAAAGAATATTACGTGTGATATAGCCATACGTGAAGTTGTTAATCCATGCGTATGTGCTGCTTTTGGAACAAATATGTCTGAAAAAAATCCTGCACTCATATTAATACCACCTGAATTTCACAAAACAGACGAAAAAGCCTGTCAATTTCTGACGAAGCATGAGATAGGTCACATTAAAAATAACGACTGTTTCACAATTCCACTAGTTACATGTATTTGTTCCGCAGCTGCTGCAATTTTTGGAGCTTTTACTTTGCCTTGGGTTGCATCGACATTTCTAGCCGGGGTAGTTAGTGCAGTTGCTCTAACATTGTTCACTCTATGGAGAGAAGGAAAAGCTGATGACTTTGCAATAGAAAACAGCACTAATGAAGAATTATTAGGCGGAAGAAGAATGTTTATTGCTTCAAAACAGGCTAATTTGAGTGAACGCACGACCTTTTGGAAAAAAATTGCATTTACTTCCGACGGAGAGGATAGATTTGATATCATGCATCCATCGCTCAACAGTAGAGTTAAAAAAATTGAAAAAGAACTGGCAAAAAGAAGATTCTCTATTGATCAAGTGCGAGAAACAGAAAGGATAGATATTTTGAAACAGTTCATGATTGATTTTATAAAAAAAGTAAGCCAGTCTAAGTGAACACAAGGGGCAAGGGACAAGGACCTTAAGGACAATGGGGACTTTGAGGACAAGGACATAAAATAAATCGTCCTTGTCCTTATAGTCCCCATTGTCCTTAAGGTCCTTGTCCTTTGTCTTTGTGTCCGGGTCCTTTCAAGTTGCTCTCAATTTCCTGATGTGGTAATAAATAATTTACATGACTATAAACAAACCATTTTAAGAAATTAGGGGGATCTATGAAAAAGCCTAAAAAATCAAATTTTAAGAAAATAGCCCTTTTGGGTATCACTGGCGGACTTCTTCTCGCTACTCAAGCCCAAGCTAAAAATGCTCCTCAAGAAGTCACTTATATCGCTCAAAGCTGCGGTGGCAGTGGTGGTAGCAACTGGGGTGGCAGATCATCTTCTCAGCCTTATACCAGCTCTAGCTGTAGTGCCCAAAATAACCCAAGACCTTATTCTCAACAATATTCAAGCTCTTGCGCTTCTAAGAGAAACGACAACTGGAATAATCAAGAGTATAATGCTCAAAATGAGAACAGAAATTCTCAACCCTATAGCTCTAGTTGTGCTGCCAAAAGAGGCAGAAACAGCCAAAATTATACAGCTGACAATGACTCTATGATGAACTCTGGATCTTCTATGAACTCTGGATCTTCCATGATGAACTCTGGTTCTTCTATGAACTCCGGCTCTTCCATGATGAACTCTGACTCAATGATGAATTCAGACAGCAACACAATGACTGAACAAGAGCTTCTATCAAAATTAAGCCCTGAAGCTAAAGATATCTATAATAACCTTAGCCCAGAGGGAAAAAAATTAGCTCTTAAGATTGCTAGCCGCAATAATGACAAAAACATGGCTATTAAAGTTGCTGCTCAACGCATGCTAAATAAATCTCCAAACGGGATGAATAATAGCATGAACAGTAACGATATGAACAACATGACTAATACTGGAAGAATGAACCAGCAGCAGTAAATCTCTTTTTTGGAGTGCGGGGAAACCTGCACTCCATATTCCCTTCTTAATCATTTCTTGTTATAGTGAAGCTTCCTTTTTCAAAGGAGCCTTTACCATGCGTGCGATTGTTAATCTCTTTGGACGTTCCCCTTTTGTCCCATTGCGTCAGCACATGGAAAAAGTGGCGAGTTGTGTCCACGGCCTGCGTGCTCTCTTTGCAGCCATTTACGCAGCCGACTTTGTAAAGGCGCTTGAAGTGGCAGAACAAATTCAAACATTTGAGCATGAGGCAGACAGGACAAAGAATGATATTCGCAATCACCTACCTAAAAGCCTGTTCCTTCCTATCGACAGAGGTCAGCTCTTAGAGATATTGTCGATGCAGGATCGCCTTGCAGATAGGGCTGAAGATATCGCAGTCTTGTGCACGCTTAAAGACTTGCCGACGCTGCCTGCATGGAAAGAGGATTTTCAAACTTTTCTAAATAAAAATTTAGAAGCTTTTGACGAAGTCTTAAAAATTATTGAAGAGCTTCATGACTTGCTTGAATCTTCTTTCGGTGGATTAGAGGCTGAAAAAGTGCGTTCGATGGTGGAACAGGTAGCCTTTAAAGAGCATGAAGCTGATCTTATTCAGCGGAAACTGCTCCGCGACCTCTTTAGCTCTGAAGCTAAACTCAGCATGAGTGATTTCTATTTATGGCTGAAAATCTTCGAAGCTGTCAGTGAAATCTCTAACATCTCTGAAGCATTAGCTAACAGAGTTAGAATGACTCTCGAGTTAAAATAAGGAAAAGAATGTCCACAGATCTGATTTTATTGCTTATTTTGCTTGCATCTGGCCTCTATATGGCTTGGAGTATCGGTGCTAATGATGTGGCTAATGCCATGGGTACCTCTGTGGGTTCCGGTGCCTTGACCTTGCGTCAAGCGGTCTGTATCGCTGCTGTCCTTGAATTTTCGGGAGCCTATTTCTTTGGTTCACATGTCAGTGCCACAATTGAATCAGGAATTATTAACACATCTCTCTTTGAAGGAAATTACTATATAATTGTCTATGGCATGCTTTCAGCGCTACTTGTCTCGGGCGCTTGGCTGCAGCTTGCCTCCTATTATGGGTGGCCTGTCTCTACCACACATTCAATTGTTGGAGCAATTGTGGGCTTTGGCATAGTGGCGGGGGGCATCGAAGCTATTCAATGGAATACGTTGGGCTACATTTTGGCAAGCTGGATAATCTCTCCTTTATTCGGAGGTGTTCTAAGCTTTATTATCTTCCATTTTCTACGACGAAAGATCTTTTTCGCCCAAAATCCCATCGCAGCCACAAAGAAAATGACCCCTTTTCTCGTCTTTATCATTGTAGCTGTCTTGTTGCTGATTCTGCTTTTAAAGGGAATGCATGTCTCTTTAAGCACTGGTCAGTCGCTGATCATTGCGCTGGGGGTAAGCCTATTTTGCGCTCTTATCTCCTGGCTTCTGCTAAAGTGGGTTGACATTCCTGATACTCCTAAAGTAGAGCTTGCAAACTACTCTCCCGAAATCTCAACCGAACTGGAAAAAGCTAAAAAGCATCTTGAACGAGTGCGAGTAGCGACCAACAGCCAGGTAAAGTACCAGGCTTCTCTTCTGCTTGAAGACATCAATCAATTAGCATCTTCTCTTAAAGCCCACTCTGCACCCGACAGCTCCCAATATAGAAATGTGGAGCGTATATTTGGTTATCTACAAATCATGAGCGCCTGTTTAATGGCCTTTGCCCATGGCGCAAATGATGTCGCCAATGCTATAGGTCCTCTCGCCGCAGCTTTGGGAGCGCTGGAAGCGCACGCTGTGATTGAAAATGCGCCGGTACCTGCCTGGCTATTGGGTTTAGGCGGAGTCGGCATCGTGATTGGCTTGGCGACATGGGGCTGGAGGGTCATCGAAACCATTGGTAAAAAAATTACTGAACTTACGCCTTCTAGAGGCTTTGCAGCAGAATTTGGAGCCGCTGCTACTATACTTATCGCATCACGCTTGGGCCTTCCCATTTCCACCACGCACACTCTTGTAGGTTCGGTCCTTGGAGTGGGCATGGCCAGAGGACTCGAATCCTTAGATATGAACACGACACGAGATATTATCATTTCATGGGTTATTACCGTGCCCGCAGGGGCTTTAGGTTCCATGGCAGTCTTTTGGGGGTGTAAATATTTATTAACCTGAGTTTTGGCTTTTTTTGATCTTTGGGCTGCGTCAAAGCCTCGGGAATGCAAAATCATAAGCGGGTCAATATTAGAAAATATGGACCCGCTTATGATTTATGCATTCGCGAGAGCTTTCACGCTAGCCCAAAGGGCAAAAAAAGCCAAAACTCAGGTTCTAGGAGCTTAACTATGTCGTCAGTGCAACGATTTGTTGGGATTCATAGAGAGGCCGAGCAAAAAAGAATTGAAGAGTTTTCAAAAGGGCATCCAGAGTTTGACGCATTTAACTCTACTTTAAAAGAGATATGTCAACGCTCTATTCCAGGCGTATCCATTCCCAATCAAATAGATTTAGTGGATAGGTTTTGGAACGATCTGCATAGATTAAAACATGTGTGTCCAGAATATCGCATAGGAAATGCAGTAGCAAAAGTACTGAAATTTCCTCCAACAAATTCTGAATTGGATATAGAGCATCGAAAAGAATTCACATTATCTTTTGATTCAGATAAGAGCGAGTTAAAGCTATCGTTTGCTTACTTAATAACTTTATCAAAGGAATCTAACAAATTTATTTATTTTGCTGCTCAAGCTCTTTCAGAGCCTTCTCAACCGATTTTAATTGAAAATTGCACTCGCTCAGCATTTCTAGATTCTCTGAGGGTCTGGACAAAAAACAAACTTGTTCCATTTGAACATATTAAAGAAGTACTTGGATTTGCTCTTAAATTTAATGTAAAAAGCCTCGAATATCTGTGTCAACAAACTGTTATCTACTGGATAAAACATTTATTTCTTAATGCAAAATCTTTTATTGAACTTTTTGATTGGCTTGATCTCAAAAATGAATGGAATCAAATTCCTAAAGGCATTGAAGTAGCCATTAAAAGCAAGTTTCTTAGTGATGATTTAAATGAGAAAGAGATCGATTATTTCAAATTGGTAATCCAAGAACTCCCATTGAACCCTCAAGAAAAAATATTTTTAAAATCCTGTATAACTGCTTACCTTAATAGATATTTGTTATTACCGAATTTTGCGCTAAATCACAGAGCTCTTATATGGAATATGTTACAGGCCCTTTCACCCACTCATTTGTTGACTTCACTTCCAACGTTAGAGGATTTTCAACAGATTTCAATCATCGCTTCATTAAGGACTTTATCTATCAATCATTGGGGATCTCTGAGAGCCCAGATCCTTCCGGGTCGGATTTATCAACATCCGCAGCTCGAAAAATTGGAAGTTCTAGTTGATGTAGGTGTTTTTTTTACATATGGTCTTCCTTTTTGCAAGACTATTTTCCCTAACGTCAAAACCTTAGTACTCTTTTTTAACAATCATTCAGGATCGCGTGCATTGTTCCTAACATCAGAAAATTTAAAATGTATTCCTCTGTATATGCCCAATTTAGAAGAACTGCAGATAGGTGGCTCGTTTTTTCCTGAAGAAAATGGATCAAATCCAAGAGAGTTGCTAAATTTGAAAGGCTTGTCTGAATTAGAATCACTCAAAAAACTAAAACGGCTTACTTTGTATGATGTAAAATTTACTTTTGACAACTTCAATAAGCTATGCCAAGAGCTATCCCATCTAGAAGAGATCCACATCAAACATTACCAACCCGTTGCACAACCTCTCAAGAATGCTCTAAAACAATGTTCCGAACTAAAGTCAATAAAAATCGAACCTTCATGAGGTGAACCATGTCGTCACTTTCGAATGCTGTAGGCAGGCTTCTGAGTCTGCCGGGTTGTTCTTTTCAACCTCCCTTAACAGCCAAACAAGAAGAACCGATACCTATACTATTGATTTTAAAAAAAATGGGTATCATCCCCTCGGACATGCCAAAAGAGGTAACGATTACGGCTGTTCAACTTAGCGCCAAACAGATGATGGATGTAGAAGATTTTTGGGTTGAATTCGAAAAATTAAAAGAAACTCATTTACCCATTACTTTATACGTAGCCAAAGTATTGAAATTAACCAAAACATTACTTGCTAAAGATACTGAATTTAGAACTGATGACACCATCTATTTAAATAATTTTGATATCATAAGAATTCCTCGAGCCTATAGGAAATCTCTCGCTTTAGAGTCCCCCTTATTAAAAGACCTCCTTAAATCTGAAGATAAGTCAGAATTAAGCATGACTAAAGAAACTTTTGAACTCCTGCTTAAAGCGCTTACTTCGAACAAACCTATCTCCATTGAAAGCGTTCAAATACTCCTTCCTATAGCTCTAGGCTATCAGCTAAATAGAGTAGAAGAAAAATGTGAAAAGACTTTTTTCAATTGGATTGAAAACCATTCCGAATGGAAAAGATTGAAAAAAACTTTTCCTCCAACTTCTGCTAAAGAGAACTTTGCAGAAAAAATCCATAAGATCGCTCAGTCTATTCCAGAAAACGAATGCCTTGAACTGCGCAAAAAATTAAGCAACTATTTATGTATCTACATCACCCATCAAAGAGCAACGGAAGAGATTTATGAAACCCTTAAACTACTAAATCCTGAAAAAATCATATTAATTCAACCTGATATGGATAATGTGATAAAAATATTAACGTTAATCCCTACTCTTAAAAAGATATCAGTCATTCCTTGGAAAACAGAAGGATTTAGCGATTCCTCTGAAGATATACTCGATAATTCAGTGAATGCATTGTATGCCGTATTGCCCAATGATAATATTACAACCGATTTTGCGACTCTGAAATACCTCTTACCAAATCTTGAAATTCTAAGTTTTAATTTGCAAAGGGACTTTATTGATATACCCAATGAAGTATTAAAATATTTTGACCATCTCAAAACACTCATCCTAAGAAGTTCACCCACACACTGTAAAATCTCAGATTTTAAACCACTCAAATACCTAAAAGAATTAACAACTTTGCAGTTAACAAAACTAATTTTTGAAAAAAATTATTTATTAAATCTGGCCTCTCATACATCGTTAAAAGAAATAACTATATCAAACTGCACTGTAGTCGAAGATATGTCGACAGATTCTGATGACGATTCTGATGAGGCCAGCGAAAAGAGAAGAAATAGCAAGCTTCTCACTGAAATGAAAAATGAATTTCATCAACAAAATCCGAACATCAAAATCACGATTACTTAACACACCTTATGCAAAACTTATTTAAACGCGAAGGGTTCAAATAAGTTTTGCATAAGAAGAGTTATTTAACGTATTGGAGATTATATGACTTCTGCAGTGTCACTCGTGAGTTCAGACAGTTCACTACCGTTGACTTTATTGCCTAACCAAGCGCGGATTCAAACAATGGAAATCGCACTCAAGAAATTAGGACTTATTCGATCGGCCGAAGGAGAGTATGATGAAACTGATTTTGTGATCTATGGAAACACGCTAACAGAAAGGCAAGTGCCTTATGTTGATGAATTTTGGGAAGCCTTCCTACAACTAGAGCCTACTGACAAATCTGTTGGCTATTTAGTAAAAAAAATATTAAAACTACCTGCTACTCCTATACAATGCACAATTATTTTTAACGATAAAGAATGTTTCTTCATCAACTTAGGATATTCAAAACTGCTTAGCATAGAATCTCCCTTTTTTGCCAACTTCTTCAATAATAAATCTATGCTTTTAGATTGTGATAAAAAAACCTTTCTAATGTTGCTGCATGCCTGTATCTCAAATAAACCACTTACTATTGCAAAAGCACAAATTTTACTCCCATTTGCCATACGCTTTGAGTTAAAAAACTTAGAAAAACGATGCGAAAGTGCTAATTCTATAGAATGTTATGAACCTACGGCTGAAGAGTTTAAAGAACTATTAGCACGAGGTATTAAAAAGCTCACGGTTAATCGTTGGAAATATTGGGGCTTTGATCCAACAAATGATTCCAAACCTCAAAACCGTCTTGAGGAGCTTTCTGTTGTTTTACCTAATGAAGCTATCCTGCACGACATTTCTTTATTAGCAAATTTATTACCAAACTTGAAATGCTTTCGAATGCAAATAATGTTCGACACAATTTTGATCAAAGAAATAGCCAAACACTTTACAAATTTAACCCATCTGCATGTCAATTCTAAAAAAAAATATTTACTAAATATAGTAGAAGATCTTTCAGAACTCTTAAATTTAAAAAGTCTGAATACTCTTAGTCTCGAAAGAGCAGACATTTTTTACGATGATATTTTGAAATTAAGCACTCATCCCACACTTAAAGAAATTATTTTATTAAAATGCGAAATTCGAGAAAATGCTGATCCCTATCAAAGCAGTTCAGACGACGATGACAGCGTAGATAACCAAACTCTTCTTACTAATCTCAAAAATGAATTTCTTAAACTCAATCCAGATCTAATTATAACCATCAAGGAGTAGTTATGTCACTCAGAGTTGATTCTAAAAGAGATATAGAATTCAGTTTTAACCTTCCTGAAAAACGCACTCAAGCGGATTGGAATAACTACATCAGAGACGCCTTAGAGATGCTGAAAATAATCCCCTCAGATAACTATAGTGACTGCCCTAAAGCTCTATCTATAGCTTCTCTAAATGACCGGCAGATAAAAGCTATATATCGTTTTTGGTATGGGCTGGATCATTTAGAAGAGTCTAACTTGCCTATGCTTAGATATGCAAAAAAGGTCTTACAGCTGCCTGCAACGAATAATCTACTTGACAAAACCCATAGAGAATGGATTTCTATTACGTTTAAAGGGCAAGAAATTCATAAAGTAACTTCAGGATTCCTAAAAGCCCTTGCCCTTGAATCTCCTTATTTTAAAAATTGCATTAATACAAAAAAAATTATCTGCTCAGATGTAGACAAAATTGCTTTTTTGGAGCTACTTAATGTCTGCAGCTCCCAAAAAAAGATAGATTTAGAAAAAGCTCCCCTGGTACTCCCACTAGCAATCAAATTTCAAATGAAGAACCTCGAGCAGAAATATATCCATCAAATCCAGGAAAAATGTGCTAAATTATTTGAAGAAGAAAAAGAGTGTAATTATTCATCTAAGAATAAATTAATTCAGTTTGAAAAAATTATCTCTTTTGTCACTCAATTAGAGAATAACTTTGGGTGGCACACTTTGCCTAAACAGATTATTGAAAAATTAGAAAGTCATTTTGCAGATCTCGTATTCAATGAAGAAACCTTCCACCGCACTAAAGAGATAGCTCAAGAATTATCTCAGAATGCAAATAGACAGCTCCTATTGCGTAATCTTCTCTGTAAAAGCTTATACGAAAACCGCAGTGAATTTAAACGAGATGAGATGTGGCAAATTATTCAAAGATTAAACCCAACGGAATTAAGGGTAATTTTGCCAGATACAGAAGAGTTTAAAAAAATTTTGAATATCCCGGGACTTAAGAAATTAGATATTCCTGAATATACCTCAATTGGGTTCACTATCGATGAAGACGACAATAATTTGAGTCTAAATAGATCTATAAGTGAAGTCTCAGTAACCACTACCAATTCCGATATAAATAACAATTTGCTCTCTTTAATCAACCTATTACCCAATGTACAACGTTTCCAAGTGAATGAGGAGTAATTATGTCACTCAAAGTAGAATCTAGAACAGATTCAGAATTTAATTTTAACCTTCCTGAAAACCCCACTCAAACAGATTGGAATAATTACATCAAAGATGCTTTAGAGATGCTGAAGATAATCCCCTCAGATAACTATAATGACTGCCCCAAAACCTTACCTGGAACTCAACTCAAGTCCTTCAAAGATATGCAAATAAAAGCCGTAACGCGCTTTTGGGACGGAGTGGATAATTTAGTTCATACAGACATGCCTATAGGAAAATACATAAAAAAAGTTCTACAAATTTCTCTAACTCATATCCCCTCACAGAACAAATACAGAGATTATTGCATAACTATCTCTTTAAACAACAATCAAGACTCTCTTGAGCTGCCGCTTGCATACATGAAAGCGCTAAGATTAGAATCTCCTGTTCTTAATTCATACTTTTCCGACAAAATTTTCATTCCAGAATGCAATGGAAATACTTTTATGGAACTTATTACTGTTTGTTGTTCCGAAAAAAAGATCGATGTAGAAAAAGCGCACGAACTCCTTCCCCTAGCTATCTATCTTCAAATGGAAAAACTCGAAAAGAGACTTATAAAGATAATTAACGAAGAACTTACTAAAATATTTGAGGAAAATTTTACTTTCATTAAGGATAGTTCTGATCAATTTGAAGAAATAGTTTCTTTTATAATGAAATTAGAAGAGTATTTTAGCGGAAAACGATTACCTAATGCAATTACTGAGCATTTAAGAACTCTTTATCCAGATTATATTTTGCCTGATGAAGCTCTTTTGCGTGTCAATGAAATTGCTCAAGAATTACCTGAAGATTCTAGTCTCTACACCGAATTACGGTTTTTTCTCAGTATGTCTTTATATGACTATCTTTTTAAAAATCCTAAAAACGAAACTATTTGGGAAACCATTCAAATATTACAGCCATCAGAAATGGAGGTAGCACTAAGCTTTGATGATCTAAATTATATTTTGAATATATCTTCACTCAAAAAATTAGAGTTTTCTGGTTTTGGTCTTATAGAACTTATAGACCATGTAAAAGATCTAACGCCTAATCCATCTATTACAGAATTATGTATAAACTTCGACGACAACCCCTCAAAAGAGGTATTAGACGGATTTAAAAATGATCTACCTGGATTTAAAACATTATTCCCTAATCTTCAAGTTTTTCGCATTCGCCTAGGGGCAGAAGTAGATGGAATAAACCAATACATAGCTGAAATTTTCCCTTTTAATCTAAAAGTAATCATTGAAATTTGCGATCTCTAGAACCTATCCCAGTAATCGGAATCTGTTAAATTCGGGTTCTTTTCCCCTAGGAACGGACATTGAATCACGGGTAATATTAAAAAATATAACCCGTGATTCAATGTCCGTTCCTAGGGAGAAAATAATCCCGAATTTAACCATTCCGATTACTGGGATAGGTTCTAAGGTAGCGTTAAGGAACGTAGCTCCGAAAGCATGTAGCCACACACAATGCATAAAGTGAGACTGAGTTCTGGATAGAAAAATATAGACAGACGTTGTAGACTCGCTAAAAATTCTTTCCAGAGGGAGTAATTATGATAACCACTGTGGAATCTAGAAGAACATATAACTATACTCTACCTAAGAATCCAACACAAGACGATTGGTATTACTCTATTCAAATCGCATTAATGAAATTGAAGATCATCCCTTCTGATCTATATGACTTTGACTTCGGTACAGTGATTGTAGGTATTCCGCTCTCAGAAAGGCAATGTAAATGTATTGATGAATTTTGGGATGGACTGGATCATTTGGAACCCTCTGACAGTCCAATAATGAATTTTGTAAAAAAAGTTTTACAACTGCTCCCCACTAATACTCCGCTTGACACCAAGCATAGAACATATGTAGAAATTCTTTTTGAAGGTAGTTCAGAGCACATACATATTCCCTTCGGCTATCAAATTGCCCTATCTTTAGAATCGCCTTTTTTTAAAACATTCTTTCAATCTCAACAGCCATACCTCATTAAAGATTGCGACAAAAATGCTCTTACACAGTTTCTTAAAACGGTCTGCTCAAATAAAAAGGTGGATCTGAAACAGGCTACCACACTCTTGCCACTGGCAATTAAATTTCAATTAAAAAAACTCGAACAAAAATTTATCAATGAGACTAATCGAGCGCTGAATGATTTATTTGCTAAAACTAACTCTGATGAAACAACTCATTTAGAGGAAATTTTTCGCTTTTTAAGAATATTAGAAACAGAATATGGTTGGAGACCCCTCCCTGATGAGATTATCAAAAATTTACGCAATCATGCTTCACAATACAAACTCAATTTTGATACATATCGTTACATTCAGAACTGTGTTATGCTATTGGATAATGAAAGTCCTGCTAGGCGCCCTCAGTTACGTAATTTTCTCAGTAGCTGCGTATATAACTATCGAAAAATGTGGTCTGATGTTAGTATGTGGGAAACCCTTCAGCGATTAAACCCTTCTGAATTAACTGTAAAAGGACCAAGTGTGTTTGAATTTGAGGATATATTAAAAATTTCTGCATTAAAAAAGTTAGTCATTTTTGAGTATAAGCAATTAAATTTTCATACAGAAAGCTCAGATTCAGATGATGATGAAGGTATTAGCGCTAATGCATCTATTACAGAATTCTCAGTAACAATTGACACGTTATCTTCCCTTCCTTTGAATTTGCCTACTTTGGTTAATTTATTACCTAACGTTCAAATGTTCGAACTGAGTAATTCAAGGTATCAAAAAGACCACTCACTCCTTCTCCTCAATACCGGGGATTACGTGAATAGCTTTATAGAATGGAATAAACTTCAGACTATAAAATTTTATCATATGCGTGTGAATTGTTATTCACTCTTAAATGTGAATATGAGTAATCACCTAAATTTAAAAGAGATCGTCTTTACAAACTGCACCGCCATCGACACACCATTTGACATTTTAGCACGTAATCTTTCTCCGAAAATCAAAGTCACCATTCAATAACTTTTGGAGATACAATGGCACAACCTATTAGCTACCGCACATCTCAGAGCAGCCAACGCATACCTATTGAAAATTTGCATTCCATAGAGCTAACATCTGCTGCACCTAGTTATTTTGATTTTGTTCTACCAAATAATCCTTCTCAAGATGATTGGAATAATTACATTAAGATGGCTTTAGAGATATTGAGAATCATCCCTTCCGATAAATACAAAAATTGCCCTAAAGCTCTAGCTCTAGTATCTCTCAATGATCGGCAGATAAATGCCATAGAAAATTTTTGGGAAGGATTGGATCACTTATCACATACTGACCAACCTATATTAAGGTATGTAAAAAAAATATTACAACTTCCTGCTACCTGTAAGCTAAATGATAACGCACATAGAAAAAAGACTACTATCTACTTTAAAAATGATCATGACCCTTTTGTCGATCAATTAAAACTGCCTTTAGGAAGCCACATCGGTCTTGCTCTAGAATCCTTCTCTTTTAATCAGTTTATGCGCTCTGAAGAGATTGAATTGCAACAAATCGACAAAAATACATTTGTAGAGCTTCTTCAAGTTGCAAGCTCAGATAAAAAAATTGATACAGAACAAGCTCTCATACACCTACCCATAGCCATACAGCTTCAAATGAAAAGACTCGAACAGAAGCTCATAAAATGTATACTTGAGGAACTGACTCAATTATTTGACTCAGATAGGTATGAAGATACTTTAAACCAATTTTTCAAATTTGAAAAAATTGTGTCATTTATAATGAAATTAGAAAAGAGTTTTAACTGGGAAAAATTACCTGATGAAATTCTTGAACATTTAAAGAGTCTATTCGATGATTATGATCTTGATGAAATATTTTTAGTGCGCATCAAAGAAATTGCTCATGAGCTGCCTGAAGATCCTAATCAATACACCCAGCTGCGTAATATTCTCTCTGAAAAGATATATTTTTTAGAGGATGATATAGAAACTCATTTGGAAATCATTCAAAAGTTAAAGCCTTCAGAAATAAATGTAGACCTAGAATTTGATGAATTCTTAAAACTTTCAAAAATACCCTCATTCAAAAGATTTAGTATTTCTCATCCCCTAAAACTAGATAAAGAGAAAGTCAAAGATATTACTCCTAATCCAGATATTAAAGAACTTACCTTCATTATTGATAATTTGGAAGATTTTGACATAGCTAAATTAGACGAAGAATTTTCATGTTTAAGTATGTTATGGCCTAATCTTAAATTTTTGCGAGTGGATCTTTTACCTGAAAGAACTAATGCAATAGAACTTATAAAGCAAAACATTACCATGATGTTAAAGAAACGGTTCCCCAATCTGGACTTTGATTGAAAAAATATAAACATTTATGGTGAAATATCTGCCATCTCAGTAAACTAATTATATTCAAAACAATCACATGAAAGTACGAGCATGCTTGGATTTTTAAAATCTATTTTTGTCCAAGCTCATCCGCGGCTCTAGCCGTCAATTTAATCTTCTGGATAGAAAAATATAGACAGACGTTGTAGACTTGCGAAAAAATTCTTTCCAGAGGGAGTAATTATGACATCCACTGAAGTTTCAAGAAGAACAAACTCCGACAATAATTTTGTTCTGCCTATGAATCCAACACAAGACGATTGGTATCATTCTATTGAAGTCGCATTAATGAAATTGAAGATAATCCCTTCTGATCTACATGACTTTGACCCAGTGATTGCAGGTATTCCCCTCTCTGAAAGGCAGAGTAAATGTATTGATGAATTTTGGTATGGACTTGATCATTTGTTACCTACTGAGAAACCGATAGCAAAACTTGTAAAAAAAGTTTTACAACTGCCCCCCACTAGCACTCCGCTTGATACGAAGCATAGAGCTCCTATAGAAGTTCGTTTTAATGGCTATCAAGAATACTTATATATTTCTCTCGGCTACCAAATTGCCCTTTCTTTAAAATCCCCTTTTTTTAACACTTTCTTTCAAACTCAACAACCATACCGCCTAGATTGTGACAGAAAGGCTTTTACAGAAATGCTTAAAGTAGTCTGCGCAAATAAAAAGGTGGATCTGAAACAGGCTCCCACACTTTTGCCACTGGCTATTAAATTTCAATTAGAAGTCCTCGAACAAATGTTTATCAATGAGACTATTCGAGCACTGAATGCTTTATTTGCTGAAACTAACTCTGCTACAACAACTCATTTAGAGAAAATTTTTGGCTTTTTAAGAATATTAGAAACAGAATATGGTTGGAGACCCCTCCCTGATGAGATCATCAAAAATTTACGCAATCATGCATCACAATACAAACTTAATTTTGGGACATATCGTTACATTGATAACTGTGCAATGTTATTGGATGAATGCCCTACTAGGCGCCCTCAACTGCGTAATTTTCTCAGTAGCTGCTTATACAATAATCAAAAAATGTGGCCTGCTGTTAGTATGTGGGAAACCCTTCAGCGATTAAACTCTTCTGAACTAGCTGTAAAAGGACCAAATGTGGATGAATTTAAGGAAATATTAAAAATTTCTGCATTAAAAAAATTAGTCATTTTTGAGTATAAGCAATTAATTTTTCATACAGAAAACTCACATTCAGATAATGATGAAGATCTTTGGGTTAATGAATCTATTACAGAAAACTCAGATTTAGATGATAATGAAGATCTTTGGGTTAATGAATCTATTACAGAAAACTCAGATTTAGATGATAATGAAGATCTTTGGGTTAATGTATCTATTACAGAATTCTCCGTAACTATTGACAGGTTATCTTCCCTTCCTTTGGACATTGTTAGATTATTACCTAACGTTCAAATGTTCGAACTAAGTAATTCAGTTCATCCAAACAAAGACTCACCCTATACCTATATTTACGTGGGTAGTTATATAAGTAGATTTATAGAATGGAAGGCACTTCAGACTCTAAAATTTAAAGATTTGCGGGTGAATTGTGAGGCACTGTTAAATATGAATGATCATCCAAACCTAAAAGAGATCGTCTTTACAAACTGCCACTCTGTTTTCACATCATTTCAAGAATTAACCAATAAGCTTTCTCCGAAAATCAAGATCACCATAAATTGAGACAAACGCTGTAGACTCGCTAAACAAATTCTTGCCTAAGGAGCACCCATGACTACTTTTGTAACCGAAAAACCACCAATTGTAAATTTTTATGCTTTTCAGCCTTTGAAAGATACACAAGGCTATTGGTATAACACTATTATAATCGCCTTAATGAAATTGAACTTAATTCCTTCTGATCGGCGTGACTTAGTCTTTGGTGCAGCGCTTGCAGGTATTCTTCTCTCAGAAAGGCAATGTACATGTATTGAAGAATTTTGGTTTGGACTAGAACATTTGGAACCTTCTGACTGGCCCATCATCAATCTTGTAAAAAAAGCTTTACAATTACCCCCCTCTGGTACTCTCCTAGATAAGAAGTATAGAGAATCTGTAGAAATTCATTTTGATGGCTCTAAAGAATGCATGTATATTTCTTTCGGCTATCAAATTGCCCTATCTTTAGAATCGCCATTTTTTAAAAAATTCTTTCAAACTCAACAGCCATACCTCCTTAAAGATTGTGACAAAAATACATTTTCTCATATGCTTAAGGCGGTCAGTTCAAATAAAAGGGTGGATCTGAAGCAAGCTTCCATGCTCTTGCCACTGGCAATTAAATTTCAATTAAAAAAACTCGAACAAAAGTTTATCAATGAGACTATTCGAACACTGAATGATTTATTTGCTGAAACTAAGACTGATAAAAAAACTCATTTAGACAAAGTTGTCCGCTTTTTAAGAGTATTAGAAACAGAACTGGGTTGGGAAACACTACCTGATGAGATCATCAAAAATTTACGTAATCATGCTTCAAAATACAAACTCAATACTGAAGCTTGTTTTTACATTCAAAACTTTGCTGCGTTATTATCTAAAGATCCTGCTGAGCGTCCTCAACTACGTAATTTTCTCAGTGCCTGTTTATACAACTATCGGAGCATGTGCTCTGCTATGTGGATGATTATTAAGCAATTAAACCCTTCTGAATTAGCTTTAAACGGACCTGATGTGTATGAATTTGAGGATATATTAAAAATTTCTGCATTAAAAAAGTTAGTCATTTTTGAATATAAGTATATTAATTTTTCTACAGCAAACTCAGATTCAGTTGATTCAGATTCAGATGATGATGAAGGCATTAGCGCTAATGCATCTATTACAGAATTCTCAATAACAATTGACGCGTTATCTTTCCTTCCTTTGAACATGCGTACTTTAGTTAATTTATTTCCTAACGTTCAAATGTTCGAACTAAGTAATTCAAGGCATCCAAAAGAAGACCACCCACTCCTTCTCCTCAATACGAAGGATTACGTGAATAGCTTTATAGAATGGAATGAACTTCAGACTATAAAATTTAAGGATATGCGTGTGAATTGTTATTCACTCTTAAATGTGGATATGTGTAATCACCCTAATCTAAAAGAGATCGTCTTTACAAACTGTGAGCTCGACGACTCATCGTTTCAAGAATTAACAAATAAGCTTCCGAAAATCAAGATCACTAAAAATTGAACGAGCGAACCGAGCGCCTTTAAGTGCGGTGCTCTGCGCACCCTACTTAAATCTGTGGTGAAATATCAGCCAAAGCGGTAAACTAATTATTATTCAAAACAATCACATGAAAGTACGAGCATGTTTGGATTTTTAAAATCTATTTTTGGCAGCGCCCAGGATCGCGCTGTACGCAAATACCGCAAAATGGTTGAGAGTGTCAATGCGGAAGAAGTCAAGCTACAAGGGCTAAGTGATGAGCAGGTCCGTGCAAAGACGGAAGAGTTTAAAGAACGCCTACGCAACGGCGCTTCGCTGGACGACATTCTTCCTGAAGCTTTCGCCGTAGTAAAAAACGTCTGTCGACGTCTTTGTGGAACAGATGTGCATGTCTCTGGCTATGACCAAAAATGGGACATGATCCCATTCGATGTGCAGATCATCGGCGCTATCGCCCTACATAACGGTTCCATTGCAGAGATGCAGACGGGTGAGGGAAAGACTCTCACCGCCATCATGCCTCTCTACCTAAACGCTCTCACCGGCAAACCCGTTCACCTTGTCACCGTCAACGATTACTTAGCTAAGCGTGACAATGAGTGGGTAGGCTCTATCCTGCGCTGGCTAGGGATGAAGACAGGGTCTCTTCTGAATGAGACGCCTCTCGAGATGAAGCATGTTCTCTATGCCTGTGACGTTCTCTACGGAACAGCAGCAGAATTCGGTTTCGATTATCTGCGCGATAACTCGATGGCTATGCGTAAAGAAGATCAGGTCCAACGAGGCTTCTACTACGCCATTATCGACGAAGCGGACTCTATTCTAATCGACGAAGCGCGTACTCCCTTAATAATCTCTGGACCGGTTTCCGAAAGCCGTCAAATGTACGATCAGCTCATGGACCGTGTGGCCGAACTGGTCAAAATGCAACGTGAATTATGTAATCGGATTGCTTCTGACGCACGTAAAGCTCTGGAAAAAGGGAATCTCTTCGATGAAGAGGCTCGTGATACCTCACAAGTAAGTAAAGAACAGCTCGCTGATGAAAAAGAGGCCCTCCGTAAGCTTTGGCTGGTCAGCAAGGGCACTCCCCGCAACAAAGTGCTTAAAAGATCACGGGAAAATCCCGATCTTCGCGCTGCCGTCGATAAGTGGGACCTTTACTTCTACTCGGACCAAAACAAGATCGAAAAAGCCAATTCCCTGGCCGAACTCTTCCTCATTGTCGATGAAAAAACAAGCGATTTCGAGTTGACCGATAAAGGTATCGCCAAGTGGCAAGAGCTCTCAGCCCCTGATCAAGCCAACGACTTTGTGATGATGGATATCAGTGAAGAGTACCTTAAAATCGATAATGATCCTGAATTGGATCAAGAAACGAAAGTTCAGCGTAAACTAGCTATCCAACAAGAAGACGCCTTGAGAAAAGAGCGTGCGCACAACTTGCGTCAACTGCTACGGGCACACCTACTCATGGAAAAAGATGTCGACTATATCGTCATGGATGGCAAGATCATCATCATTGACGAAAACACAGGCCGCCCTCAACCAGGCAGACGATTCTCAGATGGTCTACACCAAGCCATAGAGGCGAAAGAAGGGGTAAAGATCCAGGAAGAGACGCAGACCTACGCCACAATTACTCTGCAGAACTTTTTCCGGATGTATGAGAAACTGGCAGGAATGACAGGCACCGCCGGAACAGAAGCGGGAGAACTAAAGCAGATCTATAAGCTGGATGTCCTCACTATCCCTACGCATAAAAAGTGCATTCGTACGGATACCAATGACGAAATCTACATGACTGAACGGGAAAAATATAATGCGATTCTCAAAGAGGTCAGAGAGATCCATGAAAAGGGACGGCCAATCCTGATTGGAACGGAATCTGTGGAAGTCTCTGAAAAACTATCGAGGATTTTTAAGCAAAATAACCTTCCTCACACTATCTTAAACGCTAAATATCACGAAAAAGAAGCCGAAATCATTGCCAACGCCGGTCAACCAGGAGCTATCACCATCAGCACCAATATGGCAGGCCGCGGTACAGACATTAAACTAGGACAGGGCATAGCTCAGAGGGGCGGATTGCATGTGCTTGGCACAACGCGCCACCAGTCAAGACGTATTGACAGACAGTTAAGAGGTCGTTCTGCCCGTCAGGGGGATCCAGGCTCTTCAAAGTTCTTTGTGTCGTTTGAAGATCAGCTTTTACGTCTGTTCGCCTCACCGCGCATTACAGCTATCCTGCAACGCTTCCGCCCGCCCGAAGGAGAGCCTATCTCCGCCAGTATCCTCAACCGCTCGATTGAAACCGCCCAAAAGCGAGTGGAACAACGCAATTACACCATCCGTAAACATACAATAGAGTACGACGACGTCATGAACAAGCAGCGTCAAGAGGTCTATTCCTTCCGTAATGATATCCTGCATACTGATGATATTGTGAGCTTAGGTGAAGAGGTAATTCGTACTGTTTGCGGCCATGCTGCAATGAATCATTTCAGGAGCCGCTCTGAAGAAGGCGGATGGGATCCAGAGGGCTATGGACGCTATCTCATGCAACATTTCCCTATTACTTTTGACAACGGATTTTTTGATGATGACCTAGCCGATGGGCCAGCGATGGAAGAAAAGGCTGCAGAAGTACTCATCAAGGCTTTCCACGAAAAAGTCGAGCGTGAAAATGCAAAAGTACCACCTAATATGATTGCTCCTGGAGCTCCTCCACCAGCCTTTGTCGCTATGCGCAATTTAATGATCCGCAAAAACGATGAACGCTGGCAAGAGCATCTGTTAGCTATGGATCATCTACGCGCTGAAGTTACTCTGCGCTCATTAGGAAACCGCGATCCTCTACTAGAGTTCAAACATGAGGCCTTTAAAGTCTTCGAAGACTTTAGCACAAGTCTCTACACAGAGATTTCTAATGGACTCTTCCGCTTCCAGATCATATTCCAAGAAGCTCCACCTATCGAAATGCTCCTGCGCAAGCTTCAGCTTGAGACACAGCGTTCACTTGTCCAAGAGATGGAACAAGAAGAAGTCCTTCCCCAGCCTCAGCCAGAAGCAGAAGAAGAGAAATCAACTCCAGTACCTGTCGTGAGTGGGCCAAAAGTAGGTCGCAATGATCTATGTCCATGCGGCAGCGGGAAAAAATACAAAAAATGCTGTGGATACCAGCCTGGAGAAGACGATTAACCTTAACCGTCAGAATCAGCGTGGCGCAGAGAGCGCCACCCCCACCATAGCAGAGGGAGGCCAACAATTAGGTAGAGATACCAGATGTTGGCATTCCATTGCAGGGTGAAAACGCCGTTCGTGTTGAAGAGAAAAAGTATAAAGGAAAAAATTGCTAAAGTTGAACCTAAAAGTAAGAACATCAATGGTTTAACATAATCAAAAATTCCATGAACCGACTCCTGTTCTGGAACCTTCACCTGATCCGAAGCAATACTTTCTGGAATCTCTGGTTTATAGGGCGGAATGAAGTGATGAGTATCTCTCACCTCATCATTTTCTTCAGGATTTAGGTAGACGCCACAGTAAGGGCAATTTTCATCATGATGATTTACATTACCCTCGCATTGCCAACACAGTTTTTGTTTCGGTATTGGACTCATAGCGGCCGTAAAATGATTAAACCTTAATGTGCCATAAAGTATATTTTATTACCAAAAGATTATTTATTTTAATATGATAAGTTAAAAAGAGAACGCTAAAATGGATGAAAAAGCTAAAAAATTCGACCTTGTCGTCATAGGTAGTGGCCCTGGAGGCTACCCCGCTGCAATCAAGGCAGCGCAACTTGGCCTTTCAGTCGCTCTCATCGAAGCAAATGAGCTGGGCGGAACCTGCCTAAACCGAGGATGCATTCCCTCAAAAGCCTTGATTGCCACCGCTGCTGTACTAGACAATATCAAGAATGCGGATGAATTCGGCATTCAGGTAGGTCAGGTTACTTATGACTATTCCAAGATGGTCGATAGGAAGGATGCGGTTGTCTCTCAAGTCAGAAAAGGTCTCGAAGGATTAATTCGGGCCAATAATATCACTCTTTTCAAAGGTGTCGGCAAACTTCTTTCGCCTAAAGAAGTCAAAGTGATCGGCCAAGATAATGCTCTCATCCGCACAGATAAAATTATTATTGCTACAGGATCCGAGCCGCGAAATATTCCGGCCTTCCCCTGTGATAATGTCAAAGTGCTCGACTCCACAGCGCTCTTAAACCTTCGCAAGCTTCCTAAAAAAATTATTATTATCGGCGGCGGTATCATTGGATGCGAGTTTGCTTCACTTTTCAATGCCTTCAAAGTAGAAGTCGTTATTGTCGAAATGCTAACACGCATCATCCCCATGGAATGCCAAAGCGTTTCCACTGCCCTCACCAAAGCATTTGAGCGCAAAGGCATCACCATGCATACCCAAGCCATGGTCCAGGGCATCGACAATACCCCTCAAGGAGTGCGTGTACGCGTCGCAGGCCAAGATCCTCTCGATGCAGATATCGCCCTAGTTGCCGTGGGAAGGTCTATGAATACCCGAGATATAGGTCTGGAAAATGCAGGCATCTTAGTCAAAGAAAACGGACTCGTCAAAGTCGACGAACATATGCAGACCACTACAGAAGGTATCTATGCCATTGGAGATATTGCCTCCACCTGGTGGCTAGCTCATGTCGCCACTCACCAGGGAATTGTCGCAGCACGTCATGCCGCAGGAGAAAGAAGCGCTGTCATGCACTATAACGCCGTTCCATCCGTCATCTTTACAGTTCCCGAGATCGGCACAGTCGGATTAACGCTCGAAAAAGCCATAGAACAAGGTTATCAAGCCACCGTAGGCGCCTTTCCCTTCCAAGCATTAGGCAAATCCCAAGCCACCCTACAGACAGATGGCTTTGCCCAAATCGTCACCGACAAACGCACCGGACAGATCCTGGGCGCACAAGTTGTCGGCCATGACGCCTCCGCCCTTATTGCCGAAATGGGAGTTGTCATCGCCAATGAGCTCACTGTCGAAAGTGTCATTGAAACTATCCACGCCCATCCAACAGTAGCAGAGGCGTGGCTTGAAGCAGCCCTTGTCGCGAACAATACACCATTACACCTACCCCCAAGAGGAAAGAAAAAATAGACTATGCACGATACTGAAGCCTTCAATACACAGCCCCAGGTCAAGCGCAAACGTCTAAACGTCCTTCCACCCAATCCTCAGCAGCAAGAGGATGCACCGTTGGGAAGATTTCCCTCCTGGTTACATCGTAAACTGCCCACAGGAAATCACCTCCAACAAACCGGAAGCCTCCTTAACAGCCAGCGCCTCCACACAGTATGTGAAGAAGCCAAATGCCCTAACCGCTGGGAGTGTTGGTCCCGCCAGACAGCCACTTTTCTCGTGATGGGAAAAGAGTGCACACGCGCTTGCGGATTTTGCGATATCGCCACATCCACAACCCCACCACCCTTAGATGCCGACGAGCCTCGACGAGTTGCAGAGTCGGCAAAGGCCTTAGGATTATCGCATGTAGTTGTTACCATGGTCGCTAGAGATGATATTGCCGATGGTGGCGCAGCCCATATTGCCCAGGTCGTCGCAGAGATACGCAAGCTCTCACCTAACTCAACAGTCGAACTACTCACATCCGATTTAGGAGGATCTGAGGCTGCTTGGAATACCGTCTTAGCCGCACAGCCCGAAATTTTTAATCACAATATCGAAACCGTCCGCACACTCACCCCCCGCGTACGCCATAAAGCCACCTACGATAGAACACTATCCCTCCTTGCTTATACCAAAAAGCATAAACAGACCCCTAACATGTTTGTCAAGTCAGGCATTATGGTTGGATTAGGCGAAACAGAAGACGAAGTTTTTGCTACATTGCATGACCTAAAAAATGCAGGATGTGATATCGTTACTATCGGGCAATACCTGCAACCGAACCATCGTAAGCTTTTAGTCAAAGCGTTTGTTCCACCCGAACAATTTGAATGCTATGCAAATTATGGACGCAGCATAGGCATTCCCCATATGTACTGCGGGCCATTTGTGCGCTCAAGTTATAATGCAGACCTAGTTTTAAAAGCTGTTACACAGACAAAATAGAAAGATGATGGATCCAGAAGAAAACTACACAGAAGACCCAGGATTTCCCCTAAATTACGAAGAAGATGCCAATATTATCATGCATCGCGACTGCCATTTTGCCGGACAGTTTTCCATAATGCTAGAGTATTATGAAAACGAAGGCATAGGTATCGCAGAGGATATTTCTATTGAGCGCATTAGAGAGTTAGCCGCTTACGAAGAACAGTTCGGGACAAATCTTGCTACACTATTACTCACAGGCAGTGATGCCGAAAAAGTAGCTGAAGTCCGAGCCGTTTATAAAACCCTCCGAGAAATCTATGAGGTCCGCAATCCCAAGCATCGCTATCCCCTGCTGATAGCAGATTTAGTACTCACTGAAGAAGCCATTCCAGAAGAGGAGATGGCCGCTATCATTGCTGAAAAAGGAGCGATCGTCCCCTCTCTTATTGAGCTGATAGATAGCGATGAATATTACGATCCCCTCTATCCAGGATATGGCTTAGCGCCAGGAAATGCCCTTGCCTGCCTGCAGAAAATTGGCGATAAGCGAGCTATTATTGCCCTCTTTGAATCCATAGGACGCCATGATTTTTTCAATGAAGATGTCGCCATTAGTGCCCTTTGGCATATAGGAGAGCCAGCCAAAGAGTTTTTACTCAAAGTGTTGCGTAGCCGTACCATTACGGAAGATAACATACGCGTAGCAATAGCGCTTGTCGCTTTTGAAGACGACGAAGAGATAGCACAAGCATGCTGGGATATCTTACATAATCTCGATGTCAAGGCCCATCCCATCTTTGCAGGCTATTTGTCCCTCTGCTGCGAAGGCCTGACAAACCTTGCCGATCGAGATGCCTTTCGCACCCTCGCTTTGACAGCATCCGTACCCCAAGAAGTCAAAGACGATATGCAAACCATCTTGCATGCCTGGGATTCATAATCTATTAGGTTGCAACCTAATAAATTGTATGATATCATTAGGTTATAACCTAACGAATCAAAATTATGCATCAACTCTTTGAAATTCAGAGAATTATCCTTGAAGAGTTTAAAAAGCTCCCCTTTTATCTAAGAAGCCTATTTCAAGATATCACTCTAGATAATCGAATAAATGGAATAGTCGGATCGCGAGGAGTAGGAAAAACAACCTTTCTGCTACATACAGTGCTAAAAAAAGAACTAACGGCACTTTACGTTTCGGCAGATAATCTCTATTTTCTGGAAAATAAGTTGATCGATCTAGTCGACCAGCTTCATAAAAAAACAGATATTCGCCTTCTATGCATTGATGAGATCCACAAATATCCCAACTGGAACCAGGAATTAAAAAATATTTACGACACCTATCTCGATTTTAAGATTCTTTTTTCTGGTAGTTCAACCATCGATCTAATCAAGAGCAAGTACGATTTATCGCGAAGAGTTACCCTTTATGATCTTCACGGGTTTTCTTTTAGAGAATATCTAGAGTTTCAATTTAACTTAACACTTCCTGTTTATAGTTTGGAGGAGATATTAAATGATCCTGTTGCAATCTCAAAGAGTCTAGATGTTCCTCAAATTTTAAAACATTTTGATCAGTACTTGCGAGATGGCTATTACCCTTTTTTCTACACGTTCACGCAAGATCGAGAAAAATTTCAAGCCATCCAAAATATTTCTCAAAAGACTATCTATGAAGACATCGGTACACTGCATACCTTGAAAACCCCCACACTTGGACTTATCGAAAGGTTATTTAAATTCGTATTGAGTACTAATCCTGGGGAATTAAATGCCTCCAAGCTTTCGTCACGTTTAGGCAAAGACTTTGAGAATGTTTCCATGTATTTACAATGTCTTCACGAGGCAGGTTTAATACGATTTCTTTATTCAGATAAAACTGGAAGCGCTTCATTAAAAAATCCGATAAAACTCTATCCCGAAAATACAAATTTGCTCTTTGCAGACTATACTCAGATGCTTGAGCATAGTAAGATCGGAAAAGTGCGGGAAACTTTCGCAGTATGCCATTTGCAAAACGCGCATTATCCAGTTTATTACACCCCACAAGGAGATTTTAAAATTAAAG
>Ga0207072_1034_pt1 | contig 44112 bp, 30 predicted proteins | sample Alteio_BWMinHeat_68_FD_153570 | JGI IMG/M metagenome (GOLD analysis project Ga0207072, IMG submission 153570) | Enriched cells from forest soil in Barre Woods Harvard Forest LTER site, Petersham, Massachusetts, United States -... | ecosystem: Environmental > Terrestrial > Soil > Temperate forest >... | reverse complement strand
AGTCATTAAAAGAATAAGATCGCATTTGTCTAAATATTTTAACACCATGGATTCAGATGTTTCCGGACAAAAGGCCAAGCCTGCCTGAATATTGCATTTTCGGATATATTCTAGAGTTTCGGTAACATCTTCAGTAGCTTCAAAATGAAAGGTAATTCTGTCAGCGCCTGCTTCGATAAAGCGCTCTACATAGTCAAAAGGGTTATAGATCATTAAGTGGACATCTAAAAAGATATCTGTGGCACGATTGATTGCGGCTGTGACTTGAGGACCCATACTTAGATTGGGGACAAAGTGACCATCCATGATATCCACATGCAAATAATCGGCACCTGCTGCAACAGCTCTTTCAGCTTCCTTAGCCAAATGGGCAAAGTCGCATGCTAAAATGGATGGACCGACGTAAACATGTGTTGGATCTTTCTGCTCTGGCATTGAACCACACTCCATAGAAAAGTTGACTTACATTCATACCTGTTGAGAGTTCAAAAGTCAAGTCTGCTAAAATTCTTTTACATTAAAATTAAAAATAATATTATTCTTAACAAATTCTTAATAAAATTAAGATATACTATTTAATAATTTAACAAACAATTAACAAGAGGTTAATTTTATGACTAGTATTATAAAAGGATATGCAACAGGCGTTGCGACCAATTTAAGCAACATCAAAGAAAATTTTAAACAGAGTTCACGTTATGGTAAAGCTGCAGAACTAATCCTTGAAGCAGGATTACTTGCCGCTGCTGCTATCCCTACAGCAATCGCTCATGGCGTTTGCCTATTAGCTGCACAAGCTACTCCAAAAGTTACAGAATTTGTGCCAAAAAGACTGAAAGAGATGCATCCAGTTCTTAAAGCTATTGGATTTGCTCTCTGCACAACTGCACTATTCTGTACAACTCCACAGAATATCGCATTTGGCATTATAGCAGGTGCATTCGGCTGCTACATGATGAGAAATCCCCAGCCTAAGCAAAAAGCAATCAATAAAAAGGCAGAATTACAAGAGGAAGTAGCAAAAAAGGTTATGTCAAACATAGATGGTTTAACAAACACATATCTAAGTTTGCATCATCAAGCTCATGGTTTGGAACGAAACCGTCAAGCCTCTTTAAATAGTTCATCTTCATCTTCTTCGAGTAGTTCATCTTCTTCAAGCTCTGCTTCAGTACCAACCTCGACATCTTCTCCATCATCACCTCCCGATCGTACTATCACTTTCAATCAAAATCCTATTAGACAAAGAATTAAGATAACACGTATAGAAGATAATCCTTCTAAGCATGATCCAGATGATAAAAGTAAAGAAAAGTCCATTAACAATGATAGCGATGAGTACACACAAGTACTTCTTAACCAACATTCGATCTGTAACAACGTCTAAAAGAGCGAAGAAATAAAAAGGACTCCGAAAGGAGTCTTTTTTATTTTTCCCTTGACGAAATCAGGCAGTGGCCACTATAACAATTGAAGTTTCTGGTGGCATAGCCAAGTGGTAAGGCAGAAGCCTGCAAAGCTTCCATTCCCCAGTTCAAATCTGGGTGCCACCTTATGTTGTTCATTATTTCCACACCTATAGGCAATCTTGCAGATATTACGTACCGGGCGGTGGCTACGTTGCAAGAGTGCGATTATATTCTTTGTGAGGATACGCGACATAGTGGACCTCTTCTGACTAAGTATTCCATAAATAAGCCTTTGTATAGTTATCATCAGCATAATGAGGCGTCGCGTACAGATCAGGTATTAAAAGATTTACTTGATGGTAAGAGAGTAGCGCTGATTAGTGATGCGGGAACTCCTGGTATCTCCGATCCGGGTCATCAGATCATTGTAGCATGTCATCAAGCAGATATTCCCGTTGTGCCCATTCCTGGGCCATCTGCCGTGATTGCGGCTTTGTCGGCCTCTCCGTTACCTACGGATCGGTTTCAGTTTATTGGTTTTCTGCCCAAGTCGCAGGGAGCATTGAAGCAGGCTCTTCAAGATGCGTTGGCCTATCCTGGTACGACAGCGTGTTATGAGTCTCCTTTTCGGTTAAGTAAGACTCTTAAAGCGCTATGTGCATTGACGGAAAGTGCACCTGTTGCCGTTTGTCGAGAGCTGACTAAGGTGTATGAGGAGATCCGTTGGGGATCTGCAAAGGAAGTGAGGGAGCATTATGAGCAGCATCCTCCCAAGGGAGAGATTGTGCTGCTTATTGGGCATTTTGAATTAAAGCTTGAGCATGCAGAAGAGGACATGTCACATCAAGAGGCGTTAAGAATTCTGGCTAAAAGACTTAATATGAGCCGTAACGAATTGTATGCTCTTATTAATAAAAAAAGTTCTTGCTAATTTCCATTTGATACTGTATCGATGAAATACGTGTCTACAAGACAACGGTATCATGTTTTACTTAATGTATCTTTTCATAGGGCTCATTAAATTTGTTGGGAATGTTTGCAATACTTTTGCTCAGAGAATTGGGCTTAGCCTCCAGGCCGATGAAGAAGAATTTTAAGCGACACAAAAGTTTATTTTTATCACCACTAAAGTTCAGATGGTATGACTATGTTTTTTCCTAGATGTTCGAGCTTCTTGACGGCTCTACTATGTGTCTGTTCTCTGATGTCTCCAGCAAATGAGTTAGATGCTCTTGTTGCCAGTGTGAAAGCAACTGGTATGGGAGCTGTTGGAGTCGCTTACCCTCAAGATGCGATGGCGGGGGCATATAACCCTGCAGGCATTACGGATATAGGCGATAGATTTGATGTGGCTGTTACTTGGATTCATGATGAGGGTGACACTACGATCAAAGGAAATCTTAACCCTTTTATCCCTAATGTGAACGGGACTTTTCCTGCATACCATCGAAAAGATTTCTTCTGTCCTGAGTTTGGAATCAATAAGCATTTATGTTGGGGTGATTGGGAATTGGCAGTAGGTTTGGTGGTTTTTAATAGAAATGCCTCCAAGACAACATATAGAACTAATTTTCCGCTGCTAGGCACTTCTCATTTGGGACTGGAATATATCCACGAGACATTTTCACCTCTTTTAGCGGTAAAGTTCTGTAATTTTAGCGTAGGTGCTTCCTTCAACTATATGATTCATCGCCTGAAGGTAGAGGGTCTTGAATTTCTTGATCATCCTCCTTTAGGTCTTCCCTCTTTTTCGAGATATCCTGGTTTTGTGACGAATAAGGGGTATGATTATGCGCATGGTGTAAACTTTACTGTAGGTTTCAAATGGGACATCATGCCTTGTTTAAGTGTAGGGGCAGCCTATCAGCCTACAACAACGATGGGGCGTTTTCATAAATATCGTGGATTTTTAGCTCAGAAGGGTTTGTTAAAGATTCCTCCGATCGTTTCTGCGGGAATTACTTATCGCTTTATCCCCTGTGCTAGCGCAAGCTTTGATGTACAGTATCTAGGCTGGAACCGTGTTCATTCCTTGCATACTCCTCTTCTCCCGAATCTCTTTACTCATAAGCTTGGTGATGAAGAGGGTGCGGGATTCGGCTGGCGCTCTCAATGGATTTATCGTTTTGGTGTAGACTGGGATATCAACTGCGCTTGGACTGTGCGAGCTGGTTGCCGCTTTGCAAAAAGCACCATAGAGCCATCTCAGACTGCTGTTAACATACTTACTCATGATCCTGCAGGTAACTTTGTGATGGGTGGTTTTTCGTGGCGCCCCAATGGGCTAATCGAGATAAGCACTTATTATGCGCATGGTTTTGAGAGACTGATCAAGGGTAAGAATGCTATTCCTCCACTGCCATTCGGTGGCGGTGATGTAGATATTAAGCAGACTAAAGAAGTAGTGGGACTATCTCTCGGTGTGAACTACTAATTAATTTAAACGCAAAGGCGCAAAGCCGCAAAGAGAATTTTTTCTTTGCGGCTTTGCACCTTTGCGTTTAATTTTAACTTGGCAATTTATCAACCCGTCTGCTAAAGCACTTGCTATTTTCCCTCCTTATTGTTTATAGTAGATTCATTTCCAAACAATAAATGGTCGTTGTATGCAGCTAGAGTCAGACATTAATCATATTCTCTCCCTAGCCATTACCGAAGATCTAGGTGAGAAGGGCGATATTACTACAAATACATGCGTCCCAGCAGATTTGATGATCCAAGGTACCTTTCTGATCAAACAAAAAGGACTGATCGCCGGACTTGCACTTTTAGAGCCATTATTTCAGAAGATTGACCCACAGATAACTGTAAAACTACTTGTAAAAGAGGGATCTTTTCAATTAGCTGGCGCTTCCGTTGCCGAGGTGTCAGGCCCTGCTCGCGGGATTATGACGGGTGAGCGCTGCGCTTTAAACCTCCTTCAGCATCTTTCAGGAATTGCTTCTACTACTGCAGAGTATGTCAAAAAAGTAGCGGGACATCCCTGCGCTATCTTGGATACACGTAAAACATTGCCAGGATTACGCGCGCTGGAAAAATATGCTGTTCGTATGGGTGGAGGGCATAATCATCGCTTTACACTTGATGACCGATTTATTATCAAAGGCAACCATTTAGCCTGTATGGGCCTTCCGATTAGTAAAGCGATACCAGCAGCCGTAGAAATGGCTAAAAAAGCTTATCCTAATAGCGTTATTGAAATAGAAGTCTCCCGAGAAGAACTATTTGATGTCGCTCTTAATACTGCCGTAGATGCGATTGTATTATTAGGCATGTCACCTGATGACGTTACTGAGTTTGCTCAGAAAGGACATGGTGCAGGTAAAAAAATTTATGTAGAATCATCCGTTCCAATGACCCCAGATACCGCTTTAGCCTATGCAGAAGCAGGTGTCGACGGGATAGCCATTGGAGCGATCACCTCGTCTATTCAAGCCCTTGATATAGGTTTTAGGCTCTCTATGCAAAAACTGGACTCTAATGAAGGGCAGGTCAAGGCTAAAAAAGGGCTATTATCGAGATTTTTTTCAAAACGTCATTAAGGAGTTATGACTATGGCTACAGCCAACCCAAAAGAATTGATATTCGAAGAAGATTCCCGTCTACTACTGCTTAAAGGGATTAAAAAGCTAGCCGATGTTGTCTCTTGTACACTTGGTCCAAAAGGACGCAATGTAGGCTTGGAAAAAAGCTGGGGCGCACCTTCTATTACAAATGATGGTGCAAGCATCGTTAAAGAAATTTCTTTAGCTGACCAATATGAAAATATGGGTGTTAGCATGGCTAAAGAGGTTGTCCAAAAAATTAAAGAAAATTGCGGCGATGGAACAACAACAGGGATGCTGCTCTTATCTGCTCTGGTGACTCATGGAATAAAGCTTATTTCTTCAGGAACTAACCCTACCCTTCTCAAGCGCGGTATGGATAAAGCTGTTGATGCGATCATTAAATCGATTGAGAAGCATGCTATTCCTATTAAAAATGCCGAGGCTACACGTAATATTGCGACAGTATCCGCTTCAGGAAATACCGAAATTGGAAAGATGATTGCAGAGGCTGTCGAGCAGGCAGGTACAAATGGAGTTATCACCATTGAAGAGGCAAAAGGCACCACTACATACATTGAGAAAACAGAAGGGATGGAGTTTGACCGTGGCTATCTAAGCGCTTACTTCTGCACAGATGCTGACAAGATGACTGTCGTATTAGATAATCCACAGATCTTGATCATCGACCGCAAGGTGGTCAATGTGCACGAAATTCTGCCGATCCTACAAAGCGCAGCTTCAACTGCCCAACCTCTCTTAATCATCGCAGAAGATGTAGAGGGTGATGCACTTTCTACACTCGTGGTTAATAAACTCCGTGGAACTCTAAAAGTGGCTGCTGTGAAGGCACCAGGATTTGGAGACCGTCGTAAAGCGCTCTTGGAAGATATCGCAGTAGTTACTGGCGGATCAGTCATCAGCGACGAGATCGGCATTAACATGAAAGATGTGAATACCGTTCATTTAGGCACCGCAGAGCGCATTGTCATTTCAAAAGATAGTACTATTATTGTTAATGGCGGCGGCGATGCTACAAAAATCGATGCACGCGTTAAGCAGATAGAGAATGAAATTTCTAAGTCGACTGGCGATTACGAGAAGAAAAAATTTGAAGAGCGCAAAGCCAAACTCAAAGGCGGAGTGGCTGTTATTCGCGTCGGAGCCATTACCGAAAGTGAGATGAAACAATTAAAATCCATGTACGAAGATAGCCTTAACTCCACACGCGCTGCATTGCAAGAAGGCATTGTGCCTGGTGGTGGAATTGCTCTGCTTAATGCACGCAAAGAGATCGACAAGCTTAATTTGAAAGGTGATGAAGCCTTAGGGGCAAAGATTGTGTTCCAAGCTTGTGAAGCACCCTTTAAACAAATTGTAGCTAACTCGGGTCATGATGGCTCTGTGATGATCTACGAATTACAGGACAAGCCTGAAAACTTTGGGTTTAATGCCATCTCCGAACGTATCGAAAACCTTCTTGATGCAGGAGTGATTGATCCAGCAAAGGTGGTTAAACGCTCATTAACGCATGCAGCTTCCGCTGCGGTTGTTATTCTTTTAACCGAAGTCTTAATTGGAAAAGCTCCAGAAGACGAAGAAGAGACAGCGTAAGAAAAAAGAACAGGATGGGCAGGCATACCCACTAATGATTAAACGCAAAGACGCAAAGGCGCAAAGAAAAAATTTAATTCTTTGCGCCTTTGCGTCTTTGCGTTTAATCATTTTTTACTTAAAAATTGTACAGATAGAAAATATAAAGAGATCGCTTAATTACAAATTAAGCGATCTCCAAAATTATATCCTGTTATTGACATTACGCAGGTTTCTATTTTGTGCTCTAGCGGCCCAATAATCCGCATTTTGCTGATCGATTGGTGGCGGACTTGATATACCACTACTGCTGGAATTATTTGGATCATTTGGATTATTATTACTTGCACTATCAAGTCCAGCAAAACCAGCGACTACAATAGCTTCTTTAATATCACCCACGTTATTGATTTGCGTACCTAACACAGGATCTGTTGCATTAGATTTACCAAAATAGCCCACTGAAGGGTCAATATAATTGTTATTAACATTAGAACTCATAGAAAAAGACCTCCTTAATTAAGGATCTCTTCTTAAGATTTATTATAATATATAACTAATTATTTTAATAGATATTAAAAAAACTAGTGCATATCCTAGGAAAAATTCAGCACACAAAAACCTATAAAGAGTATTTTTGGAGTTACACTTATTATTTAGCTCTGTTTTTAGCTAAGCCATACTCTCCCGAAGCCATGCTATTACGCGCAGCTTCATTATCCATCCCGTTATTTTTTTCTACTTTTGAGGATTTATCATTGCTTCTTGGCCAATCTTTTCGACTATCTTGAATTATTTTTTTTTGAATTTGTTTGAGATGGTGGATGGCATCTTTCATAAGATCCTCCTGGGTTTCCCCGGATTAGAATATATAAAAAGGAGATAGCTAATAATCTCCTTAGACTCTATTATAACATAGAAATTAATATTAGTTATTCTATGATTTCTATCGCTGGAAGCTTACAGGTTGAGGCAGGTGTTGTCGGAATTATCTGCATAGTGTTTCTCCTCCTTTTTGTTGTCGCAGGAATTCGCCAAATCATGAAAGATCGTGAGTAAAAGTTCTCTTCCTCTTTTTAATTCTGATACAAGCCCCTGGTATAAGGAGGGGCTACGCTTTGAATGCACTGGATGTGGTCAATGCTGCACTGGATCGCCTGGGTATGTCTGGGTTTCTGAGGCAGATATCCAAGCGATTTCCGATTACTTAAAAATTCCCTTAGAGGAATTTTCTAAAAAATATTTACGAAAAGTAGGAAATCGCTACTCGTTGCTAGAAAAAGCTGGTAATTTTGATTGCATTTTTTTAGAAGGAAAAAAGTGCAAGATCTATCCCGTACGACCCATTCAATGCAGCACTTATCCCTGGTGGCCCGAGCTAGTGGAATCACCTGAACGCTGGCAAGAGACTGCCTACCATTGTGAAGGAATCCGCTCCGATGCTCCCAAGGTTTCGCAACAAGAAATCGATGCACAGCTAGAAGTATATACTAACAACCATCCACAAGAAGAGTAGTATGACCACAAAATCTGTTGAAAATATGGATCCAACTACCAAGAAAAATATCCATTCCTGGCTTGATGAAGACTACGATCCTAAGACAAAACAGACTATTCGCGACTGGCTTCAATCCGATCCAGAAAAACTTGTGGATGCCTTTTATACTCATCTACACTTTGGTACTGGCGGTATGCGCGGACTCATGGGCATAGGCTCAAACCGCATGAATGTCTACACCGTACGCGCAGCCACACAAGGACTAGCTAACTATATTCTTAAACAGCCCGTACCCAAAGAGCTAAAAAACCATCGAGCGATGATCGGCTACGATTCGAGAGAAAACTCAAAATTATTTGCCGAAGAGGTAGCAAAAGTCTTTGCAGGCAATGGCATCGAAGCCCATCTCTTTCAAGACCTACGCCCCACACCACTCGTTTCTTTTGGTGTACGCCTCAGAGGATGCACCGCAGGAGTCATGATTACAGCCTCCCATAATCCCCCAGCCTACAATGGCTATAAAGTTTCGTGGAATGATGGCGCTCAGGTACTGCCACCCCACGACAAAGGTATTATGGCAGAAGTAGAAAAAGTGACTTCGCCCAGCAAAGTAAAAAGCGTTCCCTCGTTAAATAATCCTTTGATAATCATTGAAGGTACAGAGATAGATATTGCCTATTTAGCTGCTATGACATCTCTACAACTCCATCCCGACGAAAACCGACGCTTTGGAAATAAGCTGAAAGTTATCTACAGCCCTTTTCATGGAACAGGCATTACCCTCGCACCAGAAGCGCTCCATCGCTGGGGATTTACCGATGTCGAAGTCGTTAAAGAACAGGCCACACCAGACGGACGATTTCCAACCGTAAAACTACCTAATCCCGAAGATCCCGCTGCTATGGAGCTTGGCATGGCACAGCTTAAACGCGATTATGGAGATATCTTTTTAGCGACCGACCCCGATGCAGACCGAGTGGGTGTAGCAGTGCTCCATCAGGATAAGGTTCATCTGTTGAACGGAAATCAGATCGCATGTTTATGCCTACATCATATTTTGGAAGGCTTATCCAAACAGAACCGACTCCCTCCAAAAGGAGCCTGCGTCAAGTCCATTACCACTACAGATCTCTTTAAGGCCATAGCGAAAAAATATAATGTCACTTGCTTTGAGGTCTTAACCGGCTTTAAGTATGTTGTCGAGAAGATACGTCAATGGGAAAATAATCCAGCAGATGCCTATACATATCTGTTTGGAGCAGAAGAATCTTATGGATATCTTTTTGGAACCTTTGTAAGAGACAAAGATGCCATTATTAGTTGCGCACTCATCGCAGAAGTCGCCTTGCAAGCTAAACTAGAAGGTAAAACACTAATTGATTTACTTGAGAAGCTCTACGATCAGTATGGCCACTATACCGAAGAATTATTATCCATTTCCTATCCAGAAACTAAAGAAGGAAAAGAGAGCATGGAAAAGGCGATGCTTCTGCTCAGAACTAAGCTCCCCACACAATTCCATGGACGCAAAGTCCTCGCCGTAGAAGATTACCTAAAACCCGCACCTAATTCCACTCTCCCCATGTCAGATGTGCTGATTTTCCGCCTAGAAAACGATGGTAAAGTCATTGTCAGACCCTCCGGCACCGAACCTAAAATAAAGGTCTACGCCGCCCTGACCAACGCCACACCTCAAGAACTCAAAGACCTCCTCGACTCTATCCGTCAACTTCTAAATTAAACGCAAAGGCGCAAAGCCGCAAAGAAAAAACTTATCTTTGCGGCTTTGCGCCTTTGCGTTTAATTTGACAAATTAATAGAGGTGTGGTTTTTAACATGGAGGGTTTTTAGAGGTAAACTTACTCACTATGTTTTTTAATACTACTGTATCTCCTATTAAACTTACTCGATTAATAGCCATATCTGCGGGAGTATTCGTTTTATTTGTCGGATTTATTTCTATGATTGGTTGGCTCACCCATACACAAGTTTTAATTCAATTAGGAGCTCCTTCTAACGTTATTCAATTTAATACTTCTTTATGTTTATTTGTACTAGGATTAGCTCTTTTATCTATATTTGTAGAAAAAAAACTCTGGTTTAGTAAAGCTTTAGGTCTATTTGTCTTCATTATTAGCATTTTAAGTATAATCGAGTATATCTATAACATATCTTTAGTTAGCCAGTTCTTTTTTAAGAACATTTTATTAGAAAATCAACCCGATTTCCCTGGTAGACCACCTCTCATTACAGTGATGGGAATGCTACTTGGAGGTCTAGCATTTATTTTATATTCAAGAAACCCTCTTAGTATCCTTCGAAGCTTATTATTTAACTGCTTAGGATTTTGCATATTAGGTATAGGATTGTTTGGATTATTAAGCCTTTTTGCTCCTATTGAAGCTAGTTTTGGGTTTATTAATAGTAATGAGATTTCTCTACAGACAGCCATTAGTTTCATCATTTTAGGATTAGGTATTATAGCTGCTTCCTTTAATACTTCATTTATAAGCTCTCTTCCTATTTTGGACTCTTTGGCTTATATAGTGATATTTTTCGGGATACTACTCACTATACTTCTTTGCTCTGGGTTAAATAATTATCAGCAAAAAGCTGTTCGAAGGGTTACTCTCCATGTATCTACAGCCATACAAAACTTAATTGAGAATAAATTAAATCAATATGAAAAAGATACAAGGCGTCTTTTTTTGAATTTAGCTAAAAATGACTTTAAATTTGATGAAAGAGAGAAAGCCGAAAATTTAAATTATCTTACTGATTATGAGGAAGATAAGGTTATTGGATGGATTAATGACCAATTGAAAGTCACTTACCTTGTCTCACTGCAGAATTTTAAGAATCTAATAGGCACATCTCTTTTTTTAAGAGATGAGGCAAACAGAGTATTTTTCCCAAAGCTCAAGCAAAAGCCTTCTACGATGATTTTGAATTTCGACTCTCCATTTGAAGATAATGTATTTGTCATCTTATTTCCATTATTTGAAAAAGGAGTGTTTAAAGGAGGTCTATTTAATCTTTTAGATTCTCAAAAATTACTTGAAGGATCTATACCTTCCGTAATTACCGATCAATTTATTTTCTCAATCTGGAACGAAAAAGAAAAAGAAATGTTATATGGGGAAAGTAATTTTACGCCTTATGTCGAAACTACGCTATTAAAAGGTAAGGATGAACTTGTTTTAAAAGTTGCTCCGAGAAAAAAAACTTATTCCCTATTGATTGATAACTCTCTCATTGCTTTAATTTTTTTTATAGGTATTTTTAACACATTGGTATTAGCTGCGTTTGTCCATTACTGGAAATCTAATTACTTTCGTCTACGAGAAATTAAGCAGATTAAAAATAATTTAAATCTTGCTCTGTCATCTGCTCATTTAGGAACTTGGACATGGGATGCTTTTACTAACCAAACTTCTTGGGATGCCTATACTTCCCGAATGTTAGGGTTGGCTCCGGCCAACTTTAAGGGCAATTTAGAAGATCTTATACACAATCTGCATCCAAACGATCAATCAACCGAAAAAAATAAAATTATAGAAGCAAGCGCCCAACAGACTACTTATCAAAGCGAAGTAAAAGTATATTGGCCTGATCATACTATTCATCATCTATTTTTTATAGGGCGTTTAAATAAGGAAGATATAAACGAACCTCGCAAAATGTACGGTATTTGCTGGGACATTACAGCTATACGAGAAAGCCATAATCTACTCGAAACAGAATTCGCTATCACCAATGTGTTAAAACAGGCCGATTCTTTAGAATCAGCTTCTCCTCATATACTAGAACTTTTATGCACAAAGTTAGATTGGGATATAGGGGCCTTTTGGGTTATATCCGAACATCATGTCAATAAATTGGAGTGCTTATCTATTTGGCACTCATCCAGTTCTTCTTATCCTCATTTCACGAATTCGTCGAGACAGCTTTATTTACCAAAAGGAATGGGATTTCCTGGAAATATCTGGGCTGAGAATCGTCCACTTTGGATAGATAATCTGACAGCCGATTTGCCTCAGCCACACGCCTCTGAAGCTATCATCGATGGTTTACGTGGAGTATTTGGCTTTCCTATCTTAGATGAGCGAGGAACTATTGGCATCATCGAACTATATCGTACACAGCCAATTTTAGAATCTATGAAAGCTGATCTACTTAATTTTAGCTCTTCTATCAGCCATTCAATAGCTCAATTTTATTGGCGCAGTAAGGATGATAAAATGCGCAATGAAATGGCAGCTATTGTTGAATTTTCACGTGATGCTATTTATAGTCGTGATTTACAAGGAAAGATTATTAATTGGAATCAGGGGGCTATTGATTTATTAGGCTATTCAGTAGAAGAAGTTCTTGGTAAAACTGATGAAATACTAATTCCTCCTGATCGAAAGAACGAATTCAATTGGCTTTTAGCTGAGGTAAGGAGTGGAAAAGTCATTAAATCTTTTGAGACACAGCGTATTAATAAGGATGGACAGTATATCTGGGTTCAGATGACTTCCTCTCCCATTCGAGATAAAACAGGCAAGGTAACAAAAATTAGTATAATTGCTCAAAATATAGATCTAGTTAAAAAGATCGAGGAAACTTTACGTGAAAATGAAGAAAAGCTTAAAGCATTTGTAGAAACAACCAATGAATGGATCTGGGCTTTAGATTTGCAGAGAAAAATAACTTATTCCAATCCAACTATAGAGTCTTTGTTAGGGTATGCTCTTGATCAAATCATGAGCATAGATATCGCTTTACTTATTCACGAAGAAGATAGAGATACCTTTATACAATCTTTTAATGACGCAGTGAAAAGAAAAAGAGGATGGCTTAGTCAAACGCTTCGATGGCATCACAAAAATGGTTCCTATATTTGGATGGAGGGAAATTCAGAAATTATTGATGGACCCAATAATTCTATTATTGGCTTTAGAGGAGCAAGCAGAGATGTAAGTGAAGGGAAAAAACTAGAGAAACTTAAAGATGAATTTCTTTCAATGGTAAATCATGAGCTCCGTACACCCTTAACTTCAATCCAAGGAGCATTAGCATTGATTATAGGAAGATTTTCATCAGAGTTATCTCCCAAAATACATCAATTATTCAGTATTGCTCTAAATAATTCTGAACGATTGATAAGAATTATTAATGATATTTTAGACATCCAGAAAATGGAAGCAGGAAAACTTTCTCTTAAATTAGAACTTCTTAATCTTTATAGCGTCATTCAAGAATCGCTTAAAGATATCCAGCCATTTGCAAATAAATTTGATGTATCAGTCGTTACAGAAAATATTTCTGAAAATATTGTCCTTAACACAGACTCTAACCGTTTAATACAAGTGATGAATAATCTGTTATCCAATGCCATTAAATTTTCACCTCCCAAAAGCCAAGTGTCTATTTCAGCCCAAATTCAAGATCAAAATGTTAAAATATCAATTAAAGACCACGGCGAGGGAATTCCGGAAAATATTCAACCTCTTATCTTTCAAAAATTTGTTCAGGCTGACTCTTCAATTAGTAAAAAAATTGCAGGAACAGGGTTAGGGCTTGTCATTACAAAGAATCTTATTGAACAATTGGGTGGTAAGATTTATTTTGAGTCGACCCCAAAGGTGGGGACAACCTTTTATTTTGAGCTTCCTTTAGAAAATTAAAATTATGAAAGCTTTAAAAAAGATAATTCTTACTGATGATGAAGAAGATATTATTACTATTGCTCGATTTTCCTTTGAAATGATGCCAGATGTTCAAGTTAAATTTTGTCATTCCGGTCAAGAGACAATCCAGGAAGCATTATCTTTCCTACCTGATCTTATCTTGTTAGATGTCATGATGCCGAACATGGATGGCCTTTCTACATTACAAGCTTTGAAGTTAATGCCTTCATTGGCTCCCATCCCTGTTGTGTTTTTGACGGCGAGATCTCGAAAAGAAGAAATAAAAGAGTATAAGCGTCTTGGAGCATTTGATATTATCCCAAAACCTTTTGATCCTATGACTTTACCACAAACCATTGCAACTATCTGGGAAGCTTATCAGTCAGAGACTCACCCCTAAAATAAAGCATCAAAAGTAAGCTGTTGATTGACCAGTCCAATGTAATGCTCATTTTCTTTAACGCCAAAGGGTGTGATCATTGTTAAAAAAATTGTTTTTCGCGTACCAGTAACTTTTTGAAAGACTTCCTTCTTTCGCTCCAAATTGCCTGCATACTTTTTATTGATTTCAAATACTCCATCGCAAAACTTTATCTCGCAAAGATTAATACAATCATCTGCTCGATCAATTACCAAGTCAATCTCAGCTCCTTCTTCTAAACTCCTTTTAGGTGGAATATATTGCCATTGACTTTCTAATGTGGTAATACCTGACAAGCCTAAAGCTTCTTTGATCTTTATAGAATGCTTCAAACAAATATTTTCAAAAACATGTCCTGACCAGGCATACCAGATAGGTGTCTTATGCATCTTATGCCAATATTCTTTATCAAAACTTCTGAGTATATTACTTCTCACTTCTTCTACCCAAGTAAGATAAAAAAATGAATATTCATCGACTAAACGAAATAACTTCTCTCGCGATTCCTTACCAAATGAGAGAAAACTCATAATAAATCCCGATTCCTCTAATTCATGTAGAACAGTTGTTGTCGTCCCTCCATAAGGAAGATTAGCTTCTTTTAAAAGATCGTTCTGGTACAAGCCTCGGCGCTTTTTTGCCAAAGCTCTAATAATAGCTATATGCTTTTCAGAACCATCAAAAAGTGATTCATACAACTTCGGAAATTCTGAAAATAAAAATCCATTGGGAGTAAAGCATAAATCATTAATAATTTGAGCAGATGACTTTCCAGCTGAAATATGAGTAAGGTACTTTGCTACACCTCCAAAAGCCATGTAGAGTTCTATGAGTTGCTTTCGTTTAATGTGAATTCCCTCTTCAGATAGAAATTTTTCCATTTCAGATAAAGTAAAAGATTCTAGTTTTATCTGTGCACTTAGCCTACCATAAAGACCACCTTTATCATTGACTACCTTCTTAATCATCCAATGTGCTGCAGACCCACAAATGATTAATATAGCATTCGAACAATTTGATAGATGCCGGTTCCAAAAGTAATCCAAAGCAGATAAAAATCTCGATTTAGGTGTGGCCAGCCAAGGAAGCTCATCAATAAAAAAGATAAATTTGACTGCTGGATCGATTTTTAAAATTGCATTCTTGAGGTGATTAAAAAGATCTGTCCAGTTGGAAGGAACGGATGGAGGGGCGTCTTCAGGAAAAAGAGCTTTGAATTCATTATAAAAATTTTTTATTTGCTCCTTCATGGGTGCTTTATTACTTCCGGTAACTTCAAAAAAGACTCCTTCTTTTTTAAAAAATTCATGGATTAAAAAAGTTTTACCAATACGTCGTCTACCATAAATAGCTAGAAATTCAGCTCGCTTAGAGGATAAGAGCCTTTTTAATAAAGCTTTTTCCTTTTCTCTACCGTGAATCATTACCAACTCCATTTTTATGGCTGATTATACACTTATATTTAGCCAAAAGCAAGAAAAATAGAAAGTTATGGCTGGATATAAGTATATAATCAGCCATAATCAGTTAAAATTATGACTTATGGCTAAGTATATGTATATAATCAGCCATAGATTTTTCCTAGACTCGACTATTCCGCAACGCTTTGCGGAATAGTCTTGACTTTTTCGCAAAGCATTGCGGAATAGTCGAGCTATGTATTGAAATCCTTCACGGGCTAAATTTTCTTAGAGCTTTAGATTTATAGGACAAGTGGACATTCATGGACGGAAATGGACCTTTATGGACGAGAATGGACAGCGCTTTGTCCATTCTAGTCCATAAAGGTCCATTTCCGTCCATGAATGTCCACATTGAGACGAGTTAATCTGTAATACGTAAGACAGTACTACTAATTTTTGGTTCTGGAATGCTTCTATTCTCAGTTTTATTTAATTTCAGGATATCTTCCCAAATTTTTAACATCGCGATTACTCTTGTTCGATAGGTATCTGCATGCACTGACACTTGTTGTTTGAATTTGTCAGGTGCGTATTTTTTTAACCACTTTGTTCTAACTTCAGAAGGAGAGGTGAATTGAGAATTTGTTTTAATACCTATCTCTTCCCCAAAGAAGTCGATATTAAAATTTATTCTTTCTCGGATAGCGGTATTTGCAGTGTTCAAAATACCTTGTTCAGTAGGAATTGATGCTTTTATCGTATTTATTTGGGTTCCTTTATCAAAGAAACAGGACCAGAAGAAGTATTTTACAGAACCCCAAATGCTTTTTGTTTTTTCTTCTAATCGACGACTCTGGGACCTTTGATAGATTGTTTGCAAACTACTGGATATCACTTTAAATTCTTCAACACCATTCAATTGATCATTAATTTTTTCCATCAATGAGTCCCTAACATCTACTTTAAAAATATCATCTAAATGAATAGCGTTCTCAATATTTAATTCAGCGTTAGCCCTTGCAGAATAATTAGCAACACAAGGTCCACCACCAAAGTCTACAATTCTAGGCACAGTAGCAAAACTATTAGAAATAGAAACTATTTCGTGGAAAGATAACTTTCTAATTTTCTCTGAGGTTGGATTTTTTATATATTCGTTATAATCTTCTTGAGAAACCGTTGCTATTACAGCTTCTTGACCCTCTTCCTGACATTCACAAATCAAGGCAGGTTCTTGCTGATTAGCTGCTCTTGATAAACAATAGCTCCAATCATTTAAGCTTACAGACATTAATACCTCCAGTTTATATAACTTAATTATATAAAATGAATTTTAATGTTTTATTAAGATTAAATTATTTATTTGTTACTTAAGGAGTACGTCTGTAAGGACGACGGCGTTGAGGAGGGCGCGGTGTGGAAGTAGTGGGTGGAGGAGGCTCTCCTATCCAGATCGGTTCTCGCGCAATTGTTTGTAGAATTCGATTTAAAGTGGGTAGATCGCGCGGTGTGACGAATGCGATCGAAGTGCCTACTCTTTCGGCTCGACCTGCTCTGCCTGAGCGATGCACATAGTCTTCAGGATCTTTTGATAGATGGTGCATGATCACATGTGTGACCTTGGAAAAATCTAATCCTCTGGCGGCTACATCTGTGGCAACAAGGCAGGTAATGCGTCCATTTCTAAATTTATTTGTGACTATATTGCGGATATCTTGACTTAAGCCTGCGTGGAGAAAGTCTACTTTGTCATAATGCTTTTGGAGTAAGCGGCATAGATCTTCAACCTCAATTCTCGACTTGCAAAAGATAAGGGCGTGGGAAGGTTCAATCTCTTTTATTAGCGCTATAAGCTTTTTATCTCGGTCATGAGAATGGCAAAAAACAAACTTATGCTCGAGGGATTTGGGACTAGCTTGCCCTCTTGTTAAAGTAATTTCTTTAGGTTCACGCATATGCTGCCCTGCTATCTTGCGGATCTGGACAGGCATGGTTGCAGAAAATAGTAGTGTCTGATGTTTATGCACAAGGCACTGTATAATAAATTCTAAATCGTCATAAAATCCCATGCTCAGCATCTCGTCAGCTTCATCTAAGATGAGGGTTTCGACGTTAGAAAGGTCTATCGACCGCGAATAGATAAAATCGATCAACCTGCCTGGAGTGGCTATTAGCACATGGACTCCTGCTTTTAGCTTCGACTGCTGCATGCCTGCCGATTCGCCACCATAGAGGGCAAAGGCTTTTACTCCTTTGATACCGCCAATTTTTTGGGTCTCTGTGGCATACTGTAGAGCGAGTTCTCGCGTTGGCACAACAATAAGAGCTTGAATGTTATTGTCATCGATGCGGATGCGATGACAAACAGGAATAGCGCAGGCTGCGGTTTTTCCAGATCCTGTTTCAGCGAGAGCGATAAGGTCGCGGCCCTCTAGAATGAGAGGGATTGCCATGGCCTGGACGGGTGAGGGCTCTTTGTACTGCATCTTTTCGAGAGCGCGAAGGATGAGGGCTTCTAAACCTAAATCGGAAAAGGTGGTCATAAGTCTTCCTGTAGAGATGAAATGCTTTGATAGAGCATTCCTGCAACCAACGCCCGAGGAAGGAGGTAGCGTGTTAAAAAGACGAGCATGCGGTAGCGCCAACTGAAATAATGGATGGGTTTTCTTTTATTGATTTGCCACCAGATCTGTTCTGCAGCATATTCTGGAGTCATTGCTCCGGGTGTTTTAGCGTCGGTCTCCTTTCCGCCGGCATTTTCTCTAAAACGGGTAATAACAACTCCTGGACAAGAGGTGAGCACCCTTATGCCCCTATCTTGCAGCTCATAATCCAGTGAAATTGAGAATTGACTCACAAAGGCTTTAGAGGCTGAATAGACGGCAAATCCTGGAAAAGGAGGCACGGAGGCCACTGAGGAGACATTTAAAATGACGCCCTCTTTTCCTGCGTTGATAAGGGCTTTAGCAGCTGTCCAGGTTAGTTGGAAAAGCGAGCTGACATTGATATCAATCAGTTTTTGCTGTAGTTCTAGATCGATATCGATAGATTCTCCATAAACGCCTACTCCCGCGTTATTAATCACAAGGTCGGGAGCGTCTCTGAGAAGGCTCTCTTTTACCTCTTGGATGCCCTCCGGTAGGCTTAAATCAGCAATCACTGTTTCGACATAGGGAGCACCTAACTCTCGCGCAGCATTAGCAACTTCTTCAAGGCGTTGAGAATTTCTGCCCACTAAAGTAAGCTGTATATTTTTGGAAGCTAGTAGCTTTGCAACTGCCTCTCCTATACCGGAGGAGGCACCTGTAACTAAAGCATGTTTATGCATCTTCTGCCCCTTTGACAAAGCGTGCTGGATATTTTATGCGTGTATGGCTAGAAGCTGCGAGATTTTTCACAAGAGTCTGCTTTACAATACGTAATTCGTCAAATGTTAGCAAACATCCATCAAACTGACCATCATCAGCCTTCTCTTTAATCAGTCGAGTAGCTAAGGCATTTAACGTATCCATGTTGACCACATCTAAAGAACGCGAAGCTGCCTCTATCGAATCTGCAAGCATAATTATAGCAGACTCCTTACTACGCGGCTTAGGCCCTGCATAACGAAAGGCGCTCTCATCTACTTTTGAAGGATCTCCTTCACATCGCTCAAGCTCTTTACTGTAGAAATAGTAGACAAGTTGTGTCCCATGATGCTCTTTAATGATGTCGATAAACTGTTCGGGTAGATCGGCCTTACGAGCCATGGCAACCCCTTCGCTGACATGGGCTATGATGACTTGCGCAGACTCTTTAGGAGTGAGCAGCTGGTGAATATTAAATCCCCCTTGCTGGTTTTCGGTGAAGTAGAGCGGTGTAGTCATCTTTCCAATATCGTGGTAGAGAGTGGCTACGCGACAGAAAAGACCGTTGGCACCTATTGCAAGCGCTGCGGATTCGGCCAAGTTGCCTACTAAAACAGAGTGTTGATAAGTACCAGGAGCTTCTAGGCTTAGTCTACGCAGTAGGTCAGAGTTAGGGTCCATGTACTCCATCAGCGAGACGTCGGTCATGATTTTGAATCCACTTTCTAGTAGAGGCAGTAGACCGACCACAAGTACACCTGTGAGAAGCATGCAGATTCCCGAGCTGACAATATCGGCAAAAAGGGTGAATCCTAACTGAGTATGTTGATAGAAATAGGTGGCTGTCACGATAGCTACACAACAGAGCCAAGCCTTTCCGCACACTATAAAAATTTCTTTACGCCTATGTAGGGACCTTGTACAGAGAATAGCCACAAGTGATGCAATGAGGTTTACCAACATCAGACCTTGCCGTTCAAAAGCAAGCGTCATAGTAAAGAGAACTGTTAAGAAACCAGCCGCATAAATCGCTATAGTCGAATTCATTAAGCTCGTAAGCAAAATAGCTGCAAAAGGCACTAGAACAGGGTATCGAAACAGTTCAATAAGGTTGGTTTTGCTATTGAGCAGAAAGAATTCTGTGGCTTTGGATATTCCTAGAGTGATGATAATGATGGTGATGATGAGACAGAGCTTACGATTTGAGGTCAGTAGCCGCGGATGATTAGTATAGAAGTATGCGATGGAGATGCTGATAAAAATCGCTGTTAAGAGAAGGCTTCCTAAAATAGGCATCGGATGCCAAAGATTTCGACTGTCGTTCAAAGAGTTCTTCATCGCTTGCAGCATCGCTATGTGACGCGTGGTGACCTTTTCCCCTTGATTGATGATCTTGGTGCCAGCATTTACGTGTGTATATTTGTCTTTAACATAGCTTTGGACTTTGGAGCGGATAGCTTGAAAGGAGCTGTTATCCTCTTCTAGATTCCAATCTTTGGTTTTGAAGTAGTCGATAGTAAACTGCAGAGTATCGAGAGGCAGCTTATCTCCCGAAAATTGAGCACGCTCTTTGACAGAAGACCAGAGCGATGCGGGTAAATGAGTGGAAACTTTAGGGTTAGAGGGACTAAATACAAGGAAATTATCTGTATTTAATCCGATACTTTTCATTTTGCGGAGAGTGCGCGGATCGACAAAACGAGAGTTTAAAATAAGACGTTCGATGAAATCACCCGCTTGATACATGTCTTCGAAGGTGGCCTTAGGAAGCTGTGCCCGCCACTGCTGATCGTGGAGTAAGAAGTTATCGAATTCTAGACGCCTTTCGCGTACTTCTTTTTCAGAGACTTGATAAATTTTGCCAATGTCACGTACAGCTTCTTCACGCAGAATAACTGTGGCATCTTGGTCTAAAAAGTCAAAGTCGACTTGGGCGACAATATATCCAGGAGCAATGCTGTTGAGTTCAAGGATTTCGACACGCACCTCTCGAAAGTGTACAAAGAGGAAAAGAGCGATGGCAAAAATTGAGACAATCAGAAGGCGGATGCTAAGGCTTCGGTCAAAAAAGCTCTGCGCACGAGAGAACTTTAGTTCATTATCGTTTTGAAACGGGTCGTGATATTCTTGCATGTACCGAGAAACCTAACCTCATATTCAGTAGTAACCCTCATTGTGACGGATCAACGAAATTCTGACAATCCCGATTCAACCCAAGTTTGCAGGTTGCACCATAGAGAAATTTAAACGCAAAGGCGCAAAGGCGCAAAGTTTTAATGTTTCTTTGCGCCCTTTGCGTCTTTGCGTTTAAAAAACTAACGCCCGGTTTTGAGGAGGTTGATGGCTTTTTGGATGAGGAGGTAGACGCTGAAGGGTTTGGCGATATAGTCGACGGCGCCCCCTTGTAGACCTTCAAGGACATCTTTTTCAGAGCCTAGGAGAGAAAGGATAAGTACAGGTATTTTTACTTTGGATTTGGCTGTGAATTGATGCAGGATATCTATTCCATCCATATCTGGAAGGACTCTATCTAATATCACTAAAAATACATCATCTAAATTTTTTTCATCCAATAGGAAAGTGAGCGCTGGTTCACCGGTCATAAACGTCTGTACGGTAAAGCCAAGACCTACAAATTCATGATCAAGGAGTTTTAAAATATCTTCGTCGTCATCTACAATGACGATTTTCTTTTTCTTGTCGTTCATACCTGCATCCACTAGGGCAATTACTTCCTGAAGATTTAGCACAAATTCATCAAGGGAGGCAAACCATTCCTCTGATGGTTGAACATAGTAAAAATTTTTTATTTTAGCTACAACATCATATTCGATATCTTCAGTGATGGAGCTCGCTGTAGAAACTTCATAGAGTTTTAAGTTGCTGGCGAGATGATGTAGCTCTTTGCGTAACTCTTCTAGGGTTCTAAGGGTATATTCTTGTTTCAATCCCTTGATACCCTCTTCTATTTTTTGTAGCTGAGGGTATAGGACTTTTTGATATTCAGTATTATATTGGCGTTCTTGCATGATATATTAATAAAATATTTAATTTTATATTTCAACCTGATACAGATAAGTAAAGTTTGGTAATAGTATGTTATATTTATTGATAATTTTACTTTTTCCTTTTTCGTTATTTTCTGCTGAAGCGGCAGTCTTTCCATGGATTGTATATTACAATGACCTGGCGCCGCCCGAGGCTTTCGATTCTTACAATCCTATTGTTTTCCATACGATCCAGCATCCGCCACTTGAGCCTCTTTTGCAAAAGAAGAAGGTTGTCCTTGGATACCTTAATGCTGGAGAAGCAGATAAGGAGCTTAATTTATTTTTAACTGTTCAAGAGCTTGGGTTAATCATCAAGGAAAATCCCAATTGGCCTGGAAGCTGGATGGTGGATATACGGAATCCCTCTTGGTCGAGTTTACTCTTAGACAATATCATTCCTGAAATTTTAGCGCAGGGCTTTAATGGGCTGTTTTTAGACCAGCTTGACGTGCCGCTCTTTCTTGAAAAAACCGATCCTAAAAAGTACAAGGGAATGTCTGCCGCTGCTGTAAATCTAGTGAAAGCCATCCGTAAAAAATTTCCTGACAAGTACCTGATGATGAATCGTGCATATGAGCTACTCCCGCAGCTGGGTGATCAGATTGATTTTGAGTTAGCCGAAACGCTATATACATCCTATAATTTTGATAAAAAACAGTACCTTGTTCGTCCTAAAAGTGAGTATGAGTGGCAACTGGCTCAGCTAAATAAAGCGAGAGCACAATTTCCGCGTCTTGGGGTCTTTTCATTGGATTATTGTGATCCTAAAGATCAGGTTACTATGCGGATAATCTATGCAGCAGAACGTGAGCAGTGTATACGACCCTATGTAAGTACGATTGCATTAAACGAAATTTTTCCTGAGCCGGCACCCGAAACAAAAAAATAACTTGTTATGATGAAAATACTTTTATTCTTGCTTCTTCTTCCTTATTCACTCTTTGCTGAACCAATTCAACGTCAGGTTATTGCTTTTTGGGATAGTCAAGTGGACAAAATTCCGGACGATAGTATCATTCATCGAACTCTCGAAATGCCTCTGAATTATTTGGGAATGGACGTGGTTTATTATGATATCAATAAATCTCTTCCGGTGCTTTCTAAAAATGACGGAGTACGTGGCATCCTAGTCAGTTTTCAAGTCGCTACCAAAATGAAGGAGCCGGAACAGTTTATTGAATGGGCTAGCGATGCCATAGAATTGGGTAAAAAAGTTGTCTTAATTCAGAATGTAGGTTTCTTGGAAAATTCAAAAGGAGACTTTACAGAAGGGGATGTTCAAAATAAACTTTATGAAAAATTGGGCTTTACAAACAGCGAACAGTGGATTGATTATCCCTTTGATTATAGAGTGATTTCGAAAGATAATGAACTGATCCCTTTCGAAAAGCACTATCCAGAACGTTTACCCGGTTTTTATCTCACTCATGTGATTAGCGGTAAAGCCAAGTCTTACTTAAAAGTTGGCATTCCTGGAAAACCTGAATCAGAGGCAGACTTAGTCATTCTTAGCCCTCACGGAGGGTATATAGCCATTGATTTTGGCAATAACTTTGATCCTCTTGTCTTTGCTTCTAGTCCTCGATCTTTAGGATGGTATGTGAATCCTTTTCGGTTCTTTGAGCTAGCTTTTGGGCTTACCGATCTTCCTGTGCCTGATACGACAACTCTTGCCGGCAGGCGCATTTTTATAGCGACGTTACACGGCGATGACTGGAACGGAAATACTATTCTTGAAGAGTACAAAGGAAAGGATACTTATAATTCTGAGGTGCTTTTAGAAAAGGTCATTAAGCCTAATCCCGACATTCCTATAGCTGTAGGATTTGTTGCAGCAGACTTTGACCCTAAATGGGCAAGTAAAAGCCGCAGTCAAAAAACTTTACGCGACTATCTGTCTTTGAATCAAGTAGAGGCCTCTTCACATACCTATAGCCACCCATTTTACTGGGATTTTTTCCGTACGGGCGGACCCGAAAAAGAGATTGATTATTTGCACCTTTATCCTTACGGATCATGGCAAAATAGCTTTCTTAGCTGGTTTCGCTCTAAATGGAAGCAGACATTTCATTCTGCCGAATTCACAAAAGATCGCTTAAAATGGGGTTATGCCAAGCCTAGAGCCTATGCGAATGAACCATTCAACCTTGAGAAGGAGATCTCGGGTGCTTTGAACTATCTTAACGAGTTTGCCCCAGCTAATAACAAAGTTAAGCTCTTGCTCTGGTCGGGAGATTCTCGTCCTTGGGATGTCCCTGTACAACTTACTCAAGAGGCTGGAATGAAGAATTTTGGTGGAGGATTTGTCCGATTAGATTCTGAGTATCCTTCGGTTTTATTTATCTATCCTACTGCTAGAAAACCTGGGGGAATCATTCAGCTTTATGCGACATCGAATGCTGATAATGGTTATACATATGGCTGGAAGGATCAATTTTATGGCTATGAGTTTTTGCCGGAGACTTTGAAGAATACAGATAGTCCGAGGCGCCTTAAACCGATTAATTTGTACTACCATTCCTATTCTGGAGAGTTTGCTTCTAGCGTCAATGCTATTTTGAGCAACATTGCGTTTATTCGGACACAAAATCCTATTGCGATGCGAGTTGCGCGTTACATTGACATTGGACTAGGATTTTACTCTGTGCAGATTGATCAATTATCAAATAATTCTTGGAAAATTCGCGATCGAAAAGGATTAGGAACAATACGTTTTGATACTCCAAGAAACCGCGTTGTAGATTTTGAAAATTCGAAGGGTGTCATTGGATACCGAGAACATCAAGGCTCGTTATATGTTTATCTAGATGCAGCTGTGGAAGAACCTATCCTCACTTTAAAAGAATCAAATACTGAAATTGTTCCCTATCTTATTGATAGCAATTGGGAAGTGTGGGAGCTCAATCGAAACGCGAATGTGCTCAACTATAAGACTAAGGGGTGGGGAAATCTTTCAATGCAATGGAAAATGCCTAAAAAAGGAACTTACCAAGTTTCGGTACCTTCTCAGCCAGTAAAGAATTTTACTACATCAGATGAGAGTATACTCACAGTCGCTTTAGAATTACCCTATAACGTTCAAACTGAAATGAGCATTAAGCAGCAATGAAATCTGTCTACTTTTGGATTGTACTTCTTACAATAGTGGGGATTGTAGCAAGCCTTTATCTTGTTCCTTCTAAAGAAGAGCTCGCATTAATACGGTTAAAAAGTGAGCAGCTTAAGAGTGCAGAAGCATTTTACAAAAAGCAATATGATAGTGGTGTCCGCACACCTGATACAGTTTTTGAGCTAAGCCTTATCTATGAAAAAGCAGGCCGTTTAAAAGAGGCCATCCAGGTCATTAAGGAGTATACAAAGACACATTTGAAAGATGCATCAGCCTATAATAGGCTTGCACAACTATATTATGAAAACAAACAGTTTGAAGAATACGATCAAACCCTGCTGAAGATGCAGGAAGACAAATTGCCCTTAGAATCAGACACGCTGATGGAGTTGGCTGAGTATTTTAAAAATAAGAACGAAACACAAAAACAGATTGATGCCATAAAAAAATTAATTGATATGCGTAAAGCCGGAGAAAGCGACTACGATGAGTTAGCTGCGATCTATGCGAGTGAAAAAAAATATCAAGATGCTGCAGAGATATTAAAGAAACGCAGATTACTCTTTCCAAAGAAAAATACCATTGACAGTCTACTTTTTGAAGTATGGGTAGATGTTCAAGCCAACACTGTGAAAGAATCGAACATTCTTCAGGTATTGGCAGACTTCTTAATCAAGTTCAATAAACCTAAAACCACCTCATTGGCTTTGGGTACATTCAAAGAGAAATATCCCGATCTATTACCCCAATTTGTAACGCTTTTAGAGCCCGCCATCCAAAAAGATCCCTATCTGGAAAGTGTCGTCCTGCAGCTATTGTGGGACTATCCTGGCGAAGAAAAACAGACCCATCAGCTTTTTGAAAAGCTTGTCAAATATGCAAAAAATTTTCCCGAATTACAAAATTTTATGTTTAATATTTACCTCGATAGATACGATGATGCAAACCTGCTACACTTAATCCAGAATACTCCTCCGGAACGCTTTAATGAACGTAGCATCGTTAATGTCGCTGTCATGGCTATTATAAGAAATCATCCAGAACTAGCCATACAAATGCAAAAAGCCCTTGGTCATGACTATCTAGAGAAGCATCCCATAAGACAGCTTGCACTTTCTATGGGAGCTCAAGACAAAGATGCACGCAGTCAGTTAGACAAGTTTTTGGCATCAAAACAGATCACTCCTACAGAACGCTATTACCTATTTTCTTTAGCAGGAGTTGCCAAGTATTATGAAGAAGCATTTGAACTAGGAAGTAAGTTTCCGCCTTTTGATGGTATGCAAGAGGATGAATTGATTGAGATAGCCCAAGTTTATGCTCAGATGAAAAAAGCAGACTGGCTCTATACACAGATACAAAGCTCTATGCTGACCGTAGGAGTAGCCCGTGCAGCTGCAGCATTGGCACTTTTGAATATTGCACGACACTATACTAAAAAAAGCGCAGAATGGCTTAGAGATCAGAAGAAAATCAAGGAAAATACTCTGAAGGCCTTCTACATCGTTGCAGAAGACAATAAGGAATACCCATTAGCTCTTTATGCAGCTAAGCGACTCTATAAAGATTATCCCACATTCTATTCAGAAGCAAGCTATGGAACAGCGCTTGTACAAGTAGGAATAATAGAACCAGGCCTCGCTCATCTCAGAAAGGTCTACAATGAAAATCCGTCCGATGTGCAGGTCCAAAATAATTACTTAACAGCCCTTGTTGAAGCCACCAAGCGCAATGATCGCTTTAAAGATGAACTTCTAGCCTACATGAATACCCTCGAGCAAAAAGGAAACATTTCTAGCGATATCCAAAGACAGTTTGCCTATGCCTATTTAGAAATCTTACATGACTCTTCAAAAGCAAAAAAAATGTTTGAGGCCCTTGCAAATAAGCCTAAGCCCGATCAAACTGATATAGAATCCCTGATCTATTTATGGGGTCCTAATGTTACAGAAGCTCAAGCCCAATGGATTGTTGAAAAGGCAAAAAAATCCAACTTAGCCAATGTAAGCTATTGGTTAGACGCATTGAATTTTATTGGACGCTATAGCGTTACAATTGAACTTTTTGAAATGTGGGCAAACGAAATATTAACTTCCAAAGCCTTCTACGCATACCTACAAGCACTCGCATTTGAAAAAAGAACTGATAAAATGCAGCAAGTGATGGACCGCATCTTTTATTTACCATGGACACGTAAAGAGTTGGAAGAGCTATCTATTTATGCAGAAGAGGCTGAGTATGGCGAAATGAGGACGCGCATCTGGGAGCGTATCGTTGCCGATCAGCCAGAAGACCCACTGGCTTGGCAGGGTCTAGCCAGAGCGGCCTTTGATGAAAATTTCTTTACAAGAGCCCGAGAAGCATTAGAGATCTTTTTCGAACTAGAAAGCATGCCCAATCCAAAAATGTATGAGAGTCTTTACGAATATGCTGAAATATTGCGTCGAGAACACTATTTTTTTCCACCTCTCTGGCCTTACATTTTGGCGTTGGATGAGATCGCTGCAGCTGAAGAAATAACTGTACGCATGAAAGAGATCGCTGCGCATAGCTACTACCAGTTAAGCATGAGAGACGAAGCCCTCTGTATGATGATAGAGTTTTACATAATGTCTGGAAGGGATTCTAATGCCGCCGCCTCTTATGCAAATATGTTGATGGACTATGGAAGAATGGCCTCTGCAGGTCTCTTCCTACACTCTGTTTTTAGACCACAAAGGGGATTATGCGTTTTAAACTAATTCCCTTAGTATTGATTTCACATGCCTTGTTGGCTCAAGGACATATTGAGGATAGGCTAGAATTCTCTCAAGAAGCGAGCAGCTACTTTTCAGAAGAGTTGATGCTCCCCTCACTTCCCAAAAATCCACACATAAATAATGCTTCCAAGGTTAAGGTAGAGGCCTTTTATTGCGAAGAGAGTGCCATATGGACTATCGTGTTTCACTTTCCTCTGTCCGTAACTGTCAAGCAACAGGTCTTTCTAAACGCCTTCTCACTCGAATTTAACCAACCGTTGGATTCGCCAGATCTCGTCACAGTCCAAGATAAGATCGGTACATTAGTAAAAAGGTTTTCAAATGGCTATAACACTCTCTATATCGAATGGCATAATCCCCAAATCTACTCTGTGCATGCCGAAGAAAAAAAGGTTATTCTCCAAATCGAACCCGATTTTGATGCACACCTTGAAGAGAATAAAGATGCCTCTTTAGGACTTGCACGATGGGCTTATGAGGTGCGAGATTATAATCTCGCCTTTGAAGAGCTTGCTGCCATTGATATGGATTATCCCAACGATAAGGAAGCTAGGGTACTGGCTTCCAGTTTAGAGGGACAAATTCCACGCTGGATAAGACAAGTAAATATTTTAGAATCCCTCCATCAAGAATATCCCCATGATGAGGATGTCACCACGCTCCTCTATCAAGCCTTTTCTCCACACTCCTCCTTTAATCAAGTCGAAAGACAGATCCAACGCACCGTAGGCTTAGCCATCGTACAAGTGTATAAGTTCAGAAAAGAGAGCCTTTATAAAATGTCTCCTTTTAGTGTGCTATATAGTGGACTCGACTTTCAAGTTTGGGATGGCCACATTAGCGGAATAGTCGATTCCAGCGGCAACACAGTGCCCTTCCGTGGATCCAGGTGCCGCATTGCACTCTATCTGCGAAAAGAATGGGAAGATGGCAACACATTAAAAACATCCATCTATGACCAAGAGGGCGCATTCGGATTTGGTGTCGAAGCAAGTACATTAGTTCCCGCTCTTCAAGGAACATTTATAGCATCAGCAGATTGGCATCGACCTCTCTGGGAAATTTTTGAAGCTCTCGCTTTTCACGGACGAGAAGACCGCTTTTATTTACAGCTCAATTCTGTGACTAACTGCTATCTCTCATGGACCCTAGGATCTGGGATGCGCCGGGTAGGAATCACCGGCACCCCTAATGGGTATACCTCAGTTCTTGTAGCAAGCAATGTAATTTTGAATGCTGCTATCCAAAACCCCTTAGTAGGAGTAAGTTACAGCGTAGACGCAGAGTATGTAACCTCGATTACTACAGAGATCAGTAGCGCTGGAACCCCATTTAACCCCGTACCCTACACAAGTTTTGAATTCCATACCCTACGTGCAAATATTTTTTACATCTATCAAGATCGCTGGTACATTACCGTTTATTGCGGCGAGACATTTAATCGACTCGGAATAAATTCTCCGACCTATGGTGCTGAAATACGTTATGCTAAGCCCATTCCTGAAGGTTTTGAAGCCACTCTTTCAGGATATAGATTTCCTAGTACCACCGTAGCAGGAGCCTCGGCAACCTATCTGACAGGAACATTAACGTTTAGATTTTAATATGAAATTAGAAGGATCATCTTTTTTAGGAATTCGTGTTTCAGCCCTCGTCGAGATCGCCTGTTTTTTTATCATTTTGACCTTAATAGGCTTTATCTCCGGAGAAACTAACTTATATTCTGTCAGCCCACATCCCTACTGGATACTGATTATCTTTATTTCAGCACAATATGGAACGCTTGCCGGCCTTTTGTCAGCAATTATAGCCACAATTCTCTACTTTTCAGGCCCGCTGCCTTTCCAGAATATTACACAGGAATGGCACGCTTACTTTTTTTCCCTCGGTAAACTACCCATGCTATGGATTGTGACAGCCTTTTTACTGGGTGAATTACGCATGAAGCATATTCGAGAACGAGACCGCCTCAAAGATATAGCCAACAAAGCTCGTGAACGGGAAAGTAAGTTAGCAGAGTCCTATCAAGCCTTAAAAAAAATAAAAGAACGTCTAGAAATGCGCATCGCATCAGAGACACAAACAACTCTGATGGTCATTACAGCTTTTAAAGAGCTAGAAAACCAGGGCAAAGAAGGAGCTATTAAAGGAGCGAGTGAATTAACTAAGATCCTTGTAGCGCCAGAAAAATTTTCAATTTATTTATTGAATCCCACCAACGAACTTAAAAAAGTTTTTACTAATGGTTGGAACCATGCAGAAAAATATTCTGAAACCTTTGATCCTAATTCTTTGCTATATCAAGAAATTATTTCAAAAAAGAAAGTTATCTCCATCCTTTCCGCCGATTCAGAAGTGCTTGGTTCTGAAGGCGTCTTAGCAGCTCCTTTAGTAAATCCAACCAGTAAACATGTCGTAGGCATGATTAAAATAGAACAAATTCCCTTTCAACGCCTCACTACTTCAACCATAGAGTCCTTAAGTAAAATAGGCGAATGGGTAGGAAAGGCCTATGAACAATAAGAATGGAAGAACAATACTCCTTGCTCTAGTTTTATCTATTTATGAATGGTTTGTCTTTTTGAGCTTTAAAGGAGTTTTTGAATTTATTTTTTGGCATTTTCTGGCTCAAATCGTTTTACTTGGATATATTTACTACTCTTATCGAAAAAAAGAGGATCTACTCTATCCCATTCTAGTTCTCATCTTTACACTTAGTGCAGGCCCATTCGGCCTTGGAGCATTTCTTTTAGTCGCATTGATGCGACCCATTTTTGCACTCTTCTCCTCACCAGATAACGTCTGGTTTACCGGACTTTTTCCCGAAGAAGTACACCCGCTATTCGATCAAATAATTCTAAGAATAGGCGCAAAGTGGGATGATTATGAATACTTGCAAGAAGCTTCCTCCTTCCATGATCTATTTGCCTATGGATCACTTTCCGACAAGCAAATGGTTCTGGACGCTATCATCAAAGACTTCGATCCCGTCTATTCTCCCATCCTAAAATTAGGCCTAAAAGATCAACAAAATACTGTCCGCATTCAGTCGGCAGCAATTATTACCAAGATCGATACTGACTTCGAAGCCAAGCTGAAACAACTTACCGATAATCATCATAAGTATCCAGAAGATTCTAAAGTCCTCCTACAACTAGCTAAGCATGCCGAGGCCTATGCCTCATTAGGAATTCTCGAGCCCAATCGCGAAAAAAGAATCTCTGGTTTAGCGGTAGAATATTACCAACAATATATAGCCCAAAACCCCGACGATCAGACCATATGGATGACTATTGGCAAGCTCTTATTCCATCAAGAGAACTATTCCGCATTTATCATATGGTATGAAGAGAGCAAACGTAAATTTATTTTTTTACCTGATATTGTTCAAAAATGGTACCTTGAAGCTTTGTATAGACTTCAACGCCTCGAAGATTACACGACAGCCATCCATGAGTTTTATTTATGACCGAAATTGCAGACATTTGCATCGTAGGTGAAGGCTCCTATCCCTATTTCGCTGGAGGTGTCGCACAATGGGTCCACGAACTCATCACAGAACATCAAGAACGCACCTTTCACGTCTTAACCCTTGTTCCACCTCATCCAGACCTAACCTTCTACTATAAGTTCCCCAAAAATGTCATCGGACACTCCTACTACATCGTCCAAGAACTCCCTGAAGGATCCCATTCCTTCTGGGCCCCCAAACAGACTTGGGATATCCTCTTCAATACCTTCAAAGGCATGGTCTGCTCACCCGAGTTTGCCGAATACGAACCCATCGTAAAACTCTTTGAACAATGCAGAAAAATATTTGGCAAGCGCATTCTTTGCGAATCGATGCCCACGTGGGACCTATTCATCAAATTCTACTATGATGTAGCCCCCTCAAGTCCCTTTAAATCCTATTTTGCAACCATCTACACCCTCAGCCGCAGCCTCTACTCCATCTTATTGCCAGAACTCCCCAAAGCAAGACTCTATCATGCCCTCTGCACAGGTTATGCAGGCTTTATCCTCTTCAGAGCAAAGCATGAACTCGGTGTACCATGCATGGTGACAGAACAAGGCATCTACTCCAACGAACGCCGCATCGAAATCTCCATGGCCGATTGGATTTCTGTCATGGGCTCTCTAGACCTTGCCCTAGAAGGAAAAAAACGCACCTTAAAAGACTTTTGGCTAAACGCTTTTTTCTCACTCGCACGCGCCTGCTACCTCAGCTGCGACGAAATCGTGTCCACATACGACGGAAACCATCCCATCCAAATCGAAGGCGGAGCAGATCCAAAAAAAGTTTCCACCATAGTCCACGGAATCGAACCAAAAAAATACCACGATTTCAAGGCAAAAAAACGCCCACACCCCCCTACAGTAGCCTTTGTAGGCAGAGTAGCACCCATCAAAGATGTCAAAACATTTATTCGCGCATGCAAAATTGTCAAAGAAGCCATGCCACAGATACGCCTAATCGCATTAGGATCAACCGATGAAGATCCAGACTACTACCAAGAATGCCAAAAGCTCGTCGATAGCCTAGGACTATCAAACGATCTCAAATTTGGCGGACACGTTAACTTTTATGAATTCCTTCCCGAAATTGACCTCATCGTCCTCACCAGTATCAGTGAAGCCCAGCCACTCGTCATCCTAGAAGCAGGCGCAGCAGGAATACCCGCAGTAGCCACCAATGTCGGCGGATGCGGACAGCTCCTTTATGGAAGTGAAGAAGAATTCCCCAAGTTAGGAGAGGGAGGAATAGTGACCCCCTTAAAAGATCCCGAAGCCACAGCAGCAGCCATATTACGCCTAATGCAAGATCAAGAGTTTTACAAAAAGTGCAGCGAGACTATTGAAAGAAGAATACAAACTTACTATATCTTCCAACAAGAACATGCAAGCTATCGAAAATTATACAAAAAGTATTTATAAATGGCCGGTATAGGTTTTGTACTAAGAAAATTAGCAAGCCAGGATAACTTCTCCGGAATTCTCCGCGCATATATTCATGCCTCTGTAGCTGCAGTAGGGCCCTGGATACTGATTGTATTAGTCATAGGAATCATCCTCACCTTTTCATCCAACAGCACGATGAGCCTTGAAGAACTCAATGAGTTCCTCTCAGTATTTATTTACAATCTTTGCTTTTCATTTATGCTCGCAGGACCCTTGTATATGCTTTCAGCACGGTATGTGTCAGATTGCCTATACATGAGAGACCTTGCACCTATACCAGGGATTATGGTCATTACATTATTATATTTAGTAATTCCCGCAGCCTTGCTAGCAACATTTGTTTATGTTTACTTCGCCACCATGACACCTCTTACAACACTTTTAAGCATTATCAATTTCACCCTATTTTGCCAAATTTGGGTCACCATGCTTTACCTCGCCATGATACGCGACTTTAGAGCTATTACCTTTTCATGGGTGGTAGGTATGCTTCTCGCCGTAATCCTAGCGCTTTATTTAGGCGGGTCGTACCGAACAGACGGTATTTTAGCAGGGATAAATGTAGGATTATGCCTTTTAGTCTCATCCTTGACAGCACATACACTTGCAGAGCACCCCTACAGATATCAAAAGCCAAAAAACTTCCCCTTTTATGCCCGGTTTTATCGAGGGGTTTATTGGGGAGGGTTTTTCCTTTTTGCATCCATGTGGGTAGATAAAGTCATCATGTGGAACGCCCCAGAGGCTGTAAAGCATATCAATAGTCTTGTGACCTATCCCGTCTATGATGGAGGAATGTTTCTCTCTTATCTTAGTATTGTCCCCGTCATGGGACTCTTTATCTTCAATTTAGAGACAAACTTTTACGATTCTTACATTCAGTATATAAGATATATAGAGACCAATACCCCCCTCTTTTTGCTTGAAGAAGAGAGAAAGACAATTATTGCCAAGATCCTCGAAGATGCCCGTAGTTTTCTTGTATTGCAGGGAGTGATTACGCTTCTCGTCGTAATCTTTGCACCGGCGATTTATGACTGGTTGAATCAGGACTTTAGACAGCTCTCCATCTTTCGGTTAGGAGCGGTAGGGGCCTTTTTTTCCTCACTCTGTTTTTTTATAGTTGTGATATTCACCTATTTTGACAGTCAAGAAAATAGTTTAAAAGTCACAATGACAATGTTTTTTTCCAATGTTGTGTTTAGTTATATTTCCTTATACTTAGGCTTTCCTTTCTATGGCTATGGGTTTTGCTTCGCCATGATTTTCTCATTCTTTGTCGCAGCTACACTCTTCATGAACTTCTTACAAAACCTCCATTACCATATCTTCATTTCCAATACCGTCAAACGCCAGAAGATCCGCGAACGCTTCCTCCATCGCCCTGGTCTTTAGAAAAAAAATTACACAGCGGGTAATTCAACGCATAGGAAACATTAGACCTCATTTATAATATTTTCGCACTTGCTTTTTTGAATTTCCTTAACAAAAACACCCTCATATTCCTTCAACTTCTCCGTACTAATCGAAAATTCATCCACTTTTTTTACAACTACAAATAACTTCTTTTCTTCAATATGCTTTGTGACTCCATCTTCTTTAACGCTAATTACAGCCTTAATCTTTATTCCTGGTTTACCACCATTCCAACATCTTAATTTAATCAATTCGTTTCGAATTTCCTTAATCTCAAAAAATATACTTGGATCGCAGGAAGAAAATGATATTTGTAATTTTCCATCTTTATTACGCTCTTCTGCCGTAGCAATTAAAAATTTACGTTCAACTTCTAAAATAGAGTAGCCTTCTTCAGAATCTAACTTTAAAACCTTAAAAGTTTCTAGTTCTGTTAAGGGATGAGTTTCATTAATGAATCGTTTCCATACATCAGGAGTTTCCTTTACACCCTCAGGCAGAATCATGCAAATTAGTGCAACCTCTTCTTCCTTATTCCCACCAATATGAGCAATGTGTTGTAGAGTTCCTTCCATTTCAAAGATGGATTCACGAACCGGGTATCGACCCCAATTTAAAAGACGAGTCTGCATACCCATTTCCCTAATAAACTCATCGCTTTCTGAAAATATATTAGACGCAGATAGACCCAAATTCATAGGAGGAATAACGGAAAATATAGGTTCTGATAAACTTTCGTTATTAAAAAATTTATTTAATACTTCTTTAGGTCCCCAAAATATCACTTCATCATTTTCATTTTTTTTCGTCACAATAAAATTTTCAGGAATAGCAAATTCCACTCCTGAGGGTATTCTCTTGTCTATTAGCCCAATAACACGAGTTTTCGTATCCTGAGGTTTTAATAAATGTTTAAAAGGTGATTGATCTGATCCTCCGTAATGTTTTTTCTCATCATATTCCTGACTTTTTGGAAGCTCCTTAATAAACACACCCTCATATTCCTTTAATTTCTCTGTACTAATCGAAAACTCAGCAACTTTTTTTATTAGAATAAGAATTTCAGCACTATCAACAATTGTATTATTATCTTCCTTAATAGTAATTGTTGTGTTAATTTTTACTAATGGTTCTTCTTCTTTCCAACGTTTTACATCTATGCCTAGGTCATTAACCTCAAAGGTTGTTGTCGGATCGCAAGAAGAAAGCGTAACTTGCACAGTGCCGTCTTGCGCACGCTCTTCTGCAGTAGCTATTAATTTTTTATTTGCCACTTCCTTAATAGAAAAACCATCCTGCAGATCTAAACCATAAGCCTTCAATAATTTTTGTTCTTTTAAGGGGGAAGTCTCATTAATAAATCTCTTCCAGACCTCCGGAGTTTCCTTTGCACCTTTAGGTAGAATCATGTTAACAAGCAAAGTCCATCCTTCATAATTCGTACCAACGTGAGCTATGTGCAATTGAGTTCCTTCCATTTCAGTAATTATTTCGCGGACAGGATAAGGCCCCCAATTTAAGTAACGAAACTGAATTCCCCTTTCTTTATAATAAGGATCGTTATCATCAGAAAATTTATTAGGCCCAATTTGTGCAACATTCGCAGAGGGCTTTATAGAGAATATTGGTTCAGATATAGAATATCTATCCTTAAAATATTTCATTAGCTCTACTTCTTTTCCCCAATAGACCCATGGATCTTCCTTGAGTATCGAATTTTTCATCACAACAAAGTCATCAGGAATTGCAACATCTATGCCTAGAGGAATAATAATATCGCCAAGCAACTCAGTAATGCGAGGTTTAGGCTTCTCAAGCTTTAATAAATGCTCAAAAGGACAAGCACCCATTAATCCAGTCGAAATCATTAACAAAATTAAAACTTTACTGATTAATTTCATTTTCTTTTTCCTATTTTTTTCTTCAGAGTTCAGCATGATATCCACTATTCTCATTCACTTCAAACTATTTTAGTTCTCACCTAGGATTTCTGGATAGCTATGACGTCTTTATGTACACATCATGTCGGTATCAATTTATATGAATTTTACCAAACTCCTTATTTTCAAGGAGTTGATAACGCCTTTAGGGCTTCTTCGTAACTTTCTTCATATTCGTTTTTATATTTAAAGCTATCTTCTGGATCTATTGTCGAATAATTTAATACTCCTTGGGAAATATTAGCTACTGAAATTTGTGGATCTTTTAAACCAAAACCATTTTCATCATGATTATAAATTATGATTTCTATGTTCTTTATGGTAAAAGGCCTTTCTTTGAGGTATTCTTGAATCTCTTTATTTTCATTTACCTGGCGCAATAACTCTACAGAAGTGTTTATTAGCAATTCTCTTAACTGCTCTTTAGTATAAGGAAATTTTGTATCAAAACATAGAGTGACTTCCTGTATGGGTCCTCCTGGCATTGCTACGCCAACTCCGCAGGGGTTAACTTTATATTTATCTTTTATGATTTTTGCTGCCTTAGCCAATAAACTATTTACAAGCTGTCCTCCCTTAGACGGATGATATTCTTGTTTAGTGAAACCTGTAAAAATTAATAAGGTTAAGACAGAAGCTATAAAACTTCGTAGCATTATTTTCCTTTCCACCATACTTTAGAATCCATCTGTGTATTTTCCAAATTCCTTTTTTAAGGAATTGATAAAGCTTTTAAGGCTTCTTCGTAAGTTTCACTAAATTCTTGTTTATACTTAAAAGTGTCGCTTGCATCAACCGTCTGATATGTTAAAATTCCTCGAGATATTTCAGAAGTTGAAATTCCTGGGTCAAAAACTTCTCTTCCATCTTTCTCGCTATTATATATAATAACTTGTACATTTTTCAGATTAAAGGGACGTTCTTTAAGAAATTCCTGAATCTCATTATTATCGTTAACTTGCTTTAATAATTCCTGGGCTGATTTTATTAACGATTCTCTTAACTGACTTTTAGTATATGGAAGTTTAGTATTAAAGCATAGAGTGACTTCTTGGATAGGACCACCTGGCATGGAAGCTCCTTCGCCGCAAGGTCTAAGGTTATATTTTTCATTAATAATTTTTGCTGACTTAGCCAATATGCTATTGACGAGTTGTTCTCCTTTAGATGGTTGGTATGCTTGCCATTTATCTTTCATAACAAAACCAGCAAAAATCAATAAAATAATCAAGAAAGTCGTCTTCATAACATTTTGTCCATGATAGCTCGTTTGTGCGTATTTTCCAAATTCCTTATTTTCATTGAGTTGATAACGCTTTTAGAGCATCTTCGTAATTTTCTTCATATTCGTTTTTATATTTAAAGGTATCATTTATATCCGTAGTACGATAAATTAATTTACCTTGAGAAATTCGAGTTACGGAGATTTCGGGATCGAATACTTCAAATCCATTCCTATCATGATTATAAATGATAATTTCAACATTTCTTATCGTAAAAGGTCGATTTTTAAGAAACTGATGAATTTCTTTATTTTCATTCACCTGGCGCAATAACTCTCCAGAAGTGTTTATTAGCAATTCCCTTAACTGCTCTTTAGTATAAGCGTGTTTTGTATCAAAACATAAAGTAACTTCTTGGATAGGACCTCCTGGCATGGCTGCACCTACGCCGCAAGGATTAAGATTATATTTATCTCTAATAATTTTTGCTGTCTTAGCCAATATACTATTGACGAGTTGTTCACCTTTGGAAGGTTGATATGCTTGCCACTTATCATTCATGACAAAACCTGCAAAGACCAATAAGATAATCAAGAAAGTCATCTTCATAACATTTGTCCATTTGTTTTGATGTAATATTGAATATTTTCTTTTAATATCATATGATAAGTAGGACTCATGAAATCATGATCAAAAAATGCTGCGCTAGGATGTGAAGCAAGATTAAAGATTGTGTCTTTTTCTCTTCTAGCTCCTGCTCTATCGAATCGAGGCACAAAATCTCTCCACCATTCGGCTCTATAATGAACGACTTTTGCGCAAGTATCTTGATAAATATAAGCAGCAGGTGCAATTGCAACAACCAATATTCTTTCACGAAGCTCTGGAGGATAATCAAGAAGGGCATTTCTGACATGAATTGCGCCTTGACTATGGCAAATCATCAAGTATTTAGCGTTTGCAGAACTTTTTTCAAAAAAATTATTCCACATATTTTTAAGCTGTCTAACCGGTTCCGTAGCGATGTAGAAGAGTCCCAAGATGCATTCTGGTATATCTTTATCTCCATGTGTGGCATTGTAGACGTAGTCAATATTGTATCCACCAGACAATTTTGAAACATACTCTGCACATTCCTTAGATCCTTTAGAACCATTCCAGATTCCATTGATAAAACCTATTCGCATATCTTTAGGCAAGTTGGGTAAACCTTGTTCACTAAGGTCACAACAAGAAGACATGTCATAAAAGTTTTCGAAGCATAAATCATCATCCAACCAAAAGTCTTTCCAGTACTCTTCCCAGACGTGATCATGAGTAATTTTAGGATGATATTGAAAATCACAATCAATATTTCCGTAGATGTCGATGCGAGAGAAGGGAGAGTTTTTGAGGTAATTGTAGCCGTGGGCGCCTGGGGTGAAGCCTATGGGATCTAGGGTAGTCCAACGGCCTATTTTGGGATCATAATAGCGGTTACCAAAGTAGATAAATTGTGTTTCAGGATCGGTTCTTTTGCCACAAAATGTCCAAGGACTGCCAACACCTTCTGAATAGGTCATTTCTCCAAAAGCGGAGTACCGATAAACTGCTTGGACATCTCCTTCTAGATCTAGGAGAGTACGAATAGACCCTCTTTGATCATGAATCGGAACGTAAACCTTTTCGTTTAATTCAATGGCTATGGAAGCGCCTATTTCTGCTCCTAAGCCATCTGCGAGAATACGTAGCTGTGAATTCTGGCCATCGTGGGAACCAATTTCATCTTTTGCGGCATAGAGATATTTTGTTTCTCCTTGAGACGTGATTTTACGGAGTCTGCGATGATAGGTGTCATAGGTGTAAGTAATTTTTTCATTATCTTTTTCAATTCCTATCAATCGATCGAATCCATCGTAACTGTAGTTTATATTACCATCAGATAGGAGATTGCCATTGAGATCATATGTGAAGGTTTGTTCTGAGGTGGAAATTAACTGATTATGAACATTATAGGTCCACTTATTACCATTATTTTGAGTGCGATTGCCGATGCTGTCATAGGTGTAAGAGATTTCTTTTTGTCCTTTTTCTTGGATAAGGTTGCTATTGGAGTCATAATTGAATTGGTCATCCCAGATATCTTTTATATCTTTAGTCTTTATGTGACAGGGGTTTCCCTCAGAATCAAAATCGGCAATTGTTTGTTGGAAAAAATTTGAAATGATCGTAGTGATTAGTCCATCATTATTGTATGCGTATTGAAGTGTACCTGCATTACCGGGTAGCGTAGTTTTTATAGGGCGTCCTACTAAGTTTCTTTGATCTACTTGATGGCTATACTTTTCTTGGCCTTTTGTATTTAATCGAACTACATTTTGTAAATGAATTCCTTGATAATGATATCGGCTAGAGCTTCCATCTGGATATTGAAGTATTTTTAATTGGTTTAAAGAATCGTATTCATAACCTAGGCGAAGATTTTCATCTAAGTATTCTTCTTTTAAGGTACCTTCTGAGCTATAACTATACCTTTGATTTGTATTGTGAAGGGTATCTTCAATAACTATAGGGCGATCTAATGGATCATAGGTATACTGATAGGCTAATGTTTTTTGTGTGTCTGAGACGATATGTATACGGCCAAGGTGGTCGTAGTTCCATGTGATGGTATTTCCATCGGGCTTTAGTGTGGCTATTTTATGGCCATTGCTATAACTATGAAGAACAATTTTTTGTTCGAAAGTTTCTGCTGCGCTGATCTCTTCAATGAGATCGCCATTAGAATTATATACCCATTGATATCTTTGTGTATTATTTTCGATACATTCTGTTCTTCGTCCTATGACATCGTAAGCAAATGTTCTGCTGGAGAGGATATCTCCAAAGGGATTCTTTGTTTCTATGGAAATAACTCTATCCATTGGATCATGTTTTTCAGTCGTAATACGACCCATAGGATCAGTTGTTATTTTGACTAAAAGAGAGCCAGCGTTGTGTGGATCTTTTTCTTGTTGGTAGGTAATGTGGGTAGTTCTTCCAGAAAAATCGACAATTTTATATGGCCTTCCTAACGTGTCATAGTAGGTAAAGTTAGCCATGCATTCATCCGTAGATGTCCATAGGATGCTGTTAACTTCTCTTCCGCATACATCATAATTTGTATCTACTCGACGTTGAAGAGTGCGATCTGCGCTAAAGGTTTTTTGACTGATCACTCTATCTAAAAGGTCATATTCTGACTGAACAATACTTAGTGGTTCGTCGTTTTCCCAAGTTGTCTGCTCGAAGACTCTTCCAAGGGAATCGTAAGTCAATGAAATGCGCGTTTTTCCAAAGGATTCTTCTATAGGTCGACCAGCACCATCATAAGTGTAAGAATGGATTTGACCTAATGCATCGACAGTGCTTAGAAGCCTTTTGCCTTTCCATGTAAAGTGAGTTATACCAGCTTGTTGACCATCGTTTGCTATTTTTTCTTCTTGAATGATGTTGCCCAGTCTATCGTAGGTATATCGTGTTACTACTCCATCTCGATTGCGGTAGCTTTCAAGACGCCCTCCTAAAGTGTAGCGCCATTGTTCTAGTGTTCCGTCGGGATATATTTTTTCAGAGGGCTGCCCTCTAATGGTATAGCGCTCCTGGATTAAGGAACCATCAGAAATAGATGTAGATTGAGGATTTCCAAAAATATCGTAAGTTAAAATTGTTTGCAGCAGTCCTAAAGGGCCATTTTGCTTTCCAACAACTACAACAGGTCCTAGTTGTTCTCTTAGTCTACCAAAGTCATCGTAGCGATTAATGGTTGTTTGGTTAAAAGCATTTGTTTTTTCAGTGACTTGATTTAGCAAATTAAATTTTTGAGAAACGATCTGCCTAGTTCCATCGTCGTTTACTTGTTGAGTGACAATGGGGCGATTGAGGACATCATACGTGATTTCTATATGATAGCGTTTGTCAGGGCCTGATAGTGTTGAAATATTTCCAAAAGGATCATATGAGTAGGCTGTTGTGTGCCCTAAGGCATCATTTTCCCAAATTAGACGGTTTTGCGCATCATAGGTCTTTTCTAAGACATATCTAAGAGTCTCATCTGCATCGAGAACTTCTGTTTTAATTAGGTTTCCCAATGTATCATAAAAGTAGCGCAGTTTTTTAAGAAGTGTGTCTGCACCATTATGAAGGTAAAATGTGGACTCTTCAGTTGGCTTACCGAAGCAGTTTTTTTCTGTACTGATTAATCGAATGATTTTTATGCGTTCTGTGACTTCAGTTAGGTCGTCAGATTCTCTGCCAGCACCGTTATCAAAAATTTCAGCCCAACATATGTTGGATTCATTATAAAATCGAAAATGTCTTAGGGTGATTTTTCCATCACAGATAATGTATTTGATTGTACAAAGGTCTGTACCTGGTAGGTAGTGGTATTCGATTGAGGGCCCTTCAGAGTCTTCTTCAAGGATTAAGTTGTTAAAATCGTCTTGGCTATAGGTAAAAGTTTTACTTTGCGTGACATAGGCTGAAGATCCGGTAAGATCTCCTGAAAGAAATTCTTGAGTAATATTGCCTAATTTATCATAAACAAAGGAAAGGCTTTTAGCAGTATTTCCGGAAGCTTCTACTTCATCTTTCTTTGTTAATCGTCCTTCTTCATTCCAAGTGAATACTTCTGAATAGACTGGAGTATAGGGACCAGCATTTCCCGCAAAATGTGTAATCTCTTCAATGCGATGATCTTTGGAGTACTTATATTTAGTAAAATGTCTTTCTGCGTCATAAACTTCGGTAAAACCTCCTTGGTTGTCAGGAAAGTATGCAAACTCATAAGTTGTTCCAAGCGAGTTTTTTAAATATTTTACCTTATCTCCTATAGTACCAAGTCCATAATATTCAATTTTTAGAGCATGTGAAAGAAATTCTGATGGTCCTGTTTTTTTCTCGACGATATGTAAAAATTGCGACATTGCGCATTTTTCATACGTGTAGTACTCATTGAGCCCGTGACTGTATTCGACAGATTCTAGATAAGTTAACTCGTCATACACACGTATCATGGGATGCTTGATTTTCTTTGTGAAATAGTTGTAATGGACTGTTTCTCCATTGCTTGCGGTTAAAATTGTGCGATCTTTTGAGACGTTGTAATTCAATGAAGCATAAGTATGTTTCTTCGAGCTATCCTGGGCCAAAATGGAACGTATGTAATGTTTAAAATATCCATATTGAAAGTGAGCTCCATTAGCTCTTGTTTCGGATTTGAGATTGTACACGAGGTCTTTTGAATTGTCAGATGGCTTTGAATAGAATTGTTGATTTCCAGCGCCATCGATAACTTTAAAATTATCATGATGCAGGAAGGACATGCGATAGTTATTCATGTTTGTCTTAGCGGAAGGCCTACCCATTCCGCAATTGGTCAAGCCTCTCGTATTTTCAGGAAAGCAGGATTGGTATTTGGCGCTTTTAAGTAATTGGTAATTAAAAACACCTCCAGATGATTGCTTAATGGCAACATTTAGATATTCTGGATCACTGCGGTGATTTTTCGTTTTCTTTACTGCTGCCCAAAGCGGCATTGAGATATCCGCTCTCTAAAATATGTACAAATCTATACATGGCTTAGTTCCTGTTTCAACCAAGCTGGTTGTAATAATGTTTTAAGCATGATTACAGAGCCGTCTTGTCCACAGGCGTCTATTTCGGTAGAGCTTACCGTATTTATTAGTTGTTCTAAGCAAATTGCTGCATTGAGGTCTCTATCTACTTCTAGTTTGCATTCTGAACATTTGTATATTCTTTCTGATAGAGAGAGCTCTTTTTTATGATGGCTACATCCTGAACATCTTTTTGAAGAGGCGTACCATTTATCCGCGATGAATATCTTATTCCCTCTTAAAGCTGCTTTGTAGCTCAGTTGTCTGCGAAACTCAAACCATCCTCCATCCATAATTTGACGCGACAGCTTTCTTCGTTTTACCATTTTTGATATGTCGAGATCTTCTATAGCAATGTATCGGAAATTCTCTGTCAAATGGGTGGTGAGTTTATGCAAATGGTCTTTTCGAATGCAAGCTACCTTGTAATGCAGTTTAGCCACGGCTTTCTTGGTTTTCTTGCGATTCTGAGAATCTATTTTTCTGCGAGATAATTGACGTTGTAATCGTCTCAATCTACCTAAGGATTTCGTCAATGGGTTTTTATTAAGGATCTGTGTTCCATTAGAAAATGTGGCTAGGGTTTTGATGCCTAAATCAACTCCAACTGTCGCTTGGTTTTCGCATACTTTTGGCTTTTGATCTGTTTCCACACTAAAGCTAATGAACCATCGATCTGCAGTGCGCGAGATGGTGGCCCCATTGATCTTTCCTTGAAATCGTAAAAACTCCCTCAACCGTATCCATCCTAGATTTGGAATTTTTACCGTATTACCAACTACTCTAAGCTGGTCTCCACCTATATAAAAACTATCGTGCATGCCTTTCTTTTTAAATTGCGGGTATTTTGCTGTCTTTTTGAAAAAAGCCTGAAATGCCTTTTGAAGAAATATAAAGGGCTGCTGACAGGCATATTTGGTGACTTCATATACCCAGGGAAATTTTTCATCTTTTAAAGCATTGAATTCTTTTTTTAGTTCAAAGGCTGATGTCTTGAGCTTGGATTGAAATTTTTCCTGCCATTTTGACAACGCCCAATTCCATGCAAAGCGAGCTACTCCGCAACCTTTGCGAAAGTAAACTTCTTGTTTGCAGGTGAAGTCAATTTCAATCTTATGTCCGAGAGTCTGCA
>Ga0207072_1033_pt1 | contig 45266 bp, 58 predicted proteins | sample Alteio_BWMinHeat_68_FD_153570 | JGI IMG/M metagenome (GOLD analysis project Ga0207072, IMG submission 153570) | Enriched cells from forest soil in Barre Woods Harvard Forest LTER site, Petersham, Massachusetts, United States -... | ecosystem: Environmental > Terrestrial > Soil > Temperate forest >... | reverse complement strand
AAGGGAGAAAAAACGAAATGCCTCTTTGCTTTAAACCCCAAAAAAAGGGCAAATTACGAAGAAGCAGCGCGCTATTTAACTTGGATGGTAAACATTGAGAACCTTTCGGAGACAGAGATCTGCATTAAACTGTTGAATACTCACTTGCGACTCGTGAAAGGAACGCGCGTTCCACCAGGCTATCGCAAAAGAAACGGAATTGTCTTTCAAGACATAGAAGAAGACCAAGATCGATCTGAAAAAGGGTTGCAGAAACTCCTTATGGCAAGAGGAGCCTCTAAGGCAGAGCTGAGAGTCTTTAAAAAACTGCAGCATCGGCTAAAAGGGATACAGAATGGCTTTGACGTAAATGTAAATACCCTGACACCTCGCGAAAAAGATGTCCTGAGCCTATTGGGCTATCTCTCCCCCTCCTTCCATGACGTCCCCCGCTTGATGAGAGAATTTGCTCGAGAAATGAAATTGATGGCTAGGCAAATGAGAGAATGCCCTGATTTTGATCCCGTTGGCAGTGCCGCTTACGCGCACCAGCGGCTTGGCGCCATTCACCCGTTTAGCGATGCAAATGGCCGGATGAGCCGCCTTGTCGCGAATGGTCTTTTGAGAACGGCAGGCTACCAACCCGTCGTATTTCCAAGTGATGCAGAGTATACGGCAGCCGTGATACGAGATCAGGCAGAGCCAGGCCATTTTGCAAGCTATCTGCGGCAGATCATTCGCTGGAATGAAGAGCAATTTAGTCCCGACCAACCTTGCTTACGCGAACTTTCCTGTCCTTGACTTTTTTTGGAGAATGATTTACTATTGTTTGCACAAAGAGAAATTATGTCAGTTACGTCAGTAATTAAACAGGGCTATGAATGCTGGAGTCAGGGCTATGAAACCTTACTTAAGGCGAATTCTAAGGCTCCCTTTTTTGCATTCATACCCGTGTTGTTTTTGGGCATAGGTATAGGTTTTTGGCATGCAGAAAAAGTAATGCAGGAGTTTATTGACGGCATGGAAGCCGACCCTTCTGTTAATAATCGCGATATCCAACTCGCAACCCGAGGACCAAGGGTTTTTCTTCAGGGCTTTAAGTTATTGAAAACCACAATGATTAAATCAGCTTGTTTAATGGCAAGTTTCCAAGGAGCACTCTGTATAGTTGCGGGCATGCTAAGTGGCTGCCTTCCTACTCCACCTACAGCGCCAAGCTTTAATTCCAATCAGCAAGTGCTTAGCTCCAACGCATCTAATCGAAGCACTAGCCTGCTATTGTAATAACCTGAGTTTTTGGTTTATCTCGCTCGGCCTCAATGATCTTTTCGCGACTTTGACCCCATTTTTTCTTGAAAATAGCGCCTTCGGCTATGATCTTCGCAAAAACAGGGTCAAACTCATCGAAAATCTCGATTGATTCCGAGGAGAGCAAACCCAAAACTCAGGTTTCTAAGCTGTTCATCAAGCTCCCCGCTTTGCGGGGACGTCATGACTTCTCATAAGTCTTATATTTGCGGTAGATTTCAAACACTCGTCCCAGAAAGATCCCGGTAATGACCCCTGAAATGAGGGCGTCAGCCGTAAACAAGTGGGAAGCCGATGCAGGATAGGCCTTATACTGATAGACGAAAAAATAGCGGGTGGCAAAAACGAGGAAAATAAAGATCACCGTCGACCAAGTCCCTGGAAGCGAAATCAGTTTCCGGTCCCGATCCACCTGGATCTTCCACGATAAAACGGTTTGCCAACCAATAAAGGCACCGACGATGAGTCCAACGACCCAAAAGAGGAAAAGGGAAAAATGGCCCTGAACCCGCTCCGCGAGCCACGCGATATTCCATAGCATAAAAACGCCTGGAAGGAGGATCAGTCGTTGAAAGGGAATGGTCCGCGGTTTTACGGCTTTCAGGCCGATGGCCATTAAAACGGCAAAGAGGATGTATACCCACCAGGGAGTGTTAATGAGAATGTCCATTGTATAGCGGCAAACGAGGCAGAGAGTTTTCTTCTTCAGGGGTTAAAATGCTGTAGAACTCTCGTTTTTTTTCAGCAATTTGTCCTTGAAGGAATTCACGCTGTTCCTCCCTCGACTCATCAACAGAGGAAGAGAGAAGCCCCTGCAACATCAAGTAATCTTTCCCTATTTGAAAAGCCAAATTGGCTTTTCTTGCTAAGATGCCTATAACGGAATTTTCCTTCTCCTCTTTTGATTTGGCCTTATAATAGGTACTGGTACGAGCCCAGTCCACCTCCCTATCGTTCTTAGCCTGCGTTAAGGCCGCCATAATTTTCCTTTTTCATAAGTTATACGGGAAAAGCATAAATCAGGCAAGATTTTTTGCAAAAGTTATTAATACTTAGCGATTTATAAAAATTTATTGAACTTTCCCTTCAAAGAAAGCATAATCCCTTCGCAAAAAATGAACACTCGACTCCTTTGGTTTTTATTTGGCGTCTGTTCCTTATGGGGGGAAAAGACCGACCTCTTATTCCACTTGCACGATGCGGGTGAGACCTATGCCCTTTTACCGGTCATTCGGCAACTCGAGGTCGACTACTTGGTCTTGACAACGGGAGTGGCTGAAAAATTAGTCGGGGAAATTCCCAAAGAAAGGCTTCGCACTTGGTCCGATTTGGAGTCGATTGAGCCAAAAAAGGTCATCACAGGGGTTGCCCACGAGCGGCAAGGAGAGGTGCTTGATTTCTTTAGCAAGAGGCAGGTTCCCACCATTGCCTACTGGGATAATTTCAATGCCGAGGGGCAAAGCCCTTACTTTACAACGGCTCATGCAGTGGAGAGGCGCGCTGATCTGCTCCTCTTGCCGTGCGAGGCCTTAGTCGCCGCATTTCCTGAGAGACCTACGCGGGTGGTGGGCCACCCGACTCTCGATGTCAAAGAGGCGGCAAAAATCGCCCTATGGATTGGCGGTTATGGCAAAGACTACGAAGAAGCCTTTCAATTGTTTAAGGAGGGAATGGCCACAGTGCAAAATATGGCAGTCCTCATCCAACATCACCCAAAGACGGGTCTGAGAAACGATTTAAAACTTTCTGAAGCCCTCTCCATTGCCGATCTAGTCATTTGCCACCAATCGACGGCGGCTTTCCAAGCTTTAGCTGCAGGTACACCCGTACTTCACGTCATTCCTCCAGGCCAATCCTTTGATAGCCTTCCCCTGCAAAAGGGGCTCGCTAAAAAAGTGAGCTCTGTCGAAGATTTCGCTCGAGGTGTACAAGAAGCCATGGACACAGAAGTCTCTGGTTTTTTCGAGCTGATGGGAATTCCTGAAAACGGTACTGAAAGCTGTAAATCTGCCATTCTAGAAGGCCTCTTGCCCGATTAATGGGGACCTGATATACGCCATTTTTATGGAACAAAATATTCGAGTTCGGAAGGGGCGCAGAGCCCTTCTCTTGATGCAAACCTTTTCAACTTTGGGCTTTAGCGTCCTTTATTCGACGCTGGTCTTATATGCGACGCAGGGGCTGCATCTGGAAGACCACTATGCCACTGCATTCACAGCGGGATTCATCGCCTTCAATTACAGCTTGCACGTTTTGGGCGGCTATGTGGGAGGGCGGTTACTGAGTTACCGAGGGCTGTTTATCATCGGAATGCTTTTACAAGCCGTGGGATGCCTCATCCTTTCGATGCCCACCATCCCTTCGCTCCTTTGGGGAACAGCAGTGTTTCTATCTGGCTGCGGATTGAACGTGATTTGCATCAACTGCATGCTGACGCAGCTCTTCGATCCGCATGACAAAAAGCGGGAATCGGCCTTTTTGTGGAATTACAGCGGAATGAATGTGGGCTTTTTTATCGGCTTTACCGTGAGTGGCTTCTTTCAGCTCCATCACAATTTTCACACCCTTTTCCTCCTCTCGGCAGTAGGGAGCTTGATCTCTTTTGCCCTTGCGCTGTTGAATTGGAAATACCTCGCGGATCAAGAGACCCACTACGTTCAAAGTAAAAATCAGGTCCATCGGGCGGTTTCTGCCGGATTGATCGTCGCAGGATTGATCGTCGCTTTGATGCTGTTGCTGGGACATGCGACATTTTCCAATGCGCTCATCTGCTTAATGGGGATTGTGGTAGCCCTTCTTTTTGCGTACTTCGCCTGGAAGCAGCCAGGGCATGAAGCTTCTAAAAAACTTTGGGCCTTTCTCGTCCTCTCCATCAGCGGCTTGATCTTCTGGACCCTTTACCAAATGGCTCCTATGGGCCTGACCCTCTTTTTCGATCGGAATGTGAATCATCAGTTATTTGGCTATATGATCCCGCCGCAATGGATGCAGAATATCAATACGGTCCTCATTGTCTTAGGAGGGCCTCTCATGGCGACTCTCAACCAACGCCTGAGAAAAAAGGGATACAAGATCTCGATCCCCTTCCAGTTCACCACGGCTCTCTTTTTAATCGGGTTTGGATTCTTGCTTCTTCCTCTCGGGATCCATTATGCAGATCCAAAAGGGTATTCTGCGATCAGCTGGGTCATTGGATGTTATGTATTTCAAAGTTTAGGAGAGCTTTTTATTTCTCCGATCGGCTTTGCAATGGTCGGGCAATTGATCCCCTCCAAATTGCAGGGACTCGCTATGGGTGCTTGGCTGATGGTTACAGGAGTGGCAGCCACCCTTTCCAACTATTTCTCACAGCTGGCGCTCGGCACTTCTGAGAAGACAGATCCTCTTCTCACCAATGCAAGCTATAGCTCCACCTTCTTACAGCTCGGCATTTACTCCATTGTGGGGAGTATAGTTCTTCTTTTTTTAAAATCCTTTTTGCACAAGCTGATTCAGGAAAAGTCGACCCTCAAATCAATTGAGCCCGCACCCTACAATGCTCCCCAGGATTAGAGACTGTTAATGAGAGAAATTGTGAAGAAATTATATCTTTCTGCGCTTCCGCGCTTCTGCAATTCATTCTGCGCTGATACTGGTTTCTAGTGTCTCGCTCAATCAGACTGAGGAAGAAGCAGATCGGCGCAGAAGGCGAGCAGAAGCGCAAAAGCGCAGAAATGGTTTTTTTACTAATGGCAACAGCAGGAACTTTCTGGGCAGGGGGCCATATCGCTGGCGATCTCGATGAGGATGCCGTTGGCATCCCGGACATAGGCGACGGTTTGGCCCCATGGTTTTTGTTCGGCAGAAGCGATGAGTTCAGCACCTGCTTTGACTGCGTGGGAAAGGGAATGCTGCACATCTTTGGCTGTGAAGGAGATTTCGCAGCCGGGAAGTTCTTTGGGAGAGATCCGCCGGAATCCTTGAGGAAGGTTTTGTTTGGCCAGCTCCAATGAGGCAAAGCCGAGAGAGGTGGTGCCTGTCTCGAGTTGGCCATATTGCCCTGTGGAGTCGATAAAAGCCCTTTTTAAACCAAAGGCTTTTTCAAAAAAAGCCATCGTCTTTGCGACATCTTCCACGTAAAAAATAATTGTTCCTAATCGGTTCATGGGACTCTCCTAAAAAGGAAAAGTGTATCCCTTTTTCCTCTTTCCCGCAATTGGAAAGTCAATGTTCTTCTACAGGCGCCAAATGATCAAGAGCCAATGGCCTGAGAACTCCCTGCAGGCACCTGCACCGCGACCCCCACCGTTGGTTGGTCGCTGATTGGGCCGACGAACAAAACACCTTTAATGGGAGTGCAGGGCCTCTTCCACCAAATAGCTAATTGGCGAGAACCATCAGGTAGTGAGTCATTTAAACAACGCGTCGAAGTACGCGTTCCATATCCCCAGTCAATGTTCTCGCGGGTCATACTCGATAGAAATACAAAAAAGCACCTGTCGAGGAATGGCGCGACTTCAAGTCCTAAATCTTTTGCAAGCGTTTCTTGGTTAGTATAAGACAGCCCTCGACCAACGCCACTTCTCCTCTGATAAGACCAATGGGACTTGCGAACACGTTCGTCTCCATGCTCTGTAAGAAAAGGGCCACTGGACTCATGAAATTCAAGTACACCGAGCTTGAGGTACTTTTCAAGGAATACAAGATTGTTTAGATTCACGGGCACCTCAAGATCAAGATCTTTTTGATCTGCATAATCCTTTTCATCGACTTCTTTCAGCTCGCCAACGTCATCAAAACAAGAGGGCTCTTCGTACAGATGGCCAGAAGAACTAAGAGTCAAGGGAAACCAAGGGGGGACAGTGATTTTAAGGGTTTCAGGGATGAACACCAACGTATAATTATCCTTGAAACGCTCTTCTCCATTTCCTAGAGGATCAAGGCAATTCGCTTTTTGAATAAATTCTATAGGAATTGGAACCATTGGGCCGGGATTTCCAAGGCGAGGCCTTATAAAGTATGGGCTCAGGGAGCCTTGATATAAATCTTTAAGCATTCCCCTCTTAGTTTGATCAGCTGGCACCGCACTTGGAGCAAGACCGTGGCTTTCACATTGTTGAGAGTTTGATTCGATTTGTTCCTTCCAAGCCTTATTGATTGTTGCTAGCACACCTGTATCTCGTAGGGCCAAAAATTCCACAACACGGTCGGTTATATCAGGATGCACTTTTCCTGAGGCCCATAAAGCGGAACTACTCATTAAATTTGAGGTTGGTTCATCCGCCTTGGATAGGGGGGCCCGAGATGCGCGTCGCCTTTCCCTTTCCACGGGGGATAAAAATTGTTCATACCAAGCCCAATTGACTCTTCCTAGCATACCCATACTTTGTAGGTCCAAAAATTCCAAAATACACTCACGCACCCTAGTATTACTCCTCTCGGCTTCCATAGTGCTATGATTCTCAGTTAATTGAGATAACTTATCCGGTTCATCCGTCTGGGATGAGTGTCGCCTTTTTAGTGAGGTTGCCATTGGAGGCTCCTTGTTTTAGAAATAAGTTTACACCAAGCAATTGAATTATTTCATTATTAAATATATTTTTATATACTTAATTAAAATAAAAACTCATCTATAGTTCAAAAGAGATATGGAATCATCTTGTAAGGGACTTTTTCGCAGTACTGATCCCAGTGTTTCCCATATTTATCGGCGCACCGTTTATCATGGCGAAATGCTCTATCCACCAGAAGGATCGTCAAGAACACGATGTAAAAATAGGGAAGAAAATGGTTGAAAAGAGCCGGAAGAGTCCAAAAAAAGGCCCCCATCAACTCCGGGATATAGTGGAAATGGCGAGAAAGGCCCCACCACCCGGAAGCTAAAAGAAGAGCTTGTTTTGTTTCTCCCGATTGGGTTTGGTAGGCAGCCTGGATGAGAGAGGGTTTGCTGCGCCAGATGAGGCAAGCGCCGTTTTTTGCCCGGATTTGCTGTCTTTGCCTATCAGCCATAAAATTGATGAGGATGCTGGCTGCGCCTGCGAGAAAAATAGCGGTTGCCAAAACAATTCCGAGTTGGTTGGGGTGGTTGACTAAATAGAGGGTCGGGGAAGTATAGATACAGGGAAGCCATACCAGGCACCCCCAACAGATCATGAATCCGGCCCGATCGTGCATAATATCCAAAGAACGGAGATAGCCTGTTTCCCAAAAGAAAAATTTGCCGATATACAGGAGTTGTAGGGCGACGGCGACAACCATCGAATCGCTTAAGCCATAGAGTTCTTCTTGTTTGGCAGCGTAAGAGAGAATGGCTAAGGACCAACCCATCATGCCAAAGCGGCAATTGGTAAACATTTTCACATCCCAGCCGTAAACGCGGGGATAAAGCTCTGTTCCCCAATAGTAATCGAAGAGGAGATTGCCCGTTGTGCTGCAATCGGAGCTCGAAGGAGAAAAAATCCCTTTGAAGTAGAGATAGAGGCAGAAAAGAAGGCTAAAGCAGTTAAGCGCTCCCAGCAGCGGGCCTAAATTGTCGTAGATAATTGTGGGAGAGAACCAGTGGAATTTATAAGTGGCGAGGATAAATGTGACAAACGTGATGAAAAAGCAAGGAATCCCATTGGCTTTATAAATCGGGATATTGCCCTTTGGAGTGATGGGACCGACAAAGGGTTTTCCGGGGATTGCTTTCATTAAGAAGAGCTGAAAAGCGGTGAAGCAGGCGAGGATTTTCCAAGCGAGAGGCGTGCCAAAAAAGACCGGTTGCCAAATGGAGGCGACGATTGAAAAAAGCCCCTTTTGCCAGACCAAATCTCCCAATACCTGAAAGGATCCATCCAATGCGGTAGCTGTATACCAAAATATAAAAACCGCAGGAGGACAAAGAGTTAGGAAGATCAACGGGATCAGAAAGCGGTGAATCCATATCGGAAGGCGGGTTGTTGCTGCACTCATTTTTTCCAGAAATATAGGAACTGACCCCTTTTTTTCCATCCTTAATTTTTTCGAGTGGTAAAATCGCCTTGGATATAGAGCCACTTTCCATCGACTTTTCCAAAAAAGCTCTTTTCTTCGAGAATGAATCCATCGAGTTGCCAAAGATGGGCCGCAAAGTGGACCCAATCAGCCCCTGATCCGAGGATCTCCAATTTTAAGAATTTTGTCGTCCTGCAAAACGCAGAGATCGCCTGTTCCCATTTCTTCCGATCTTTCTCGAAGTAAGGGCTTTTTGGGTGAGTAGTCCGGATGATGTAGTCTCCGTTGCCAAATGCGTAGGCTGTATAACGAGAGCGCATCAATGCTAAAGGAGTGGGGGCGGCAACCCCATCGTGATAGGGTTTGCAGCACTCAGAATAAGGCTTTCCTGAGCAGCAGGGGCAATCCACTATTTCATCTTCTCAAGGATCATCTTTTCGAGCTTGACGATATCTTTGACGAAATTCCGGATCCCTTCAGCGAGCTTTTCCGTTGCCATCGCATCTTCATTGAGAAGGTAGCGAAAAGTCTTTTCGTCGATGGGCTGTTTTTGCAGGGGACTCTCTTTCGCCTTTTGAGGATCGAGTTTTCGAATCAGAGGGGCAGAGCTTTTTTGAAGCTCTTCAAGAAGGGGAGGAGAAATGGTGAGGAGATCGCATCCGGAGAGTTCCGTGATTTCCCCTGTATTGCGGAAGGAAGCGCCCATAATTTGGGTTTTGTAGCCAAATTTTTTGTAATAATTGTAGATGGTAGTGACCGATTTCACGCCAGGGTCTTCGGCGGGGGGATAGCTGCTGATCCCTTCGGCTTTTTTATGCCAGTCCAGGATCCGGCCGACGAAAGGGGAAATGAGGGTCGCATGCACCTCCGCACAACTGATTGCCTGAGGGAGGCTAAACAGCAGCGTCATATTGCAGTGGATCCCCTCCTTTTCCAATTTTTGAGCGGCGAGGATCCCTTCCCATGTCGAGGCAAGTTTAATGAGGACCCGCTTCCGGTCGATGCCGGCAGATTCGTAGAGGGCAATGAGATGGCGCGCTTTTTCAATGGAGCCATTGACGTCAAAAGAGAGGCGGGCATCCACTTCGGTGGAGACGCGCCCGGGAATGATTTTCAGGATTTCCAGGCCGAAGTTGACAAAGATTTTGTCGAGGATCGCGTTTTTGTCCTTTGTTTTGCCATACCGGATCGCTTCTTCGACAAGGTGCTGGTATTGGGGCTGTTGACTCGCTGCGTAGATGAGCGAGGGGTTGGTGGTGGAATCAGTTGGTTGATACTGTTTAAGAGCTTCGAAGTCGCCTGTATCGGCAACGACGATGGTCATTTTTTTGAGTTGATCGAGTTGGTTCATGGAATGAGTCCTTTGAATTGAGCAAATGAGCTGGAAAATTGGCTGGGATCTAAGATTTCTTCAAAATCGTCTAAAAAAATCCCGATTTTATGCCCCTCACGCAAGGCCTGAATGAGCTGTTGGGTAGTCTCTGAAGAAAGGCAGAGGCGCATCCCCCCTTCATGAATCGGGATGTACTCTTCGAAGGAGTGGCCTGCAATAGTGAAGAGAACTTTCGCTGTTTCTGTTGCGGGGAGGCGAAATCGGGTCAGGGTTAAAAAGGCCTCGATTTGCTCTCCCACTTTGACCATCTCGAAGGCCAGTGGGGAATGGGATTGAGGAGGGCAATAGCGAAGGCGAGATACGTCAAAGATCCGGTTCCCGGCTGCAATGGAATCGACAGTCCACATGTGAGGAGGTGCCGTACATCCGGACACACTGCTCAAGATCCATAACACTTTAGTGAGAGGTAGTTTGAACGTCATTCCCATTATTTATCGCAATCACCCAGATAGCTGCAGTAGCTGTAGCTATTGCACTCCCTAGAAAAGTCCAATTTTGCCAATGGTTTTCCTTGGCTACCTGAGCTGTGGCAATCGCTGCCTCGCCAGGGGCCTGCGCCTCTAAAAGAAGTGCCGCATGGGCTAACAAAATACTGAGCTTTCTCATCATGGTATCTCCGGTTAGGCGCAAGCATGAATCAATTTTGCTAAAGTCTTAATCGTAGGATTTTTGCTTCTAAAACTATGGGTTAACGTTGTTTTACAAAGATAGGCTTCTTTAGTCTGAGTTTTATTTACAGCTTCAAGATGGATCTGAATCACCTCAATTACCCCTTCCCAATCGCCATCTTTTAAACATTCCCAAATGGCTCGGCCAATGCGATTTTCATCAAGTAAACTTTCAGTGGGATTATAAGCATCAAGCCCTGTGCCAAGTTTAATAGAGCGACTCTTTTTGTGCCGTATGTTTTTTGTAGATGTTTTTTGCTTTCCGGACATCTTTGTCTTGCCCATTTTTGTCTTGCCCATTTTTGTTCCCTCCTATTAGAAGCCAAGTTCAAGCATTGTACTCTTCCTATTCATTTTAAGACTGCCATCTTCTTTTTTCCTTTCTGTGCTTTTGCGCTTCTGCCCTCATTCTGCGCCGATCGGTTTCCTCTGTCTTGCCCAGTAAACGAGCTCGCCAAGCAAAACGTTGGGAAGCAAATCAGCGCAGAAGGGAAGCAAAAGCGCAGAAACGCAGAAAAAATTATTTGGACTTTTCTACAGACGTCATCCTTACGCGCCCTTCCTGTAGCGCGAGAAATTGCCAATAAGGGCCCAATTCCGCAAGGGCGCTCACACAGCTTTGGAGTTTTTCCCATTTTCCCTCTTCTGTCCCAAGAGAAGTAAAGAGGGCTTGAAATTCGCTCCGTCGCTGAGAGTCGGCAATCGGAGTCCAAAGATCGTCAATGAAAGTGAGCGATCGAAAGGAGCTGAGCAATGGAGCGTGGAATTTGGGGAGATCCTCTTTCAAAATAGCGGCTGTGAGAATATACACGGTCCCTTCTTTAACTAAAAAAGCCTGAAAAACCTGAAGTTCCCCCCATGGCGAAGAGGTCGACATTTCCGTTAACCGCCCTGTCCCTCCTTCCATGGGAAACTTTCCTAAGTCGCGCCACTTTGTAGTGGGGTCTGCCAATTGAAGCTCTTTGACCGCTTTGACGTATTCCTTTAAAGAGACATCGATTTCTTCAGTCGCTAAATTGATCGAGGGGCGAAATGTCGTAGATCCTTTGCCGATGAATCCAATTTTTACGTGGGGAGAAGGGTTTTTAAGTTGGGCGATTTCCCAATTCGGAGGGGGGATGAAATAGCAATACTGGGCTTCGGCGATTGCAAAAAATAGGAGAAACAATAAAAACATAAAATCAGTGGGTTGTGCCCCCACCTCCTCCACTGCTGCCAGAACCTGTCTCATTATCTATGAGGGCGCAAAGAGTGGCGATCCCGATGGCAATTCCGATCCCCCAGCCCATCATGGACATCACGGTAGCATCTCGCGTGGCATAGCCCGCAGCTTGCCCTCGCCGACAACGGCGGGCTTCTCGAGATTCTTGCGGAAAAGCCTGAATGCAAGCGGCCAAGATCAAAAGGGCAAATAGAATATTTCTCATCTTAGACCCTCTTATCTCATAGAGAATGCTTTCAGGCAAGACAGGCTTTTGTCATTAGACCTCTTGCATAATTAAGGTTCTGTCGATTTTCAGGTTCTTTTGAGCCGATTTTCGATTCAAATCCTTGGGGGGCAATATCGACAGTGTATATAGCCCCCCAAGTTTGAAGTCGAAAAGCGGCCAAAATAATCCAGAAAAGCGACGAACCCTTAGTTACGCAAGAGGTCTATTGCCCAATTCTCAGTGAGAAAAAGAGGAATCGCGCACGGCGGCACCAACTGTTACACCCACTACGATGCCGAGGATAGCAAGGCCGCCCAACCCGATTCCCCAGGCAAAGTTGTTGTAGCTCGAATAGGTTCCCGCTTGGGCGCCGGTGCCCATTTTCTTTTTATTCATGGGTTGCTGAGCATGTGCTGTATTCCCTACGAGAAGGGCAAAGGCGACTATGGCAATGGCAAATCTTTTCATATTGTATCTCCTACGGTTAAATATGGTGAGGTCCTTTATGGCTCGGAATATCTAGTTATACAATTTTTTCCTATTTTTTTTCTAGAGGTGGGTTGAAAAAGATATGCAGCGCGAAAAATCAGCTCCTGTGTAAAATCTCAAATTTGAGAACTTGTTAACGCCAGTTTGCGCTTGTTAGGGGTTTTGGATGAAAGGGTTGGACACGGGAAGAGAAAAAATCCAAAAAATTTGCGATTCCTTGCGGAAGGAAACTCTCGAGCCTGCTAAGCAAGAAGCTCGCGAAATTGTCGAAAATGCTCACATGCAAGCGTCTGAAATCGTCGTTGAGGCTAAGGCGAAGGCAGCCGAAATGATCCAAGCAGCCGAAGAGGAGATGGAGGAAAAGCGGAGGGTATTCCACGCTTCTTTAAGCCTCGCCTGTCGCCAGGGGATTGAGCAGCTGAAGCAGAAGATCGAAAAAGAGCTGTTCCATCAGGACCTCGCTTCTTTAGTCCTCAAAGAGATGGCTGACCCTAAAGTGATTGCAAATCTGTTAAACAGCTTTATGAAATCAATGGAGGAAAAGGGAATTGAGGAAGAGTTTACCGCGGCAGTCCCCAAGGGAGTTTCTCCTCGGTCGATCAATAGCCTGTTGACATCTAGGGTCTTGGAGAGACTGAAGAACAAGACAGTGGTCGCTTCCGATTTTGCGGGAGGGCTGCAAATCCAACTGAAGGGGCGTCGCATTACCATTGATATTACCGATGGAGTGGTCCGGGAGTTGATCGCCCAGTATATCCGGCGGGACCTTAGAGATCTTGTATTCAATGTGTAGTATGGCAAAGTACTATTTCCTCATCGCCGCTTTCCCCCCCCCTGACTCTCTCTACGCCTCCGGAGATCTCTTTTCAAGAGATGAAGGAGTTACTCGAGTTGAATCTGACTCTCAAGGATATGCATGAGGTGGAGCGGCTTTTAAGGCCGATCGATTTATACAATATCCACGCTCTTTGGCTCGGAGAGCCTCTCGATGGGAAGGGGGCATTCAGTGCCAAGGAACTCGAAGAAGAGCTTCTCGTCCGCGACGCTCTCCCTTCTTATTTGGTCGAATACCTGGAGCGGTATGAATCGACGGCAGAGCGGCTCCGCTATTTTTCTTCTCTTTACGCTTCGCTCTATCGCGAGGAACAATTCAAACAAAAAGGGTTCCTATTCAAGTACTACCGATTTGAAAGGGAGCTGCGTCTGATCCTGACTGCTCTTCGAGCGAATCGGGCGGGGCGCGATCTCGTGCGGGAGCTCCAGTTTGAGGATCCCTCCGATCCCTTCGTTGCAGAGATCCTCGCTCAAAAAGGGGCGCCCGAATACCTTCCGCCACGAGAATTCGAAGATTTAAAAACCCTTTTTGTGGACAATAGTTCCGATCCTCAAAAACTCCATCGAGCGATTTTGGAATATCGGTTCAATAAAATTGAGGAGATGGAAGAAAATCAAGACTTTAGTATGGATCGGGTATTGGCTTATATTGCCCGGTTGGTTTTGGCCGAATCGCTAGTGGAATTAGATCCGGAGAAGGGAAAGGAACAATTGGGTCGATATGGATAGACAGCAACATGCGACAGGGATCGTCGTGCAGGCTTTTGGAAATCTCTTGCACGTCCGCTTTGAGGGGGCGATTCGCCAGGGAGAAGTGGCCCGTGTGAAGTTAGGGGAAGAATCTTTGCTTGGCGAGGTGATTGAAATCGCAGGCAGTGAGGCGAAGATCCAGGTATTTGAGGATACGCGGGGCATCAAACTCAATACCCCCGTCCACTTTGCGGGCCACTTGCTGGAGGCGGAATTGGGACCCGGCCTTTTGACGATGATCTTCGACGGCCTCCAAAATCCGTTGGAACAGGTCGCTCATGCAACGGGCGTCTATCTTTCGCGGGGGGTCTATTTGCCCCCTCTCGATCGGGAAAAGCACTGGGATTTTCAGCCGATGGCGAAATTGGGAGACCTCCTCAGTAGAGGAGATCCATTGGGCTTTGTTCCAGAGGGGCGCTTTCAACACTTCATCATGGTCCCCTTCTCGCAATTTGGAAAAGTAAAGATCACGCACGTCGCAAAAGCGGGCGCGTATACGATCGGTTCTGTGATTGCAAAAGGGGAGGATGAAAAGGGACGTCTCTTAGAGTGGACGATGGTCCAATATTGGCCTGTGAAAAACGCCCTTTTAGAAGGGAAGAAAATCAAGCCGAGTCGAATGATGGATACGGGAATGCGAATTCTCGATACCCAATTTCCGGTCCTTAAAGGAGGGACTTTTTGCTCTCCAGGCCCTTTCGGCGCAGGCAAAACAGTGATGCAACACCACCTTTCTAAATATTCAGATGTCGACCTCGTCGTAATCGTGGCTTGCGGCGAAAGGGCAGGGGAAATCGTCGAGGTCCTCCGCAACTTTCCGCAGCTGATCGACCCGCACACGAATGAATCGCTCATGAAGCGCACCGTCATGATTTGCAATACCTCTTCCATGCCTGTCGCCGCCCGTGAAGCCTCTGTCTACATGGGGGCGACGATTGCCGAATACTACCGGCAGATGGGGCTCGACGTCCTGTTGCTCGCCGATTCTACGTCTCGTTGGGCTCAGGCGATGCGCGAAATGTCAGGGCGCCTGGAAGAAATCCCCGGAGAAGAGGCCTTCCCCGCCTATCTCGCCTCTCGGATCTCCGCCTTTTACGAACGAGCGGGCGTCGTCGAGCTGAAAAACGGAGAGACGGGATCTTTGACGATCGGAGGGAGCGTTTCTCCAGCGGGGGGGAATTTCGAAGAGCCAGTGACGCAAGCCTCATTATCTGTGGTCGGGGCGTTTCACGGCCTATCTCGCGCCCGCTCTGACGCACGCCGCTACCCCGCCATCGATCCGCTCATTTCCTGGACTAAATACCTCAATGAGGTGGGTCTTGAGCTCAATGCGCGCCTTCCCGGTTGGGCCGATAAGGTGAAGGCGACGGCGGCGATTTTGCGCAAAGGAGATGAGATTGGAAAGCGGATGGAAGTGGTTGGAGAAGAAGGGGTTGCGATTGACGACATGGTCCTCTTTCTCAAATCGGAACTGTACGAGTTTTGCTACCTCCAACAAAACGCTTTTGATAAAGAAGACACCTATTGTCCTCTGGAGCGGCAGGTGGAGCTGTTTCATTTGATCCAGAAGATCTTTGCAACACCCTTCGAATTCGATGTGCACGATGCAGCTCGAAGCTTTTTCTTGAATTTGCAAAATGAGCTGAAGAATGTCAACTTTACCCCCTTTCATTCGCAAAAATACCACGATGCAATGGCTGCAATAGAAGCAAAAATGAACGAGAAGAAATGAGAAAGATTTACGATCGGATCATCGATATGCGGGGCAATTTGATTACCGTTGCGGCAGAGGGAGTCGCACTGGGGGAAGTGGCCCGCATCCAAAAGGGAGATGGGACCTCTACCTTTGCATCCGTGCTCCGCTTTGATGAGGATCTCGTCACCCTCCAGGTCTTTGAAAACACGCGGGGGATTTCGACAGGAGATCAAGTCACCTTTTTGAACCGGCAGATCCAGGCGAGCTTTACCGATGCCCTTCTCGGCCGCCGCCTCAATGGCGCAGGCGATCCGATCGATCACGGCCCCGACATCCTCGGAGAAGAAGTGGACATTGGCAAGCCTTCCTTCAACCCGACAAAACGGGTCGTCCCTCGGAAGCTCGTCCGGACCAACATTCCGATGATCGATGTCTTCAATTGCCTCGTCAAATCGCAGAAAATCCCCATCTTCTCCGTGGCGGGAGAGCCCTATAATCCCCTTCTCATGCGGATTGCCAACCAAACGGATACGGAAGTGGTCGTCATCGCGGGAATGGGCCTGAGGTTTGATGATTATCAGGCCTTTATCGATAACGCGGAGAAAACCGGCTCCATTGAAAAGACGGTGATGTTTATCCATAAGGCGACCGATCCCGCAGTCGAGTGCATTTTGGTCCCCGATATGGCTCTTGCAGTTGCCGAGAAATTCGCCCTTGAAGGGAAAGATGTCCTCGTCCTGATGACCGACATGACCGCTTTTGCCGATGCGATTAAGGAAATTGCGATCACTATGGATCAGATCCCCTCCAACCGCGGCTATCCCGGCTCCCTCTATTCCGATCTCGCCTCCCGTTACGAAAAAGCGGTCGATATCGATGGAAGCGGCTCGATCACCATCATTTCCGTGACTACGATGCCGGGCGGCGACGTGACCCACCCGATTCCAGATAATACCGGCTATATCACGGAAGGGCAATTCTACCTCCACGGAGGCTCCATCGACCCTTTCGGCTCCCTTTCCCGTTTGAAGCAGCAGGTCATCGGCAAAGTGACTCGGGACGATCATGGAGATCTGGCCAATACGATGATCCGCCTCTATGCCGACTCGAAGAAAGCCCGCGAGCGGCAAGGGATGGGATTTCGGTTGTCCCGCTGGGATGAAAAGCTGCTCCGCTATTCCTTTCTCTTTGAAGAGCGGATGATGAATCTCCAAGTCAACCTACGCCTGGAAGAGGCGCTCGATCTCGGCTGGCTGACGCTCGCCGAGTGCTTTGAATTGGAAGAAGTGGGCGTCAAGAAACAGATTGCAGATAAATACTGGCCTAAGGAGCACATTCCCGAGCGATGACCATCAAACTGACGAAAAACGAGCTGCGAGCTCAACAGATCCGCCTCACGCAGTTCCAGCGCTACCTCCCTACCCTGCAATTGAAAAAGGCGATGCTCCAATTTGAAGTGAGCTTGGCCTGGATGGAGATCCAGAAGTTGCAAGAGGAATTCGATGCGATCTGGGTGCGCGTGGCCGAATTCTCCCCCTTTCTTCTCGAAAAAGTCACGGTCAATATCGCGCAATACGCGGAGATCGTCCATGTCAAAAAGCACTATGAAAACATCGCCGGCGTTGAAATCCCCATTTTTAAAAAAATCGCCTTTCGAGAGCCAGAGTACTTTCTCTTCGACACTCCTGTTTGGACGGAGCGGGCCACTGAGATCTTGCGAGAACTGGTCACGGCTAAAGAGAAGATCGCGATTGCGGAAGAGAAAAAGCGGGCTTTAGAAAAGGAGCTGCGCGAAGTTTCGATCCGGGTCAATCTTTTTGAGAAGGTCCTCATCCCTCGCTCGCAAGAAAACATCAAAAAAATTCGGATTTTCCTCGGCGATCAGCAGCTCTCTGCAGTCGCTCAAGCCAAAGTGGCCAAGCGGAAAATCTTCATGCGGAAGGCAGCGGTATGATTGTCCCTCTGCATAAATACCTGATCCTGGGAACCCGCGAGGAAGTGGACCGGTTTTTTAAACTGGCGCAACGAGCCGGCTTCATGGAATTCATCGGCCTTTCCAATAAAAAGGCTTTAGAGATGTCTGAAGAAGGCAAGACCCTCCTTGCGGCGATCAAAATCCTGCGGGCCCATGCTGTCCCCTCCGATGAGCCTTATCACCCCTCCCTGAATCCTACGCAGCTCGCAGAAGAAGTGGTCAAATGGAATGAAGAGCACGAAAGGCTGTTGGAAGAGCAGCGGATTCTCCACGCGGAAATCGCCCGAATTGCTCCCTTTGGAGACTTTTCCCGCCCTGAACTCGACCAGCTGGAAAGGGAAGGGAAAAGGGTCTTCCAATTTTTCTGCATGAAAAACGACTTGGCCCGCGAATGGACCCCTCCCCCTGAAGTCATCTATGTGGGAACCGAATACGACCTTGCCTATTTTGTAGCAATCCACAAAGAGCGGACCCAATATCCTAAAATGATCGAGATGATCATCGATAGGCCGCTCGGAGAGCTCCGAAAACGGCTCTACGAGCTCCGCTTGGAGCTTTCCAAGATCGAAGAGAGCATCCACCATTCTGCAAGAGCCCTTCCCTACCTGCAACAGGGCCTTCTCGACTCCCTCAACGCCTATCACTTGCAACTGGCCAAACACGATGCCGCACCCCAACTCGGTGGCTCACTCTTTGCCATTGAAGCATGGGTTCCAGAAACCAAGGTTAAAGCGATGCACGGCCTCTTAAGCGGCCTTGACGTTTGTGCCGAAGAGATCGCAGTGGAGCTCAAAGATAAAATTCCCACCTATCAGGAAAATAAAGGGGCGGCCAAAATCGGGGAAGATCTCGTCCATGTGTACGACACCCCTTTCTGGACCGATAAAGATCCCTCTCTTTGGGTATTGCTCTTTTTTTCCCTCTTTTTTGCCATTATCGTCTCCGATGCAGGCTATGGACTCATTTATTTGTCGATCGGCCTTTTTCTCAAATGGAAAGGGAAAAAAGCTTCGGGCCCTTTAAAGCGATTCACCCACCTCATTCTCCTCGTCTCGACGGCCTGCATCCTATGGGGCGTCTTTACCGCCTCCTTTTTTGGCATCGAAATTGGGCCAAACAATCCCCTTCGAAAGATCTCTTTTCTCCACGTGCTTGCCACTCGAAAAGCCGAATACCACATGGAAAAAAGAGATGAGGTGTATCAAGAGTACCTCAAACAATTTCCCGACGTTGCAACAGCTGGAGATGGACACGACTTTCTCCTCAAAGCCTCTCATGAATCGGAAGGGAAAATGCAGTATGCAGCTCTGCAGGATTTTTACGATGTGATCCTCCTGGAATTTTCCCTGTTTGTCGGCCTCATTCACATCTCCCTCTCCTTCCTCCGTTACCTCACCCGCAATTGGACAGGCATCGGATGGATCCTCTTCATGATCGGAGGATACCTCTATTTCCCCTCTTTTCTCGAAGCGACCTCCTTTCTGAATTTCTTGGGCTGGATCTCAAAACCTGTCGCTTATGTGATCGGCAAGCAATTGCTTTACACAGGCCTGATCCTCGTGTTCCTCATTTCTCTGCTCCAGAAGAAAAAATGGGGAGCCTTCCATGAACTGACCAATGCGATCCAGATTTTTGCCGACGTCCTCTCGTATCTGCGCCTTTATGCGCTTGCGCTCGCCGGCATGATTATGGCGGGAACCTTCAATGATTTAGGGATGAAAGCGGGATTTATCGGAGGGATCTTGATCATTCTCATCGGCCACCTCACCAATCTCACCCTGACCGTTATGTCGGGAGCGATTCATGGCCTCCGCCTCAATTTTTTAGAGTGGTACCATTATAGTTTTGAAGGAGGCGGTCGGCTTTTCGATCCCCTTCGCATACGAAAAGCTAAATAGGAGTTTTTTATGGATTTTGATATGATTGGACCCGCTATCGTAATGGGTCTCGGATGCGTCGGCAGTTCGATTGGCTGCGGAATTGCGGGAATGGCTTCCCACGGGGTCATGACTCGCGTGGATGAAGGGCATGGCAAGCTCATTGCCCTTTCCGCCATTCCCTCTTCGCAGTCGATTTACGGCTTTATCCTCATGATTGTGATGCGCGGTGCCATCAAAGCCGGCACCCTGGCCCCCTTGACCGCCCTCGGCATCGGCTTTTTTGTGGGGCTTGCCATTATGACCTCATCCATCTACCAAGGCAAATGCGCGGTGACGGCAATTCAGGCCTCGGCAAAACAGCCCGCTGTCTATGGGAAAACGATCGCTGCGCTGGGCATCGTCGAATCGTTTGCCCTTTTTGCCTTTGTCTTTGCCCTTTTACTGATGTGAGAGTAAGGGGGTGTTTCCCCTCTTTTCTGGAGGGGGAATGGGGTCAATGTCCACGCACGTCCCCTGTGGTCATTAGATGTTCTATCTCCCTTCGAAGACTGTGACCTTGAGGACTCTGATTATTTAAGTAAGATAGGAAAATAGTATTTTCGAAATCACTATATTTAATAAAACAATATTCTTTTATAAACGGGCACCATTCCTCTGTAGATTGCAGTGTTACTGTTGCTGCAAAATTGCCTAGGCTATGGTGAATGGTGGGGGCGTCATCGAGAACACTGCTCTGAACTCCATATGCAGGCAATAGACTACAAAAATGGATTGCAGCTTCTCTAGATCGGAATTTAAGGTCGAGAGATCCATCCTCCTGAAAAAAGATACCCGGGATTTCCTCTGAGGTAGCACCCATACGCAGAGCTATAGCCATTCCCATCGAGTAACAAACACCAGATTTCCTAGCTGCCATAACCTCATTTGTTTTGTTGGGAGTTAACGCGGCAAAGCAGTTGGCGTGAAAATAGGGACGCACAGCTCTTCGAACGCCCAATATCGATCGTTTTTGTTCTTCGTCGAGGGGGTTATTAACAGTTATGTTGCACTGACAGAGGGGGCAGCGTGGGTTCAGACGTCGCCATGGGCTAATGCATGCCTCATGAAATAGGTGCTGACAGGGAATTGCTTTTGTAATCTCATTATCAAGCTGCAATTCCTGCAAACAGATGCTGCAGCTCTCGGGCTCCTTGGCAACAGCAGTTCTTGGACAAAACGATCTTACGAAATTTAAAAAACCACTTATCGACATAAATCAACCATTATTTGTTAATAAATAACAATTTTATACAAATACAAAATTAAATGCACTAAAATTAAAGCTACTGATCCACGGCGATACAGAGATTGGCAATCCGATCGGCGATTTCCTGCTGCTCGGCGGTCAGTAAGTCGCTGCTTCCCAAGATCGCATCGATTTCTTCAAAGTCGGTGTTCACCTGAAGCGCTAGGTTCAATATAGGGAGCATTTCATTTAGGCGAGCCATTTTCTCGGTCACTTCCTCGGATAGGGCGATGATCTCCTGATTCAGGTGATTGGCCCTTGCGACATAAGGATTTAACATCTCTGTTAAGAAAAATCTTCGCCCTTCTGGCGTCCCCAATCGGTGCTCGCGAATGATGTCGAGCGATGGATTACTGGAGAGTAAAAAAAATGATAGGACTGTCGCAATCATAAGTTCCTCGTTGTTAGTGAGGATTTACGTTCGCAAAGAAATGGCTTTTTTTCAAGAACTTTTTTGTGAAAAGATTTTTTTAACCTTTGAAATAGAATTCAAAAATGTATTATAATTTATGCATTATGTCTGTTAATGGTATTAATCATTCTACTCCCCCACCTGCTCGCCCGCCACGGGGACGTAAAGCCCCATCTTGGAGCCTGTTTAAATTAGTGAAAGCGGCGGTAGTTGGAATTTTATTGCTTACAGGAGGGGTGTCTGCAGGAAGCCAAAACCTCTGCGAGCATCCTAATATGAGAGAATTGTGCCGGGGCAATTGGGGAATTCCTCGTAACCAAATGCCGCAAGTAGTAGGAGAGGCAAGGAGTCGCTACTTAAAGGAGAAAAGCGATGCAGGCTTTAAGGTGTGGTCCGAAAGAGTCCCTTCTCACAAGCTTATCTCAATCCAAAATGAAATCAATCGGGATATTGTTTTTAACATGATGAAAAATCCCGAGTTTAAACCTTGCGACCAGTCTATCCTCGTCGCTAATGAAACTATTATAGATGGCCACCATACCCTTACAGCTTGTAAACTGAGGAATGAGGGTCCTCAAGAGGCAGCCATTATTGAAGATGACCCCCATCGCGTTCTTAGAGAGCTCCAAGATTTTCCCGGAGTTACCCGCTTGAATCTCGACGATTCAGTTAGAAATTGATCGGGAGCCCGCATCTGGCAAGGAAAAACCGGATCACAAGGATAGGGTGCGAAAAAAAATGCCTCATCAGGGCAAAGTAATTGACGCTGCTTAACTTTTTTTGAACGGGGGGACCCCGCTTAGCGGCGTCTTCGATCCATTCCCTATATGGGGGAGGGAGCGGGGGAAGTTGTCCTAAGGGAAAAAACTCAATTCCTTTGGTTTCTGCACTGAGGGTTGCCTGCCCGTTGACCATCGCGCATTCATAGAGATGGGTCCGCTTGGAAAGGCGGTTGATGGGGAAATAGTCGCCCACGAGCCGCTCCACTTTGACAGTAAAGCCTGTTTCTTCCAAAATTTCCCGTACGACTGCTTCTTGAGGCCCTTCATTGGGATCGATCCCTCCGCCGGGAAGGACCCATACGGGGACATCTCGCCGTTTGATGAGGAGCACAGAAGTGCGATCCGGGGAAAAAATGATGCCTGCCACGCTTTTTGGACAATCCACGAAAATCAGGGTACTCATTTTCGGATTTTTGCTCACCGTTTTTGCCGGATGCTACAAAAATCACCTCTACGTCCAGCAGGAGTGGGTCGATCGGAACTTTTTAGCGAGCACTCGGGTGGGAACGCCCGATCCGAGGCAGGAATCCCCTCCCGAAGGGCAGCGGCTTCTCGTGAGCTGGAGATTTCCCAAGTATCTTTTGGACAATGGACTAAAATTAGTCCTGACAGTCCGTTTTTGGGACCATACGGAAGAAAAGGTGGAGCAGCCCATGAATAGCACAAGGGGCTATGCGGCTTTCAACTTTTTTAAACAGAAGATCTTGACCTATCGGATTCAAGTCGTAGATCACAGAGGAAACATCATCGAAACGTGGGAGCATCATTTTTGGACGGAGCTGATCGACATCGATCGGAGGAGAGCTTCCGTTTCTTCCCAGCCGAGGCAAGGGTCCGTAATTGAAACGCCATAATGAAGGAGAGAGGGGTCGTCGCCAAGCGGTTGTTTCCCGGCAAAGAGGTGGCTTTCCAGGAGAAATCCGGCAATCGCTGGATTTTCTTTGGCCTGTTCGATCACCGATTCGAAGGCTATCTGCTGGCGGCGGTGGTCCTTCCCCGAGTTGCCGTGGGAACAATCGATGAGAAGGCGTGCTTCCAGCCGATGCTCGCGCAGGGCATGGAGAGCTTTTTCAACGGAGAAGGCATCGTAATTGGAATGGGTCTCTGCTCCGCGAAGGACGAGATGGGAGAGGGGGTTGCCTCTGGTTTGCAGGGCAGCCACATGCCCTTTGGAATCGATTCCAATGTGGGTATGGGGAATCCGCGCAGTGAGAATCCCTGCAATAGCAGCATCGAGTTCTCCGCGGCAATCGTTCTTAAAACCGATCGGGAAAGGGAGCCCTGAAGCCGCTTGCCGGTGAGGTTGAGAGGCGCAGGTGCGGGCGCCGATCAGGCCCCAGATGATGAGATCGTCGAAATAAGGGGCCATCACCGGCTCGAGAATTTCCATTGCGCAAGGGACGCCCAGCTCGCCAATTTTCAACATGAGCTGGCGCGACGTGCGCAATCCTGCGGCGATGTCATTGGTCCCGTCTAAATGAGGATCGTAGAGCATCCCTTTCCAGCCAAGCTTTGTGCGTGGCTTTTCAATGAATACCCGCATGATGAGAAAGAAATTCTTACCGATTTCCTCGGAGAGTTGTTTCAGCCGAAAAGCGTATTCAAGAGCCGATTTGGGATCGTGAACGGAGCAGGGCCCCACGATAGCGACAAAGCGGCGATCTGTTCTTTCTAAAATCTGTTTTGCCTCATGGCGCCAGGAGGCAATCGAGCCCCGAAAGGAAAGCGGATGTTCTTGCTTGATTTGAGCAGGGGAGGGAAGTTCCACTCGAAAGCTAAACCTTTCCTCTGAGCCATTCGACGACTTTCGCTGTGACCCGCCTAGAATAGAGAAGGCTCGCGTGGCCGATGTCTTCAAGGATGAAATGTTTGTTATCTGTGATCAGTGCAGAAATGCCGGGGATGACGAACTGGTCCCTTTTCGTCGCAATGTGGTGAAAACGGATCTCCTTGTCTTGCGCCATCGCGAGTTGAAGTTGTCGGATCAAGTCGGAGTTGGGTTCCATTTCTCGGGCGCTCAGGCCAAGGCCAATGCGGGCAAGAGGAGTTCCGACAAGAGGGGTGCCAATCGTGATCACATCCGTTACTGTATGAGGGGAAGCGAGTTGGGTTGCATACCAACAACCGACAAGCCCTCCCATGGAATGGCCGATGAGGATGAGGTCTTTGCGGCCCGTTTGTTCGGCAATGGCCTTTGCCTTCTCTCGCACTTTTTCTGCATAGCGGCGAATCGATTGGAAGGGATGGCCTAGGTCAATCCCATAAATAGGGCCAAATCCTAAGGCCTCCAGCCGCTTTTTCTGCAATGTCCAAACGGAGCTGTGATTCATATAGCCGTGAATGAGGAGGATGGGCTGGCCCTTTCCTGAACCTTTTTCCCAAAAAGGGGCTAAGCGCATCACCGCCACACCCAAAAGAGCCAGTGGCTCAAAAGTCATAGCGTGCAACCAATGAATGGAAGGAGCAAAGGGAAATCGAGCCGCTGCAAAGTTTAAGATTTGAATCCCCCCTAACCAAGCAAAAATGGCTGCAGCAAGAGGAGATCCTTCTGCGATCAGAAGAAGGGCGGAGATCCCTAAAAAAAGAGGGGTGCTTTTCATCACTGACTACCTCGACTTTGTATATTTTTTGCCGGCATCTCCATAGAGAACTGCTGGCAAATTCTTTAGTTCTTCGCTCATTAATAGCGCCTTCGGCTATGGATTTCGCGAAGAACTAAAGAATTTACAGAGCGCTTCCTATAGATCTGCTCGGCAAAAAATATACAAAGTCGAGACTACCGTAATTCTCTAAAAAATGATAGCATCCCTTTTATAAGGAGGCAACTGTCTATGCAATCGATTTTGCTCTTTGTCGATGACATTTACGAAGATCTAGAGCTCTTGTACTCAAAGATCCGGATGGAAGAGGCGGGGTTTAAGACAGCAGTTGCTGGGCCAGAGGCGGCAAAGACCTACCACGGAAAACATGGGTATCCTTGCAAGGCGGAACTCTCCTTCGAACGGGTTCAAATGGGTTCTTTTACCGCGTTGATCATTCCTGGCGGCTATGCTCCAGATAAAATCAGGCGCCATCCGAAAGCTCTTGAAATCGTACGGTCTATGAACGATGCAAAAAAACCCATTGCCTTCATCTGCCATGCGGGCTGGGTGCCCATTTCGGCAAAGATTCTTAAAGGCAAACGGGCGACCGGCTGCAGTGCGATCAAAGACGATTTGGAAAATGCAGGGGCCCATTATGTAGATCAAGCAGTTGTGGTCGATGGCCATTTGATCTCCTCGCGCACTCCTGCCGACCTCCCCCAATTTTGCAAAGCACTTCTAGAAATCTTGGAGAAATAACATGTACCTCATCGGAATCGACATCGGCGGAACAAAAATCTGCGCTTGCATTGGAGATCATACGGGGAAAATCACCGCCTCCAAACGGATTTTAACACAGCCTTTGAAAGGGGCAAACAAGGGTCTTAAGGCCATTGCAGCGCTCATCCATGAATTATTGGAAGAGGAGAACATCGATCCGAAGCAAATCGGGGCGATTGGGATTTCATCGCCAGGCCCTATATCGACGAAAGAGGGAAAAATGTTGAAGCCTCCCAATCTTCCCGGTTGGGAAAACGCGCCACTTGTCCAATTTTTTAAAGACACCTTCCACAAGCATGTGATGATGAACAATGATGCGAATGCAGCCGCATTAGCGGAATACCAATTTGGATCCGCTAAAGGAACCCCCAACCTGATTTACCTCACCTGCAGCACGGGAATGGGCGGAGGAGCGATTGTGAATGGAGAGCTAGTGCAAGGGGTTTCCGATACAGCTGCAGAGGTGGGCCACTTCATCCTCGATATCCACGGTCCTCCCTGTCCTTGCGGCCAAAAAGGATGCTTCGAAGTGTACTGCGGCGGAGCTGCCCTGGCCAAGAGGATGAAAGAAGAGATCCAAAAGGAAAAAATCCAAACTGAAATTCTCATGGAGGCCAATGGGAAGATCGATCAGATCGATGTAGGCTGCCTCATTCAGGCGGTCAAAAAGAAAGACCCTTACGCCCTCAAGATTTGGGAAGAGTTTATCCTGCGCCTCGCCCATGGAATCGGAGTGGTCCTGATGAACTTCAATCCCGAGGTGGTCATTTTGGGCACCATTGCGATCCATAGCGGTCCCCTTCTTCTGGACCCCCTCAAGAAGCAGCTCCGCCGCTTTGCCTGGAGAGAAAACGTCGAAGCATGCCGGATTGAAGTGAGCTCTATCGGGGATCAGATCAGTGAATTGAGCGGTCTGGCCCTAGCCAAGCAGGTTTTAGCCCATCTCGGGCGTTCTTGACTTATGGTTGTTGAAACGGATCGGCTTATTCTCCGTCAGTGGTGCCAAGAAGATTTGGAGCCATTCGCAAAATTAAACGCTGATCCTCGAGTGATGGAGTATTTTCCAGGGCTAAAGACTCAGGAAGAAAGCGATACATCGGTAAAATTGATGTCTGATCATATTCACAAATTCGGCTGGGGCTTTTGGGCTGTGTCTTTGACCCAAACTGATGAATTCATTGGATTTATTGGCATCGAAGACGTCCATTTTCAGGCTGCTTTTACACCAGCAGTCGAGATTGGATGGAGACTTGCTTTCGATTATTGGGGCAAAGGATACGCCACAGAGGGAGCCCGAGCAGCTTTGCGATATGGATTTGAAAACTTGCATCTACCAGAAATTGTCTCTTTCACAGCCGTTAAAAATATGAAATCTCGAGCTGTCATGGAAAGAATAGGCATGCACCACCATTCCAAAGATGACTTTGATCATCCAAAATTACCGGAGAAGCATCCACTTAGAAGACATGTTTTGTATAGGATGGAAAAAATCGATTGGGAAAAATCTCGGATGAAGGACCCGTGCTGATGATTAAAAAAAATAAGATTGAACGCGATGTAGCCACAAGCAGGAACAACGGTCTCTAAGCAGGGAAATTGCATGATACGTCTTTGAATTTCATTTTCGAGAAAACAAGATATTTTTCATGTAATTTCCCTGGGTCTCTAAGGGAGCCGAATGCGCAATGCCTGGCACTTTCCTTCTATCCCTACCGATTTGCAAAGGGAAGGAACTAAATAGGTCATTCCCACCTGAAAAGGCTCTCTCCCCGCTTCCGCCCAGATTGTCCCCTCCCCTTCCATGCAGAAAAAAATCTGGAAGGTCGTAGGAATGGCTGCAATGGGATAAAGATCGAATACGTCGAGCCGTTCAACGATAAAAAAGGGGGAAGAGGCGATGGAAACGAGCTGATGATGCCGATCGCTGCTCAGGTGGTGCGTGGTCAGCTTGACTGGATTCCGATCCTGCCAATGGATGGCGGCAAATCCCTCTTGCAAGTGCAAAGCCCGTGTGGTGCGGCCCCAATCGTAAAGGCGGTAGGTGGTATTGGAATTTTGTTGGATCTCGTAGAGAAGGGAGCCTCCACAGATGGCATGGACCCGTCCGCCTGGAATGTATACGGCCTCGCCTCGCTTCAAGTCCCATTTCTCGAGGAGCTCTTCTACCCGATTGCAGGGAATGGCTTCTCGAAGTTGCTCTTCCGTCACCCCCTTTTTTACACCGGCGTATACAGACCCCTCTTTGAGCATGATCCACATTTCGGTCTTTGGCTCTCCTTTAAGGAGGGGGGCTGTCCTTTCATCAGGATGCACTTGGATACTGAGATTTTCTTTGGCGTCGATGATTTTCAAAAGGAGGGGAAACCGCTTCCCCTTTTGCCCTATGCCTAAAAGGGTTTCGCCCATTTCCACGACGAGTTGATGGAGGGTCTTTCCTTTAAGCTGTCCATTCATCACAATGCTCATTCCGTCTTCTCGATCGGACACTTCCCAACTTTCGGCGATGCGGGACTGATCGGTGCGGCGATGGAATTCTCCAGCGATCCGATCCCCTCCCCATACATAATCCTGATAGATCGGTTCAAATCTTATGGGGTACATCGGTGTTTAACCATATATTCAAGGTATTGAGCCGCTTCCGGATAGTACTCCGTAAGCCATTTATGGAAATCATGGGTAGCTCGCTCCCATTCCTCTTTGCAGCGAGCGGATTCGGCCAAGTCGTCGTAGTAGAGTCTTCCCGGATCGAGGTGGAAAATATGTCCCTCCACATACCCCCAATTGTGCTCCACATCGCGATCCGCGTCTGCAATACTTTTAGAGATGCGTCGGGAAATTGCGTCGATAAAAGCATCGATTTCCCGATAGAGCCCTTGCAGTCCCTCTTTTTGATAAATGGCTTCTAGGCCAGAATAGAAGGGAATTCCTTTCTTCTGCAGCACAAAAGGGAGGCGATTCAAATCAAGAGCCCATCGCCTTCCCGTTTTATCGAGAATTGTCCCGGTTGGCAGCGATTCAGAGGGACCTAAATGGAGATAGAGAATTTCTTCCCCCAATTCTCGATGGGCAATTTCATAGCTATTTTCATAAAAATGGCGCCGCAGCGCTCGCTTGGCCTTTTCCTTTTCTCTGGAAAGAAAAGAATACCAGGGCATCTCTAAGTATTTTTGATTGAAAAATTTCAACACGTATTTTCCATCGGCGCTTTCAAACACAAAGCACTGTCTCCCTTTTGTCAGGTAATGAAAAGGCTGCACAAGGATTTCTCCCACTTCGGAAGAGAGGGGCGGAGCGGTCGCTCTCCCTAAAGGGCCCTGGATTAAAGAGGGAGAAAAGCCATCTGTCCGGATACAGGCCGCCCAAATCAGGGTAGCTGTCAGGAAGAGAGAGAGGATCCACCTTTTCATTGGAGGGCCTCAACGCGCTGATCCAGATAAGCGACCCATTCAGGCGCACATCTACTGAGCCAAAGGCGCAGCTTTGAAGTGTAACGCTCCATTTCAGAAATACGGTCGAGATCGGCCCTGTGCCGATAATTGCCAAAATCAAATTCAATCGCTCGAGTTTCGAGAAAACCGAAATTGCGGCTGAGATTGGGATCCGAATTGAAGATCCCTTTCGCGGTGCGCGATTGGAGCAGGTCGATAAACTGATCGAGCCGCTTCTGCATTTCTAAGGGATGGTCCTTTGCCTCCTCAAGAACTGCTCGAAAAGCCTTCCCCTTTTTTTGCACGGCAAAACGGTAATGATCCAGAGGGAACTTGTAGCCGCGGCCAATCGCATCTTTGCAAAAGAGAGTCGGCAGCTCCATCGGTGTCGGATTGAGATGGATATACACCAATCCGGTCTCTGCTCGAAGAAAATCGTAAGCCATTTTGCAAGCATTGAAGAGGAGAAGGATCTTCGACTCTAAAGAGGGTTGATCATAACGGAACAGCTTCACCACGTATTTCCCATCCTCACCCTCAAACACGTAACTTTGAGCCCCTTTCCCAATGAAATAAAAGGGCTGCTGCAAAATGGCACGCAATTCCGGAGGAGGAGGAGGAATTTCCCATTCAGGATGGTAGGGGAAATCGAGGCGCATTTTGGCCAGCCTAAACCCGTAAGTAAATCGCTTCACTGTCGCTGGTAAGGAAATCATGATGCTGACGAAAAGGAGAAAAAAGAAAAATCGCTTCACATGAGAAAAGGATACGCAGCCCTAATATTCCATGCAAGAGAGCTGGCACTAAAAATATGATTGAGATATCTTGGAGAAAGAAAATGTATGCAGAAAAAATGGCCCATCTTTCTTCTCCTCTTAATGGTTCTTGGCCCATCGCCAACAATGGCCTCGATCATTAAAAAACCCCCCGCAAAGCCTACCGAAACGCCCTATAAAGATCTCGTTTGCACGCAGCAAGACAAAGACTATATCTATAAAATCATCTCCACTATGGCTGAGAGTAGCCTATGGAGTCTGCTCTACAATCAATCCTCCTTAAAGTCGCTCGGCGCCCAAATCAACCATGTCCACCCATTGAAATTTCTCTCTGCGATTTTTACCAATCCCTACCTCAAATCATGTATGGCCTCCATTTGGAACGACCACTTTAAACGAAATGGATTTTTAGACGGATTGAGCCCTTCGTTGACGCGGGAGGCTGAAAAAGGAAAACTCAATCAGTATCTGAATGAATTTGCCGTCGAGGTGAACACGCCGGTAGAGGATTTGCGCCCTTATTTTGAGGCTGGCGACTGGAAAAATTTAGTCCTATATCTCATTTATTTCTAATAGACCTCTTGCGTAACTAAGGGTTCGTCGCTTTTCTGGATTATTTTGGCCGCCTTTCGACTTCAAACTTGGGGGGCTATATACACTGTCGATATTGCCCCCCAAGGATTTGAATCGAAAATCGGCTCAAAAGAACCTGAAAATCGACAGAACCTTAATTATGCAAGAGGTCTAATGATCACTTCAGTAAGCTCCGACTCACCTGATTCCACGCCACCTACAGATCTAGGACAGCAGGATCGGGAAAAAATAGGATGTCTGACTCTTCTCGGCTTCTCTGCAATAGCTGCAATAGGAATGGGATGGGCTGTTCCTGCTATTACGGGGAAAAAAAAGCGGATCTATTCTCTCCTCTCTCCTGTACCGATAGAAGTTGCCCCTGAACCCGAAGCACCTGAGCATCCTATGGTTCCCCATTGTACGCCTGAAGAACGGGAAAAAGTCGCAAAGATTTTTACCACCATGGCAAAGGGAGGGTTAGCCATTATCGCTGCAACCTTCCGCTTGATCCAATGGGGAAAGGAGATCGATCACATTCACCCCTTTTCGTTTCTCCTAGCGGCGCCCAAAGAAAGCGCCAGAAAGATTTTGGAAACGGGAAGCAGTTTCGCAAAAACCAGGCTGATGGAGGGCGTTACCAAAGGGATGAATCGGGAAGTGAAAAATCTCCAACCCTACGTTTCGAGCTTTGCTACTGAAATGGGAAAATCCCCTGAGCAGGTGAGGTCTTTAGTCCAATCTCGCGATTGGGGGGGGCTTACCCATTACCTATTTGATCCTCAAAAACACTGATCCCCCCCTGATAGAAGCGCCGTGCATAGGGGATAAAAGTATCGGGAGTCAAAATTTTTGCCCCGCGCGCTTTTTGTAAATACACCGCACTGGCCGCTTCCCAGCCAGGGATTCCCTGCAGAAGATCTTGATCTTTTTTTGCTTCTGAGTGGATCCAGATTTCTCCCGTGCTCACACACAGCAATTCCATAGCTGTTTGCCCCCCTGAACGGGTACAAGTCACATCGCTGCGATAAAACAGCGATGCAATCCCCTCTTCGCTTTGAAAAGGAAAAGGGATGATCGACAAATTGTTCGGGTACTCTTTGATCTTGCCAAGCAGATCCGTTACTTTACAGAAAAGCGTTTGTCCCCCTTCTTTGTGATCTCCGCAAAAGACAAATAGATGGGTCCGAATTTTTGGATGCTCTCGGGCAATCGGGATCCATTTTTTCACGTAGTTCAATGTCGCCTCATTGGCGGGTTGAGAGCCTAAAAGAATCGTGATCATCCGATCCTCTGGCTCGACATAAAAATCGATTTTTCTCTCTTTGACTACGGAGTGGATCGAGCCCCTTTGAAAAGCTTGGCGCATCAGCCGTAGCTCCTCTTCCAGCTGATAGCGCAACTGGATCTGGATCGGCCCAAGAGGACGCCCTTTTCCTTTATATTTGAGAAAGGCTTGCCGCACATAGACCTCTTCACAATGGACCTCCTTTTCAGAAAGGCCGCATGTTTCCTGCCAAAATTCTTCCGCCGTCTCTCCCTCTTCCAAAAGAGGGGCAATTGCCGTCAATTGGAGAAGAGAGCGGCTCTTTTTAGAGAGCTTCTTAATGGGGCGGAAAAAATGGGTCGCTTTTTTGGTGGGGAGGTCGACCAAGACTTTTTCCAAACGGACCTGTTTCCCCCTGCTGCGATTGAAAATCCTCAGGGCTTTTAGGATGGCTGAAGTTCCCAGCGGTTGCGTATCAATGACGTAGTCTATATCTTCTTTAAATGCCGTGTAGAGGGCATAGAAAAAAATGGTCGGATAAAGAAAGTAGTCCACCAAATGCTGACCTGAAACACAAAGCATTTGCGCACCGATATTTCCCTTCAATTGCGCCTGATTCCAAAAGTTGATGAAGAAATCTCCAATGGGTTTCCAAACCCAATCTTTGAGAAGGTCTTTCCGTACGATGAGGAGGCTTGGGTCCTTTGCCAACGCTTCCTGCTCTTTGGCATTTGCGGTCTGAATCAACCCCCCCCCGCCGCTAGAAGTAATAATGAGCATTTTTTTCGGCTTACTTTCAGTAGAATCTGAAATCGGCATGCACCGCCTCTTATCTAGTATGATTTTCGATATAAAGGGGGGGAATCTCTTCTGTCAAGCCCCGATTACACCGCTCATGACTAGGAAAGAGAGAAGTTTGCAGCCCGCATCGAGCAAAAAGAGCTGAAAAGGCTCTTTACACCAAATCACGGAAGAAATTTGGGTCGTAGCCACAAAACCGAACCAAAGAGTAAATCCCACAAACATCCCATCGGTCACCGTAGTGACGCTCAAATGCGCTTCGAAAAAAGCAATAAAATAGGCGATGATGAGAGAAACGATAAAGGCATAGAGGATATTCATTCTCATGCCGGAGCTCTCCTCTTTCATCTTGCGAAGCTTGATCCAGCTCGGACCGAAGAGCCATTTTGAATACCAAAAAAACCCGACGACCATATTGAGCACTGCAGCGATGAAAACAGTGAGTAAATCAATTTGCATGTGATCCATGTTTTTCTCCTTTTGAAACACAAAAAAACTCTACCTCGACTTTGTACAATATTCATAGCCGAAGGCGCTATTTATGAGCGAAGAAATAAGAAATTTGCCAGCGATTCTCTCGGAGTTGCCGTTACAAAATTGCACAAAGTCGAGTCTACCACTTCCCTTCTTTTTTAAAATAGCGCCTTCGGCTACACTTTTCACGTTTTTAATATGTCCATGACCTTAACCAGAGAATTCTTTCCTTCTGACCATTTAGAACAGTTATCACGGGGGATTTCAGCTTTTACGGTCGATCCGTATACAAATGCTCTCTTCTATTTTTTCCCAAAAATCGGAGCCTTTTTTACAAATTATCAGCCATTGCGCAGCGATCCGGCTCTAGAAGCGATGATGCCACCAGAGGCGGCGGCGAGAATACTGAGAGAGATCAAAGACCTGACAAATTGTGCGGGGATTAAGCGGGATGCGATCCCCTATGTCGCACTCTATCACCAATTTTCCAGCTGTGGCGGCCCCTATTCCCTGACAAAACCGGCCCTTTTCCTCCCTGACCAACACCTTTTCCGCCGCAATGGTCACAGCTCTTTTGGGCAAGAAAAGCCAAATGAAAACCTGTCTGAAAAACAGTGGATCTTCTCCGATGATGAAACCCGTTTTCTCATTGCGCGGGAATTGAGCCAGCTCAAAGAAGAGAGTTCCTTATTTAGAATGGCGATCAAAGTTTCCGTATTTGTAACCCTTTTCTTCATCTACACCTCGCCTTTCGGCTGGCCTTTGGGGCTTTCCCTGTTCATCGGGGCCATTGGAACACACATCGCCTCAGAGCGCTTTTTCCAAGGGAGAGCGGATCTGCTCGGCGTTAAAATCTTGCGCAGAAAAATCGGGCATTCTGCAAAAGTGGCAATCCATACATTGGAGAAAATGCGCCAACAAAACCTTTATAAGAGGAAAAACAGCAAGGCCGCTCGGTGGTACATTACAAAATCAGGCAACAACCTCCTCGACCTTCTCCATCCCCCTCTCACCACTCGGATAAAGAAACTCACAACGGTTTAACGTACGCTTTTTTGATCTTGATAGGTTCTACAGGCCGATCTCCAGGCGCCGTAGGACACGTTTCTATTTTCTTCACAATGTTGTACCCTTCAGTCACTTCGCCAAAGATCGTATGGCGCATATGGAGCCACGGAGTCAAGGCCGTTGTGATGAAAAACTGGCTTCCATTGGTATTTGGCCCGCGATTGGCCATGGCCAAGAGGCCCGGTTTGTCGAATTTCACGGTGGGCTTGCACTCATCGGCAAAGGGTTTGCCCCAAATCGACTCTCCACCCGCTCCTGTGCCCGTCGGATCACCTCCTTGGACCATGAAATTTTTAATCACCCGATGAAAAACAATCCCATCATAGTAGCCTTTTGCGACAAGGCCGAGAAAGTTTTCGCAAGTCTTTGGAGCCACGTCAGGCTTTAAAGTGATTTCAAAATTCCCTAAATTCGTCTCAAAAACGACAATCGGATTTTTCACGGGTGCACTCTCCTCTGCTGCAATCATGAAGACGGGGAAGAGCATCGCCCCCAATAGGATCCACATTTTTCTCCTCCATATAAAAATGATTCCATGATGCACAAAAATCCCTTTTGTGCAAAGTTTTAAGTCATGGAACTCCTCGTTGTCCTAATTGTCATTTTAGGGCTGGTCTTTGATTATACAAATGGCTTTCACGATGCAGCAAACGTCGTCTCCACCGTCATCGCCACCCGTGCCCTTGCTCCCATCTCTGCCATCGTGATGGCAGGGGTCCTCAATTTCATCGGGGCCACTCAGATCAGTGGAGTGGCTCAGACAATTGCAACAGGGCTCGTCGATATTCACGATACCACTCAAATCGTCGTTTTGGCTGCTGTCGTGGGAGCGATCTCCTGGAATCTCATTACTTGGCACTTCAGCATTCCCAGCAGTTCGTCTTACGCTCTTATTGGAGGCCTCATTGGAGCTGCTTGGACCCATCAAGGCTATGAGGCAGTCCTCTGGAAAGGTGTTTTTGGCAAAGTGATCATCCCGATGGTGATTACCCCGATCATCGGCTTCATCCTCGCCTTTTCTTTTATGAAAGGGATCTATTTCTATCTGCGCAATAAGGAAGAAACCCATAAACAGGGACTCTTTCTCCATCTTCAAATTGGCTCTGCCTGCTTTGTCGCCCTTTCCCATGGGCTCAACGATGCGCAAAAAAGCATGGGGCTGATCACTCTCGGCCTTTTTGCCGGAGGCTACCTCTCCACCCCAACCATTCCCCTTTGGGTGATCATGGCTTGCGCCGTAGTGATCGGCCTCGGCACTGCGACAGGGGGATTCCGGATGGTGAAGACCATGGGCTTTTCCATTACCAAAATCGAGCCGGCCCAAGGCTTTGCCGCAGAAACATCGGCTTCAGCCGTTATCCTGACGGCGAGCTTTCTCGGCATGCCGATCAGTTCGACTCAAATGATCGCTGGGAGCATTACAGGGGTAGGGACTGCGAAAAGCCATAAAGCGGTGAGCTGGAAGGTTCCGCAGAAGCTCGCTTTTGCTTGGGCCCTCACCCTGCCCGGGGCGGCCGCTATGGGCGCCCTTGCCTACCTATTGGCTGCAAAAATCGGCCTAAATTAAATTTTTATCTTTACATAAATAGAATAATTAAAATATAATCTATTTATAACGAAATAAATAGGATTAGTTATGTCACATGTTAGTTCCAGTTCAATACGTACTTTTACTGATATGAATGGAGCTCCATGGCGACTGAAAGCGAAGAAGCGTGATTGGGAGCGAATCAGAGCGGTGAGCAAAAGCTCTATGGAGCCATTAAAGCAAATACTTACTATGGAAGGCAGAAAGCCTAAGCCATTTCACTTTATAAATACAGAGGGGGAGCATTTCTGCGTGTTAGCTACCCCCGAAATGCAGGGCGGCACTCGAATTGTGTCCATGCAATGCCTTTCATTTGCTGATTGCGTAACAACTTTTTGTGATGTTCTGAATACACGACAGGCCGAGAAAGAGTGGCAAGCCGATCTGCAAAAGATGGAAGTATTTGGTGCGGAGAAAATCGATGAGGAATCCAAGGAAGAAGTATGCCTGGATCCACTCTACTTTTCGTGGGGGATTGTTCAGCTCAGTGATGAAGTATTGCTGGGGATGCAAGGAAAAAGAGATCGAGATCACCATATTGAAAGAGCGCTCATCAAAAAATGCCTTGATAGACTCACCTCATCCAAACAGTCAAAAATCATCCGTACCGCTTCCCAAACTTTTGAGTTTCACGTAAAAGAAGCTGATCGCATTTTAAGGTTAGTCATCGACTATTCCCGTAAAAGAAAAACCTTTTCAGTGCGAACTGCTTTTTACCTAACCGAAAATCAAGCAAAGGAACCTTTCGGCAGTAACGTTCTATATCAGAATTGGAAACTCACACAGATCCCCCAGATCGACTGATGGGGCAAACCCTCCCCTTCAGGCCGCCCAGAGATTGCCCCGCCCAAGCCCCTAATGAGAGGGCGATCACAGGGACAAAGACGGTTGTGTGATGGTCGATATGGCACCAGGTGATCGCTAAATTGGCTCCCAGAGAAAGAATCGGCGGCAATTTCACTTTGGTCAGCTGTTCCAAAAACCCTTGAGAACAGGAGACACTTGCTTGGCAAAGCTCTCTTTGAGGAGCCGCAGAAAAACGAGTGTAAAGCCCCACCGCCGTTCCCAGTAAAAAGAAGGGGAAAAACAGTTCGAAGGCAGCATAGGCGGCAAAGAAGCCCAACGCAATCGCGCTCACTTTTTCTAGAATGGGAAGGAGTCGATCGCTCATTGAGACAGTTTGAGGGTGCAAATGGCAACACTGAGACTGCTCATGCACAGCGATCGGCATTTTTATTCTCCTGATTTCTCAAAAAATTCTTGCGCGAATTGAGAAAAGATCTTACACCAACTAATAGAAGATTTGGAAATGAAATGTTCCTCATCGACAAAACAGAAGGAAAAAACGTATGGCAGCCAAAAAAAAAGCGAAAGCAAGAAAACCCAAAAAAAAATCTTCGGGAAGAAAATCGGGATTGAGCCAACTCAATTACCATTTATCTCCTGAACTCGCAGGCATTGTAGGGACAAAAAAAACCACCCGCCCCCAAGTCGTCAAAAAATTGTGGGCTTATATCAAAGCAAAAAAATTGCAGGACTCCAAAAACAGGCGGTTGATCTGCCCCGATAAGACCCTTGCTGAAGTGCTAGGAAGTAGGCCGATGGACATGCTGAAGATGGGCGGTGCAATCAGCAAACACCTGAAAAAAGCGTAACCCCAGGTCATGGCGTCCCCGCCAAAGCGGGGAGCTTGATGAATTAAGAGCAGCCTAAAAGCTGCCATTTTTCCCCTTCTGCGCCTTTGCGCTTTTGCCCTCATTCTGCGCTGATGCTTCCTCAGCCTTATTGAGCGAGACACTGGAAACCAATCAGCGCAGAAGGAGAGGCAGAAGCGATAAAGCGCAGAAAAGACTAAATCGAAAGGCCAAGCCTTGGGAGTCCACTGCACGATTCCCTCAAAATCTCGTTTTAAAGAATCTCTGCCGCAATGGAAGCGAGCTCCGAGCGCTCGGTTCTCTCGAGGAACATATGGCCGTAAATCCGGTGGTTTTTAAACCGATTCACAATGTAGGTCAGCCCATTTGAATCCTTATCGAGATAGGGATTATCGATCTGGGTCGCATCGCCTGTCAGAATCACTTTCGTTCCTTTTCCCGCACGGGAAATGATCGTCTTGACTTCGTGAGGTGTCAGGTTTTGCGCTTCATCGATGATCATATACATTTTGGGCAGAGAGCGGCCCCGAATGTACGTCACTGCCTCCATCTCGATCTTTTTGCTTTCCATGATGAACTCCAGAGTGGCAGGTCCATTCCCTTCACCGCTCGTAGAAGAGCAGAGAAATTCGAGATTATCGTAAATCGGCTGCATCCAGTGATAGAGTTTTTCCTCTTTGGTCCCTGGGAGATATCCGATGTCTTTCCCCAGCGGCACGATGGGCCGAGAAATGAGGATGCGCGCATAGCTATTTTCGTCGAACACTTTGCGCATGCCACAGGCAAGAGCCAGAAGCGTCTTCCCAGTTCCCGCAGGCCCCACGAGAGTCACCAGCTGAATGTCATCGCGCAAGAGCAGGTCGATGGCGCAACGCTGCTCGATGTTGAGCGGCTGAATCCCCCAAATGTCCCGCGCGATGTGGAGAAGCGGCTCGAGTTTCTTCGCTTTATCGCTGTATTTGCACACAGCCGAAGATTTTTCAGGCGAGGCGAGAAGGGCGTATTCATTCGGGCGAAAACTCCCTTCTGCAGCGGGAAGAGTTCCATCTTTATAGAAGAAATCGATATCCCGCTTTTGCACTTCGATCTTCCGCAGCCCCCTGTACATCGCTTCGTAGGAAGTTTTCAGGTTCTCATAATCTTCCGATTCGAGATCCATGGCCTCAGCTTTAACGCGAGTGACAAAATCCTTTGAAACAATGACGACCGATTCTCCCCTCTCTTTCAAGAGATATGCCACGAGCAAAAACTTATTGCTGCTCCGGTCGAGAGGGAGTGGAAATCCCTCCACTCGCTCTGGTTTTGCATCCAAATGGATCCGCACCCTAGGCCCCTCGGGAATCAGGACCCCCGAATGGAGATCTCCCATTTTCTCCCCTTTTAGCGAATCGATATAGCGAATGACTTCACGGGAATTTTTGCCCGATTCATCAGAGTGGCGTTTCAAGCTATCCAGTTCTTCAAGAACGACAAGTGGGATGACGACGTCGTTATCTTGAAATTTCTGGATGGCCGTGGGATCATGGATGAGAACATTTGTATCAATGACGAAGGTTTTTCGAGACACTTTTTTTTCCTTGGGAACAGTTGGTTCACTGCTTCGATGCAACCGTTGCGCTACTATCATCAGACACCTCTATGAAGTTGTTTTTACGTAGACAGTCTTTTATCCCTCCTTTGCGCTAAAATTCCACTTATAGAACTTCAGAATAACGGATGCAAGAAATTGTTATAACAATTTTAACTACAGTAACTTATGATATATATCAGCAGACAGATATTTTGAGTGCTAAATCTTCCTTGACTTAGAGGGCGCTCTTCCGCTATAATCAAAATTAAAAAATAGGGATCTTTATTATGAAGATGACTTCGACCATGTTAAGCATACCCCCTTATCTATCAACGAGCTGGAAAAACATCACCTCGCTCCACGTGCGAGAGGAAGAGGGCCTTCTGATCCTGATTGTCTTCCTTCAAAATGACGTTCAAGTGGAAGTGCCTGGCCTTGACAACAAGGAGATCGAGGAAATTTTTGAGGCTCATGCCCGATCGATCGAAGAACATACCCCCACTAAAATCCATCCCCCCTTTGAAGGGCCTTTCACGTTCAGCCTTCCCATAAAAGATGGCTTAGTCGACCCTCTGGCGGTGCAGCATAATCCGGAGCAGGCCAACCTTCCTCTCCTCCCCCCTGAGATTCTCAAGAAAATTGCGATGATCGCCCGGGCGTTTGGGATAGAGGATACATCCTCCATGCCCAAAGCGGAGCCCCATTGCAATTGCATGTATTGCCAAATCGCCCGTTCTTTACACAGCGGGGAATCTCCCTCGGAACAAATAGAAGAAGTGAGCGACGAAGACCTCAAATTCCGCAACTGGGAAACGAAAGAAACCAGTGACAATCTCTATACTGTAACCAATTTGCTCGATCCCAACGAGCAGTACAGCGTCTTTCTCGGCACTCCTCTGGGATGCACCTGTGGCTCTAAAAACTGCGAGCACATCCGCGCTGTTTTGAATAGCTAAAAATGGACTCGCAAGGCCAAGCCTTGGGAATCCCAGTGGTTTATCTATTTTCAGTTAATAATACTTGGCATTAAAACTCCCAAACGAATACTCTTTTCTTATACGTTTGGAGTCCATCATGCTGTTCCGTGTGATTTGTTTTCTCTGCCTCGTCATTTTAACCTATGCAGCCCCTCAAACCGCTGCGCCGGTGCAAAAAGGGGAAAATTTCAAGCGATTTACCGGCAAGCTGCTCGCAGGCAAAGTCCGCATCCGAGCCAAAGCCGATCTCGATAGCCCCATCATCCGGCAGATGAATAAAAATGATCTGCTCCTCGTCGTTGGGGAAGAGGGGGATTTTTACGCCGTTGAACCCCTTAAAGATACCAAAGCCTACGTGTTTCGCAGCTATGTCCTCGACAGCGTGATCGAAGCCAATCGAGTGAACGTCCGCCTCGAGCCTCATGTAGACGCTCCCATCATCGCTCAGCTGCAAGCAGGAGATAAAATCGAAGGAGCCATTTGCGCAATGAATCACAAATGGTTCGAAATCGCTCCTCCCAAGGGGACTTTGTTCTACGTCGCCAAAGAATTCGTCGGAGAGGCGGGAGGGCCAGAGCTTCTCGCCGTCACGGAAAAGAGAAAAGCTCAGGTGGAAGAGCTCCTCTCCTCTGCTTATCTCAATGCAGAAGCGGAGTGTAAAAAGGGGTATGAAGAGATGGCCCCTCAACAGGCCATTGAGCAGTTTCAAACGATCCTCCGCAATTTTGCCGATTTCCCTGAAGCTACAGCGCAGGCTAAAGAGGGCCTTGCCCTCTTAAAAGAGACGTATCTCAATAAGAAAATCTCCTTCCTGGAATCGAGAGCGGAGCTCTCCTCAACGGCCAAGCAGGAACTGATCACCAAACACAAAGAAGAAAACCCTGAGCTTTTTGCCAATGGAGCTGCGAAGCCCGATTCTTCCCTTTGGAGCAAACGGGGCCAGAAAAAAGGGTCCCTCAGTTTCTGGGATATCCTTGAAGAATCGCTCTATTTAAGCTGGACCGCCTTCCATTCGGGCAAAACCCTTGATGATTATTATTCAGAGCAAAAGGCAAACGCCTCAGTCCTCACAGGGATCATCGAACGGTACACCTCTGATGTGAAGAATAAGCCAGGCGATTTCATTCTCCGCGGCACTGAAGAGGTCCCCATTGCCTATTTGTACAGCACACAGGTCGACCTCGAGCCATTTGCAGGGAAAACGGTGACTCTCTTAGCAGCCCCAAGGCCCAATCACCACTTTGCCTTCCCCGCCTATTACGTGTTTTCTGTAGAGTGATGGAGCTCTCTCAATGGGCTATCCAGATCCTTTCCGCAGATACGCTAGACGCAAAGCTCTTTTGTCCTGAATTCCTCACCGATGAGGAGCCGGGCGCGCCGCTTGTGTTCAACGAACCCATTCGCCCCATCGGCATGGGGTTTAACAAACGGACCCGCGAACAAAAACTCCCCCCCTTTCAAAGCCACGGCAAAGAGGAAAACCGAGCCATCTGCCTCCATCGCTTCGCCGGCCATGAGCTCCTGGCAGTCGAGATCATGGCCCATGCCCTGACCGCCTTTCCCACTGCTCCCAAAGCGCTTCGAAGAGGCATTGCCCACACGCTGAAAGAGGAGCAGGGCCATGTGCGGATGTACTGCGAGCGGATGGGCGCCATGGGACTCCGATTTGGCGATCTTCCCCTTTTTAAGCATTTTTGGCACCATGTCCCCCACCTGACCTCTCCCATCCGCTACCTCAGCCTCATGAGCCTTACCTTCGAGATGGCCAACCTCGATTTTGCCCCCCTTTACGGCAGATCTTTTGCCGCCTTTGGCGATACAGAAAGCGCAGCGCTCATGGGACAGATCCTGCAAGATGAAATCCGCCACGTCTCGTTTGGCTATCGCTGGCTCAACAAGCTCAAAGAAGGGGATAAAGCCTGGGATCTATGGGTTGCCAGCCTCCCTCCTCAATTGGATCCCAAACGGGCTAAAGGCTTTGTGGTCATGGAAGAGAACCGGCGCAAAGCCGGAATTCCCGACGAGTGGATTAAAAAGATCAAGCGGGCCTAAATTAAATTTCAATAAAATAAGGATTGATAAATACCAGTGCTATGACTTACAATTGAATTCTAATTAAAGCGGAAGATCTTTATGATGCGTATTCCTAGTAATAATGGTACAGTATTTGTAATTTCTAGCATGGGACCTCAAAGCCTTGATACATTAGAAGCTCAAAAAAAAACGCGAATTGGATTTGATGCAACTAGTCCAACAAATTGCCCGGTCGCGGGAGGAAGCTGCTCAGTTAAGTATGCGGAAATAAGCAGGACTTTGATGATTATAATTGCCATTTTTAAGCAGCACCGCCTTACGCTTGATCAAACTCAACTAAATCAATTATTTCAAGAATCCATAAATGCCATGATAGCCCATTCTCTTGCGTATGCCACGGAAAAATACAGCGCAGAAGCACTGTATGGTACCGTGCCGCTGGAATGGGAAATAGCGCATTCCACGCTGTGTGATGCGGTGAGAAATACACAGGTGGAAATAAGAGAAAGGATTAGCTTTCTAAATCAGCAGGCAAATTCTGATCTGCAAGAGAGATACCGTGCGGCACTAATAGAGCGCACCATCAAACCCATCACTCCTCAGTAGTTTCAATTATTCTTTCCCAGATCCTAAGAGGGTGTATCCATTAACAGTCTCTAAAGAGCCGTTTCCTGAGCCACCCAGGATAAGTAGCGCGGATTGCCCTGAACGATGTCCACCTGCAGGATTTCCGGCACTTCGTAGCTGCAGTGCATTTGAATGGTTCTTTGGACCGCATCAAAGTGCTGAAGGAGAGTCTTGAGAACGACTTTTACTTCTTGGTTTTGTTCGATTTTCCCTTCCCACCGATAGATCGATTCCACTTCCGGGAAAAGGGAGGCGCAAGCGATGAGTCGCTGAGCCAGCAATTCATGGACAATCTTTTTGGCCTCTACTTTATCGCGGCAGGTCCAGAAAACGTAAATCATCCCCTTATGCTCCTTTTTATAAAAAATCCTAACTCATAGGGAGCTTTTCTTTCCACAGAAACTCGAACCGCTGCAGAATATCGGGATTATCTCATTAATAATATTATTTATATAAAGTAAAAAATAACTTATAATTAGTTAAAAACAAAACGGAGGTTTTTTATGTCATCTGTATTACCAGCTGCGGCACCTACATCATCTTTATACGAAGAAGAAGAATCACCCTTTAAGTCCCCCTTAAAGGAGGATTGGAACAGAGGAATAAGAGACCTATTTACAGAGCAGGGGGAATCTGCTGTTAGTATAGAAGATTGGATGAGCGTTATGCAAACAGCAGAGGAGTATTTATTCTCGATTTTATCCTCGATACCTTTTGATGTACCGAGATCGGAAGACGCGGTGGATAAACTTCGTCGCAGCCAAGATGAAATCAGATTTGCTCAAAACATAATTTCCCGATGTCGTTGTTGTTGGGAAATGCAATTTCCAGACTCGTCAGACGACCTCCGGCCTCTCAAAGCCTTATCTGATGTGGATAAAGCAAACAAACAGATAGAGGAATTGATAAACGAACAGAGAAAGAAATTCGTGGAAAAACGAGACGCCAAGACAAATCTGGTAAAGCAATAAAACAAAACGGAGATCTTTATGTCATCTATATCATCCACAACTGATCTGGAATTTTATTTGCGTTTAGGTGAATTCGAGGGAATAAAGGCCAAATTTTCAGGGGAGCTCGACTTTCATAATGGGTCTTGCCACTTTGACACTAAACAAGCAGCAGCAAGCTATTTATTGTATGCAACTCGTCTTTTTTCTGCAGTGCCAGAGGGAAAAAAGTTGGATGAAGAGCAATTACACCAATGCAAAGATGAAATCAAAGCAGCCAAAACCCGTGTTCAAGAACTTTGTCGCTCTTGGCAGATAAAACCAGGCAGGAGAATTAGTGTGGCCTTAACTAGAGCTGATCATGAACTAGCTAGAATAAAAAGTGCGCTTGATTCGCTAGCTATAACCCACAAACCCCAAGATCCAGCAACTCGGCGATAAAACAAAAAAAGAGGAAAAATTTTATGGCACACTATGTACCATCAGACTCTCAAGAATTTGACGACCGCTGGGAAGCGTTGAAAGAGCAACAACAAGCGGAATGTAAAGAGAACTTGAAGCTGAAGCAGGACAGCCCATTTATTGATGCGGGATTCCCAGTCATTTGCTATAGCCGCGAGGAAACAGTGAAAACTTTGGAGGCTGCGTTTCGCCTTTTTCATAGAAGAAAAGGGGAAGTGTTAACTAGTGAGCAATTGAAGATATGCAGAGAGGCAATTAAAACTGCCGCAACCAACGTACACAACGCTTATTTGCCGCTCAGAGGCAGCTGGTTCGTAAAGCTAGAGGCAACGTCTCTTTCCCAAAAAGCTGAGCACTACATAACTCTCATAGATGAGGCATTAGCGGAGAACCCTCCTCCCGAGTAATCTGCACTTCTCCGTTATGCCACTTTTTATAAAAAATCTTAAAGAGCCTTTCTTTTCACAGAAACTCGAACCGCTGCAGAATATCGGGATTATCTCATTAATAATATTATTTATATAAATTCTAAAATAATTTATAATTAACTAAAAACAACATGGAGATTTTTATGTCATCTATACCATCCACAACGAATAAAGGATTTTGTTTACGCTTATTCGACGTACATCGAGCAAAAATTGAATTTTCAAATGAACTGCAATGGTACAGGCGGAATCCGGATTATTCTGCGAATATGCAGCGAGCAATACGTTATTTGGCGACTGCAATGAACCTTTCTGTCGTAGAAAATGGAAAAGAGTTGACCTCAGAGCAATTATGGAGATGCCAACATGAACTCACTATAGCCAAACGCTCGTTTCTTGAATTTCGTGTCGAATGCAAAAAGAGAAATCAATTACCCCAAAACCCGGACGAGAGCACTGTTCGGATTTGGAATGCGACTTATGACACAGAAGAGAAACTGAAAAGATCTACTGAGCAATAAAAGTACAAAAACCTAAAAGAGGAAAATTTTTTATGTCACAAACCGTATCATCAGATCTTCAAGACTTTGACGCACGCTGGAAAGCGTTGCAAGAGCAACGAAACAGAGAATGTCAAGAGAATGTGAACTTCCCGGAAGAAGCAGAGAAAACGCTACAGGCTGCGCTACATCTCTTTGAGGCAACTGAAGAAGGGGAAGTGTTAACTCTCGACCAATTAAATATATGCCAAGAAGCCATTACAGCCGCCGAAAAAAACTTGTGGAAGGCTGATGCATCTCTAGGAGGTAGGCAGTTCTTACATTTGGATCTTTCCCTGAAGGCTCTGCGCTGCAGACAGTTCATAACGGCAGCACTATTCCCGGCCCGTCTTCCCGAGTAACCTGCACTTCTCGCGCTCCTTTTTCAATGCCCTCTACCGGGGGCAGCTCGGCGATCAAGGCCCCGCTCTCTTTCAATTTTCGCGCGGTGACTAAAACGCGCGATTCCAAAGAAGCAACGCTTTGATTGTAAGCTTCTACGGCGCTGTTCAACGACTTTCCCACTCGATTCCAATGGTCGCAAAGGGTTCCGACTCGCTCGTACAGCTCCTGACCCAACCGGGCAATTTCCCGGGCGCTTTTCGATAGGCTTTCTTGTTTCCAGCTATGGGCCACCGCTCTCAAAATCGCAATCAGGGTGGTGGGTGTTGCGATAATGATATTTTGGTCAGCTCCTATCTCAATGAGGGCCGGGTCCACTTGGAGTGCAGCGCTAAAAAAGGCTTCCGCTGGCAAAAAGAGAATGACGTATTCGGGAACAGGCTCGAGTTGTTTCCAATACTGCTTGAGGGAAAGGTCTTTGATGTGCTTGCGGAGCGCCGCTGCATGCTCTTG
>Ga0207072_1032_pt1 | contig 45779 bp, 36 predicted proteins | sample Alteio_BWMinHeat_68_FD_153570 | JGI IMG/M metagenome (GOLD analysis project Ga0207072, IMG submission 153570) | Enriched cells from forest soil in Barre Woods Harvard Forest LTER site, Petersham, Massachusetts, United States -... | ecosystem: Environmental > Terrestrial > Soil > Temperate forest >... | reverse complement strand
TATTAATTAAATAATTAATGGTAATATATGTTTTTTGCATCCTTATTATTTGGAATAGAAGGCAATTATCGTGGTTTGGGAATAGATATTAGTTTTGAAGAAAAGAGTTATCCTCAATATGATTTCTATACTTCTCGAAGTTGTTTCCCAGTAAAAGTAGTGGGATGTGCATGTGAAAACTTGCTTAAAAGTCGAGCTTTGAAAATTCTATCCTTTGGCTACCTGCATGTGTTTATTCATGAAATGGGGCATATTCTTGCTAAAAGAATACTCAATTTAGATTTTGGCAGTTCTTATAATATAAATATCCATACTAATCAAGGCACAGGAAATAATTCACCCTCTCCGTATGAATATGGATTCAAACATACGATTATAAGTGTTGCAGGTCCTGCTGCTAATCTTCTATTTTCTAGTTGTATATGCGTAGCTGCAGCAGCTTTTAAGAGTTACATTGGATGGCCTGTCTATTTACTGTTAGCTGCTGGAGCAGTTTCATGGATGGCAGGCGAACTAACTTATGCAACTTTTTCTGCAATAAGAGAAGACAGAGGAGATTTTGGAAGAATCAGAGGAGAAGGCACTAGTCATCTGATTTTTGCTTCTGCTGTTGTCATTAGCATTTGTGCATTAGGAATCTTAGGAATCGCTTATATCTAAGCCGGCTTTCTTGGCCTAAGGCGATCAATCTTAGTACTTCTAAAGCTTCTTTGGCCGTAGAAGGTTTTCAAGGAATTGGCAACAACACAATTGGTGTCGAAAATAACGGCATCGTCTGTGGTCTTACAGAAACGAACAAGTTAAAGAAAAGTTTTTGGGATGTGATAAACAATAGATCCAAGGTCAGCATCAACCTTCTTGGAAATAGCGATGTGCAGGAAGTCGATCATCCAAATGGAAAAGTGATTACAATACATATACCTCGAGCATCCCGCCATCAACGTCCGGTGTCCATTGGACAAAATCCTCTTTCAGGGACTTACAGGCGTAACTATGAAGGAGACTACCACTGCACCGAGCAGGAGGTAAGCCGCATGCTAACTGATAGATCCGAAGAACATGCAGACAGCAGGATTTTAGAGCATTATATGATTGACGATCTAGATCTTCAAAGCCTTCAACAATACCGCCAACGACTTGCTTCACATAAACCAACTCATCCCTGGTTAAGTGAGGATGACAGGGGACTTCTTTCCAAAATTGGGGTTGGAGGTCATGCAGAGAAACTGGCCGGAAGGGGCTAACAGTGGCCGGAGTTTTAATGTTTGGACGAGAGGAAACTCTTCGTGAAACAGTTCCTCGGTATTCTGTGGATTACCGAGAAAAATTCTCTGATGACCCCGAAATACGTTGGACTGATCGTCTGACCTTAGATGGTACCTGGTCAGGGAACTTATTTCAATTTTATGTTCGAGTAGTCCAAAAACTCTCGGCAGATCTAAAACTTCCCTTTCAATTAAACACGGATCTATTCCGCAAAGGAGAAACGGTAGTTCATGAAGCCATTCGTGAAGCATTAGTAAATGCTCTAATTCATGCCGATTATCTTGGACAAGGAGGAGTTATAATTGAAAAATTCAAAGATCGTTTTGAGTTCTCCAACCCTGGCACATTACTAATCTCATTTGATCAGTTATTACTTGGGAATGTGAGTGAATGCCGCAATAAATCTCTTCAAACAATGTTTACTATGGTGGGTGCAGCCGAGAAAGCAGGCTCGGGCATTGATAAAATTCGACAGGGTTGGAATTCACAGCACTGGCGTTCTCCAATGTTTAGAGAGCGTATGCAGCCGGATCGCGTACTATGGATATTGCCCATGATAAGTCTAATTCCAAACGAGTCACTTTTGAGACTGAAAGGGAGATTTGGAACTAAGTTTCAAAAATTTACACCCCTTGAAGTGCAAGCTTTAGTAACGGCCGATTTAGAAGGCTGGGTAGACAATGCACGAATGCGACAAATTACTTCCGAACTCGCGACGGATATGACCAAACTCCTTCAAAAACTTGTTAGTATTGGAGTTTTAACTCAAGATGGACAAGGACGCTGGACGCGTTATCGTCTTCACGCTGAATTTGACTCCGTACATAAGGAGATTGACTCCGTACATAAGGAGATTGACTCCGTACATAAGGAGATTGACTCCGTACATAAGGAGATTGACTCCGTACATAAGGATATTTATAAGAATGAAATACCTGATATTGAATGGAATGAGTTAATTAAAATCGCGGAATCTACTAGGCAAAATAAACGTTTAACACACAAAGAAATGGAATCTGTTCTATTAAATCTCTGTCAAAAACATTGGTTAACAAGAAGACAACTAGGCGAATTATTAGGTCGTAATGATGATGGATTACGTTCTCGCTTTCTAACTCCCATGGTAGAGCACGGCTTTCTTCGCTTGCGTTACCCCGAAAAACCAAACAGAGCCGATCAAGCTTATACTAAAAATTAAGTAATGTAAGTTGCAAGTTACTAACTTAAAACAAATGTCAATAACCTCTGTGGGTTTTGTGGTTATTTTATTTCCCGTATATCTCAGAGAAAACACAGAGGGAATAAATTTAAATAAATAATTATTATTAACTCACGTTTCTTAATAAAATCTTTAAATATATTTGTTATCATTTTTTATTAATTAAATAATTAATGGTAATATATGTTTTTTGCATCTCTATTGTTTGGGATAGAAGGAAATTATCGTGGTTTGGGATTAGATGTTAATTTTGAAGAAAAGTTCTATAATCAATATGATTTCTATACTTCTCGAAGTTGTTTTCCAGTAAAAGCAGTAGGTTATGTATGTGAAAACTTGCTCAAAAGTCGAACTTTAAAAATTTTAACTTTTGCCTATCTACATGTGTTCATTCATGAAATGGGACATGTTCTTGCAAAAAAAATACTCAATTTAGATTTAGGTAGTTCTGAATATATAAATATCTTTACTAATCAAGGCATGGGCAATTGTTCTGCCGGGTATGAATACGGAATAAAAAATACGTTTATAAATGTCGCAGGTCCTGCTGCTAATCTTCTATTTTCTAGTTGTATATGTGTAGCTTCAGCAGCTTTTAAAAGTTACATTGGATGGCCTGTCTATTTACTGTTAGTTGGTGGCGCAGTATCATGGATGGCAGGCGAACTAACTTATGCTGCTTTTTCTGCAATAAGAGAAGACAGAGGAGATTTTGGACAAATCGCAAGTCAAGGCACTAGTCATCTGATTGTTTCTTCTATAGTCGTGATTAGCATTTGTGCATTAGGAATCTTAGGGATCGCTTATATCTAAGAATTGCGAGGCTTTCACCTCGCAAATGATTAATGACAGCACTTAGAGGATTTGTCTTTGTCCATAAAATCTTGACAGCCTTTCTCCATTTCTTCGGGAGTGTAGTCTGCGATATGAGTAGCTATTGACCAGAGGTGTCCAAACGGATCTCTGAGTTGGCCGTAGCGATCTCCCCAGAACATATCTGCAACAGGCATTGTGACTTCTGCGCCGGCTTTCTTAGCTTTTTCAAAGGCATGATCAACATCTTCTACATAAAGATGGAACATAACTGTTGTGCCTTTGAGTGATTTTGGAGTGGATGCACCACAGCTGTGTTCTGGAAACTCGTCTGCTAACATGATGAGGGAATTTCCAATCTTGAGAACAGCATGCATAATTTTTCCGTCAGGACCAGCATGCTTTTCAATCTCATGTGCGCCAAAAGCATTTTTGTAAAATTCAATGGCTTTAGCTGCGTTAGTTGTGGATAGAAATGGTGTGAGAGTATGATATCCTTCTGGGATAGGTTTTACTTTATGAGCCATGATGTCTCCTTGGGTTAGGCTTTGGTCTACTATACATAGGGAGAACTTTTATCGCCAGAAGAGCTTTAGCGCGAAAAAATCTGATACATTCTAAATTATCTTTTCAAATTTCAAGCAAACCTTTAAAATTGATGAACCATTAAAAAAAACGCACCTACATCTATGTATAAATACTTTTTTATTTTAATATTCCTAAGTTCTTTATTATCAGCTCATACAGACAGTTGTGAAAACAGCTTAGCAGGAGCAAACAAAGAACCCATTACGGTTGTCAATTATGTTAATATCATTACTGGAAAGATTAGCTATAATCCTATCGATCTGGTCATTCCTGGACCCACACCCATCATTATAGACCGCTACTATTCAGACAATACAGAATGCTGCTGTACAGACCCTTCCTACTCTTTCTTTTTTTGTATGAATTGGGATAGAAGTCACAAAAGCCACTTAGTTTATGATCCAGAGAAATTCTGTTTAGCACTAACTGAAGGACAGTGGTCCTCTCTAATTTTAAGCCATGATGTGAAGAGGTCATTTACCCTAAGCTCCCGCATGCTGCATGCCGGACTGACCAATCTTCAAGGAGAGCTAAGCGCGAGAACTCATCCTACAAACATCAAAGCCGACTTTAGTGAAAATCGCTATCGAGTAAAAACAGGTTCAGGAGAAGAGCGCTTTTACAAAAAAGAGCCTATTAAATTTCACTTCCTAATAGATAAAGCTCTCCTTCCTAATGCCTATCGTTTTCAGTATTCTTATGACGCCAAAGACAAAATGACCGCCATTCATTGCATAAGCCCCAATGAAGAGAAAATATCTCATGCAAGTTTTGCTTATGCTAAGAAGATAAAGCAAGACTATATGGGTTACAAAGACAGACCATCTGAAATTATTGAAGGAAGCAATGGCCAAAAAGTTATTTACGAATTCGCACATGATCAGTGGGGTAGGCGCCTCGTCAGTGTAGATCATCCTACAGGACCTAAAGAGAGATACTCCTATAATTTATATTTTAATTCTCTGATGAGCATCATAAGGCCAGATAATCGCTATGTGCATTTTCAGTACTACCATGCCGGCGAAAACAAAGTAAATGGCGCTACAATTAGTTTATCTAATGCAGATACAAGAGTCGGTAGAATCCGTTATGTGGAAGGACCTTATGGCATCACGCACCGCTTCTATTATCATCTCAACACTCCTAAATACAAATTAGGCTTGCGTAGTGGCACTACAGGCGTTATCGATGCTTTAGGAAATAAGACGGATTATGTGCATGATAATTGGGAAAGGCTTACCCATATCGTCAAATATTGGGGGAATACTCCTTGTTCGACAGAATGCCTCGTTTGGGAAAATGAAAACGACCTTAAAACAAGAGCTCTTTACGATAGTGAAAATAGACGTCTACTAGCACACACATATACCTACGATAATGCTCACAATGTCACTGAAGATAGACTCTACGGAAACTTGACCGGAAGAAATGTTGAAGATCCAGCCCGTGAATATTATGCTAAAACATTTCTTTATTCAAATGACAAGTTCCATGTTCCTCTACAGGAAGATGATGGAAGAAAACAAACTCACTATTTTTATAAAAAAGGAACGGACCTATTAGAAAAAAAGCTTATTTATGAAAATGCAAAGATCATCCTCCGCACCTTTTATGAGTACGATGTAAACCACATTCTAGTAAAAGAGACAACGGATGATGGCTCATCTCTTGAAAAGAATAATTTAGCTGCTGTTACCGAAAGACATATCAAAACAATTTTCCCCCACGTTGGAAAGCCCTTCGGATTACCTCATCTCGTTGCAAAAGCCTATGTAGATCTATCAACAGGCCAAGAAAACCTTTTAAGCATCGAAGATTACGGCTATTCAATACAAGGATTTATCTTACACGAAAGACATTCAGGCGCCGGAATAGAAAGAGGAGGAATTCTTCGATCGTTCGACTCCCAAGGCAATGTGACCAGTGAAACCGACTTCTTAGGCAGAGTCACCGAAAGGCGCTATGACGAAAACAATAATCTAATCTACGAACAAGGCCCTAATCCTGATTACTATACAGAATTCACTTATGACTTTTGCAACCGCCTCATTAAAACAGAACAAGTTCATTTAAATGGCCAGAGATGGACCACTAGACATCAGTACAATGTCATGGGGCAGAAAATTGCCACTGAAGATATGTACGGCAATGTTACTCGTTTCAATTACGATCCGTTAGGTAACATCTCAGAGATTATCCATCCAGCCGTAGAAGATGCCAATGGACACATTGTCCAACCCATCGAAAGCATGGCTTACGATGTAATGGGAAACCTTATTATCAAGCGAGATCCTCTTGGAAATGTAAAGCACTATAGCTACAACGCACGGGGTCAGATTATCGAAACCATCTACCCTGATGGAACCATAGAAAAACGAGAATATACCCTAGAAGGATGGTTAGAAAAGGAAATATCTCCCACAGGCCTAACAACTAAGTATACACACGATTGTTTAGGACGCGTCATTGCTACAGATACCTATTCTAATGGCATTTTATTAGCCCATGCAAGCTCTACCTACAATGCCTTCCATCTACTCTCCGAAACGGATGCCATGGGTATTACCACACACTATCGCTATGACCATGCCGGCAGATTAACCTCTGTTTCCAAAGAGGATGCCCTTACCGAATTTCAATATGACGCCTTCGGCAGAATCTATAAAAAACTAGAACATACCGGTAGCGGCATTCGTATCCATATTACTCTATATGATGCTTTGGACCGCATCATTGAAGAAAGACAAGAAGATGAGACCGGAAAAGTCATTCGAAAAATCACACATACCTACGACATCGATGGCCATCGCAATAGCACCAGCCTTTTCACTGATGATGGAGTTTCTATAACCAAAACCATTTATGACCTCCATGGAAGGCCATTAGTAGCCACAGATGCACTTGAACAGACCACTCACTATCAATATAACGATAGTCTCCATAGTTGCGAAATCACTGATCCTCTAGGTAGACGTACCATCCAGATATTCGATGCCCTTGGACGTATCACAGAAGTCTCTCAATTAGATCCCTTTGGACAAGAACTTCATCACCAAAAGACCTATTACGACCTGGTTGGAAATCCTGTCAGAATTGTCGAAAGTGAAATCACTACACTTCTCGAATATGACAGCATGAGACACCTATTTTCAAAAACAGAAGCAGCCGGAACAGCCGAACAAAAAACCGTACGGTATACCTATAACAGCCAAGGCCTACGTACAGCTATTCACAAACCCAATGGAATTACCCTCTATTCTGAATACGATGCCTGGAATAGGCTGTCCCGTTACTACTCCAGCGACAATACCATCGATTATAACTATACCTACGACCTAAATCACAACCTATTGGCAGTCAAAGATATAAATTCAGAAACCCATCTTCACTATGATAGCCAAAATCGCTTAACACAAGAAACCTTAGCGAATGGTTTAACTATAAAAACAAGCTATGACCGCATAGGCCGACCGATCCATAGAGAATTTCCTCAAGCAAACAGCGTCCGCTATGAATATGATAGCTCTTATCTACGTACTATCCAACGCAAGGATTATAGCCATAATTACACTTCTTATGACCTCTCAGGCCGCCTCAAAGAAATTTCAAGTCCTGCAGGCATTACTACTTTTACATACGACGCCTTGCAAAGATTAACAACACTCAAAGCCCCCGGCTATCAAGGTCAATACACTTATGATGCGGTCAGCAACCTCATCCAGGCCCAAGGAGATTGCCCTGCAGATTATTCCTATAACCATCTTGATCAGCTGATCCAAGAAAATGGACAATTCTCATATGCCTATCAGTGCGATTCCTTGCATAACAGACTCTCCAAGAATGGGACTACACACTCCTATAATGCCCTTCACCAGCTACTCCAAGAAGGTGATAGCCAGTATACTTATGATGCCAATGGCAATTTGATCAGCTTTACAACACCCTCAGGACAAACTACCCTTCACTATGATGCCCTCGATAGACTTGTCAAAGTAATCACTCCTCAAGATACTGTAGAATATAGCTATGACCCCTTTAATCGACGTATTGCCAAAAAATCAAATGGAGAAATCACCCATTTTCTCTATCAGGGCAATGCCGAAATTGGCTTGTACACCTCCCAAGGACAATGCAAAGAGCTCCGCATCCTTGGAATCGGCAAGTCAGAAGATATTTCAGCCACTATTGCTATAGAAATAGAAGACAAAGTCTATTTTCCCGCACATGACAGTACAGGCAATATCGTCGCCTTACTTGATTCATCAGGAAATACCCTCCAAACTTATCAGTATAGTGCATTTGGAGAAGAAATTGCAGATCAGCCTATTTCACCCTGGCGCTTCTCATCCAAAAGGACCGATCCCGAAACAGGATTTATCTACTTTGGACAAAGATATTACATGCCGTCATTAGGGCGCTGGATCACACAAGATCCCCTAGAAGATGTGGATGGGCCTAATCTCTATGCCTATTTATATCACAGCCCTCTAGTCTACTTTGATGCTTATGGATGCAATGCAGAAGAACAAGAGCCCGGCTTTTGGGGAAGTGCATGGAATTCCATTAGCAGCTCAGTCCAATGGGGATGTGATAGAACAGCTTATTATGGAGAAAAAGGCTTTGAGTATGTTAAAGAAAGCCCTACTATGGCTTTTGACGCTTCCGTAGGATTTGTGTCAAGCTTCATTGACCCTATTAGTACTCTCACAGAATCAGGCGAAGAAAAAGCAGCCAAATCTCCAGCACGAAGATGGGGTGATGAAAAAGGATTAATTTACTTTGGAGCAAGCCTTTTTTATGGTGTAGGGGAAGAAATCCTCGCTGCACGAGCTGCATATGCTACAATAAGAGCAGCATATACAGCTTGTCGAGGAGCGATCATCACAAGCCGTGTAGCAAAAACCAGCCGAGTCGCACTCCCCATTATCCGTAGCGTCAGCCCCCAACTCGCCAAAGCCGAAACCATCGCCACCGCCCTCATCGAATCCACCGTTGCAATACAGGGTACTCAAAAAATAGCCCAAAGTGGTAGTACTTTAGCTAACGAATTAAAGTTTACAAAGACAGCAATGGAACATATGGCAGATCCAAAAAGATATGTACCAAGATATATTCTTGCAGAAGCAATTCAGAATGGATCTAAAATGAATGATCCTAGAAATGCGATAGGGGCAATAAAAATTGTTGAAAAAATGTTTAGAAAAAATAAAGAATATAATCTTAATATTATCTATAGAGAAAAAGATAACACAATCCTTCATTTTCATTACGACTAAGGTTGATGTAGTATGCATTTAAAAATTGATTCAGTTAAAGGAATTCATGAATTAAATGGAGTAGCTTTTTATATTCAGGATGAGTATGCATTTAATTATAAGCCCAAGCGATTAAAAAAATCTAGTTCACTTTTGTTAATATATGATACATTAACTATTGTTTTTGAAGAGGAAAGTAGACAGTTTTATTCACTAGACGCATATACAAATAAAGATATTTGGAAACATGATAGAAACCTTTCTTTTCCTCAAGATTGCCCTGAAGGCATTTTATCGATTCTGGAAGGATTTGAAGATGATCATATAGAAAGTTTCAAATTTGTTCCGGAATTTTATTATAATGACAATGTTGTAATGATTGATATAAACAATCATGATTCAAAGTTTTATAAGATAGGAGAAAACGTGATCGTTGGTCTAAGAGATCATCAGATTACTTCCTTCATATTTAAATCGGTTGAATTTAGATAAAAGAAACGAGGTCTGGCTTCATACTTCACTCTTTGACCCAAATTTCTTAAGTGAATTGTGAAGCCTGACCTTCTATTCAAAAAATTTAAATGGTAAAGTTGTTCATCGCCACATTATCCACGAATTGGTACGGAGCTAAAATAATGAAATATTCAAAAAAGGAAATTGGAGAATTGTTAATTAATGAATTAAATAAAGGATACAATATTGAAAGATTATCAAACTGGGCTGACGAACTTTTCTTCAGTATTCGAGGTAAACGTTCCTCCGAAATAGATGAAATTTTGAGGCATATATATATAATGGATACTGGACCTGAATTTGAATATTCAGAAAAAGAATTAAGAATGCTTGCAGAGATGCTAATTAATGAAGTGCCGAACTTCATAAAAAAAATTGATGACATGAAACTTGGTACATAAGAAAATATCTTTTTACTCGCATCGGGTTCAAGCTTGATTCTGGCACACTAAAGGTATAAATAATGCGCATTTTAGATGAAAGTTCTGATAAGTCTTTAAAAAATGTAATATTGTATTTGACCTTCGCAGAAGCATCCGAATTGAAAGATAGTCTTGAAGGACTTCTCAAGAAACCTTTGAATAACCATGCTCACATATCTAATGAAAATTTACAGAAGGAAATCACTGTCTGCATTTATGACGTGGATAATTTGAAAGGGTTTAATAAAAGATCTATGAATTTAATTATAAATGATCAATAAAAGTGCTCTTATGCATATGAAAGTACCGAATAAGTAGATAATTATGGATAGAAACATGTAAAATCTATCCAACAGGTATCCTCACTTTTAAAAGAGCTAATCTATGCGAATTTCTGATGACATATCAAACAAAAAATTAGATAATATAACATTGTTTTTAACTGAAGGTGAAGCACTACAATTAGCAAGTTATTTAAAACAACTTCTTGAAAAGCCCAAAGAAAAAGGCTTACATTTTCATCTTTCGTCAGAAGATTATCAAAAAGAAATAACTGTATGCATTTATAATCCAGAAAATATAACAGAATTTCACCCTCGGGCACAGAAACTTATTATCGATGATGAATGATAGGATTAGTGTAAGGGGTCAGGCTTCACACTTCACTCTTTGACCCTTTACTATCTTTGGTTCACTCACAAAAGAAGGAATTCCTAAAACTATGTTTCGGCCAAGAGATCGCATGCTCTATTGGAAGAGGAATTTTAAAGAATGAATGATAAATCATTCCGTTGTCCTTGCTGTGGTTATTTAACTTTATCTGAACCTCCTCCAGGTACATTTGAAATTTGTCCGGTTTGTAATTGGGAAGATGATAAAGCTCAACATGATGATATTGATTATCAAGGTGGAGCTAATGAAGAAAGCCTTCGAGAAGCACGTGCTAATTTTAAGAAATTCTGTGCCTCTTCTTTAAAATATATAAAAGAAACGAGATCTCCCTTACCGGAGGAAAAACCTTAATGGACAGAACAGTTAAAATAAGCATTATAGATGGAACTCCAGAAATGAATGGTAATGTTATACATTACTTCAGTGATTATACTATTCAATACGAGCCTCTATATTCGGAAGAAGCTAAAATTTTATTATTAATATTTGGTACATTAACTATAGTCTTCGATAAAAAAAGTAAGCGATTTCTTTCACTAGACGCATATACAAATAAAGAAATTTGGAAAATTGATAGAAATCTTTCTTTTCCTCAAGATTGCCCTGAGGGCGTTTTATCGATTCAGGAAGGTTTTAAAGATGATCATATAGAAAGTTTCAAATTTGTTCCGAAATTTTATTATAATGACAATGTTGTAATGATTGATATAAACAATCATGATTCAAAGTTTTATAAGATTGGAGAAAATGTAATCGTTGGGCTTAAAGATCAACAGATTACTTCCTTTATATTTAAATCCGTTGAATTTATGTGAAAGGGCCTTTTTAACTCTCTGCTTTATCGCCAGGGCAGCTTTTGGTTGATGCGTTCGAGCATGATGTAAAGAATAGGCGTAATGAATAGCGTGATGAGCTGCGAAAGTAGCAGCCCGCCTATTATTACTAGGCCTAGGGGTCGGCGAGTGGCTCCGCTGACACCTATGCCAAGCGCAATAGGCAGGGCTCCAAAGATGGCTGCCATAGTTGTCATCATGATGGGGCGAAAACGGACCATGCAGGCATCAATAATCGCATCGCGGGCATTCATCTGTTTGGTGCGGATGTTTTCAAGTGCAAAATCGATCATCATAATTCCATTCTTATTGACAATACCGATTAATAGGATGATTCCTAAAAAGGCGTACATGGAAAGTGGCAAACCAAATATGAATAAGGTGAGTAGTCCGCCTAGTGTTGCTGGTGGTAATGTAGTGAGTACTGTTAGGGGATGGATAAAGCTTTCGTAGAGCATTCCTAGAATGATATAGATAGCAAAGACTGAAATGAGCAGAAGCGACATTGAGCTCGAAATCGATTCCTGGAAGGTTTGTGCTGCGCCGATAGATTCGACCTGCACTATGGGATCGACGACTTCTTGTCTTAACTGTTCTAGTCTATCGAGTGCTTGTTCAAGCGATACTCCAGCGGCAAGGTTAAAGTCGATTGTGACGGAGGGGAATTGGTCGATATGGTTGATGCTGGCGGCACCTAGGGCTTCTTTCCATTGTGCTACGGCGCTCATGGGAATGAGTTTTTGTGTAGTGCTGGAGCGCATCCACAGCTGATTAAAGACATCAGCGCCTCTTTGATAATCTGGCAATAGTTCTAAAATAATGTCATACTGATCAATAGAAGTTTCGATACGGGAAACATAATTGTAGGAATAGGCAAACATGAAGGCATTTTCGATGTCGGTGGCTGTAATTCCTAAAGTTGACGCTTTGTCGCGTAGGAGGCTGACATTGATCTGAGGGGAGTCGACTTCCATATCGGAGTTGACGCCTTGAAATAGGGGATCGTTCTGCATTTTTTCAATGAGTTTCTTGGCGGAAGTGTAGACGCTGTCTGGATAGATGCTTTGAAGGGCATACTGGTAATCTCCTCGGCTCTCTTGTCCTGTTGACAGGTCTATAAGGGGCACGTTTTTCATAAATATTTGAATTCCTGGAATTTCTGCAAGGCTGGCATTTAGTTCTTGAATAACATTTTTGACTGATGAGCGCTGGTCAAAGGGTTTTAGTTTAATTAAATTTTGCGCTTTACGGTACTCTGAATAGGAGCTAATAGCTACACAGGAGTCTACAGCAGGGTGAGAAGTTATTGTTTTGGCGATCTCTTTTTCATATTTTTGCATACGGTAAGAGGATCCTGCTTCTTGTTCTTGAGAGTAGGCTATAAAAAATCCGTTGTCTTCGTCGGGGAGAAAATCCACAGGTAGAGTGTAGAAAAGCAGTACAGTACATAAAAGACAGACTAAGCCGATCAGTAGCGCTGTCAATCGATGATCGATAACAGTGAGTAATATTTTGCGGTAACGGTCGCGCATCTTCGTATTCATTCTTTCTCCCCAACTGAAGACGACTTTACCATTTTTCGACAGGAATCGGCTGCAGAGCATCGGGGCTAAGGAGAGTGAGATGAGTCCTGAAATGATTGTGACGGTTGTTAGTGTAACAGCAAATTCGCGCAAGATTTTTCCGAGCAACCCGCTCATAAATAGCATAGGGATAAAGACTGCAATGAGGGACAAGGTCATGGAGATAATGGTAAAACCTATCTGCTTGGCGCCTTCCATTGATGCTACAGTACGATCTTCACCTGCTTCTTGCCTCCGGACGATATTTTCCAAAACAACAATGGCATCATCTACAATAAAACCTACTGCAAGAGTCAATCCCAGCAGGGACAAGTTATCTAGGGTATATCCTAGATAATTCATAATGATAAATGTCCCTATGACAGACATGGGAAGTACAATTGCTGGAATGATCGTATTTGCGAATTTGCCCATGTAAAAGAAAATGACTAAGACTACTAGCACTAATGCGAGAATTAATGTGATGTTGACGTCGTTGATGTTGGCTCGGATGAAGTCTGAGCGGTCAAAAAAGGGCTCTAGATCGATGGCAGCAGGTAGTTCGGATTTTAGTTCGGTTAATAGGTTATGCACAGCATCTGAAATACCTACTGTATTAGCGCTAGGTTCTTTTTGAATGGCGATAATGATTGCAGGTTTCATTTTCTCTTTGTCGGCAAACTGTACATCGATTTTGTTGTTTTGAAAGCTTTCGACAGAACGGCCTAAATCTTCAATACGGATGGGAGTACCGTTGCGATAGGCGATGATCAACTTATCCCAAGCCGGTCCTGTGATAATCTGTCCATCGACAGCAACGTTAGGAGCCTCTATGGGACCGTCTAGCTGTCCTGTAGCAAGGTTTGGATTAGCCAGATTAATGGCAATGGCTAGTTCACTTAAAGAGATATCATTTGCGACAAGCTTTCCTGGATCTACCTGGATACGTATTGCTAAAGGCGAGCCAAATACAGTCACTTGTGACACTCCGCTCAGCATCGAAATACGTTGCCCGATCAGATTGTTGGCATAGGTATATAAATCATTTAAACGGAGGGTATCTGACATTAGGCTGAGATAGATAATGGGGAGTTCTGCAGGGTTTACTTTGCGATAGGTAGGTGCATAAGGTAGCTGTGGAGGCAGTGTCGGTTGAGCTGTAATGATTGCAGACTGTACGTCTTGTGCCGCTATCGTCATATCTTTGTCGATATTAAACTGCAGAGTGATGCTACAGCTACCTAGGGTATTGTTAGAACTGACAAATTTAACTCCAGGAATAGCCATGAACTGCTTTTCAAGCGGTAATGCAACCGCATGTGCAATGGTGTCTGGTGTCGCTCCGGGATACGAGACATTCACGTTGATGGTCGGATAGGTCACATTAGGCATATTACTGATGGGCAAGCGCGAGTAGGCTAAAATTCCGGCAATAAGAACTGCAATCATGACAAGAGTTGTCATGATAGGTCTTTGGATGAATGGCGCCGAAATATTCATGCTGATCTCCCGGCAAATTTCTCACTCACTCTCTCCATCGCAAGGTAAAGGATCGGAGTGATGAAGAGTGTGATAAGCTGAGAGAACAGCAAGCCTCCAATAATGGCCATACCTAAAGGACGACGTGCCGCAGCATTGGCACCAAAGCCTAGGGCTATGGGCAGTACTCCAAAAATTGCAGCGGCAGTAGTCATCATGATGGGGCGAAAGCGGACCATGCAGGCATCTAGAATAGCTTCTTGAGCCTTCATGCCTCGAAGACGTATATTTTCGAGGGCAAAGTCGACCATCATAATTCCATTTTTTTTAACAATACCGATTAACAGGACAATTCCCAAGAATGAATACATCGATAGAGAATATCCAAATATCAAAAGAGTTAGGAGTCCTCCAAAAGTAGCTGGGGGCAATGTAGTTAAGATGGTAATAGGATGGAGAAAGCTTTCATACAGGATCCCTAAAATCACATAGATTGTAATCAAAGTAATAATGAGTAGGAATCCAGCAGATTTAATCGATTCATTAAATGTCTGAGCAGCACCAATTGCCCGAGCAGTTACAGAGGAGTCGACAACGTCATGCGTAATGGAGTCAAGCTTTTCAAGGGCAGTCTCTAAGGGTACTCCTGCGGCTAGATTAAATGAGACCGTCACCGAAGGAAACTGGTTAATATGGTTGATGCTGGATGTTCCTAGCCCCTCATTTAAATGGACAGTTGAACTCATCGGAGTTAGGTTATTAGAAATCGAAGAGCGTAGCCAGACGTTGTTTAAAGTATCTACTTGTTCTTGCAGTTTGGGAGTAAGTTCTAAAATGACATAGTATTGATCGATCGGTGTTTGTATTCTTGAAACAAAGTTGCCTGAATAGCTGTAGGCAAAGGCTTTTTCAATTTCAGTGGCATTGATTCCATAGGAAGTGGCCTGATCTCGCATAATAGCGACATTGATCTGTGGAGTGTCGATTTCTAAATCGCTATTGACATCTTGAAACATCGGATCTTGGTGCATTTTGTCTACAAGCCTGCGCGCGGAGGGGTAGAGCTTGTCTGCGAAGAGGCTTTGGAGGGCAAATTGGTAATCGGCGCGGGTTTGTTGTCCGGTTGCAAGATCTATTAAAGGAATTTTTTTGAAAAAAGACTGAAAGCCTAGAATATGTGTTGCTTGGTGACTAATATCATCCACAACTTTTTGGATGGGGGGCCTCTCATTAAAAGGCTTTAAATGCACGAAATTCAGCCCTTTACGGTATTCAGGTGTAGAGCTAATCGAAACAAATCTGTCCACAGCTGGATGATCGCGAATCATATTATTTAATTTAGTCTGTCTATCTAGAAAACTGTAGGATGAGCCGCCTTCTCTCTCTTGCGTGGCCACTGAGAAAAAGCCCAAGTCCTCATCAGGTACAAAATCGGTAGGAAGATGAGTCAGTAGCCAAAGAGTGCCCACAGTACAAAGTAGAGCAATAGTAATCGCTGTCACACGATGATGCAATACAGCCAGTAACATTTTGCGATAGACTCTCTGCATCGAATGGTTAAGGCGTTCGGACAAGTCTGCGAGCCTTTGTCTAGTGTTATTTCCACTCTTATGTGGCGGGATGAATCGACTTGCTAACATAGGAGTTAACGTCAGAGAGATTATTCCTGAAATTAAGGTGATGGCCGTCAACGTAATTGCAAATTCACTAAAGATTCTACCGATTAGCCCACCCATAAAAAGCATAGGAATAAAGACAGCCACTAGAGAAAGACTCATAGATACTATTGTAAAGCAGATTTGACGCGAACCTTCCAAAGCTGCTTGGTAAGGCGGTTCATTGACCTCTACTCGACGCACAATGTTCTCTAAGACTACGACAGCGTCATCGATGATAAATCCAGCGGCTAAAGTCAATGCCAGCACCGAAAGATTATCCAAAGAGAATCCAAGCACATACATGACGGCAAAGGTCGCGATCACAGACATCGGAAGGGCAAGCGAAGGAATAATCGTGTCTCTGACTTTACCCAAAAAGAAGAAAATGACAAAAACTACCAAGAAGAGTGCTATAATTAGAGTATAAATGGCGTCATCGATTGCAGAGCGGACGTAAACTGAACGGTCAAAAACAATGTGCAGATCGATGGCTGGAGGGAGTTCTTCTTTAAGTCTTCCTAACAGCGCATAGAGATCATCTGCAATAGCTACAGTATTAGCGCCTGGCTCTTTCTGTATCGCAAGAGTGATAGATTCGAAGATTCCATCAGCGTCAACATATTGTGAAAGGATCTTGTTATTTTGGAAGCTTTCTATAACTACACCCAAATCTTCAATGCGCACAGGAGTTCCATTTCTATACGCCACAATAACCGGTTTATAAGCATCACCCGTAGTCAATTGTCCATCCACAGATATAATGGGCGCAAAGATATCGCCATCTAGCTGTCCTGTAGCGATGAATGCATTCTCATTGCTAATGGCATCAGCTACTTCGTTTAGAGTCACATCATGAGCCACTAATTTTGAAGGATCCACCTGTACACGTACCGCTAAAGGTGAACCGTAAACATTAACTTGTGAGATACCCTCAATTTTCGAAATTCTCTGTCCTACAACCGTATTTCCATAGGTATACAGATCAGCGCGTCGCATCGTCTTCGACGTTAAAGCTAAAAAGATAATCGGTTGATCAGCTGGATTGACCTTGCGGTAGGTAGGTCCAAAGGGCAATCCTGGCGGTAAGTAGGGTAGGGCATTAGTGATAGCCTCTTGAACATCTTGTGCTGCCGTTGTCTGATCTTTGTCAATTTCAAATTGCAAGACAATATTGCTGTTTCCAAGGGTATTATTTGAACTTACTAAACGTAATCCAGGAATACCCATAAACTGCTTTTCTAAGGGAAGTGCCACCGAATTGGCCATCGTTTCTGGCAAAGCTCCCGGAAAACTCGTTCTCACACTGATGGTGGGATATGCCACATTAGGCATGCTGCTGATGGGCAAAAATCGATACGAGACTAAGCCAGCAACAAGCAGCGAAAGCATCACTAACGTTGTCATGACGGGGCGATGGATGAAAGGAGCAGATAAATTCATTTTTTTACAGGATTTACTACCATTCCGGGTGCAATATTAATTTGTCCATCAGTGATGACAATATCGCCTTTCTTTAGGTCTTTGGAAGCAAAAGCGATATACTCTTCAGTACGAGTCAAGACATCGACATTATGAGGAGAGACTTTTTTGTCACTACTCATCGAATAGAGATAAGGTCCATCCTTTCCAATTAAGATTGCTCCTGGAGGTACTAAAAGGGCGTTTGGGACCGATTTTTGCAGTACCTTTACTTTTACAAATTCTCCAGGCCATAGCTCTCTTTTTACATTCGAAAACCTTCCCTTAAGTAAGATTGTACCTGTATTTTGATCGATTTGGTTATCGATGAAGTACGATTTACCTTCAAAGGTAGCTTTCGGATTTTCGGGCAAAGATGCTACAAAAGGCCATTTTCCTGCATCGCCCTGTTCGCGCCTAATCAGCTCAAAATATTGTTGAGGCAAGGAAAATGTTATATCAATAGGATTAAAGGGGCGTATTGTAGTGATCGCTGTCGTATCATATGCGACAGCGACATCTCCTGGATAGGTATTGAAATAGCTGATTTTTCCTGAAATAGGCGCTACTACATCGCAATAGTTCAAATTAATTTCTGCAGCTCTAATAGATGCTTTATCTAATTCTACCTGTGCTTTTGCAGCTTCAGCACTGCTAACATATTGTTCCCAAGTGAGTTGAGAGATAAAATCCTGCTCCACAACAGTCTTATAACGCTCCATCGTCTTTTCTGCGATTGCTAGCAGCGCCTCATCATGGGTTAATTGCGCTTTTGCTTCATCTAATGTAGCTTGGAAAGGTCTTGGGTCTATTTTATAAAGCACATCACCCTCTTTGACAATGGCTCCTTGCTTCACATAGGCTTCGAGTAGTTTGCCTTGTACCTGTGGGCGTATTTGCACCTCTACAGGAGGAATCACCTGTCCAATTGCGTCAATATAGATGGGTACTTCGCGCTGCTCCACAACCGCTGTCGACACATTTGGCGGTGGACGCTTGGGCTTGGGTGCCTTTGAGCAGCTGCAAACTAGTGCTAAAATAAAAATTAAACGCAAAGGCGCAAAGGCGCAAAGATTCAAAGAAAGAAAATATAAATTTACAAATTTTAATCTTTGCGCCTTTGCGCCTTTGCGTTTAAATTTAATCATAGCTAAATACCACTCCAATCGCCTTTATCATCAGTTAATATTCCTGCTGCAAATGCCAGATTGGCTAACGAAGCAGCCCACTGTGTACGAATGACAACACGCTGAGCACGTGCGTTACTTAGGATTGTCAATGCGTTGACAGCATCAAGCAGTGATGCTGTACCGACTTTGTACTGAGCCAGATAGCCGCGATAGGCTCGTTCGCTATATGCCAGGATAGCTTCACTAGAAGGAATTGCTTCGACTGCTGTTGTAAAAGCGTAATAATCAGTAACAACTTGTGTGGCTACTGCCGATAACTGTACCTCTACATTAGCTAAAGCCTCTTCAATTTGAGCACGGATCTGTCTCTGCTGATTAAGGTAAAAAAATCCTTCAAATAGGGGAGCAGTCACTGAAATAGCGATACTATTATTATGTCCATCAAGGCTAGGATTGTGGAAGAAATGGGTGCGGCTGAGCACTCCATTGGCTGTCATAATAGGCATTCCAGCGGAAAATGAGATGGCTAAATCGGCCTCTTGCTGCTTCACTGCAGCGATGGCAGCTCCCAGGTCAGGTCGTCTATACTTAGCAGTCTCCAAAAAGCTATCGATATCGCCAGAGATATTAACGATAGGGAGTTTGTCTGGTAAATCGACAACAGCTATTTTTAAATGAGGCGATAGGCCCAAAGCGATAATCAACTCTCCAAATGAGGTCCTCTCTGCTCCTTCAGCCTCTGCAAGATTTAACTTGGCCTGTTCTAGTGTCGATTTTGCCTGCAATACGTCGGTCAGCGTTGACAACCCCGCCTTATACATTACTTCAGCAGATTTCAAAAGCGTTTTAGCATCTTCAAGGTCTTGTCTATAGCCTACCACTAAAGCTTTATTACCTATATATCCTGTGTAAGCTGTCAAAACTGAAAGCATGACCTGCTGCATAGTAAAGTTATGTTGCCAATCGGCTGCAATCAGAATTTGTCGCGCTAACTCAACCTGTGCATCCCTTCCTCCAAAATCAAACATCAGCCAAGAAGCTGTGATCTCATTAAATAGAGTCTCAATTTGGTTCGATGTCGAAGTGGTAGAACTACTTGTAGAGCTTATCGCACCATTTCCGGTAATATTAGTATTTTGAAAAATAGAGCCTGGAACTGTAGAGGCTGGTCCAGAGCCAGTGCCTTTCCCGATGGTGTTGTTATCTATTGTTACAGTACCCGTATAGACTATGGTAGGGTAGTACTCACTAAAAGAGCCCTCATATCCAAATGCGGCAGCACGTGCTGTCATCCAACTTACACGAGTCGCCGGATTATTATAGAGGGCGATGTCTAAGAGTTCTGGCACGGTTAAAGTTCTCGATAAATCAGCTTCGGAGTAGGGCTTGGGCATGGATTTACAGGGATAGGCAATCCGTCCGCATCTCCATTCCGTGCCGGGAGAGTAGGGAGCATCACCAGAAAACGAGGGATCATACGAAAATTCATTACAACTTTCTAAAAGCAGCAGTAGGCCAGCACTCAAAGTTAGATGCAGGTAATGTCCCATTTTTTCCTAATAGAAAAGTCAATGATCATCACATACAATTAAAAATTTTACTATATTCTGTAAAGGAACTCCAACGTTAGACCCCAACAATTAAACTGGGTTTTGAAAAAATCGAAGGGAAAGTTCGGATGACTACCATAATTGCGGTACTCGTAAACAGGAATCATGCTAAGCGCAAATTGACCGTCACAAGTGATGCGGTAGGTGAGAGGAACCTCCACACGGTACTGTGTATGCGTCCGAATCTTTTGAGTAACAGGCTCGCTATCTGCATCGTGGCTGACATAACATTTAGGTTCATAAGGATATTTTGCCTTAAGGTTTAGTCCTAATTCAAACTGGTCACAGACGAGACCCCATAGGAAAAAACCGGCCGTAAAGTAGGCATAACGAGTGCGAAAATGAGCATGAATAAGCGTTGGATTGACAAAATTATTTTTTTCTACAAAGTAGCCGCCCCCAATGAACGGAGTAAAAGAAATTTTTGAGCACTCCTTCTGCTGAATTGTATATCCAAAACGGCCCTCTGCAGAGTAGTCCGTCAAATGAGACCGCAATGCACTACCCGAACCTGAATGGCCATGGAGTGTCCCATAATCGCCGGCAAACTCCGCTCCCCAGTAGAGAGCATATCGTTTAAAGCGGTCATAGCTAAACCGACCACCATAAATACCTCCTTTTTGCTTCGTTCCGCCCTCTTTTAAGCGACGGACATAGTAGCCTTCTGGACCGATCGAAAATTGATGCCGATTTCGGCTCAAATCATGTCCAGAAATATCCAAAGAGATCAAAAGAAGAATAAAGGTCATCAGAATTTTTATGTGAGATCTCATCAATACACTCGGGTTTTCAAATGGATTATTAATTTATACCTAAAAGAAAAAAATTCAAAACAAAAAAAAATATTGTTACAAAAGAATAATTGAGCGAGCGCAGTGAGCTCCCTGCCCTGCAAGACTTCAATGTTAAAGAGGTAAAAATGAAACTTGTATTTTCTCTAGCCCTCATCATTGTAACAATGAGTGCCTCAGCCAATGACTATCCCAGTGAAATTGAGTACCTTCAGAAATTCGACAGAAGAGCATCCCCTACCCGTAAATACGTTGCTCATGTTTCGTCAAAAGAAAAGAAAGATATCTCTTTTATCGTCAACACGTTAGGTATGGGTTCTCTCATCGAAATCGCTAAACAAAGATCAGCCATTAAAGATGCTGGAAAACGCGTTGACCGTGTCCATCCACTCAACTTCTTAGGAACTATCTTTTCCGATGAACAGATGAAGGCATCTATGCATGCCATGCAGAATCGTTTGTGGGTATGGAGTGAATTCTTATCAGGTGTAAAAGAAAGCAGCGAGGTAGAAGCTAACCGCAATAATATAAAACCAGAATATATTGATGACTTTGCGGCTAGACTTGGCATTTCATCAGCCTCCGTCTATCCATCGATCGCTAATCGTCAATGGGAACAACTTGTCAATATTCTTATTGATATAGTGCCTAGAAATACTGAGACCGACCGTTACGACATGTAGGATACTATGAAGCAATTTTTCTCACGTTTAAGCTATAGTTTTGGCAATGAAGACTGGAAATCTGAGAGAGCGGCCTTAAAAATTGCGCCAACTGACCGCGTCATTTGCATAACGGCAAGCGGGGATCGGCCTCTTCATGCACTGCTAGATCCTTGTCAAGAAGTTGTTGCGATTGACCTAAATCCCATTCAAAATCATCTTCTTATCCTCAAAATGACAGCCTTAAAACATCTGGAATATCAAGATTATCTTGAATTTTTGGGGATCAACCCCGCTAAGGACCGCAAGGTAGTCTTTAATCAGCTTTCAGCCTATCTTCCCGCTGCGACAAGTACATTTTGGCAGCAGCGTATCAAGATGATCGAAAATGGGATTCTCTATCAAGGCACAATAGAGACCCTTCTCAAAATTACTGCCCCCATTTTAAAAATTCTACGTCCAAAAAAAATCTCCAAGCTATTTTCTTTTGAAAGTTTGGCAGACCAGAGACAATTTATACGTAACGAGTGGAGCTCCTACTTTTGGAATAAGGCTTTTGAACTGATCTTCAATCCTATTTTTACTAAGTACATGATCAAAGACCCAGGCCTATACGAAAATCTGCCTTCGACAGCTCATCCAGGGAAATACATCAACGACCGCATCTATAGTAGCCTCAACAGACACTTGGCAAAAGAAAATTTACTGATGTCACAGGTATGCTTTGGAAAAGTCATTGAATCTGCTTTGCCTCCATACCTTACCTACAATGGCTCACAAACCATTCGATTAAATTTGGATAGGATCACTATCCAAAATTTCGACATTATAAACTATTTAGAACATGCTCCAGATAATAGCTTCGACTGCTATTCTCTATCAGATGTCATCTCTTATCTCACCCCTCCCGACTTTCAACGTCTTCTTAACGCCATCTACCGCACAGCCAGACCAGGCGCACGCTTTTGCATGCGACAGTTCATTTCGAACTATTCGATTCCAGACAAATGGCAAGATAAATTTTGCCGCAGTCCTAAACTGGAAAAGCATCTTGAAGAGAACGACCGTTCGATGTTTTATCGCTTTACTGTAGGTACATTAAATAAGCCCAGCGCAGAAAGTCATTTTCATTCGTACAAGGTCAACCAGACATCTTCAGCAGATTTAAGCGCAATAACCTGATCTGTAGATAAATATCCTTACTATACTGAGAGAGATTTAATAACTTTATCAAAAAGAAAATTTTACCTATACCCATTTCATAAGGGTTTAGGTCCAATATGAGCAAAAGCAGCGGTTATCAGCCTATCGAAAACTACGGTGTGATTGGAGATCTACGTACAATCGCATTAGTAGGAATTAATGGCTCTATCGATTTCATGTGCTTTCCCGATTTCGATTCTCCCAGCATCTTTGCAGCCCTTTTAGACTGTCACAAAGGGGGATCCTTTCAAATTACCCCTCTTGAAGACAATGTCAAAAACAAACAGATGTATCTGCCCGACACCAACATCTTGCTCACGCGCTTTCTGTTCGAAGATGGCATTGGTGAACTAATTGATTTTATGCCCGTCGTCGAACAGTTCAAAAAAAATGTACTTATTCGAAAAATCAGCTGCATCAAAGGCGAAATCGCTTTTCGTATGGTCTGTTCTCCACGCTTTAACTATGCCAAAAGCAGCCATAAGGCCCAAAGTAAACAGAACGAAATCATCTTTACGAGCGATGGAGATGATAAGCTAGTCTTAAAATTAACGAGCACCATTCCTTTAAAATTAAAAAGAGGCGATGGATTTGCTGAATTTACCCTCAAACCTCAGGAAACAGCTGAATTCATCCTAGAAAACCTCAAAGACGAGGAAGGGATACCCAAAAGCCACTGTAAAGAGTATGTCAATACACTCTTTACCCAAACACTACAGTATTGGCGTTCATGGGTTGCCAAATCGACCTATAAAGGCCGTTGGCGCGAAACTGTCACTCGCTCTGCCCTTCTGCTCAAATTGCTCATTTCCAATAAATATGGCTCCATCATTGCCGCACCCACATTTGGACTGCCTGAATGGATTGGAGGAAGCAAAAACTGGGACTACCGCTATACATGGATTCGCGATGCAGCTTTTACAGTTTATGCTCTGATGCGGCTCGGGTATACCAGCGAAACAGAAGCCTTCATGAAATGGGTTCAAGAGAGGCTCAAAGAGAGTACTCAAGAAAAACGATCCATCAATCTCATGTATGGAATAGATGGACGCAAAAAAATAGAAGAAGTCGAGCTCAAAAATTTTGAAGGCTACAGAAAATCTTCTCCAGTACGTATTGGAAATGCCGCTCACAAACAAGATCAGCTCGATATTTATGGTGAGTTAATGGACTCCATCTATCTTTACGATAAGTATGTTAATCCCATCTCCTTCGATTCTTGGGAAGTACTCACAGAACAGATCAATTGGCTCTCCGAAAACTGGCAAAATAAAGATCACGGCATCTGGGAAATCCGAGGAAAAAAACGGGAATTTCTCCATTCCCGCTTCATGTGCTGGGTCGCTATCGACCGCGCCATACGTTTAGGAAACAAACGTTCCATTCCGATCAATCAAAAGTGGATAGAGTCGCGCGACACGATTTATCATTCCGTATTCACCGATTTTTGGGATGAAAAAAGACAAACCTTTGTCCATGCCAAAGGCAGTCAAGAGCTCGATGCTTCTATTCTATTGATGCCCCTCATTCGGTTTATCAGCCCCAAAGATCCACGTTGGCTATCTACATTAAAATGTATCGAAAAAGAGCTGATCATCGACTCGCTCGTCTATCGTTATAAACCTGAACAAGCTGTGGAATATGGACTAAAGGCAGGAGAAGGTACTTTTTCACTCTGTTCCTTCTGGTATACAGAGTGCCTTTCTCGCTCAGGACAGTTACGCAAAGCTCGCTACTACTTCGAAAAGATGCTAGGCTATGCCAATCATGTTGGACTTTATTCTGAACAACTAGGCTTTCAAGGAGAGCATTTAGGCAATTTTCCTCAAGCCTTTACACATCTAGCGCTCATCAGCGCCGCATTTGATATCGATAGGCGACTTGATGAAAGCCAAGATTACTGGAAAGAAGAATTAACATAATTTAAAAAAATACGGCGAGGCAAGACCTGCCTCGCCAAAAGTCTTACTCAATCTCTTCTACAACAGGCTGATTCTGATGCGCGTTAAGTTCCTCTCCCGTAAAGACATCTCTACCCACTTCTCCCTTATGATGAACATATGAAACTTTGATGCCATACATAAAAGTATCATGTCGTCCAGTAGATTTTGTATTGTAGCGAGCTATTTTATATTCAAGGGTAAGTTTCTCAACTTCTTTCGCAATATTCTCGAGTGGTTCATCTACATTTTCCATATCTCGGATTTGAGTACCTGAAAACACAAAAACACAGTGATTTTTTACAGGTAAGGTGTTTGATTCTTCCCCATTTCCAGTAAATGAAGCACCTGATTTTATACAATTAAAATAACCTTTATTAGCTTTAATCTCTCTGATCACACTATCATTTACTATTTTAACTCTTGAGACTTCACATCGATTAATCGTCATTCCGATTCCCGCAAAAAGGCCTAACACTGGGTAAGCAACAACGCCTAAAAATAATTGGGTTACTCTCCAGAGAAAGCTTTTAAAACAGGAACTATTTTCTGCCTTGTCAGAGAAAAACTCATTATAGAGTTTTAATGGCAAAGTTAATTCAGCCCCATCTAAATCTTCTGTATCATACAGATTGACAAAACTATGGAATAAACCCGTTAGAAAATTTTCCTTTGGTTTTTCTGGTACAACTGTCTGCTCTTGAGAAGTTAGTCTTGTTGTTATGGTTAAATCTGATGATGACATTATGTTCTCCATTAAGTTTGTTGTTAATTATATTATATCCTATTATTATTAAGAATAATTAAAGAATATTATTGATATAGGTAATTTTTTAACAAAATGTAAGGCAGCTGATCTTTTCACGTTTTTCCAACGAAAAAGGTGTTACTCTACCACGTTTTTCCAACGAATAACGTGGTAGACCACCACGTTTTCCTAACGAATAGTTGCATTATTCTCGGAATTTTCTTATTCTGAAAACATGAAGCGAGACATCTACAAGTTGCTAGAAGAGTGGAAACAATCCGCACGACGCAAGCCGTTAATAGTAAATGGCGCTAGGCAGGTTGGAAAAACCTATGCCCTGAAGCATTTCGGCAAAACCTCCTATAAGAAAATGGCCTACCTGAATTTCGAGAAAGATGAAAAACTTGGCCAATATTTCGAGGAGACCTTAGACCCAAAGCAGCTCATAAAAATTCTTAGTATCTACAAAGAAGTCGAAATCGAACCTATTCACACTCTTTTAGTTTTCGATGAAGTTCAAGAATGCCCTAAAGCACTTAATAGTCTGAAGTATTTTTGCGAAGAGGCAAATGAGTACCATGTTGTGGCTGCAGGCTCACTCTTAGGGGTAAAAACAGCAGGAGAAAAGGGGTTTCCGGTTGGAAAAGTTAACTTTTTACATATGTATCCTTTAACTTTTTTTGAATTTCTTTCCGCTTTAGGCCATGAAAAAACACGTGTGTTTCTTGAAGAATACCATACGTATGACCCGCTGCCAAATCCTTTGCACGAGAAATTAATTCAACTACTGAAATTTTACTTTTACATTGGAGGAATGCCAGAAGTAGTTGCTGAATATGCTAAAACAGACAATTTGAAAGTTGTTAGAGAAGTTCAATTAGAAATCTTGAATGCGTATGAAAAAGACTTTGCCAAACATGCTCCTCCTCATGAGATCATGAAAATCACAACCGTTTGGAAACAGGTTCACCGTCAGTTAGCAAAGGAAAATAAAAAATTTATTTTTTCAGCAATCCGAAAAAGTGCTCGAGGTAGAGATTATGAAGAAGCCATTCAGTGGCTTTCAGATGCAGGACTGATTCATAAAAGCTATCTAGCAGAATCTCCAAAACTTCCCTTAAGTGCCTATGCCAACAATACTATTTTCAAAATCTTTTTATCAGATGTGGGACTTCTTGGAGCTCAGAGTGCCCTTTCTGCACAAACTATTATCGAAGGAGATCTTTTGTTCACGGAATTCAAAGGGGCACTTACAGAAAATTTCATCGCACAAGAACTAGTAGCAACCAAACATAAAGAACTCTATTACTGGACAAGCGAAGGAACAGCTGAAATTGATTTTTTAATCGAAGATGAACAGGAGATCTATCCTCTAGAAGTAAAGGCAGGGACAAGTCAGAAAAAAAAGAGCCTTCTTGTCTACAATCAAAAATATACTCCTTCTAAACTCATTAGAGCCTCTGCCATGAATTTAAAACATGATGGCAATCTCTATAATTACCCTCTCTATCTTATCTCCAATTTTTGAAGGTGTTTGTGTATATAACTCACCTTACGTAAAATTTATTTAACGCGAAGGTCGCGAAGAAAGCGAAGAAAACGCGAAAATTATATGTTTATTATTTGAGCTCCATGAATTGATAATAGCATTTTTGCAGATTTGAGCTTGAGAATTTTACTGTAAATGAATTTTTTTATAAATAAAAATCTTCGCGTTTTCTTCGCCTTCTTCGCGACCTTCGCGTTAAAATAAGTTTTGCGTAAGGTGAGTATATAATTTCGGGCAAGAAAATGGGCATTTGACGGATATATAAGTAAAAGCTATCCTTTCTCTCTAAAAGAGGGATAATATGTCTTTGACTTCAACTCAAATTAATCAGATCCAGCGTAATATAGAGCATAATAATGATGTTTTAAGCGTATCTAACGACCTGAGAGATCTCTATATTATAAATGAAAATGGCCAAGAACGTTTTTATTTATATTGGTATGCAACTAGTTCCATTCCTTTAGTTGGTAGATTTTTTAGATATATTATGAGCGGTGGAGATTCGATAAAAGTCAAAGAAGAATTCGTAAAAGTTATCGATAAATATTATTCTCTATCTCAAGAGTGTATTGCAGAAGTACTTAAAGAAGACTCTCCCTTATCAACAACTAACCTAATAAATGTTTCTAAACAATATTCAGAACTTGCCAGCAGCTCTTCCTATCTTTCTACTGTAGTAAGACATTCTTTTAAAATGGTTGCTTGGTCCTGTTTTCCTTCTGTTAATTATAAAGAAACAGAGCAATTCATCGCTCAGGGTGATTTAAAAAGAGCAAAGATAGAAGTAGAAAAATGCCAAAAAATCTTGGATTTAATGGAGAGAGTGAATGCGATTGACACACTCTACTTTACTCGTAAGGATGAAGAAGCGCCTCAAAAAGTAATCAAAGCCTTTTCTGCATTGCAAAACTTTATCAAAGATCCTGCATTTGAAAATCAGGAAAGCCCTCTTAAAAGCTTTGAGGAATTACTAAAGCAATCTTTTCACTTAGCGACCACTCTTGAACCCTTAAAAATAAGTGAAGATCCAACGATTCTGAAAACACTTAAAATTATTGAAAGAACCGATTTTTCCTTTAGTCCAGAGCTATCAAAACGCACAAATGAATTTAAAACTGTAGCTGAACTCAGAAAAGAGATTGCCGAATTAGAAACAGAGTTTTCTCAACCCTTAGAGCCAAATTCATCACCTAAGAGCCTAGCTACTTTACAAAAACTTACTGCACTTTTGTCAAATAATAAAATTTTATCTGAGATTCCGGAATTCTCTAAATTTCAAGCAGAACAAAAGATTGGGAATAATTATTTTAATATAATTATTAAAGGAGATATTCCAGAAAATTTTGATGCTGTTGTTGAAAATCTTTTTAACAATAATCTTAGCAGACTAGTGTACTTGCTTTCGACCTGCTACAAAAAGAATCCAATGCATAATTTTGATGAAGTTGTTAAAAAATTATGGTCCAAACTAGCTGAAGCTGAGCAGTGTCCTAAATGGGATGAATTTTTAAATGCTGCAAAAGGCCATTGTGAATTTCCTGAGTTCTTAGATTACATGGCTAAACGTCAAGTTGCGGAAGATGATATAAGTTATCAGAAGCTTTTTGTTGCTCTCCAAACTAGTACTCCTTTTCCAACCATTAATAACTTTCGTGACGTTTTTAATCGGCTTTGTGCACTTAACTTTACTCTTGCCTGGAATGCAGTTTGTCAACTTGGCAAAGATGACTCACAGAAAAAGATCTATACTCAAGCGGTTGATGTATTCTATAAACACTGCTTCAAACAGAATCAGCTACAGCTTAATCTTATTCCTGATTCACCGGAAAAAGATCAATTTTTATTGGACTCTTATCGATTACTGATAAATAAAGAATCAAAACCCTATTTTAGTCGACAACCTGATGTCATTAGAGCTTTTGCTAGATCTACGCCTGTATCTTTCCGAAACTTATTAATTGAAATTAGAACCCAAATCAAAAAAAATAAAGAACACATAAATAAAGAAGGCATCGATAAAATTAATGAGCTCATTAATCTTAAAATTACACCTCCAGAGAGTATGGAGAGTACTTTTGAATTTTTGAATCGTCAACGCGAAGCACTCATACAGCTCCTTCAGGGCTTTCATTCTGAAATTCTAGAGGAATTGAAACTTCCTTGTGTGAGTTCTATTATCGAAGGAAATCAAAAAGGTGCTACTGATTATTCCAATTGTGACTGTGAGATTCATGCCTCTTTAAGAGAGGCGATTGTTTTGAGTAGATACAACCTTATGATGAAGAATTTCGATTATGCTTTCGAAGTATCTGATAGTTATGATTTCGAATATCTTTTTAAAAATTATATGGATAAAGGTTTAGAATATTTTATATACTTTAAAGAGAATGAAACACTTATCCATAATGCGATATGTGGCTTTTTAAAGGCTTATCAAGATAATCGTGCCCTATTTAGTGATTCAAAATTAAAGCAGCAAGCCCTCCCAATTATCTGTAGAGGTCTCATTCGAGCTCTTTTCACAAGAGATGAATCATTAGTCGAGAAACTAGCTTTATTGCTTAAAGAGTTTACTTCTCAAATCGAGGATGAATCTCTTCGTAAAGTAATACTTAAAGAAACAGAGCTAAATAACGACCTTAAAATAAAATACGAAGCTGAAAAAATACATATTCCATGTGGAGAAGCTTTAGAATTTGCAAAACAGATTAAAGATCCCACAGTTCGCGATGAGGTTCTTCTTAAGATATATAAGAATCTGGACAAAGACTACCCTTCAATAGCAGACATCTCTGCTATTTATCAACATGTGAAGGAAAAAAAACAAATTCACGCTGCGATGATGGATTTGATCCTCTATCAAAAAGCTGGAGGGAATAGGGAATTTATTTCATTTTTAGGTGTCCTCATCGAAGACGAAAAAATTAAAGATAAAATAAAAGACTTATTAATTAGTCCTAATTAACTACACTTGTAATTTATTAATATCTAGTGTAACATTTCTTTTGATTTTTTATTAAAAGGAATGAGTATGCATCTAAATAACATTGATATTAATACTTGGGCTAATTGGTTAAATATTGTTGCTGATAACAAAGAGATGAGCATTGCTACAAAAGGCAATGATATTCAGCTTTGTGATAAATCCCATTCAAAGAAAGATCCCACTCTTAGAATTATTAAAATTGATGAAATTTTCAGGATTACAGTAACTCTATGTATTGAAAATATAAGTGTATCCAATGAAACCAAAGCCATGATCTCATCAGGACTTTGGGCTCTAGCTACAAAAAATAAAGAAGAAGAATTACCCAGTGATAGCCAAAAACGTTGGAATCCGGAGTGGGCCGATGAAAAAATTGAAGAACTTGAAAAATTCACTCAAGAGATCCTCGATTTTTCCAATCTTGTAACTAAGAATCAGGCAGAAATACGCGGCTTATGGGAAAAGTTTAAAAACACTATTCCTCAAGCAAATCCTGAATCAATAGAATTTTTTATTAACAGCCTTTTAAAGGATGCATCTTATCTTCAAGACCCTAACAATCATGTCTCGATAGCATTAATGTGCGAAAGAGCAGCGCAACTTTATCTTGAGAAAGGTGATGTAGAAGCCGCTTTACGTATTAGAATGAGGGTAGCAGCTCAAATTCCTCCAGACCCTAAGCTGATAGCGATTATATCTGACATCTTGACTCAAGATCCAACTGTAGAAGGCTTTGGAACATTTGTAGATCATGTCGGAACGACTGCTGTTAAAAATGGCAATATTCATTTTAAATTGCGCAACATTGATGAAAGACCACGTGTGATATGCGTCAGTTTTACTGTTTGCCATCATATCCGCTTTCAACTTGGTAAAACTCTTGCTGTTCTAAAAGATAATATGAATAATTTTTTTACTTCATTACCTCAAAATTTTTGTGAGAATGTCATTGAACGTAGTCAATCCAATGGTTTTTATAAATTGTTAAAGGACAATACTTACTCAAAAAAGCATCGGTTCATTATTGGAGATTGTGAAAGCATTACATTTGAGGGAGTAGGAACTGTATCAGTTCCATACTTTGGCATAAGGGCGATTCAAAATGATATTTCTATCGAAATGGAATCTACAGGATCCCCAGAAGAGATGCTCAAAAAATTACATATTATGCTCTGGTCTTTAGGAATGCCTACTGTCCTATTACCTGAAAGAGACCAAGATGTGGCCAGAATGAAGATATTTTCTTTGATGCGCTGTTTTTACCCAAAAATGGAATTGAATTTTACTATTGATAATAAATATTTTGAAATCTCTCCCGAAAAATTGAAGAAAAAAATGATTGAAAAGGAACCAAAACTAAACTCTACTTTTAATGAATATTCAGAGCGGATGTATAAGCAAGTGGTCTATCCTGGAAGAGAGCTATGGGCAGTCCATATTGTAGAAGAGCTGAAACAGCGAGGTGCCGTAGGATTGATGGCAGGAGTTTCTGGAGGATGTAAACGAATTATAAATATTCTTAAACTGGGAGCTCTCTCCTCTTTTGATCGTTTTAAATATTTAGGGTTGATGAAAGATGGGGTCTCTTCTGCAGAAGATTTAATAGAAGGGGCTGGTGATGGAGTTTTTGCACGAGTTATCCCAGAGAGTAACGTTAATGATAAAACACCCGTTTGGCATTTTCCTTACTGTTCAAATAAACAAATTCTTATCGAATTACCTATCCTTGAAAGGACTGGTGGGTATGGATATGAAGATGACAAATTTGGATCAAAGGCACGCAAGCAGTACTATAATCGCAATCCAGTATTAGAGTTAGTTACTAAGATTCAAAACCATAGACCATTCAAGATGATTAGTATTGCAGAAAGATTTATGGGATATAAAAACGAGTTTGTGATTAAAAATAGAGTACCTCCTGAATATATCGCAGGTGTTCTTGTCCAAAGTGAAAGCCTTAAAGTAAAAATGATGAGACTCATGCGTGAAGCCAATATGGTCCATGTGCAAGAGGGTGTCGAATATGTCAACTTCAAAGAGAATGTGCGTTTAGATCAGTTTGTGCACTGTGGCAGTACCTTCAAAAAAGAATTTTGGAATAAGTAGGCACCTTACACACAGCTGATAATAACCGCAGAGCCGCAGGGATCGCAGAGGAATCGCAGAGAAGTTTTTTCTTCACAAAAGTTGTAGCTTCATTTATTGTTGTAAGCCTATGAAATGTGATAGCAGTATTCTCAATTCCATTACTGGTCAAATAATTAGTTTGGCGATAAAGGTTCATCGTTCGATGGGTCCTGGATTGCTAGAGTCGGTTTATTTAACTTGTCTTTGTTATGAGTTGAAAAAGGCTGGTCTACTAGTAGAGCGAGAAAAGACAGTACCACTATTCTATGAAGGGGTAAAGCTCGATCAATCATATCGCCTGGATCTACTCGTTCAAAAAAAGATTATAGTTGAAATTAAAGCTGTGGAATCCATAACTGCGATTCACAGAGCACAACTTCTTTCCTATTTAAGACTCACTGGTTGCCCTATAGGACTATTAATTAACTTTAATGTCGAGCTACTCAAGGAAGGTATCTGTCGAATGGTCAATAACTTTTCAGAAATCTCCGAGTATGCCGCATCTTATACTTAGTAATCAAAGTTCTCTCCGCGTTTGCTCAGCGTTCTCTGCGGCTCTGCGGTGAACCTGCCTAGACAGGCTAAACTAACTCTATCTGTGTTTTTGGATAAATCTCTGCAGTTCAAAGAGCTCTTCGAGATCTTTAGACCGAGCGATGTAGAAGAAATCGCCCATGGTTGCATAGAAGAGTGAAGGGGCGTTTTCGTGGTGGACGATCAGTCCACGACCTTTATCCATAATTTCATCATGAGTATGCGCATAGCTGTTTTTGTACCTGCGGCAGATAGCCATGCAGTGGTATTTGCGGTTAAAAGATTTTTTTGTCGTGTCTCCAGCAATTAGTTCGGCCCACCATTTGTAGAGATCTATATCGCAAGCATAGTTGCACATATCCAATGTAGGACCACCTGGAGGCCGCATATTGACTTCAATGGGAATAAAATGTTTTTCGCGATGGGTATAAAAATACTCGAAATGGAAGAAGCGTTCTTTTACTTGATAGGCTTGGACAGTCTCACGGCCAATTTTTTCCAGTTCAGGAGGAAGTTCACGTAGTGAATAGTAGTATTGATCTAGCTGACCTTGTACAATTTCGGCGATTCCAGCGCAGTAAACATGCGAGGTACAAAAAATAATTTGACCGTCTCTGTCGACTAACCCATCGAAAGAGTAGATATCTCCATGGATAAATTCCTCCATCAGATAGTCTTGAGCATATTTAAAATTAAAAAACTCTTTTAATTCATTCTCATGGTGTATTTTGCGGCATCCAAAGGCTCCTACACCTATGTCAGGCTTAAGCATAACCGGATATCCTAGCTTTGAGCTTAGCTGTAGAGCTGCATCGAGTGTAGGCACAAGATCGCCTTTCGCGGGGTTTAATCCTGCCGAATGAAATACTTTTTTCATTTCTGATTTACGTTTGACCTTTTCGATCTGGTCATTGTTTAGCCCTGGTATCTGAAACTGTGAAGCTAGTTTTGCTTGAGTATGAAGCCAGTGCTCATTATGCGATTCGAGGCGGTGGATAGGTCCATGGCGGTTAACAAAGTAGTCACATGCTTGCACTAACTCGTGGTAATTATGCAGGTCGTTGACTCTATAATAGTCTTTAAGGCTTGTGCGTAAAGGCTGATGAAGATGATCGAAAGGCATCTGATCGATACCGAGTACATTGATTCCTAAATGGGATAAATGAGAACAAAAATGAAAATAATTAAATGGAAAGTAAGGAGATATAAATACTACATTCATATTTCCAGGAATAAACTAAATGAAAAGTTTTTTACCACATCATTCGTGCCCTATTAACTCCTTGCCCGTGCCCGAAAATACCGGTTATCTAACTCTCGAGAGTCTCTCTAAAATAGAATCCCAAGTGGATTTCCATGCTTCGTCAGTGACTTGCTTAGAGCTATCCACTGGAGGATTATAATGTAGCCCTAGGAAGGATATTCCTAGCTTATCTAATTCTTCTTGGACAGTTTGATGATTTTCTAACAGATCGTCTACGAGGAGGATTCTCTCCGGCTTCTCCTCTACCTGCTTTAAGAATGCAGCCAGGGTATCTCCTTTAGAGATGGTACTATTTGCATATAAAACGCCCTTGCTAAAGAGGGGATAGGTTCCTCTGTAAGGAGGGAACTCATTAAAATCTATTCTTGAATCTGCCATAAAGACAAAGTTAATCCCTAATCTCTCGAGCTCTGCGTCGCGCCAGACAGGTAACTCGCCTACATCAGGGTACTCAGAGGTTTCCAAAGCAGTAAAGCCGATAACTGTAGCGCCTTGATGAATGAGTTTTTGAACCATCAAGGCAGCGTCTTTTTCAGTCAGTTGATTCGGTGCTGCGGTAACGACAATAGGGGCTAAGTGATCAGTCTGTACCTCAGATAACTTTTGTTTCTCTTGGTGCAAGCGATCTTTATAAACTTTAAAAGTATTCATTTGAAGGACTGGATTGCTCGACTCAATGAGTGTGTAGTCAATATCAAAAAGAATCCATTCTCTATTGGACAGGGGAGATGAAATATACTGATGAACTTCTTCAAGTTTTTGGATTTCACGGATCTCGCCGGATTCTGAAAGGGTAGCGACGAGTAGTAGTAAGAAGGTAAATAATTTTTTCATTTTAACCTAGGTAATGGCGTGTTGAACAGTCGAGTGTGTAGAGACGCGTATTCCATAAATCACCGCCCCTGTAAGAAGGATAATGCCTAAGCACTCCATCAAAGGAGGGAGTTCCTGTGCAATGGAATAGACAAATAACAACCCAAAGAGTGTTTCAAATATAGTCAATTGTCCTGCCAAGGAGACTGGCAGATAGTAGCTTGCTCGATTCCATAAAAAGGCCCCTGTCCAAGAGCAGACAAAACCCAGAATCGCGCTTCCTATGAAAAAGCTGGTCCAATCGGAATGGACTGCAGGGGCATTATCTTGAGAAAATAGGACTAAAACAATGCCAAAAAGGCCAACCCAAAGGATGGTAGTAACGCCCATCAGAGTAGACCAGTCGTTGGAGCTTATCTCTGGATGAGATTTCAAAAATTGTGCATTGGCTACCACATACCAGCTCCAAGCCATCAAGGCTACCATGCTGCAAAGCAGTCCTAAAACATATTCAAGAGGGGAGTCAACAGCAGTAAAATGGGGCATATTAATCATCACAAGCCCTGCCAAGATCAAGAGAGAAGGCAGCATAAGACTGCGATAGCTACACTCTTTAAGCTTCCAATTTCCATAAAACGCAATCGCAATAGGGCTGATACCTAGTATCAGAGCTGTCACCGCCGGTGTCGAAAACCGCAATGCTAGTACAACGCTGGTATAGTAGACAAAGGTAGACATTAGGGAAAAGACAAGGGCTTTTGACCATATCTTCAAAGGGTATCTACAGGAACCGCGGCAGTATTCCACGATAAAAATAGAGGCTGAAATGATCCCATAAAAGGAATAACGGCCCATTGCTACTTCAAGACAGTTAAAGTCGCCCATATACTGAGGAATAACAAAGATCATTCCCCATATGAAGCAAGCTGAAAGGGCAAAAATAATTCCTTTGATAGATGGAAACATCTTTGGTGCTCTGAAAGATAAAAAACAACTTCTAATATATTGAAAAGATACAATAAAGCACAAGTAATTTTTGTTATTAAAAACTTGACTTATAAATTAGATTTTCAGTATCATATGTATATGACTTTTAACAAATTTCTAAACAACTAAGGAAGTAAGATGAATAAGATTCTTTTTATTTTGGGTGTATTTGCTCTATGTTTCAGCGCATTTAGCCTCCAAGCTATTACTAATTATGCAGAAGTGTATCCTAATAGTCTTCAACATATTCAATTTAAAGGTGTTTTTAGCGGTGACCGTCACGGAAAATTTGAAGGCGATTTAATGGCTATCTTAGAGGATGGATCTGAATGGAAAGTACATCCAAAATCCAGAGCTACTTTTGAATCTTGGTCTATGGGAGATATCGTTCGAGTAAAAGTACGCACTGACTGGTATTGGTTTAAGCGCGAACATAAATTCCAACTCTATAATCACACAAAAGGTCAAACAGTAAATGTAATGCTGACCAAGCATATAGATTATCCATCTGCTTTAAAAATTACTTCAGTAGAAACTTATTTTAAATCTTACGGCTTTGTTCCTCATACAAAATATGTCTTTATAGATGGTGAACTGAAACCTGTAACTAAGTATTCGTATGAACCAACGAATCCTAGAAAAGTTATTATGCTTAGCGACGGAACAACATGGGTCATTAAGGACAACTTGAACGATTTCCAAATTGGATCTCGCGTATACTTAGGCGCTCAAGGCGTACCGAATGTATTTTACGACTTCGTCCTCATCTCAGGTGATCAAAGAGAAGCCATCTGGACTTGGGCACGTCCTCAAAAGTAACTATATCTTAAACCACTGAGCTCACCGGCTCAGTGGTTAACTCTCTATTAATTAAAGATAATGTTTAGTATAAGTTCTATCAAGTTAGATAATCTATTAGCTCTTTCAATCTATGATGCTATTAAAGAAAAGTCTATCCCTAAGCTCTCTCAGATTTTTCGAGAGGCTACGCATGATAGTCTTTATACTGCACTAACTACTCACCATCCTCAGTTAAATCAGTTGACTCCTCTCGGATATGCGGCTCAAGAAGAATTTTCTGAGGGGGTCTATTTTATCGCAGGTTCTGTATCAGCAGTTACACTTGAATTTCTTTTAACTCGATTAGATAGTAAAAATTGGACTCCATTGCATCATATCGCTATTATTGATGATAATGGGGTATGTTATAAAAAAATTAAAAAGCTCAGTAGAGTCAATTCAAAAACAATTACTGAACATTATTGCGAATCTCCCTCTTTTATGCGTCAATGCTTGAAAGATAAGCCTAGGCGCTTTACAAGATCTATCTATGTAAGAACTGGAAATTTAGGTGAAAGAAAGGAAGAGCTGCTTACTTTTGAAGAAGTTAAAAAAAAATATAATAGTATTTTTACCGAGCCTCCTTCTTACTTTCAATCTATCCCTCACTGTACAATAAAATATTTTAGAGACATTTATAAGCATTTTTTTGTTTATACTCGTAATGAACGTAAATTAAATGCAATAGATGATCACCTGAAAAATATCTATATTGAAAGAGGCGAGCATCAGTTGGCCTTAGCGACGGTCACTTATGATGATGAGCAAAAACCACTTGACGAAGAGGTCACTCAGAAAATAGGTTTTGGAGTAGAAACACGCGACAAATTTAAAAAGAACCAATCAATCACTCTGTGCGGTGGTGAGAAATATTGTGGCAAAAGGATATCTTCTATTTATGCTTTTTCTGTGGATGATAATTTGATTTTTTCTGATGGCAAAGAAAGACGTTCTTTCGGATCCATGATGTTACATAGTTTCCCCAATACACGCTGGACAACCACAAAGACTATCTTGGGGCCGCTTCTTAGTGTCAGCGCAAATGAAGATATTCCTAAAGATTCTTTACTGACCGGATTTTATGGAACAAATCATTTTTCATTAATTGGTAGTACTCCTAGCGAACTTTGTCCTAAAGCCAAGCGAGAGTATGAGTATAAGTTAAAAAAAGAAATACATGCTGATACTCGCATAAAGAAGAAGCCGGAGAAACTTAGACGTATATACATAAAAAATCATAGCAAGGATAGTGAAGTTCTTGCTCTTCTAGTCATTTAATCTTTTAGTTGCTATTTTAATTGATTAATCTTATTCTTTATTCCATATTGTAAATTTACATGTAATAAATATGTCTAGTATTAGCTTTCCACATTTTGATAAATGTTATTCATCAACAGCTTTCATGATCTATGAAGCAATTAAAGAAAAATCTTTACCCCAGCTCACTCTAATTTTCGAAACGACTACCGAAGTTACTAAAAATCAACTAAACAAAGCACTACTCACTCATTATCCTTTTATGTTTGAGCTAACTCCTATTGCATTTGCTGCATATATTAACTTTAGCGAGGGTATAAATTTTATTGCTGAATCGGTCTCAGCAGTTTTCCTTAAGCAGCTTTTAAAACAAATAGATACTAAAGGATGGACCACTCTGCATCATATCGCCATCATGGATGATGCTGCCTGTTACAAAAAGGTAAAAAAACTGAGCGGTATCAACACAAAAACTGATGTTACGGATTATTATTGCGAATCACCCTCTTTTATGCGTCAATGCCTGAAAGACAGGCCTAAACATTTTACACCAAAAACCATCTATGTCCATACTGGGGAGTTGGACGAAAGAAAGGAAGAAGCTCTTACCTTAGAAGAACTTATCAATAAGCATAAAGATAGTATTACAGAAGCTCCATCTGGCTTTCAACTGATTCCTCATTGCACAAGAGAATATTTTAGAAAAGTTTGGATCTATCCTAATCAGATTTTTCGAGATGTACAGAGATTAAAAGAATTAGATGATCATTTGAGAAAGATTTTTGCCAATGAGTGTGAAAATCGATTAGCTTTAGCAACTGTAACCTATGATGATAATAAGATTTCGCTTAATGATGTGGTTTCTAAGAAAATTGGTTTAGGAGTTGAAACTCGAAGCGATGGCAATGAAGTTTTTGAAGAGAAAGAGCTGATCACCCTGTATGGCGGTGAGATGCATTATATTTACACAACGACATCGATCTATGAATATATAATTAGCGACTACTTTTCTGCAGATGGCGAAGGGAGACGTTCTTTCGGATCCTCCATCTCTCATAGTTTTCCTAATGTGAAATGGTGGAATGCGTGGACTATTTTAGGTCCAATCCCCGGTATGAAAGCTATTGAAGCTATTCCTAAAAATACCTTACTTGCGATTGATTATGGTCCAAATTATTTTCCAGTGAGTGGCTGTTTCCCCACTGAACTTCGCAGTATGGCTAAGCTTGAATACCGATTTAAAAATGAAATAAGTAGTGATCATCAAAAAAAGACTAAAGCTGATAGAGTTAAGCGTTCTTATATAAATGATGAGAGTAGCCTTAGAGGTGTAGTACTTGCTGAAAAGCTCTTTTTTATTATTCTAAATAGACAAAATCACCGCATCCCTGAATTATTTAACCTTGCAAGCCGCAGAGATATAGCGAATGCTCTTTTAACTCAGTTCACGGCCTATCATCGCCTTAATCCTATCGGTTTTGCTGCAAGGCAGGACAATGACCAAGCTGTCATGATTCTTTTTAAAAAAGCGATGAACTTTCAAATAGCGAAAGAGATGTTACTTCAAGAAGATAAAAGTCATTGGACGGCGCTTCATCATATTGCGTTAGTGACTAATGAATCTTGCTATAGAAAGATTAAAAAAGTGAGCCAGATAGACACAAAACAAAAGACATCTCCAAATAAGTTTTATTGCGAATCACCCTCATTCTTGCGTCAATGCATTAAAGAAAATCCAAAACGCTTTTCTGCTCAGCTGAACATCTATGTAAGAAGTGGAGATCCTGAAAATCCTAAAGAAGAAAAGCTTAACTTTAGTGAGATGATCAGTGAATATGGAGATCAATTTACGAATAAGCCCACCTATTTTCGATCGATTCCTTTTGGAACAAGAGACTACTTTAAAGCCGTATGGCTTAATTCCACTTACCCAAAGCGCAATCCAGTAAAACTTCCTGAGCTCGATCAACATCTATGTGCTATTTACGATCGCATGGAAGAGAATGGCTTAGCGTTAACTACTGTTACACATGACGATAAGGGTAACAAATTACCTGAACGCGTTAAGATAGGATTAGGAGTCACAACTCGCCACGATTATTTTAAAAAGGATAAATGGGTGACTCTTTATGGAGGAGAGTATTTTTATCAATCGAAAAACCCCTCTTCAGATTATGGATATCTAATTTCAGAAGATATAAACTTTTCTTCAGATGCTGAAAAATACCGTTCTTTTGGCGCCACTTTATTACATAGTTTACCCAATGTAGCTTGGGAAGAAATTTGGACTATTTTTGGGCCTTTTACAGGTTTAAGAGCTATAGAAGATATTCCCGAGCGGACAGGCATCACATTAAATTATGGATCAGGCTACTTTAAATGCCGTAAAATCGAGTGTATAGAATTAAAACCAGCGGCAATAGAAAAGTTTTTATCTGAGAATAATTTTGAAACTATTAGATCTAATCCATATGGTGAAGTCTATACACTCTATTTGAAGCAGAATCATCCTGAAATTTATAATAAAAGTTTAAAAAATGATTAATAATAATTTAGGATTTAATGAACTCAACTTTACTCCTTATTCTGAAAAAAAAGCGCTATCCAGTCAATTATTTTTAGCTATTGAAGAAAATAACATTGATATTATTAAAAAATTATTTGAAATATCTTCTAATGATTCTATTAAGAAAGCTTTATGCATTCGAAAATATACCATTCACGGTCTCAATGTGTTTTCCTTTGCAGCGCATAAAAATAATGTTTCTATTGTCAGATTAATCGCCGCAAAAGCCCTTGAACTAGGGATTTTAAATAAAGTTTTAACTCTTGTCGATCAATCCTATTGGAATGCCTTTCATCATCTAGCGTTGATGGAAGACGATTGCGATTGCTATAAAGAGATCAAAAAACTAAGTGGGATTAAACCTAAAAAGATCACTAAATTCTACTGCGAATCGCCCTCTTTCTTACGCCAATGCCTTAAAGAAAATCCTAAACGATTTTCAAGCTCACTCAAGATATATGTACGCAGCGGCCCTCCAAACGATCGCAAAGAAGTAAAACTTAATTTTGATGAACTCTTAGATCAGTATGGAGATCAATTTACAGTAAAACCCAAGCAATTTCGATTAATTCCTTATGGCACGAATGTCTATTTTAGCTATGCCTGGCAAAACTCCGATTATAGGAGTCGCGATGAAACACTATTAGCTGAGCTAGACGCACTTCTGCTTAGAATCAGAGAGTGTGCAGAGGAGAGTGGTTTAGCTATCACTCCTCTCACTCACAATGACAAAGGAGAGCCTATCTCTGTCAAAGTGGGTATGGGGGTAGAAACACTAAGAAAGTTTAAGGCTCGAGAGTTAACTACCCCTTATGGAGGGAGAATGACTTATGAGTTTAATATTATTAATGAGTACACATATGATATTGATGATGATTATACTGCAGATGGAGAAAATTTTCGCTCATACGGCTCGACTCTCCCGCATAGCTTTCCGAATGTTTATTGGAATGATATCTCGACCATACTGGGACCTATTACTTGTCAAAGAGTCTTAGAGGATACACCAGAAGGTACTTGTTTAGCTTTGGACTATGGAGCAGAGTATTTTTACAAAAAGTTTACCCCTATTGAACTTAGGCCAAAAGCTGCTGAGAGCTACATTCCTGGAGATCCAAATATTTATTCCGAACATGTAAGAATAAGCTACTTAAAGGAAAGAGATGGCAGTCAATCCAATTAAATTATATGAAGTATTTTTTGATCAAACAAAGATGCAAAAAACATTGATTCATCAAATATTCAATGCCATCGAAAATAGAAATACTGAAGAAATAAAGCAAATATTTGAAAACGCAACTAACTCTCAGCTACAATCTGCGCTCCAAGAACAAGAACGCACTCTTCGCAATCTTAACTGTATCTCTTTTGCTGCTCATAAAGACAATAAGGAAGCTATCAATCTTATTGTTGATAAAGCAAAAGAATTGAAAATTTTACGTACGATTTTAGGCCAAATGGATAGTAGTGGCTGGAATTTTTTTCACCATGCTACCTTAATGACCGATAACGCCGAAACATATAAAAAAGTAAAAAAGCTTTCCAAATTTAAAACCAACGGAAGCATAGATAGCTACTATTGCGAATCCCCCTCTTTTTTACGTAAATGTCTAAGTAAAGAACCTAAGTATTTTGTAGCAAAAACATTTTTTGTCCGTAGTGGCCCTCCAGAAAAGCGTGAAGAGGTCAGACTCACATTTGATGAACTCATGGCACAGTATGGAGACCAATTCACTATTAAACCTAAAACCTTTCGCTTGATCCCTTATGGATCTGCCGAGTTCTTTAGTCGAATGTGGAAATCATGCGAGGGATCAAAACGCGATCCAAATATCTTAGAGAAATTAGATAGACTTTTGAAAACAATTAAAGATGACAATAACGATAATGGGCTGGCCTTAACCCCTGTGACACACGATGACAAAGGTCAAAAAATAACTTTACAAATTGGAATGGGAATAGAGACCCGTAAAGCTTATGAAACCGGACAGTTAGTCACTCCTTACGGCGGAAAATTTAGATACAAACCTGAGGGGGATCTCTCTCTCTACTGTTATGAAGTTAATAAAAAAGTATCCTTAGAAGGAAATAAGCACCGCTCTTATGGATCATCCACAATGCATAGTTATCCTAATACTTACTGGAGAGATGTTTGGACAAAGTTAGGTCCTATTACCTGTTTAAAAGCTATCGAAGATATCCCCGAGGGAACATTAGTAGCTATTGACTATGGTGAGGTCTATTTCGAAAGCGAAGATTATGATCCTATAGAACTTAGGCCTAGCGCAGTTGAAAAGTATATTCCAAACGATGTTCAAATAGATCCAAAAAATTTTAATACTTTAGCAGAAAATATCAGAATGAGCTATATGAAAGTCTATGGACCAAATGCTCAATCTGATATAGATGAAGACATATAACATCACAAATACTACATCATCTTCTTATCAAGGAAGTCATAGATACTGCGATATTCAAGAAATCGTACTCAATTTAGAGATACTAAAGGCTCTTTTTCGTGTTGCTGCAGCAAGCAGCAATGCAGCATTAGTAAAAGAGAGACAGACTCAAGCGGGTCAAGTGAATCCCATTACAAATGGGCGTAACGTAGGATGGATCATTGTTAATGTCACATCGCATCTAGGGTACACAGTCTGTTTTGTTATCTCCTTTGGCTTCCAATGTGTTAATACCAAAAATCTTACTGAAACAACCATAGTTAATGCACTAGACATTGTTGTACACTCTGGGCAGATGCTTAATAGCTATGCCAACACCTTATTAAAACGCATTGGACAGCTTTTCGCACAATTCCCTGTAGAAGTTGCTGAAATTGGTTTTCAGGCGCAACAGATCAAGCCACCCGAAACCTCTTTTTTACCACGGATCGTCAAATTCGCAAGAACACTCATGAATACATTTTCAGCTAGCGCAGGATCATTTCTTAGCGCTTTCATGGTTGCTCGAACTTATCAATACAGGTGCGATTGACACAATTTGATGCTAAATTTGAAAATTAGGTAGCAAAATGAACCTCTCACGACTATCACTCATAGCATTCCTGGCACTCATTTTTAGCCCTTTTGTGATTTGTAAAAAGCTGGATGCAGCCTTTTCGCCTCCCATCACAATTTCGAATATACTTGTCTCTTCAACAGATTCTGAAGTGGCTATGAACCTTTCTGGAAATTCTGTAGCCGTATGGATTACTTTTACTGGCACAGAATTCTTTATTGAAGCTGCCGAACTGCCCTCTGGAGGTTCTTGGACATTACCTGTCACAATTTCAACGACAAGCTCAACCCCCGTTTTCTCACCCACAATAGCCATTAACTCCTCCGGCTATGCAGTTGCTTTATGGATCCAGTCGGACGGAACAAACTTAAGAGTTCAAAGCTCCACATCGCAGTTTGGAGGGCCCTGGTCCACTCCAGTTACAGTGTCGAACCCAGGCACCGATGCCAGCAATCCACAAATAGGTATTGACGAATTAGGCAATGCTGTTGCCATTTGGGTGGATAGTGACAATATTATAGCCTCCTCACTGCCATTTGGAGGAAGTTGGTCTGTACCTGTACAAATATCTCCCGAAGGCCTTGACTCTACAAATCCAGTCCTAGCTATGAGTGCCAATGGCCAAGCATTTGCACTATGGCAAACAGTAATCGGCCCCCATACTGTCATTGAAGGGTCCACACTCACATTTGGAGCAGACTGGTCCTTTTTTGGACAACTTTCTGCATCAAGCATGAGTTCCACAAATCCCACCGTCGCCGCCGATGCCAATGGTGATGCTGTTGCAGCATGGTTACAGGGGAGTAATCCAGACGTAATCACAGCCACATTTATTCATGATATAGGTTGGTCTACACCCTTTCCGATTTCAAATCCTGCCACTCAAAACAGTTCACCCTTTGCTTCAGTTAATGCTACAGGAGACGCCGTTGTTGTCTGGCTTACCCAATCAAGTAATGAATTAGTACAGGCAGTCACTTTTGCCTTGGATCAGGTCCCCACTTTAGTCTCGACGCTCTCTGTTACGGGTCAGGATGCCCAAACTCCTGTTGTTGCTGTTGATCCGTTTGGAAATGCCTTAGCAGGTTGGTTGCGCTCAGATGGAACAAATGTTGTTGTTCAAGTTTCTATATTAACTGCACATGGCTCTTGGTCAACTCCACAAACACTTTCTTTAGATGGAAATGATGCTGGAAGTATTTCTTTAGGAGTAGATACCCATCAAAATGCTGTCGTTGTTTGGTATGAAGGAGGACTGACAGAGCATAAGGTTAAAGCTTCCATAGGAACAGATGTTTTACCAACACCACCATTTCCACTACCGGCAAGCAATCTTGTAGGAGGAGTGCTTAAAAACCGATTTGCCATGCAAACAGACCGCATTAATCATATCGAGTGGCAAGCCAGCACAGATCCTACAGTAGTTGGATACCATGTCTATAGAGATGGAACACTGATAGCTACAATCCCACCAAACGCACCTTTGATGTATAACGATCATAATCGAAGAAAAAACCAACCAAATGTCTATACAGTCACAGCCTTTAATGCGGATAATTTAGAGAGCGATCCTATTTCTATAATTTTGCCAATAAAATAGTTATGCATAGGTGCGATGAGATCTCATCGCACCTAAAGAGAATTATTTCTTAGCAATAGCGTCTTTAATGAACGCAATAATTGCAGTGATAACACCACCACTCACGCCGCTAACACCAATATTTGTTAAGATGGAGGTAAGATCTAAGCCTTCAGCACCCGATGCACCCGTAGCACTAGCACCTAGGATACCTAAAGCTTTAAGAATGTATTCGCCAGCTCCGCCACCAATAAGACCGATAATCGAGTTAGCGACTGTACCCAAGTTTTTTTCGGTAGGAACAGCAGCACCAGCCACGTTTCCGCCTACGGCTCCACTGACCAGAGAGATAATCAAATTGATAATTTCCATGTAAAACTCCACATTGGTTCATTATCGCTTTGTATTCATCCATTCTAATTTCTGTCAAATGCACTACT
>Ga0207072_1031_pt1 | contig 45971 bp, 30 predicted proteins | sample Alteio_BWMinHeat_68_FD_153570 | JGI IMG/M metagenome (GOLD analysis project Ga0207072, IMG submission 153570) | Enriched cells from forest soil in Barre Woods Harvard Forest LTER site, Petersham, Massachusetts, United States -... | ecosystem: Environmental > Terrestrial > Soil > Temperate forest >... | reverse complement strand
AAGTACAGAACTTGTCACAGCCACGGCTGATGGAGATGAATGCCTTAACCTTATCGTCGCGCTTAGCAATGGAGTAGTCAAGTTCAAAAGTAAACTTGTCATCAGTGCGCGAGGTCTGTTTTCCGGTGGCTAAAACCTCGTCCAGCACATTGTTGAGGTCATGGATGTTGTTAGTTCCCAGTACAAAATCGATATGAGGCAGTTTTTGGAAGAGCGACTCCTTTTTTGAATTGGCCATGCAGCCTGTGACGCCGATGATGGAGCGGTTATGAGGGGCGCGACGGCCAATCCGGCCCAGTTTTCCCATGACTTTACGTTCAGCCAGATCACGAATTGAACAGGTGTTGAAGATGAGCAGGTCGGCTTCTTCTTCGATATCGGTCTTTTCGAGTCCACGCTGTACTAGCATGCCTGACATGATTTCGCTGTCGAGTTCGTTCATTTGACAGCCGTAGGTCCGCACATAAAAATTTTTTAGAGAGCGCATGATACATCCAAATTTTCAGTTAGGAAGATGATACCCTGAGCGATTAATTTTTTCCAGCTTAAGATTTATTAATATTATCTTTATGTAATATTAATAATAATAATTTAAAATTAATATATAAATTAAGGTGAATTATATGTCGTTAGTTGATACTAATAGTTTTAAAAATAAAGTTGATATATGGTCTCAATCGGGTATAGATCCTGCTCAAATCATTCAAGAGAAAGGTCAAAATATTCAATTTACTTCTTATGAAGAACAACTCATTGAAATGATAACTGATTTAGATGATGATAATGTAGGTATTCAAAAAATCAAAAAAAAGTTCGTTGAAATAAAAAAGAATGAATACCAGAATAGCTCAAGCAAAATAGTACAGCTTAACTATTGGCATGAGGAAAAGTTTAGATTTACACGTACCAATTTTATTGATGTGATTATCAGTAAAATCATTCATTTATTCAGCTATAATTCTTGCCATGTCAGTCTTAATCATTTTAATCCAGATGAAAAACTCCTTTCTTGGGAATATCATGGTAGAGTTGATGAAAAAACGTATGCTCATACTTCACGCTGCGTAGAAATTCTAGATTTAGATCTGGACACTCTTTTTGGTTCAGGTATTACTCCAGCGATAAAAGAGACCTTTTACAAAACTTTAAATGAATATTTAGACACGGAGAGTGCGAAAAAGAGTAAAGTTACTCGATTCTCAATCTTTCATATCTTTTTACATAGAAAGAGAAAAAAGGTAGATCTTCAACATTATTTATCTGAGAATTTGCAAAAGATGCAAAAAAACGAAATTTTGGATTCGAATTTCTGCTCTTCAGCGCCGGTTATTTTAATCATATTGGCACACCTAAAAACTTGCCAAGAGCACAATCTTCCACTTCCAGCAGACTTGACACACTACGGTCTTTATGCCAATGAAAACATGGCAAATATCACCCCACAAAGACTGAAAGAAACCTTCGTTGCTAAGAACATATTCAAAACACACCTCAGCGCCTTTAAATACGTCGATTAAGTATTCACCTTATGTAGAGCCGGCCTTTTCAGGCCTTTCAATATAACTTGCTCATTCCCCAGGCCTGGCGGCCTGGGCTGTACAGAGAAAGAGCCCTTCGGGCCTAAGCTTAATCCATTTGCTAGGCCCGAAGGGCTCTTTCTCTGTATAGCCCAGGCCGCCAGGCCTGGGGAATGAGCAAGTTATATTGAAAGGCCTGAAAGGCTGGCTCTGCTAAAGTCATGCAACTCTTGATTTTCTTTCTGTTCATAAAATTAAAAAAGAAGACATTATACTATTACCTTCAGATTTTGTGATTTTTGACAAAAAATCCAACGAATTTTCGTGATATTCTCACGTTTTATCAACATATCGTTGCTCAATACCAAAAAATTTGCTAATTTAAAAGCATGGAACGAGAATTTTATCAGAAACTACTTCAGTGGAAAGAGTCGAGCTTGCGTAAACCTTTGGTACTACGTGGAGCGCGTCAAGTAGGAAAAACCTATATTTTAAACGACTTCGCAAAGCGCGAATATACGGATTACATCTATCTTAATTTTGATGAGAATCCTCATTTTGGGAGTTTTTTTGATGAAAATTTAGACCCTGACAGAATCATCAAAGAACTTAATATCTATTTCAAGACAACAATTAAGCCAGGGCGGACATTAATCATCTTAGATGAGGTCCAAGAATGTCCTCAAGCGTTAGCAAGTCTAAAGTATTTTTGTGAAAAAAAGAATGAGTACCATGTAGCTGCAGCGGGTTCTTTGCTTGGAGTCAAATTAACGAAGGGATTTCCTGTAGGTAAGATCAATTTTCTCGATCTTGCGCCTTTGAATTTTTTTGAATTCTTACACGCTGTCGGAGAAAGTGAGTTGGTATCTATGCTTGAAGAGATGCAGCATCCCATTGCTCTTTCGGAGATATTTCACAATAAGTTAGTCACTCTTTTAAAATATTACTTTATTATAGGAGGTATGCCAGAAGCTGTTTCTACATATTTGAAAACTGAAAATCTTGAACAAGTTAGGTCCGTACAAAAAGAAATTTTAGATGCATATGTTTTAGACTTCGCTAAACATGCCCCAAAAGAAGATGTGATAAAAATTATGGCTATTTGGGACTCAGTCCCTAACCAACTTGCTAAAGAGAATAAAAAATTTATTTTTTCCGCCATACGGAAAAGTGCTCGAGCCAGAGAATTTGAAACATCTATAGAGTGGCTAAAGAGTGCAGGACTGATCATAAAGGCCAATCACATATCAACCCCTAAGCTACCTTTAGATGCCTATTCTGATAAGCAGGCCTTTAAGGTCTTTCTGCTTGATGTAGGCCTACTTGGTGCAATGAGCAGACTAGACCCAGTCGTTATTTTGGAAAAAGATCAACTCTTTCAAGAATTCAAAGGTTCTTTAACTGAAAATTTTGTAGCCTTAGAACTGCACAACAAGCATTTTGAAGGACTTTATTATTGGACAAGTGAAGGCATCGCAGAAGTTGATTTCGTAATCTCCACAGATCAACAAATTTTTCCACTCGAGGTAAAGGCTGGCTTTTCCAAAAAAAAGAAAAGCCTTTTAGTATTTCATGATAAATTTTCAAAAGAAGAGAATGACACTTTAGTGCTTTCAAGAGCTTCCTTAAGAAATTTTGCTCTAGATGGAAAAATAATTAATTACCCTTTATACGCCATTTCCCTCTTCCCTTGCTTTCGCTATACCTTTTTAAATACGTCGATTAAATAGAAGAATGTGGCCAGTTTTGAAGAATTTGTTTTAGCTGTAATATAACTCCTGTTTACGAATAGCTTTACTTACCTGAGAGGCAGAATTATAGCGAGATAACCGCTGTGAAACACTTACAATTCAGTAGTCGCGCCATACTGTTTCATTAAATCTATTAAAGGACTACATAAAGTTAAATTTTTATTATCTTTAATTAACATCTGGAGTGGTGTTAATCCTTCTGTATTTACAATTACATTTTTAATGTTTAAAGCGTCTTTAAGTGGTTGTAAATCGCCTGACAATTCACATTCTTTTTTCCATGACTCCAATAATTTCATAGTTAACGGTACGAAAACTTTCGGGAGTTGATTGCATTTTATACACAAGGCATGAAGTGGGGTTATTCCTAAAGCATCCAAAATGTTAGCTTTAATTCCTTGCTTTGTAAAATATTCACAATTCAATTTAATGGTTTTTGCGTCATAACAATTCAGTAAGCCTATCAAGTCTGCTTTCGCGCCTTTGTCAAAAAATATTTTAACTATTTTTGATTTACCATGCTTATAGGCGTAATGCATCAGTTTAGGATCTGGATTCTCTACCCACTGGAGCAGTCTTGGACGCAATTGACAAAGTTTTTCTAAGATTTCTTTGTTATGAAAATTCACAATAAAAAGTTCATCATAAATTTCTTCAAGATCCATAAATTCTTTGATTATAGGTTCGTTTTCTATTTTTTCAAGAACCTCTAAAGAGCTTAATAAATCATATTCTTTCCAAGATGAAATAAAGCTATTACACAATTTCAAAATTTCTTTATGTTCTATGGAAGGATTCTCTTGCAAGTAATGGGCTATTACACACCCTAGTAAAGCCATGATTGCAGCAAACCATGCGCAGTTACCCACTACTTGTTCTTTTTTATGGATATATAAAAATTTTTCTAAACCTAAAAGATCATTAAGCCCATTCTTAAAAAATTCAATTTGATCCTCTTCTCTCATTAACAATTTTTCAGCTAGATCTCTGTTAGAAAAAATTCGTTTTACAGCTTCTGAGAGATTTGATGGATTATTAATTTTATCGATTGTGACTCCTGATTCTTCATCGCAAGCTTCTCCTCTATTGCCTTTTATCAAAAATTGATTCGTTAGGACAAGGGCTGTGGCATGTCCACCAAAAAAGGCTGTCCAGCCAGAAGCAATTGAAACAATGCCATTTTGCCCTAATTGTAAATAAGTATCTTTCTCTGTAATGCTTGCAGAATGACGTATGATTCTAGGGAGAGTATAGAAAAAAGGAGGTAGATCTTTTTGGTTTTTTAAGTAATTTTCCAAAGAACGAGCAACTTCTTCATAAGTTAAACCAGGTAGCATTCCTTCAAAAGCATTCCCTTGCAATGAGAAACGTAAACCTAATAAACGCAAACTCGTCATCAGAGAAGTGAGGCCATTATCCGCTTTTTCTAATTCGGCGTGTGTTTCCAAATTATTTTTATTTTGAAAAAGGATGAGTGGAGTTTTTCCTTCTAAATCTAAAACACGTGCATTAGCCCCTTTTTGAAGAAGTAAAGGAATGATCTCCTTTGCTTTCTCGCTTTCAGCCGCAAAATGCAGATAGGTTTTTTGAAAGATTCCAAATTTACGTTCAAGATTTATTCCTATTTTCAAAGCTAGTGCGTAAACTGTTGGGTTATTTACCGCATGCAAAAGAGGAGTATTATTAAGTACCCAATCTACTTCTTGATCCAATTGCGCTCCATTATCTAAAAACGCTTGAATAAGAGCTTCTTCACCATTATCTAAAGCAATGTAAAAAGGATTGTTATGGTAATTATCTACAAATTTAATAGCTGGATAGGAAGCTCCCTTTTCTAATAATAATCTAGTTATAGATACACTTTTACCTTTTACTGCGCGCAGTAAAGGTGTTATTATAGGTACTTTGCGGTAATCATGTGGGTCAATAGCAGCTTTATTTACATCTAGGCCTTTTTCTAATAATAATTTGCAAACTTTTTCATATTTTTGAACGACTGCAAAATGAAGGTATGTATGGCCTTCAGGTGTTTGGTAAGTTAAATCTGCTCCGTTTTCTATTAAAAATAAGGCAAGCTCTTCTGAAGCTTTCAGCTTTTGACACTGATACCTAACTTTATACATTTCATCTGGGATTTGTCTTAAAGCTATAGATAAGACAGGATGCTTACATGAATTTTCCGGATTATTGATCGAAAAGCCTAGTTTTACCAATCTTTTGCTTAGGTTTAAATCCTGTAATAAAACGGCTGCTTGTAAAGGAGAATAGAGAGATTGATCAAAAAAGTCTTCAGCAAGTTTATTTTCAAGACAGGCTTTTGTAACTGCGTTCCATGCAGCTTTTTCCTTGCCCAGTATTGCAATGGCAGTATCGTCTATAGTTGAAATAATATCTGATTCAGCACTCTCTGATTGAGAAACAAATTTTCGATTTTCTAAGCTAGTTGGTTTGTGTTGAAAGGTCAGGCACTGAAAAACACTTAAGCTTATACCTTTGATTCTACAGCAAAAATTTGCAATACTTTGAGTAATTCCACATATAAAATAATTTAGATTGTTTAACGCATAAACAAACATTTATAGCCTAAAATTAATTTAATTTTTTATTATAACTTATTTATATTAAGATGTTATAAAGGCAACATTTATCGATTAAGTAAACATATTATGTAAGGACGCAAAGACAGGGGACTAGGACTTTAAGGACAATGAGGACCTTGAGGACAGTGACAATTGATTAAATGTTTTTGTCCTCAAAATCTTCATTAATCGTCTCTGTCCTCAAGGTCCTCATTGTCCTTAAAGTCCTTGTCCCCTGTCTTTGCGTCCTCGCTCTTGAACTTATATGTCATACTATGTATAATTATCGTGGAGTCTTAACTTTTAAACAGGAGTGTTATTATGGATTCTCTAAATAATGACCTGGTAATATATCCAGAGTCATGTACAGTGTGTGTTAATTCATTCTTTTCTTTAGCTCTTCTTTCTTTCAAACGCCGCAAGCGCGTCTAATATCCCCCTTTTTTTGTTTTTTACAGTTTTAACGTGAATTTCGTCTGATCATTTTTCAGATGGAAAATTATATATTTTATTAATCCTTTTTAAAGGAATTTTTATTATGATTGGTCCTATTTTAGGAGAGCTAACTCCTTTATTAAACATGTTGCCTGGAAATCATCACCAGGTTGAAAAAAAAGAACAATTACTAGTTAAGGTATTGAATTATAAGCTAATCGTTAATTTGGCTATTAGTGCTTTAGAAGAGGGATTGAATTTTAAGGATGGTTTGGTGGGTGAAAATGCTTGTCAAACTAGATCGGTAATGTTCGCTGAATGGGCTAACGAATCTAATTTTGTACCGACTGTCACTAAATATATCACTGAACTGAAAGATATTGATCAGCGTTTACAAGGCTTAAACCAAAAACATCTTACAAAAGCCTCTTTATCTGCATTTTTGGAAAAGCATCAATTGCAAATTACTCTTCCTAAAATATTTATTGCCGCCGCAATGGCATATCAGCTTTTCATTACTAAAGAATGGGAAATCAAATTTGCATTTAATTCTGTCGAAAACAGAATTGACCTTATTGCAAATGAAAAAACAGTTCCTACAAAATTGTTATCTTTTAAAGGGAGTCAGGTCACAAAATCTTTTGTAGAAAATATTGATAAGCATTCAAGAAAATTACTTTCGCTCTATTCCATTGAGTATGTTCAGGGGATTGTTAATCAGCTTCCTTTGGATAATGAAGTGGAGGAATTAAAAGTTCTTGCTCATGCAGTCAGAGATGATGGAAATGGGCGATCAGCCATTCCTTGTTTCGCCTACATGGATATTTTATATCGTCACTGTATCAACAAGAATATACCGATTCTTTTAAAAGTGTCGAGCGTCGATCCAAATACTCTTTTACCTGGAGAATTTATCTACCTCTATTACGAAGTGGATGGAGGTGAGTTTAAACACCGTGAAGATTATCAAAATGCTCCCCAAAATCTAGGGGTTGTGGTGATGGAAAGCTATGCTATGGGACTTGTTCACTTGGATAATGCCACATTGAAAAGAGAACTTTTGTCACATCCTTTAAAGGAAAATGTTTTAGGAAACGATGCTGCTCACCATCAGTATGCTGGGGACAAACAAGATAAATTTAGACCTAAAAATGTCCGTTGTGAAGACTACCGCTCTATAGCATTAGCAAAGGGTTTTTGTAAGGAGAACCCAAGGTTATGCTACATCGATCATGTCTATGCAGATACTCTGTTCCATCAACTTCAATTATCGGTGAAGAAGCCATGAAACACTCTTGGATTCATCTTACAAGTATTCAGGTAGGCGGATCAATCTGCCTGCCTGTCATCATGATCGGGCATTTGCTTTGTCAGCATTATGGCTTGTGGGCATCTTTACTGGCTATAATGGCGGGCAATCTGATCTTGCTGGCAATAGGCTTAGTGTCTACATCTATGGGTGCAAAAAGTAAAAAAAGTACTGTAGAGCATGCGTCGTTGTACTTTGGAGAACAAGGTAGCCTTTTGTTTGCTTTGCTGATGGTCATCTGTTTGTTGGGTTGGTTCGCCATCCAGCTGAACTCGATGATCATGGTAATGCAGGAGTGGGGATTCGCGAATGGGTATGTTCTCACGGTAGTTATAGGAGCATTGATCACGTGTCTAGTCATGTATGGACTTACTCAAATGGCGCGCATGGCAAATGTATGCGCTCCATTATTACTTGTGACGCTAGGCTATGCGCTCTACATGGCGCCTATTCCTGACTCGTTTGGGATAGATAATGCTGCATTTAAGTGGGAGGGCATTTCATTGGTGATGGCTACCTCTATTGCGACTGTGATTGATCTACCTAATTTCTTTCGCTATGCGAGATCTCAGCGTGATGGTATTGTGAGCAGTATTTTACTGTTTGGAATAGCCACTCCTTTGATTGAAGGGATTGGGGTCTACTTGGCCTACAGCCTTCCTAATCTGTCGTTGATGGAAGCTTTGCATACAAGTGAAACGGGAGCCATTGGTATTATTTCAGGGCTATTTCTTCTTTGTGGGGGATGGATCACCAATAATGCTAATCTGTTTTCGGCTTCAGTAAGTGCTGAAAAGTTGTTGCCAAAGCTATCTGAAGCAAAACGTGTGGCTCTTTTAGGCGTTGTAGCCATATTGATCGCTTTGACAAATCCTGCTGGTTACCTTGAAGAGATTGTGAATGGGATGGGTATCGCTGTAGGTAGCATGGGAGGCGTTATCATCACAGGCCATTTGTTGGGCGTCTCCAATAGACATTCATTCTTAAGTTATCCACTTTGTTGGATTTGTGGAGTATTGATGGGCTATGTCGCTCTACTTACTGGAATAGCTTTATTAGATGCTTTTTTAGTGGCCTCACTAATGACTGGATTAAAACAAATTATTGAAACAAGGAGGATCTATGCAACAGATTTATAAAGAAGATTTAGAACTGTTAGCGCTGGGGAGTGCTGTGCTGGGATCTGGAGGAGGAGGCGACCCTGCGTACGATCTGTTAATGGCTCAGTACGCTATGGATCAATATGGACCTGTTAAACTCATCCGAGTTGAGGATCTGGCTCCTGATGATCTGATCGCTCCTTGCGATTTTATCGGCGCTCCTTTGGTTGCAGTTGAGCAGTTGCCTCAAGGGGAGGAATTATTAAGAATTCTGGAGTTGATTCGAAAAACTCTTGGAAAGTCTGTGACAGCTCTATTACCTAGTGAAATTGGGGGTGGAAACGCTTTTGTGCCTTTGACCATAGCTTCTCGATTAGGTTTACCAGTTGTCGACGGAGACTTAATTGGAAGGGCTTTTCCACAGATTCAAATGTGCACGGCTCATTTAACAGGAATTTCACCCACACCCGCTTTTTTAGCAGATGGTTTGGGAAATAGTGTTGTGGTGCATGCTAACACTAGTATGGAGCTTGAAAAAATCGCGCGTCAAGTAGCAATAGCGATGGGATCGCACTGTGCAATGGCATCTTTTCTTATGAATGGAAACCAAGCCAAGCAAGCTGTTATTCCTGGCTCTATCTCAAAGGCATGTAAAATCGGTGCTGTCATGAAGGGGAATGATCCTATCCAATCCCTTGTAAATAGTTATCACGGAGCTGTACTTGCTGAAGGTATGGTTACAGAGATCAATCAGGATATTCGGGATGGTTTTTTAGAAGGCACGGTGAAAATGGGTACCCCTCAAGGTACCGTGGAAATCATTTATCAAAATGAATACCTGGTTGCTAAAGTGCAAGACTCCATCTTGGCTAGCACTCCAGATATCATCACTCTTTTAGAAAGTGATAGCGGTACGCCCATTACCAGCGAATCCTTAAAATATGGGCTGCGTGTACATCTGATCGCTCTACCTGCTCCTAAGATATGGACAACCACTGAAGGGCTTCAGTGCGTAGGCCCCCACTATTTTGGATTTGACTTTTCCTATTCACCGGTAAAACAAGGAGGACATCATGAATTTTTATAGAATCGGCATCGACATTGGAGGAACCAATACGGATGCTATCTTAATGGATGCATCTCAGCATCTGATCAGCTCTATCAAAGTGCCTACCAGCCAAGATATTGCTGAGGGATTTACTCAAGCGCTCAATCAACTGCTGCTTCAGTCCAAAGTCAAGCGAGATGAAATCCAATCTATCTCCGTAGGTACCACACATGCCACTAATGCTATTCTGCAAGGCACTCACCTAAACCGTGTAGGTGTCATTCGCATCGCAGGCCAAATGCCGACTGCCATTCCTTCGTGCTATGGATGGCCCACAGCCCTGCAGAAGGCTGTATTTGTAGGTACAGAGTCTATTTCGGGTGGATTTGATTGTCAAAATAAGGAGATCACTCTCTTTAACTCAATGCAGGCAAAAGATGCCATTCAAAAGCTACTTGAAAAGGGTGCAGAGTCTCTTGCTATCATCGGGGTCTTCTCTCCTATGAATCCTGACCATGAACTTCTCACTGCCGAAATCATCAAATCTATCTGTGGAAACTGCTTTCCCTACGCTCTTTCTCATGAAGTGGGAGGGATAGGGTTCATCGAACGTGAGAATACTACCATTCTGAATGCTGCCCTGAAAAGGGTCATGTCTGAAGGATTTTCTCAATTGAGCAGAATAAAAAATTCCCTAGGGATCTCCGGCTCTCTCTTCTTCACTCAAAATAATGGGAGTCTAATCTCAGTCAAACAAGCGATCGATAACCCCATTCTTACCATCTCCGCTGGTCCCACCAACTCTTTTATCGGCGCTAGCCAGCTAACAGGGCTGAGAGATGCCATCATCGTAGATATCGGAGGCACCTCGTCCGACATAGGTATGATCAAAAAGGGCTTTCCTAAACGTAGCCTAAACATCACATCCATTGGTGGGGTAAAACTCAATTTTTCTATGCCTGACGTCCTGTCCATAGGTCTAGGTGGTGGTAGTCACACCTCTTTAAACAACGGGGATATCCTCATCGGTCCTCTCAGCACTGGGAGAAGCCTATTTCAACAGGCTCAATGCTTCGGTGGCTCTCAACTTACTCTAACAGATGCTGCCATCATAGCTGGTCATCTTGAAATAACAGGCGCATCCAAAAAGCTTATCTCTCTATCTCAAGAGGACGCTTTTTCTATCCTAGAGCACGCCTTTATACGTCTAGAACATGACATACGTCTTATGTCCGGAAACAACAACTCCCTTCCTGTGATTTTAGTGGGTGGGGGAGCGTCCATTTTCAAAAATAAACTTGATCATCGCGTACTCATCCCTTCTCACTCTCACGTTGCCAACGCCTACGGCGCCGCCCTGGCCGAAATCACCGGCACCATCGATAAAGTCGTCTCTCTCGAACAGCGTGAAAGCACCCTCGAAAAACTTCAACATGACGCCACAAATCTGGCCATTTCCAATGGCGCACATCCGCAATCCACCCAAATATGCAACATCGAAATCATCCCCTACCACTATTCGCAAAAGCAAATAGCTCGGGTTATCGTTACCGCATCGGGCAAACTGAATGAAATATGTTGGCAAAAAGAGGATAAAAAGGTACCATATGCTCAAAACAAGTCAGAATTAGAAGTTTTGGAATAAATATGCTGCATCAAAATAAAACGTTTATCGCTAAAAATAACGACGCCGACCTCAAATGGCTCGTATTAGATGCGTCAGGTAAAACGCTCGGTCGCTTTGCTAGTGAAATTAGTAAGATCTTGCGCGGGAAACACAAACCCACCTTCACCCCCCACCTCCTCTGTGGAGATGGTGTCATTGTGATCAACGCCGAAAAAGTCGAAGTCACAGGCCATAAAGAAGCCCAAAAAGAATACTATGACTACTCCGGCTACCCCAGTGGTGGAAAGCTCATCCCTTACCGCCGCATGAAAGAACGCCACCCTGACCGCATCATCCGACGTGCTGTCCAAGGCATGATCCCCCGCAACCGCCTCGGCCGTGCCATCATGAAGCGTTTGAGGATTTATAAAGGTACCGAACATAACATGCAGGCCCAAAAGCCTATCGCCGTAACCATGTAAGGATTGTATACTACTATGCTCGAAGAAAAAGTTGCCACAGGTCGCCGCAAAACATCCGTTGCCTCTGTTCGCCTACGCCCAGGCTCAGGTAAAGTAGATGTAAATAACAGACCTTTTGATTCCTACTTTCCTCTCGCCATTCAGCGTGACGCCATTTTAGCTCCCTTTAAAGCTGTTGGCGGACATCAACGCTACGATATGATTGTACGCGTGAATGGAGGTGGTGTCGAAGGTCAAGCAATGGCTATCCGTCTCGGAATTTCCCGCGCTCTCGTGCAGGAACGTGAAGATCTCCACCATGACTTCAAAGTGCATGGCTACCTCACTCGCGATCCTCGTAAGAAAGAACGTAAGAAGTATGGCTTAGCTGGAGCCCGTAAACGCTTCCAGTTCTCCAAGCGTTAATAAGCTTTACCAGAGTGTTGTTTTTTTTTGATCTTTAGGCTATTAAAGCTTCGGGGATCGAAAAAAAACAAAACTCTGGTTTAGTAGGACATCGGGCAATCCGATGTTTACTATCTTTGTTTTGAATTCAACATAACAAAGGAGCTTCTCATGTTCTCTCTCTCTCGTATACTTCCTTGTGGATCTAGATTTTTGACACCATGGCAAAATACTTTGCCTAAGTACATTATTCCCAATGCTTTAGGAGAAGGACTCTTTTCAAGATTTATTCAAGTACATTCGTACAACTATCCATCATTAAGGCCAATTACGTTTTCATCGAATACCCTTCAAAACTTTGGACAGTCACAAAGGTTTACTCATAAGATTTCTAATACTGCGTCTTCTGTATTTTTCGAAGGAAGCATCTATGCAAAAGAGGGCGAACCACTAGAACTTAAGCAGATCCACTTTTTAGGCAAGTATAAGGGTAAGCCTTTAACAAATGAAGTTTCGTCTGCATTCGCCAAGGATTCCGTTGCAACAATTGATAAGCATGTGCCTGTTTTAGCTCGTTATCTTTCATCTCTTTCATCGGATTGTTTAAAGTTTGGGAGCTGGTCTCAGCAGTTTAAAGAAACATTCGCTGATAATATGATTGCATATAGTAGCGCATTAGCAAAACTAACAGATGGGGAAATTTCTCAAATCAGTGAAAATAGAGACCTCATAGGTGCTTTTATGGGGATTAATGTTATTTTTGCAGATATCTATGTAAAAGAGCTAAATAAAATAGCGCTCCTCATTCCCAAAAATATTTCTGATAAAGAATTTTATTCGAAGAAAGAAGTTATTGATTTTAATAAAAAAGCAGAAGACCGCTACTACGAGAAAAAATCTGCTATAGATAAGATTTTCAATTTTTCTTTTAGCTTGACCTGGTTCAAGGCATAGCCATCAGGTAATGCCTCTGCGTTGAGCAGAGGCAAAATTCTCTGCGCTCCCTCTGCGTTCCCTGTGGCTGTGACTCTGCGGTTATTCCCTGACTAAAGTGAGTTAGTTATCATAAGTTAAGTTAATTATTCTTTTGTTTAAAATTATTATTAAAATTGTAAATAATGTAAAATAAAAATTGAATGAATAATTTACTAACTAAGGTATTAATATGGTTGGGAATATTGGACCTTTAAGACAGGTAGTTACCCAAGGAATTCAAAAAGGGTTACAAAAAGGATTCCAAAGAGGATTACAAAGAGGGGCACAAAGTTCAGCTAGCCGGTTTAAAAGCATTCCATCAAGCGCTGTTCAAAATCAAAAACAAAAATTTAGTAGTTTTCAAGCTCAAACTGCTCATACACAACATCTACCTAATCGTCACATAACAGTACAAAAGCAAACCAATATTGAATCAAAAACTTTATTTGAACTCCCTGATCAAGAAGATCTTGCATCTATTCCCCATATTGAAAACCATGAACAATATGTTCGAAGTCTATATTTCGTTAAAAATCATATTACTAAGAACAAGCAAAAAGAAATCGATCGTAAATTAAACAGCCATCTCATTCATGAAACAGAAGCTCCTAAGAGTCGAGAAATGATGAATACTCTCTTTGAGGGTTCATGGCCTCCTCCCAGTGAAGCAAGTCCACATAAAGAATATAGCGATATCTTTTCTCCAGATGCTGATCCAAAAATGATTTCCGAAGAAAATAAAGAATTCGTCCACCGCAGTACCCAATTTCAGAAATCTTTACAAACTGTACTAAAATCAGGCACAAATGAGCAAAAGCTTGAAGCCTTAGAAGACTTTGTTTATAACCATCATTCTAAATATGGTAGTGGCCTCAATCGATTCAATTCACACGAACAAACTGAAGTTTTTAATCTATTCTGGAATTTAGGTGGCTACGATCATATGGTTGAAATGATGGAACAATCAGAAAATACACATTTCAAACTTAATCCATTAAATATGGAATTTTATGTTAAAGCTCAACTTAAAGGAGACTATTTTAATCCTCATAATGCCTTAGCTGTTGCTGACATACTCTCTGAACGAGATCCCCAATCTTCTGAAGCACATGCCATCAAAGGATTAGTTTATACTCATATGAAGAATGCCGCTTTACAAATGGGGGAAATGTTAGCGAAGGGAGAATATGACCCAAATATTATCAAATTGTATGGAAAATGCTTTGATAATGTTACTATTGATCTTAAATCGTCAGTTGAAAAGAATTATATTAATGCACTCATCAATTCAATGAGTCATTATGAAAAAGCCTTTACACTAAGCTTAGACCCTCGTTACGGAAGCCGGCTTCTCCATCGACAGCTCGAGGCTGAGAGTTGGGAAGAAGTCGCAAAAGAAACAGCAAGAATGATACAAATGGCCAGCATACGCGATGGTGGCATGCATTCAAGAAATTATGCTGTAGTACAAGCACTGTTAGAAAGCGCTTATGTCACTAAAGATTTTGAAAAGGCTTTGCCTCAGATAGAAAATAATCTTCTTCAACTTTGTACTACAGAAGCGGTTACGAGAAATGTTATGATGAGTTTAGAAGATCTTTCTAAACATTGCTCTCATCCACGCCTAGAAAGTTTTTATGAAATTCTTGAAAATCACCAGCAATCAATTGTTGAAAACACTTTTGACGCAAGGGTAACTGAGCTGGCTTCCATGGAAGTTCAGGATGAACGAAATACGGAGACGATCGCTTGGGAAAGTGTCACTTATGATTTTAAGGGTAAAGTATCAAATTTTGTCCCAGGAAATTTCAAATTTTCAGGAGCGCTTCCGGCGCATAACATCAACCGACATGACCAAAAATTTTTCAGTGAGCTTTTGAAAGTACCTCTTCGAGAGATTTCAAATGAAATTCCTAAAGAAATTCTTGATAAGTATGATACTTTAGATCAAATTTACGATACAAATGTGATTTTGACAGTCATAGATATTATTTTAAGAGATCGATTTAACACAGACAAATGGGACCTAGAACGTCTTGATTCTGAAGGACATAAGAAATACGACGATCTGACTGCGGCTTTAATCGCCGCTGCTGGAGTCGGTACACTGGATCCCAAGGCCAGAATGGAAATCTTAGATTCACGTACTAATGTTTCTGCTCAATTAGCTTATGGTCTAGGGGATTGCCGACAACATGCTCAAGTCAAACAATTTTTCTTTGATATGTGGCAAAAAAATCAAATTGATTTTCTATTAAGTACTGCAGATCATGCGATGCGACATGGGGATACAGAATTATTAGATGATTCTCTAAAGGAATTTTATGAACTTAGCTCCTATTCTCTAAAGATATTTAATTGCGAAATACATCTTCCTGTAGAAAAAGAGGGGTACGGTCCACGTTTTGTCGATGGCCATATGGTAAAAAATGAAGAGAATAAATTTGTGAAGGCCGAGCCACATACATTGAATTTGCTATTTAAATATGATAATACAGGCAATATCAATTCAATTCGATTGAATGATGCTTTCTATCAGACAACATACCCCTTCCAAGATAAAGAAATTGATTTTAAAGGACGAGATTTCAGATCACAAGGAGTCATTGCGGGAAATGTCGATTTACTCGATCCTAAGACAGGAAAACTAGAGTCTTCCCCCATTCGTATGATATCTTCTAAACATGCCAAACGTAATGTCGATCAATACGATGCAGGAAGTAAGACTAATCGGATAATAGGACTTCCTATTCAGAGTTATTCAGCAGCTGAAGCTTTAAAGCAACGAGATAAATTTGAAAAATTTTTAGAAAAATTAGAAAAATTCTGGGTAAGCCAACATTAAATATTTGCAAAATAAATTCATTTAATTTATTCTCATTTGCATGTTTAATATAACTAATTACATTAAAAGTCCTTTTCTAAATCTGCTTGAATCGCTTCCTTTTAAAAAGGGAAGTGCTATTTCTCTTCGATACTTTAAAGAGAGACAGCAAGGTAGAGTTACACAAAAAACTGAACAGCAATTCTTAAGTTGGACGCTGTCACGTTCAACAGATTTATCCATTGATCCTCTTGACAACTTATTGGAAAAAGTCAAAAAAAAGAATGAAGTTTCGAACAGCTCGAGTGAAATTATATCAGTTTTTTATCAATCTAAAAGACGAAGAGAGTTCGACCAAATGGTTGAGATATTTGACTCTTGCCAAGATTCAGATTTCAAACTCTCATTGCCTAACCTTACCTCTTACGGGTACGCGGTCTTAGGTAGTAATTATTGTCATCCGAGACGAGTTGCTTCATTAATGTCAAAAGCTGAATCTCTGGCCTCTCATCCAAAAGAAATTGCTTATTCGCGCTATATTCGAGGTTTAGCACAAGCTATTAAGAGCCTTTCTATAAAAGACTTTCTTTTTGATTGGCAAAGGACAACCATCACACCAGGTGTTGCTGAAAGATTTGCACACTGTTATCCTGACATACCAGCTCTTACGCAGGACAAATTATTTCAAAAGTACACGATAGAGAGACAGTTATCTCTTGATGACTTTAAATCTGCTTATCAATTGATTCCTTCACTCGAAAATGGAATTTCTTGGATTTATCAACTCATTGAAAATGGACAGAAAGACGAGGCTAAAAACCTTGCAAAGCAGTTGTGGAATAGCAGAAATGAAGAGCCTTATTCATTTGCGCTTGATGAGCAAAAAAGAGAAGATCTTTGCGTCGTTGGCATTCTTGCTGAAGCAGACGTTGAAGATATTAATGCTTTGTATAATAACAAGCTCTCAAATACCTTATTATTTTTACAATCTCACTTCCCTAAGATTAATTAAACGCAAAGACGCAAAGAAAGTAAAATTTTCTTTGCGCCTTTGCGCCTTTGCGTTTAATTAACGGTAAGATCCTCGGGGATCATGGAGATGGAGGCATATTTGCCGCCCATCTCACGTAGAAGGGTTTGCCACAGCTTGTCTGTAGAAGTGTAAAAAATATGTTTGGAAGAGGCGGGGTGGAGAAACCAGTGCCCATCTAAAAATTCTCTTTCTAGTTGGCCTGATGCCCAGCCGGCATATCCAAAACAGAGATTGATATGTGGTCCATTTTCATCGGAAAGGGAGTCTTGAAGGAATTGTAAATCTCCGCCTAGAAAGACTTCGTCGCAGATTTTGAGAGTTTGGTGGGGGATTTTCTCACTATTATGGAGCAGCATCATCTGGTTAGTCTGGACGGGTCCGCCAGCGCGGATGCCGACATGGGGGTTATTGAGGGCATTGAGATTGACAATCTCTTCGGGGAGTTCAAGGGCTAGGCTTTTATTGAGCAATAGTCCGAAGGATCCATTAGGATTATGTTCGCAAATGAGGATGACGCCACGAAAAAAGATGCCAGATTCTATGTCTGGCGTGGCGATCAAAAAGGTACCACGCTGGATCTGGGCGTATGGCATGCTCTCCATAGTTAATTCCTCAACATGAGGCATTATCCTCTCTTTCTCTAATTTTATTTTACGCTTTTCCATAGCTATCGACAACAGGGGGCAACAATCAACTCGGTTCTGGGAAGTTGTTCATCGACGAGTTGTTGGTTATACATTTTTAGCGATTCTTCCATAGCAGAAACTCTCCTAAGAAGTTCTGCGTATACCTTGGCGAATTCATTGTCGTCAAGTAGAAGGCCGCAAGGATAGAGTTCTGAATTTCTATCGATGACCATGCTGACCCGTTCTAGCGAGGTGGAGATGTTATCGATTTCGTCATTGAAGTAGTTGCGGAATTCTTGTGGGGAGCAGAGTTTAGCTAGGAGGTTCATGCGCCGTGCGCGTAGTCGTTGCCAGCCTTTATCGAGATGGAAGAGTAGGCCATAGTGGTTGATATCGTCGAAAATGACCTCACCTTTGTTGAGAAGGGCTACAACGCGTAAGTAGAGATCATCATCGGAAAAGATTTTTCCAATAAATCCTTGATTACTGTTGAGTTTGATTGTAAAGGAGTCGATATTGTTAAAAATTCTTTGAATTTCTTTAGGTTTGTCCAAAGATTTGGCGATATTTCGCGCATTTGCGCTGGTTGCAGCGAGATCATTGAGAGCGATATCGACAGTATCCCAAGAGTCGAGGACGCGATCGGATAAGGTCGTTATATTTGCAACTGCATTGGTGAGACTCTCGGGCTGATTGACCGCAGCTGTTATATCTCGTATGTTTTGAGTGACATCTTGGAGCATGGTGGAGAGTTTGTGCATGTTAGCTATGATATCGGAAATCTCTTTGGGCTTGTTGAGTGAGTCGCTAATGTCGGCTAAGTTGCTAGCAGTGCGTGCAATGCTTTTGAATGTGTGTTCGTGCTCTAGCTCATCCAATATGCGGTTGATGTTATCGAGAGCGTCGTCAAATTTGCTTGCAACGTCTCTAAATTCTTTGAATGTCTGTTCTACCGATCCTGTCTCTGTAGCGTAAAGGACCTCATTTTCTACTGTTCGGACCTTTTGCGCGGGTTTTGGAGGGAGGGGAGTGATGGCAACGGACTTTTCTCCAAGTAGTCCTGAAGTGCGTAAGGAGAGTTCATCGGTGTTAAAAATATGAATGGATGAGTCAATTTTGAGCTCTAGTTCATAGGGATAGATGATGCCGTCATGAGTGACTCGGTAATCTTTTTCTCCAGAGACCTCTTTGATTCCGACGACTTCACCCACCGGTTTACCGCCATAAGTAACGCGAGTACCTAGGGTTACTTTATCGATATCGGGAAAGCGTACATATAAAATTTTCTTCTCATCGCCGACAGAGGGGTGGATAAAGAGCATGAGAAATGTGACGATGAAAATGGCAGCCAAAACAAAGACTGCAATAGTTATATTTTTATAATGGTCACCCATTTGTTAGTCCCTCACTCATAGAAACAGAAGCATTTTTAAAAAAGGCATGTAGAAGTGGATCATCAATTTTGAGAAATTCATCTTTTGGAGCAATGTGGAGAATTTTTCCTTCATGGTGAAACGCTAAACGGTCTCCTACCTCTAGTGCAGAGCGCATGTCATGTGTTACAACTATGCTAGTGGCATTGAGCTCTTTTTTGGTTTTATTGATAAGCTCATTGATCTGCATGGCGGTAATCGGATCAAGTCCTGTCGTAGGCTCATCGTATAGGATTAAGCTTGGCCGATAAACAATCACTCTGGCTAGAGCTGCGCGTTTGCGCATTCCTCCTGATAGATCTGAAGGCATCTTTTCTTCTGTTCCGGCTAATCCTACTAGGTCTAGAGCATGGGATACGCGCTCTTTGACCTCTTCTGGCGATAATTTGGGATAATGTTGTTTTAAATAAAACGAGACATTGTCTCCAATAGGCATAGAATCGAATAGGGCGGAGCTTTGGAAGAGCATGCCCATATGGCGCATGACTTCTACATTGGCGTTGAGATTTATATGTGTAACGCGTATGCCATTGACTTCGACATAGCCATCATCGGGTTTTTCAATTCCAATCAGCTGTCGCAAAAGGACGCTTTTACCTACTCCGGAACGGCCAAGAATGACAACAGTTTCGCCATCATTGACGTCGAGTTCAAGTCCTTTGAGGACCTGAAGTTTGCCGTAGCGTTTCCATAGATTGCGAACAATAATCATTCTTAAAACCAATAATCTAATAATTGAACAATGAATTCATGCGAGTTATTTAAGCCTATAGTGATGAGAAAGTTAGAAATCAAGATCACTGAGTAGCAAATCACTACGCTATTAGTCGTCGCACGGCCGACTCCCGCGGCTCCGCCTCGCGTGGTCATTCCGCGGTAGCAAGAGATAGTAATAATGATAATTCCAAAAATAAAGGCTTTAACAATGCCGCTAATGAAATCGAACGTGGTGATATGTAGAGGCAAGGGGTCGAGAAAGCTATTAGAAGGCATGTTATAGTAATCGACGGCAATTAAATATCCGCCTGCAACGCCCATGATACAGCTAAAAACTGTTAGAAGAGGAAGTACGATTGTGCCTGCAATAAAGCGTGGAGCAACAAGGTAGCGCAATGGATCGACAGCCATACTACGCATGGCATCGATCTGCTCTGTGACGCGCATTGTGCCTAATTCCGCACACATAGCAGCTCCTACTCTACCTGTGACCATAAAAGCTGTTAATACGGGGCCTAATTCGACCATCATGGCCTTGGTGACCATTAATCCTGTCGCGCTGGCTAAACCCTTGTCTGATAGCTGAAAGAAGCTTTGGGCTGCCAGCACCATCCCGGTGGAGAATCCTGTGATCGCTACAACGGGGAGTGATAATACCCCAATTTCGTACATCTGGTCTCTAATAAGCCTCCATTGGGGAGGTCTACGGATAGAGATCCAGAGCACTTGGAAGATCATCATGCAGTAGTCGCCAAGTGATCCGAGCGTCTGTAAAGTCCAGGATGCTATTGCCATAAATCAGTCGTTTTTAGTTTCAATATATATTCTTAGTTCTATAAATAAAAGTATGCCTACTTTAAATCCCTTGCCCCTGCCCTTGCCCTTGCCCTTGCCCGGGATTTCTATTCTATTACTATTTTTTCTTTTCTTCACACAATCTCTCCATTCAGAAAAAGTATGGGATAAGTGGGTAAAAGACCAGGGACCAGTCTGGGTCTATGGCCAGGGAAACTACTCGTTACTAGGATTTAATCCAGCAGTTGACGCTTTTTTAACAGATCCATTTTTTATGCCGCGCTTTGCCACGGATGCGACTGCTCAATTGAATACTCGTTTTGATTTAGCGATGAAGCATGCTTGGGGATTTAGTGGCTTTGGCCACACACATATACCTACATGCCAACAGGTTACGACAGCTCCACCAGAGTGGCTATTAACGCTCAAGGATGCGGCTATTCCTGCATATACTTCCTGGAAGTGTTTTCTTGATATCCGTAAGGAGGTCATCTCGATTCTCAGTGCACTCACAGATGATGAAAAAGAATTTATTCGAAATAATTATGCCACTTTTTTCTTTGGTAACTCTAAAGACGAGACTTACGACTTTTTTACGACGGAATCTATCCTCCCTTTTCTTTTCTATAATCTAAGCCGCAAGGTAGATCTTGGCGCCTTAGCAACTCAAGAGCAGCGCTTAGCTAAAATTGCGCAGTATCTTTACGATATAAAAAATAAATTTGATGGACTACCTGGCAATCTACACTTTACCTGGGAAGAAGAGGGAGCCAAGTTATTAATTTCTGGCACAGACAACGATATCCACAAAGAGGATGTGGACTTCCTTATCGATATCGGAGGCGATGATATCTATTTAAACAACGCTGGCGGTACCAAAGGGGTATTTCCTGTTGCTTTAGCAGTTGATTTTTCAGGAAATGATACCTACATAGGTGATGAAGGTGTGCAGGGTGCAGGTCTTCTGGGAATTGGTCTGCTAGCCGATTTTGCAGGTAACGACTCCTACACAGCAAATCGAATGGCTCAGGGTGCAGCCTTCTTTGGAAGCGGTGCCCTCTGGGATCAGTCTGGAGATGATAATTATAAAATCCATTGGTTTGGTCAAGCTGCGGCTGTATTCGGGACAGCCATGCTCTACGATGCATCTGGAAACGACCGCTATCAAGCAGATGGAATGGCTCAGGCAGCCTCCTCAACAGGAGGGGCAGCCTGGCTGATTGATCTGGGAGGCGATGATGTCTACCGTTTGGGAAATCCCAACGATAAGGGCTGGCACTCTGGCATGGGTATAGGACAAGGTGGAGCTGCAGGAGTGCGTACTTACCCCTGGATAAATTCGCCCAGTCTCTACGGTGGTCTTGCGGTACTGTATGATGCCGGAGGAAATGATAAATACTATGGAGCCTGGTTTTCGCAAGGTTCAGCCTACTTCATGGGTGCAGGCATCCTTGTCAATAAGGGAGGAAAGAGTTCTTTTGAGGCAACCGTTGATAGTCAAGGTCAAGGACTACATTTGGCTGCTGGGCTTCTTTTGGATGAAGGGGGAGATAACAGTTTTCGGGCCGATTGGGGCAGCCAGGGGACTGCGGGAGATCTTTCAACGGGAATACTCATCGATCCGAAGGGAAATAATACCTATATTTCGCGAGAACATAGTCTAGCTACTTCCCGAAAGCCCTTTGCGCTAGGTGTTGTTTATGAAGAAGGAAATAACACTAATATTTATGGAAAAACCAGCTTAACGCATATTGCTCCTCCTCTGATGCCATTGGAGCGTTCTAAAGCGTTATTCATCCATGCAGAGGACAAAGAAAATTGGCTCTCTCCATTACCGTTAGCGCCTCGAGGTCTATTAATTCCCTACGATTCGCGAAGAGGTTTTTTGGTGAAGGGTTCAGTAGATAAATTAGATCAAATCATTAATCCTAAAGTACTTATAAATTCACTCGTCAATCATGGCTATGTAGATTCTCGTAAAAAGCTAGAAGCTCTAGATAACTTTCGATTTTCTCACGCCTCGACCAATCCCGATGTTAAAGAAATTTCTAACGCACTCCTACAGCCCATCCAAAAACCCTCCGATTACGATCCCTCCGTTGTTCTCTACGCCTTGCAGTATTACTACAATACGCGTGACAACATCGCTCTTAACGATGTCGAGAACGGCCTTAAAAATAATAGTTTTCAAGGGGGTTGGGTGCGTCAAATGGCTCTAAAATATGTAGATTCTCTCGATGAAAGCAATGCCCTGACTCTCGCAAAAAAACTATCCTCACCCAGTGAAGGACTCTTTGTCCAAGTGACTGCCGCATGGATTGTCGCCAAAAATGCCAACGAAACCCTACTCCCCAAAATCAAACAGCTGCTATGGTCTAGACATGAAGCCGTGCGCTACGCTACCCTTAAAGGGCTAGAAGAATCGAAACAAAAAGAATTAACGCCTTATCTCATTCCTTTAGTAAAACATTTATTAAACGATAAAAGCCCGCTAGTTAAAAATGAAGCCACAGACCTTCTCAAACAACTTCGTTAATTACGAAGAGATGCGCTATGCCAATAGTCAAGGCGAACTCTTGCAACGCCTTAGCGACGAACGCATCACCGGATCCACCTTTGAAGCTCAGGCCAATGCTTTACAGTATTCCCTACGACAAAAGAATATGGAGAAAATCCTCCAAAAATTTGTCACTCATCCCCGCCAAATCCTAGAAGTCGGTGCTGGACTTCTCGATAGCAATGGACGCTCCTTTTGTACCAAAAGTTTGCCTGAAAATGAGGCGAGTCATGTGATCTACTGCGACTCCAATCCTCGGCTGGCAGAGGAGAGTCCAGAACTTATCTGTCTAGACATGAAGGAGTTAAGTAAAGCATATCCGCCTCACGGCTTTTCTCATGTCCTCAGCTGCAATGCCTTAGATACTCTCAATTTAGACGATTTAGAAGCCGCTCTCACTGAAATTAAAGTCATTCTCCAGCCCAAAGGCTCTCTAGTCCACTGTTTGAATTTTGAGCCCTATATCTTTGCCTTTTATAACGATATCTTCTTACATAACACAGTAGCTATCCCCTTTATTAACGAATTAGATGCTCACCAGGCCCTTATTATTAATCAAACGAACTATCCTTCACATCCGTTATTAACTGCAGCTAATGCATTAAATCCCCTAGAAAAAGAAAAGTTTTGGTTAGGAATACTAGCGTTAGATAAGGGGGGAGCATTAAAGAGTATTGCTGAATCTTATCTCCCCTACGGTAAAGTCATCGGCGCCTACGAACACCATATAGAAAGTTTAAACAAAATCCTTTCTAAATTAGGATTTAGTTCTATTACTAACGAGTTAATAACCTCGGAACAAACTATCCCAGTTCCTAGTAATTCTCCCCTAGCAGGTTTAAAAATTGAATGCAGTCCCAAGGGAGTTTTACAACTGCCTATCCAGCAACCAGAAACTGCCATCATCATCATTCACACCCATGTGACAAGTGCTATGAACAGGTAAAAGAATTCTTACTAAATTTTAAAAATAACAGGATAAGCAGGATCGACTTCGTCGGCAGGATATGAAGGATAAAAATAAACATCCTTCATATCCTGCCGACGAAGTCGATCCTGCTTATCCTGTTATTTATCTCTGTTCTTTATCTCTCGATGTTTTCTGTTGGTTAATGTCTTCCTGTATTGTTTAATGTTCCTATAAATTAGATAATTTGTATAATAATTATGTAATAACATGGGTTTTCTATGAGTTATTCTATTTCTCATGATGCTTTAATTGACTCTATAAACGATACAACTAATGCAAATTACTATTTGAATGTAAAAGATAAGAAAATGGTCAAAATCGAAGAGGGAGCAGAATCAAAGCCAGATCTTGTTTCTAAGGGATATGAACTCCACTCTAAAATAGAAATAAAAAATATCCTAGCTAAAGCTCTTCTTGTAGATGTTGAAAATTTTGATGACACAAGGGATCACGTTGTTTCTCAGATTAATACTAGCACTAATATGGAACAAAAAATAGATCTCCTCATCGAATTAAAAGAAAAAATTGAAAATGAATTAAACTTTATTCAATCTAAAGAAGATGCCTTAACAGTCCCAGAAGATGTTAAGAAAGGTCAGTACAAGAAAGTAGCTAAAGAGGTCCATGCTGTTGCCAAAGATCTTCAAGAAACTAAACAAGATCTAAAAGAAATAGACAAGAAAGTAAATGAAAAATTAAGGTACTATCAAAATATATATAAAAAAATTGAAAAGTTCAACTCTAAACTTGATTCTAACATAATTGTCGAATTCATTCAGCTCCGAGATAACGCTAGTAATAAAAATGAAGAAGAAATTTTAAATAGTGTTATTAACTCTTGTTATAAAAAATGCGTTAACTATTTAGACACAAATCTTCAAAATAAAAATTTTGATGCTATAAGTGAAATGATGATTGATCTTTCCCAACTAGATGAAGAAGAAATTTCTGACTATTTTAACAATATCTTTATTAATACAATTACGGAATTAATAAAAAAAGAAGATATAGAAACTGCCTCGAGTTTAATATCAAACTTTAGAAAGCAAAGTGAAAATATCGATGAATTAAAGGTGCTAAATGAGGAATGTTTTAAAGTATTTAATAATCAAGTGCTTGAATTATCAAAGAACACTGATCCCTCAAAAATAGTAAAAATAATTAATGAATACTTAAATTTTATCGATAGTTATCCTATTTCGACTGACGATTACTTGAAGATAGCTTTAGAAACTAACAAATTAGTAGAATCATTAACACTTAAATTTAATTTGATGTTAGATCTACTTAAAAATTTGGATGAAAATGATTATCACAAAATGATCTCTGCGACAGCTCGAGATGGAGTTGTCCTTCTAATGCAGGGGGATACTCAAAATTTATTAGCTATCAAGAGTGCTCTCGATGTATTACTACTCAAGATCACTGAGATTAGTGCACATTCAACGAAAAGAGTTTACAACGCATTTGCTCAAACTACCATTGATATTAATCGCACTCAGAGTACTCTCAATAATCTTATAGATTCTTTCAACGACTATCATTCCGTTATTGCTGAATATATAGATATATTCAACGAACCAAATGCATTGAAAAAAATAGATAGGTTTTCTGAATTTGCAGAAAAAATTCAAAAGGAAAATCGCATACCACCAGAATTTCAAATGGCCTTCCGTAAAGAGATAGCACTCTCTCAAAATCAGTTGATTAAACTTGAAAAAATTTCCGATTATCTTAAAGCTTATCCTGATGGTGTAGCTTACTTTGTCACTATAGGATCGCGATCTCACGAATTTAATTTACATTACAATTTCCAAGGTCCTCAAGTTCTCCCATTTAAAAAAGATCAGAAAAATGAATTTTCTTACGAAAATATCAAATCTTCTATCCTCGAAGAGCTAATCTATAAGCTTCAAGACAGCCAAATTCTTCCTAGCACAACGACAGGTGTTGCAATTCATATAGATATTCATGAAATGTCTGCTACGCTGATACAATCCGCTGCTCGTGGATATATTACACGAAATAGAGTGATCCTTCCTACTCAACTATTTCCTCATTTAAATAATCGCCTTAAAAATAAATTGTCATTAGACCAAATTGTTGACATCTCGCGTGCTATCAGCCGTGAAATTAATACAATGTCAACTGATCCGGAGAAACATAAAGGTAAAAGCGTAAGAGTTTCTCAACATAAAGTAATGGAATTTCCAGTCTTTTTAGGGAAAGACTATCAAACATACTACAACTTCACTCCTTATTACGATTGTTGGCTTGAAATGTCTGAGAAGGGTGACAAAATTAAACTGACAATGTCAGAACTTAACAAAAATTCTCAAGTAGGAAAAGGGGGATATAAAGGGATTCATAAAGCGGAGAGTTTTGAAATTGATTTTTACTTAGAAAAGGGAAAGCGTAAAGGTTCCTATGACCCACGTGTATTCGTAGTGCCCCTAAATACTTCTGCTAGGTCTGCAAGAATAACTGAAGGACAAGAAATTCAAAAGAAGATGCTTGAGAAATTCAAAGGTATCAAAATCGTTGAAATTCCTGAAGCAAGAGCTCCAAGCGCTGATTCCTCAGTGGCCCTTCCAGAATGGACAATGCCATGGTACAATGCAGACATGGAAGAGGCCATAAAAAAGGCTAAAGTTCCAGTAGACATCGACAAAACTACATATACTCCCTACTCCTTTAATGATTCTTTAAATGCTCTTTCCACAGTAGGAGAAGCCATTGTAGCAATGCATGAAGAAGGATGTGTGCATCGTGATCTAAAGGCATTGAATATTCTTCTTAAGCCTAACAAACAGGGAGAATTAGAGGGATTTTTAAATGATTTTGACTTAGCTTGCGAAATGGGCTCTAGCAAAAATTATTGGAATTATGAATTTTGGGATCCTCTATCCCGAAGAGGGATTGTCACACCAGCTACAGATCTCTACGGATTAGCATTAGTATTAGGAGATTCACTATCGCCTAATTTCAATAAAGAGTTTGAAGACCTTAATAAATTTGATAAAGCTCGGCTTGATCATCATAAAAAAATAGCCCTGAGCAGATTGCAAAACGGCGGCACTGATAAAGAAAAAGCAGCAGTAGAACGCTCCTTTGAAATCATTGAAGACATGGTGATGCTCTGCAAAACCATAGATACGTACTTTAAACAAGATCCTGATCTAACAAAGATTTTTAAATCCGGAACATTGGACGAAAAGAAAGCAGCTTGGAATAATTTAATAGCGCAAAATTTAGTTCCTCACTCAAAAGAATTTCTCACAGCAATCGATGAAGTTAAGGCTATTTTAAAATAGTTTTTTTTAATTGAACAGAGGTGTTTATATGTCGTTAGTAGGCGGCGGATCACCCTTTAGATTTAATGAACTTTTTAGTAATGTTAAAAGCAATCTTACTAAAGCAAAAATTGCTCTTACTGGAAAATCAGGTAATAAATTAGATATAAAGTCGAAATTAGAATTTGCAAATAAACTACAAACAGAATTTAAACCAACTGATCATGCAAGATTTAATAATATTAATTCTGCACAGATGTCGTTAAAAGACAAAATTGAAAACCTTAAAAGTTTAAAAAATGACATAGAAGTTGAATTAAATGCTATTAAATCAGGACAAGATATTTTAAAAACTAAAGGTTCAGAAAAAAAATTACATAAAGGGACTGAAAATAAAATTGAAATTATAAGACAAAAGCTATATTCAACTGAAGCAAGCAGAACACAAGAGAAAGATAAAGTAGAAGAAGGATTAGCATTTTACACTAAAGCGTTAGCAATTTATACAAAAATTGATAATAGGGTTAATAAATTTGAAAGTTCATCAGATTATAATTTCATTATAGATCTAATAAAGTTAAAAAATGAAACCAAAGATGAGACGCAGCAAAAGTTAATTAACGCGTCAATCAAGGTATTAGTCGACCAATTTCATAATGAACTTAAAGATAGTTTAAGTACTAATAATTTCGAAAAAGCTAGCAAATTGATAACTAACTTAGTCAATTCTTATTCAGATCAAAACCAAAGTCTTGACGATAATTATAATCAAATCCATGCCGAATACACTCAAGCTATTCAAGATAATATCGATCAAGGAAATTTCGATAAAGTAGGTAAAATGTTAATTAGCTTAAAATCTGAAGCTAATAGCACTCCTTCGTTAATGCTTTATGATAACAACTATACAACCTTTAATCAGGCATTAAGCAAAAAAAATGAACAAGCGCGAGATGAGGTTTCTAAGGCTTTCATATCAGGTGATCGTGAGAGAATCAATAACGCACTTAATCAACTTGATAAAATAAACTCCTCTTTAGAAAGCCTATCCAATCATATCGATAGTTTAAAAGATCCTAAATGGAATCTACTTTTAAAAAATATAAATATTCAGATACGGCTCAATAATCCTCACCTTGCTTTTAAAAAGATATCCAATGAAAAAAATTGTTTAGGTAAATTAAATAAATTATTTGAATTAGCTGATAATGTTCGAAAAAATATTAATTTAGTTCCTGAACAAAAAGAAATAATTCTAAAAGATACAGTTAATTCTCAAAAACAATTAATAGAAAAGCAGTTTCCAGAGTATAAAAATATTTTACCAAACGACGCAGCAAAATATCTAGAACCTTTTAGAGAAGGCGCTTACTTTATCTCGAATGGTTCAAACCCTAATCAATTCAGCATCCATTATAATACAAAAGAGGGCTCTCAAACTCTCACTTTTGCTGAAAATAAGAATGGTCAACTGATTTATAATGATAATAATCAAACAATCGAAGCTTCCACAGTCAAAGAATTTATCCAGAAATTGCAAAGTCAAAATGTACTTCCTAAACAGATGACTTCCTGCGCAACCTATGAAGCTGCACAAGCAAAAATAGCTGCAGCATGGAGAGGTAAAAAAACCCGAGATGTTGTTGTTCTTCCCAATCAGATTATACCTTTAATGAAAGATCAACTTCTAAGTGATGGATACACAATGGCTGATGTCAAAGATATCAGCCGTGCAATCTGTCGCGAATTGAACGAGATGTCGACTAACCCTGCTAAATACAAAGGAAAAAGTGTTCGCGTACCACTTGGGCAGATTTACCAAGTACCGGTTTTTACCAATGATACCGGCGAATTAAAAGCTAAACATAACTGTTGGCTAGAGATGTCTCCAGATGGAAAAGAGATCAAACTTCTGATGTCAGAAATAGAGTTTAAGTCCAAATTGCGTGAAGGAGGATTTAAAATAGTTCATAAGGCCCACTCATTTGAAATACCGTTCCATTTAGAACAAGGTGAACGCAAGGGCACCTATGACCCTTATGTCCTTTATGTCGCACAACCGAATTCCCAAACATTTAAAAATAAAGAGGAAGAGATCAAAGTTGGTCTATACATTCAAGGAGAAATGCTTAAGGAACCTGGAATCTATATTGTCGAACTTCCCCAGGAAAGAACAGAGAGTGCAGATCCTTCTGAGCCAAGGCCTTTTGAACTGAAAATCCGATGGTATAATTCCGATCTTTTGGATGCGGTAGAAAATGGTTCAGTACCTCTTGGTTTTGACAAAAATGCACCTACACAGGCTTTTACTTTAGAAAACTCTTTAGAAGTAGTTTCAAATGTGGCTAGGGCTGCAGAATCAATGCATGCTAAAGGATACGTTCACAGAGATCTGAAAACACAAAATATTCTTGTAAAAGATAATCACGGATATCTAAATGATTTTGATCTAGCTACTCAAATAGGGTTCAGTGACAAGTTTTGGGACTATGACTATTTTGATCCCTTAGGCCGTACAGGTTGTTTCACTCCAAGTGTAGATGTGTTTGATTTGGCATTGGCATTAGGAGCATCTATTTATTCTCCCTATGATTTCGTTCCAACAGATTTGAATGGAAACCCCAAGTTAAGCGAGCAGTTTGATTTTGTCATTCATAATGAGAAAAAAAATAAAGCCCTTAGCCAACTAGAAAAGAAATGGATATCAAAAGCAGATAAAAGTAAACGTGAAGAGTTAAGCCGTCTTGTCAAGTTAACAAACCAATACACTCAAAAATATTCGCAAGCAGTCGAAAACATGGTAAAGAATGACCCAATTGCCTCTCCAGAAACAAAACAAACTTTTCTACAATACTATAAACAAAGAGTTGCTGTAGAAGAATCCTTTGATTTGGTTTGGAAAACGCTTGAATCTACACAAAATCTAGACAACTTTATGAAACAAAGACCGGATATAAAGAAAATTTTTGATACAGGTACCCTAGAAGAAAAACAAGAAATATGGAAATACATTAACGACTCAGGAATTTTCCCTTCTACTACACAATTTTGCGAAGAGCTAGAAGCCATTAAGCAAAGATTAAAGTCGTAATTAAAAAAAAGTTCTATAGGTTTTATATGGGCGAATCTGAAACAATACAGGGTTCTGTCTCCATATCAACTGATAATTTAGTTGATTCAATAAAAGATAAATCTTCAAGTGTTTATTATTTTAATATGTCATCTGGAAAAATGGTTAAAGTTGATAAGTATTCTGACTTACAAAAATTTAACTATGATCCTACTAAGTTAGGTTATGTGCCCTATTCTAAAACTGAAATTAAAAACATATTAGCTAATGATCTATCCAAATCTGTTAATAATCTTGAAAAAGAGAAAAAAGAGGCTTTTACAAAAATTAAAAGTAGCCAATCCTTAGATGAAAAAATTTCTATTTTAACAGATCTAAAAAAGCGTATTGATTCTGAAATAGATTTGATCAAAGAAAATGCAAAGGTACTTGAAACTCCTAATGCAGAAGAGAGAAAACAACAAGAGAAGATAGCTCTCGTTGTTGATGGAATCGCAGAAGGCCTTAAGCAGATAGGGAAAGAGACATCCAAAGAGGCAGAAAAGGTCGATGATCTGTTGAAATTCTACACCTCTTTAAAAGAGAAACTAGCTTCTTTTAATGCTAAAGATTTAATTGAACTGCGCAATTCCACCAGAGATAAATCGCAAAAAGAAGAGATTGATCATGCTGTTAAGCAGGCATTTACGCATAAATTAGCTCAAGATAACTTTGCAGATTTGGGAAGAAACCTAAAGAACTATGTAGAATTTGAAAAAGCTATTCCAAGAAATCGTCACGAAGAGGCAAGAGCTAGCCAAAGAAATGGAAGACCATTTAAAGTTAATCGAAACTTCCCTCACAAAGTTAGAAATAGACTATCTCTTAGCTGATAAACAAACATATGCGCGTTTAAATTCTCAAGAGATACAAAATATTCTTAAATCAGTTAAAGAATTGCAGCCTACAATAAAAACTCTTGCTCTTTGGATTGAGACACCAAAATCTCTAGAAACTGTGAGTGCTAACCTAAACAATTTGCGATCTTTCTTTGAAAATACGCATGTCACTTTGGAAAAGTTGACTAATCTACTCAATGAAAGAAATAGTTTAGATAAAATGGATAAATTTAATGCACTCGTTAATGAGCTTCAAAAAAATGCATCCATTCCCCCAGAATTTAGAGAAGTATTGATAAATAAAACCTTGGAATACCAGAAAGAATTCATTAAGACACAAGTGCCAGCATTTAAAGAAATTCCTTCACAAGATACCTCTAGTTATCTAAAGAAATTTTATACTGGTGCTTATTTTATTTCGAGAGGCGAAAGTCAAAATCAATATTCCATTCATTTTAACTCTGAAAAAGGTCCTCAAAGCTTAAATTTTGTTGAAGACGCTAAGGGTCAACTCATTTGTAATACTATCAAAGCTGCAAATGTTAAAGAGCTAATCAAAAAACTGCAAAGTGAAAAACTCCTTCCTCAGTCTATGACAGCATGCTCTGATTATGAACTGGCTGCAGCAAAAATGGATGCTATTAGAAAAGGTATCCAAACGAGAGAAAATATCGTACTGCCATTACAGATTTATCCTCTACTTCAAGAGCAGCTTAAAGCGAATGATTACACAGATGATGAAATCATGGATATTTCTCGAGCCATCTGTCGTGAAATAAATACGATGGTAAGTGAACCTGACAAGTACAAAGGAAAAAGCGTTCGAGTCGCTATCGATACAAAGTATACCTATCCGGTCTTCTCAAGAGAGCAGTATGAGAAGTCTAGAGAGTTCTCCTTTAAACATAATTGCTGGTTAGAGATGTCATCAGATGGAAAAGAAATAAAACTAAAGATGTCAGAACTCAACGATCAATCTTTGTTGGGAAGAGGTGCCTTAAAATTCGTTCATGGAACACATTCTTTTGAAATTCCTTTTCATCTAGAAAAAGGAGAGCGAAAAGGAATTTACGATCCTCGTATTATATTTGTGCCTACAGCCAAAGAAAGTATACCTAAAATTATTCAGGGTCTTGAAATTCAACAGAAAATCCTTGAAAAAGTTAAAGGAGTCCATATTGCTGAGCTTCCTGTATTAAGAACTCCTAGCGCAGATGGTTCTAAAGTACTTCCGGAATGGAACCAGACCTTTTACAACGCTGATTTACATTTTGCATCAGCTATCAAACTAATACCTCTTGGACTTAGTAAAAATTCTGGAACTAAAGAATTTACTTTTGAGGATGCTTTAAGGGTGCTCTCGCATGTAAGTGAAGCTGTTCAAACACTTCATAATGAGGGATGTATTCATCGCGATCTTAAGGCAGCAAATATCCTTGTAAAGAATAAAAAAGAAATTGAGGGCTACTTAGGCGATTTTGATTTTGCTCGCGAAATGGGTGTAGGCAATCCAGGAGATTATTTTGTTTGGGACGCGTTATCAAGGCTGGGTCTCTTCACCCCGGCAGTTGATCAGTTTGGATTAGCTTTCAGTTTAGCCAGTACAATATCCCCAGAGTATTGGAGAGTCACTCAAGATCTTAATGATATAAACTTGAAAAATCATCAAAATCATCTAAGTTTAGCCATAAAAGATTTTAAAAACGAAAGCTTAAAAAAAGAACCTACACTGCAGTCCTTAATGCATCTATTGGATGGCTCACCACCTTTATCACTCGAAGAGAGTATTAAACAGATGGAGGCTATGCCAGGATTGTCAGAGAATACAAAAAATGCCTTCCTCAAATTAGCTAAAACAATAGAGGCCTATAAAATGTCATTCCAGCTTGTTTGGGATACTTTCGAAGCATGCCGTAATCTTTATCAAAAGCTTTATGTAGACTCAGATTTTCAAGATATCTGGGTAACCGGGACTATTGAGCAAAAGAAAGAAGCTTGGCAGAAAGTTGTTATCGATCAAAAAATATTTCCTTCTGACGAAGACTTTTGCAAATCCTTGGCAGAAATCCAAAAGCTATACACATCGTAATGAAGAAAGAAGAAATTAAACGCAAAGCCGCAAAGGCGCAAAGAAAAAATTTAACACTATAGTGTACCCCATTGTCTAGACAATGGGGTACACTATATGTATAAAAATTTTTCTTTGCGCCTTTGCGGCTTTGCGTTTAATTTCATTTGTTTAACTTAAGGCTTTTGAGGGCTAGGAGGACAGCAATGGTGCCTTGTCGCGTCAAGACTTTGGGAAAAGATGTATCGGGATCTTCATCGCTATGCAAATTCATATAATTTAGCACAACTGCACAGGCTTGGCGTTTATTCTCTGGGCTTTTTATTATGCGATTATTACATGTTAGCACAATGTTTTGCACATGCACATTTGGTTTCCAAAAGGAATTGGGCAGGGGATGATTTAAAGCAAACTGTTCAATAAATGCCAACAGCAGATCGTAGATAGGGTAGCCGACTTTATCAAACAAATTTTTCAAATCTCTATTGTACCATTCATGATAGTTGTCAATCAGACTGGGAGAATTTAGGACATTGTAAAAGCCCTCTTCAACTTCTTGTGGAGTTCTATAATTACTAAATAAAATATATTTCTCAAATTTGTCACTGAACAGTGCAATAGCTGAATTAGGGACAACAATATTCTTTTCTTGCAGGAACTTCACAAATGCTTTTTTAATATGAGTTGTTTGAATGCCAACCTCTGCATAATTTCTAGCTTCCAGGCTGTTTTTAGGGGTATATACCTCCACAGCCATCTCATGAACTGTACCCTCTTTTAAGAGATCTCCATACGATAGCGAAACTTGATCAAAGGGATAATCCTCATAATTAGCTCCCTTCAATAATCCTTTTAATACGGAATAGAGCGAAGAAAGTGCCATTCCCCAGCGCCAAGAGCAATAGCAGAGAGCTTCTACTACTTGCATGGCAATCACTAATTTTTCATGCTGATTGGGAGTTTCATCGATGATCGCAATGATCTGCGTTAAATAAGCGCGAATTGCATCGTAGAAGGCTTTGAGTTCTTGCGAGTCATTGGAAAGACCTACTGGTGGTTTATTATCTTTTTCATGAGCATAAAATTCTTCAATTTTTGCATATGTTTTTGGATGATTCAGAGGGGTTGTCCCCATGATAGGGTTGATGTAGAAAGGGGATTCAGGATCCTGGAAATTCACCATCTTGTGATATTTTTTTATGACATGAATATCTTTACCCTCAACGATAGGAGGGATAGTTTCAGGAGTAAACTGACTAGTTCTATTTAAGAGATCATCTCCTAGGGAAAATAGTTTGATCTCTTCAATATTTTCATCGATTTTTTTGAATTGTCTTGCGATCTCTTCAACCGAATGGATCTCTACAAAACAGAATCGATTTTTAAAGAGTGGATTACGATAATAGACCGCATAGCTGAGGCCCTCTTCTTTTGCAAAGACAGCAGTCTTGGCTTTAGGGTTTTGATTAAAGGCTTGGAGACAAATTTGCGAAAATAGACGTGGATTGTCAAATCGAATTTGCAAGATGTGAAATGACTTATCTTTAACAATAAAAGCTTCCAAGGCGTCATATAGTTGGATGATTTTTAGCAACTTACTAAAGGCATTTCTAATGGAATTTAAGGAGACTCCTCTTGTCTTAATGACATAAGGCTCATTTGTTAAAGGATGAGTAAAATGAACTTCATGTCCCTTATTTTCATTTAATTTTAGCCAAGGAGATTTTTCTGAAGACTTATTCATAAAGGGAACAGTTCCCGGATCTACGCATATTATTTTCAGTTCATCTTTGATTAGCTGTTGATGTTCTAAAAGAATTGTATGAACCTGTTGAAAAAGATCTTCCACAGTTTGATCAGGATGAACAGACAATTTGTGAAGAATAGGGTCATCATCGAGAGATTTAAGATGGACATACATCTCTTCTTTTTTAGAATCAGCTTTAATAGTATAGAAAAATTTGAAATTCCACTGTTCTTTTTCTAACGTCAATTTGCTTAATGTTTCTGTGAGGAGTATCTTTATTTTAATATGGCGGTGATCATCAAGATATTTTTCTGATAGTTCTGGCAAAGGAAGATAATCAAGGACTCCATAAGTATCATACCAGACATAGTTAATGCGCGGCATTTCTGCACCTGGAATTTCTTCAACTGCAATGGAAATTTCAAAAGGATTATACTGCTTTTCAGGATCATAGAGATATTTAGAAGACTTAACTTTCTCGGCAAAAAGTTTGACTTGTTGACACATTTCATCTATTTGATCATCGGGAGGAAGGATGCTCAGAAACTCATGGGTCTCTTCTTCTCTAAAATCAAAACTGATAATCAAGGATTGAAATTCCTGGATAGCCTCTTTAGTATATAAAGGTTCTAGAAAGGTATCAAGCTGTTGATCAGAGCATTCTCTATAGGGAATCAATAGAGTTTTAAATTTAACACCAACAGGCGAAAGGACCAAAGTACGCACCTCAAGAAATGTATCGTCAAAGCTTTTAAAAATAATCCGACCCTTTAAAGGTTTAAGTAGGTCTTCAATGATTTTTGCTTGTTCATTTTGTAGATCCATAGCCGTTACATTTAATTGATCGTAGGAATAGGTATCGATCCTATCAGGTAAAATAACTCCTACCTGCTGCTGTCTGTTATCTTTTAAATAGACTCCAATATCAAGTTTGTTTATTTTTGTTGGAGTATCCGAACTAAAAAAATAACCTTTAAATTTCTTTTTTAATTTAGTTTTAATTGTTTGATGGTCATTGACATGGTCAAGAAACGTAGTAATAAGAATGGAAAGATTAGCAAGATGATTTATTTCTAGATCGTGCGACTTATCTTCGAGCCGCTGTATCCCATCATTGTAATAAAGAAAAACTCCTTTGTAATCTAAATAGAGCAAGCTTCTATCAAAGTTGCTAATTTTCCTTGAATATACACCGTAGTATTCTTTCACATCCTTTACAAAACGTATTTTCGGTTTTCCATCGTCATACAAAATCTCATTAAATTGATTCACCATTCTGATGAAACATAATTTACGCACATATTCATTAGTAGAACTACATAGTACTTTCCTATTTTTCTCATACCCTTTGTCATGCCAAATAAGAAAATAGGAGCTGCTAAACCAATTTGCTTTAACCAATACTTCTCCAGACAATAAATTTATACGCATCGTTTCCAATGGTTGATGACTAATGCGTTCCGGAAACTCATGTGCAAGAGGCTGATTGAGGTCTAAGTAAGCTGCTGGACTACCAGTTGCAGCTCTCATCACAGCTATGACTTTGTCAAATTTACTGGTACGATCAACAATTTTCTCTGGAGTAAGTGAAGAGAATATCCTCCAAAAAAAGGCGCTCAAAAAATAACTTGATAATGCTCTTCCCAATTCATAGCGTCTGTCTTTGATTCTATTAAAAATAACTCTTTTATCTAAATCCCATAATTTAGGAAAAGCCTTTGCTAGCGTTCTTAGCTTTTCATTTGTAAATTGATCATTTTGTAAATAAAACCATGACCACCAAGGAGTTTCCGGTGCTACGTCGTTTAATAAATTAAGTTGTGTTGGATTCATAAAAACTGGCTCCTGCTATGACTCTTATATTAATCTAAACGCAAAGTCGCAAAGTCGCAAAGAAAAAAAATTACAGTATAGTTTACCCCATTGTCTAGACAATGGGGTACACTATACTGTTAAAATTTTTCTTTGCGTCTTTGCGACTTTGCGTTTAGATTAAAAAAAAAGCCCCTGCGAAAGTTACCTCTCGCAGGGGCTTACTAGCTTAAGGACCTAAGTCCTCATTAGTTAACGATCGTGCTCTCTTGTTGAGTGATCGGCGTCGTGATCGATGCAGAGGATACCTCAGCAACGACACGTGCATCACCCGACTTCATCGCACGTGCATTGATCTTATAGTTCAATGTTTGACGTGGTCTGAAGTTATCATAAGGAGCAAATGTTACTGTTTGGCCATTGACTTGTCCTGGTGTGTCACCGGACGCATCTATTGGCTGGATCTCTGGTGGGAAATGAACGACAACATTTACATTGTTATCAGATTCGGAACCTTGGTTCACGATGCTGATGCAATAGCTGGTCATTTCGCCTATGCAGATTGGATCTTCTGTATCGCAGATGCAAACTGTAAGTGCAGGACGTCCTCTCCAACGTGTGGTGAACTCTGCGCAGTCGTTGCAGCCTTGGCAATCTGTAACGCTAACTCGGTTAGTGAAGCATCCTGGTGTGCAGGTAGTCAACGTGATAGCGAAGCTAGCTTTTTCGCCTGACTTCAACTCACGCATCTTCCATACAGCCTGATTGCAGCTAACAGCTGCGCCTGGAGCAGCAACGATTGATGTTGCTGTAGGTGCAATATCTGTCACTACAACGTCTGTCAATGTCTTATCACCAGTATTTGTCACAACGATGTTATAGTCTGCATTTTTGCCGATCTGAACCTCTTTTGGTCCAGTCTTTGTTATCTCTACAGCGCAGCAAGCGATGCATGTGCATGCTTGGCAGGATGTGGACTCAGCATTGCATGCTGTGACAATCGCGCTGTTGCATACACGACCACGCTTATGTGCGCAGAAGTTAACATTGACTTTCTTGGACTGGCAAGGCTCTAAGTTTCCAAGGCGGAAGCAGAGTGTGCGTAGGCCGCTGCTATGCTCAAGTCCATCTGGTACGTTGTCTGTAACAACAACATCTTCAGCTGTGCAGCTTCCACGGTTGGTGACTGTAATTGTATAGTTTACAGGATCTCCTGGGCAAACTTCTTCTGGACCGCACTTATGGCAGACCAAGATTGGTTTAGCGCAGAGGATGGAGCAGAAGCGTACTGGTGTAGCTGTGGCACAGAAGCATGCGCACAATTCGCCTTCACAGTCGCAACGTAGCCATACTTTTGCAGGGATGCACTGGTTTTTATGCATAGCACCGATGTCCCATACAACATTGCGTCCATCTACATGAGCTTCTGGTACGCTTCGGATGAAGCTAACACCTTCTGGCAAGTGTGTAGTGACGACAACATCGCAGACATCATCGCAAGCATGAATATCAAACTCTAATGGGTACTGATCGCCAAGCATGCAGAGCGGGCGGTTGCGGGCGGAGACGGTGATCCCGTCGAAGCACTTCAACTCGTTTTGCTGTGGATGTTTGCAGCGGACAGGGAGTTTGCATGGCTCGCAAGGAGGGGGACATGGAGCTGGGCAAGCTGGCTTGCATACAGGCTCACATGGTGGTTTGCAAACAGGTTCACAGGGTTTTGGGCAAGGTGCTGGTCTGCACACAGGTTCGCATGGTCTTGGGCAAGGTGGTTGGCACCCGCCTCTACCATTACTAGCCCACATCATCGTCGTTGCGCATACGAAGAGCAACGCGGTGAAGTAACGCAGTATGTTACTCATTTAAGACTCCTTAGTTGTGAGGTCTACTCGAGCTTTTCATTAGCACGTGGTAGTTTTTTTTCAGTCCTCTGGTTGCAGAGGGAATCGCAAGTAACTTTAGTAGTGCTGCCATAAGTAGGGGCGAGCGCAATATCCATCGTCGTCACAGCAATCATCTTCGTCGTCGAGTACGGGTCTAGGGCAGTAGGGACGAGGAGGGGAGCTTTGATTGCTACAGGTATCGAATAGGGTTCCACAGCAGCAGGATGATAGAAGTAGGGTAAGGGAGTAAACGAGTAGTGCGTTTAAGAGAGCTTTCATTTAGAGACCACCGTGGATTTTGTTTATTTTCATTAAGTACCGGAGAGGAGAGACTCCTACCCGGTACGTTGTATAAGCCTTAAACCGGAGCTATTAATAGCAGCAGTTGTCAGGTGCGCAAGGTCTTGGGCAGCATGGTTGTGGACAACAAGGCTTAGGTGCGCAGCAAGGCTTTGGAGGACAGCAGGGACGTGGGCATGGGTTGCAGCAAGGATCACGATCGCAGCAGCAGCCAGCTAACATCATTGTTGTAGCAGCTAAAACAAACAGAGAGAAGAATTTCTTCGTCATGATACACCTCTTTCTAGTTAGGGTGGTTAATTTTCATATCATTGTCCTTTGAGGTGATCCTGTGGGATAAGTATCACGAGGTCACTCTACAAAAAAGGATTTACCTTCTGTTCATACAGTGTTGGTAAATAATTCTTCCAGAAGAATCTGCTAAATTTTAATAAATTCTTGTCTTTTTTGAATGTAAAGTATTGATTAGAAGAGGGTTATGACTTTAATTTCCCCGTCCATCCTAATTTCTTTCTTAAAGTAGAAAAATAGTCATATTGAGATAAATTGACTAATTTGAAGCTCCGGGCGGCAAGAGTGACGAAGAACATTTCTCCATTTGACATGGAGAAGCTTCCTACACCATCGTAAGTGACTTCTATGGGGTTATGTTCGCTGATGTATTGGATTTGGATGTTGTGGCTGGGCATAAGGACGATAGGTCGGTTGGAGATGGTATGAGGGCTGATGGGAGTCAAAACAAATGCTTGCAGTTCTGGTGTAAGGATGGGACCACCAGCGGCGAGAGAGTAGGCTGTAGAGCCGCTGGGAGTGGCAATAATGATACCATCGGCCGAAAAAGTGTTGAGGTAGTTGCCATCGACATGGATAACTAGATCGATGAGGCAGGGGTTTTGAGCACGATGAATGACGATATCATTTAAAGCGAAACATTTTTGACCAGAAAGAGTGGTGCCCTCCATCATAATGCGCTCGTCGATGCGGTAGTTTTCCCTTAGGATAGCTTGTAGACAAGGATAGATATCTGTGATCGGTATGTCGGCCATAAAGCCAAGGCCGCCCAGATTAATGCCTACAACGGGTGCGGTAAGCTCAGGATGAGTATGGATATAGCGTAGGATGGTTCCATCACCGCCAAGTGTGATTACGAAATCTACCTCTTCTGGCTGGATGGTGCTGAGAGGAATAGCGCCGATCTCTTCAGCTTCGTCATCGCGGGCGACGACGGTGACATTTCTTTGGATGAGATATTCTCTGATTCCTATGGCAATGCTTTTGGACTGTTTTTTGGTCAGGTTGGGAAACAGTGCAATAATCATGATGGTTCCGGAATTGCAGTGGCGAGACGATGCAGTCCGAAATGATTAGTAATTTTTTTAGTGATTTTGTCTGGAGTTAGATCAAGTTCTTTGAGGATAGCGCTATGGCTGCCGTGCTCGATGAAGGCGGGTGGAATGCCGAAGTTGAGGGTTTGAATATTGTGATAGCTGTGTGTCATGAGAAAATGGTTGATGATGGCACCTAAGCCACTTGATAGAGCATGTTCCTCAATTGTAACGATGCGCGTATGTTTTGTAAGCAGATCAAATAATAGGTCGCTATCTAGAGGTTTAATAAAGATCGGATCGAGAACAGTGGCTTCGACGTCCCACTCTTTGAGTAATTCCCGCACTTCAAGCGCTGAATAACACATATGACCTAAGGCGATGATGAGAAGTTTAGATCCTTCGGCAAGGATCTCCCCTTTTCCAAGAGGACGAGGCTTTCTCGGGGCATCAGTTACCTCAGTCGGAAGGTTGGGATAGCGGATTGCTGTAGGAGACTCCCACGCGAAGGCAGCATCCATCAGATCCTTAAGCAGATCTCCATTGCGCGGTTGACAAATGACCATATTAGGCATCGCATTCAGGAAGGCGATATCGTAGATACCATTATGGGTTGCTCCATCAGCACCTGCGACTCCAGCTCTGTCAATGGCCAGTACCACAGGTAGCTCTTGCAGGCAGATATCGTGATAGAGATTATCGAGGGCACGTTGCAAGAATGTAGAATAGATCGAGACGAGGACTTTAGCTTTATGGCGGTAGGCGAGGCCTCCGCTAAAGGTGAGAGCATGCGATTCAGCTATTCCCACATCAAAGCAACGGTCGGGATATTTTTGCATCATGCCATCAAGGCAGGAGCCTAGCGACATAGCGGGAGTGACGGCAACTAGGTTAGGATCGTGCTCAGCCATGTGTAGAAGGTGTTTTCCAAAAATTTGTGGAAAAGAAGGCTTCGAGGAGGTCGAGACGACAAACTTTCCAGTATCGATATGGAAAGGTTTAACACCATGATAACTAATCGGATTTTCAAGAGCTGCCGGCATTCCATGTCCCTTGTTGGTCAGGACATGCAGCAAGACGGGCCATGAGGAGTTTTTGAGACCTTCGAGCGCGTGCACTAAGTCTTTAATATTATGACCGTCGATTGGACCGATATAGGACATACCGTAGTGTTCGAAGAAGACGGCAGGGCTGACAAGGTTTTTGATGGAGCTGGAGATTTTATGTCCTTGCCGGGCGAGAGCAGGTCCATAGCTCGGGATTTTAGAGACCAGCGAGTCGATTTCTTGGTGGATACGGTGAGTGAGAGGATTGCTGATGATGCGGCTTAATATATGCGTGATAGCACCGACATTTTTGGAGATCGACATGGCGTTATCATTCAATATGACAACGAATTTTTTTAAGTCCTTAGGCAGATTATTCAAAGCCTCTAACGACATTCCGCACGTTAAAGTCGCATCGCCAATAATAGGGATCACATAGAAGTCATCTCCCATGAGATCACGCGTTGTGGCAACACCCAGTGATAAAGAGAGGGCAGTTCCGGCATGGCCCGCATGAAAGTGGTCATACGATGATTCTTTAGGATGGCTGAATCCGCAAAGACCTTGATGCTGGCGAATCGTATGAAACTGTTCTTTGCGACCGGTAACGAGTTTGTGAGTATAGGTTTGGTGGCTGACATCCCAGATGAATTTATCGGTGGGAGAGTCAAAAACTTTATGGAGAGCAAGAGTGAGTTCTATCGAACCAAGGTTAGAGGCGAGGTGGCCTCCGTTGACAGACATGACTTCGATGATACGTTGTCGAATCTCTGCGGCAAGCTGTGTAAGTTGTTTAAAATCAAGCGTTTGTAAATCTTCCGGAGTAGCGATGTGAGATAGGATAGAATCAGTCATCAGCTTATTTTACTTTTAAGGTAAAGAAAACGGTTCAGTTTTAGGGGATCCACTTTCATCCACTAATACCTCACCATTCCGATTTTTGATCAACTTTTCTATTCGCTTTTCTGCATCATTTAATCTTTTTCCGCAAAGGGTGATTAACTTATCCGCTTCTTCGTAGTATTTTAACGCCTCTTCAAGAGGAGTCTCTGGACTGTTCAGTTTTTCTAAAAGTTCTTCTAAGCGTAAAAATGCAGATTCAAACGAAAGCTGCTGCTGCTCAGCAGTTTCGGGATGTTTTTCTTTCACAACTCGACCCTATCAATGGTTGCTTTAAGATTCCCCTTGGCCAGGCGAATCCGAACTTTATCACCACTATGTACCTTTTCCCCATTAGTTATAACCGATCCATCTTTTTCAGCAAAGAGAATGCTAAAACCCTTTTTTAACAAATGCGCCGGATCGATGGCCTGCAGAGTTTGCTGAATGCCTTTTAAACGTTGTCGCTGTAGGACCATACGTCCATAAATAAGTCTGTCAAATGAGCGACCCCAATCTACCAATAGCTGACGCAGGTGTTTTAATCTCAGACGAGGATCCCGAGCTTCAAGCGCTTTTCGATATCCAGCAAGTTTCAATTTTAAATGTTGAATCCGCTGCCGAAGTGAGCGGTCGACTGCCGAGCGGCACTCATCCATCTTTTGCATCCAGGTGCGCACATGGTAGACCAGCGCTTGCTGGCACTGTTTTTGGAGCTGGTTAAGATGCTTCTGCTGCTGAAGTTTCTCCGCCATCACCATCTCTGCAGCCGCTGTAGGCGTCGATGCACGCATATCAGCCACATATTCTGCAATTGTATGGTCTGTCTCATGGCCTACAGCGCAAATCGTCGGTATCTTGCTGTGAAAAATCGCTTCAGCCACAATCTCTTCATTAAAGCTCCAGAGATCTTCCAAGCTGCCACCGCCACGTCCAATAATGATGACATCGACCGGTAAACGCTCGTTAAAAAATTTAATCGCCTGAGCAATTTCTTGAGCAGAGCCTTCACCCTGCACCTTGACAGGGTTAAGGATAAGATTAAAACCACCCCCGCCCCGCCGTGTCAGAGCATGAATAATATCTTGAATCACCGCTCCGGTTGGGCTGGTGACTACCCCAATCCGTTTTGGCAAAAATGGAAGCGGCTTTTTAAACTCTTTTTTAAACCAGCCGCGCTGATGGATCATTTTCTTAAGAGCTTCTAGACGCAAGAGCAGCTCACCCAATCCCTGCTTTTGCATTTTACGGATGACAATTTGGTACCGTCCACCCGGAGGATAGACATTAAGAGCTCCCTCAACAATAACCTTGTCACCATTCTGTGGAATAAAAGCTAAAGAGGTTGCATCGGTGCGGAACATCACCACCGAAATCTGCGCATACTCATCTTTTAAAGTAAAATACCAGTGGCCCGTTTGTTGCTGTTTGCAGTTGGAGACCTCTCCAAGTACAGTAACAGAAGGAAATTCAATCTCAAGCTTGTTCTTAATCAACGACGTTAAGGCCGTGACGCTCCAAGCTTGAAGATTTTCCGTAGCCACTACCATTAGTCACCTTGAGGTTTCATCCAGGGGAAGAAGAGTACATCACGGATAGACAGAGCCTGTGTAAACAGCATTACCAGACGGTCAATACCTATTCCAAATCCTCCTGTGGGAGGCATTCCTTGACAGATCGCCTCTAAAAACTCCTCGTCTGTTGGAGCAGCCTCTTCGTCGCCCTTTTCGCGACGGTTCTCCTGTTCTTCAAACAACGAGCGCTGTAAAAGAGGATCGTTAAGTTCTGTATACGCATTGCAAGCTTCACTGCACAGAATAAATGTTTCAAACCGCTCCACAATGCGCTCTTTGCGTAGAGCTGGATCGCGATGCAGTTTACATAAAGGAGTTGTTTCGATCGGATGATCAATAATATGGTGCGGCTGAACAAGATGCTCTTCGACATAGATTTCAAAAAGAGCTGCGATAAGTAAACCACGTGAAAGCCCTTGGACCTCTTTTGGAGCGATATGGCCCGAATCAATGAGTAGTCGTCGCATCGCTTCTTCATTCATATTGTCTACATCTAAATGAGCGTAATGTCTGAGGCTCTCTTTCATTGACATGCGGATCCAGGGCGTTTTCAGATCCAAAGTGACGAGCTCCTCTTTTCCAGGCATAGGCACTTCAATTTTCGTCGAATTAAAAAGATGTAAAGCAATTTTTTCATACAGCGTCTCGACATAACGCATGATATCATTATAATCCCAATAGGCTGCATAGGCCTCTAAAAGAGTGAATTCAGGGTTATGGCTGCGGTCGATTCCCTCATTACGGAAGACTTTACCCATCTCAAAAACACGCTCCATGCCCCCGATGATCAATTTTTTTAACGGAATCTCTAACGAGATACGCAGAAACATCTGCTGATCCAAAGCATTCAACTTGGTGATAAATGGCTTTGCTTCGGCACCTCCATAAATACTCTGAATGACCGGTGTCTCCACCTCGAGGAAGCGATTAGCCTCCATATGCTTGCGGATTAAAGATAATATTTCACTGCGCATACGGAATTGACGATGCACTTCCGGATTTGAGATCATGTCTAGCCAGCGCTTACGGTAGCGTAGCTCCTTATCAATCAATCCAGAATGCTTGTCGGCTAAAGGAAGAAGAGTTTTGCAGAGAAGCGATACATTCTTACCAAAGACAGTTAATTCACCCTTATTTGTATAAAAGACATTCCCTTCCACACCAATAATGTCGCCCAAATCAAACTTTTTTTCGATCAGCTTAAACGCATTTACTGGCGGATCACCCTGTGGATGGTATCCAGGAATTTGTGTGGCCTCTTGATTGAACATGACCTGAATGCGCGTATGGCCATCTTGAATCTGCGCAAAAGCATTTTTTCCCATCGCACGGAACAGCACCAGCCTACCCGCAATCTTTACTTGAGGAGTCTTGCCGGCAGCAGCATCTTCACTATGTCCAATAGAGGCATCAGGATAGCTTTTACGCACCTCTTCTATCGTATGTGTGGGACGGTATTCATTCGGATAAGGTTCAATACCTAGGCTACGCAGTTCTTCTAACTTGCGGCTACGGTTAATATACTCTTCATGAGAGAGGTACTCAGGTTGACTGGAAGACATTTTTATCCTATGAGGAAATTTGTTGAGTTTCTTGTGAAGGTTTAGGGCCAGAGCGGACAAAATCTAGCCTAGCATAGACATAGACTGTTGTGACCACAATCAGGAACATGTAAAGCGCATAATTAAAGATAAATAACTTTGTTTGAGTCGAGGCATTGTAAAAGTCATGAAGCCGCTTAAACATATATTCCTTTACAATACGGTACCTATTAAATCGTAGTCTGTATGGTCCGTGATTTTAACTGAATAGATTTTTCCAAATTCTGTGACTTTGCGCCCATCATTAATAATGACTTGCCCATCAATATCAGGACATTGGCCATAATGCCTGCCCACCATTAACATTTTGGATTCAGGATGATAGCCCTCGACGACAGTTGAGATTACTTTGCC
>Ga0207072_1028_pt1 | contig 47185 bp, 45 predicted proteins | sample Alteio_BWMinHeat_68_FD_153570 | JGI IMG/M metagenome (GOLD analysis project Ga0207072, IMG submission 153570) | Enriched cells from forest soil in Barre Woods Harvard Forest LTER site, Petersham, Massachusetts, United States -... | ecosystem: Environmental > Terrestrial > Soil > Temperate forest >... | reverse complement strand
CTTACAGCAGATTGAACAATTTTGTAAGGTTACTGAATTTAATGGTCTGGAAATCCTCTCTTTTGAAGAACGTGGAGATGACAGTACAGTGATCTTCTACGCAAATCTCACCCAAAAAGGCAAAAACTGCTCTTTTGCAGAAAGAAGCCTATTCAAGAAAGTTAATGGACGTTGGCTCTACCTGAGCGGCGAGCTAATGAAGGGAATGCTATAAGTCTATAATTGAGCGAGCGTAGCTCGCTCAATACTATACCTTTTTGCCGGCTGCGCGCATTTCGCGAACAACTTCAGCAAGACCAAGCTTATCGATAGTACGAAGAGCATTCATCGACAAACGGAGAGTGATGAAGCGATTTTCTTCGGCAAGCCAGAGACGCTTTCTCTTAAGGTTGGGCAAAAAGCTACGTTTTGTCTTACCGGTGACCTTCAGACCGATCCCTTTTTTCTTCTTAGCAATACCGCGAATCGTATACGTATAACCGCGTGATGGTCTTTTTCCTGTGATTTGGCAAATTTTTGACATAAATTACTCCGCCTAGTCTAATGCGATTTTTGGGCTACTATATCATAGCATCTGTTACAATACAAGTACTTATTCGGAGGAGTCGAACATGAGTAAAGGATTAATTTTAGTTGTAGGAGGAGCGGGCTACATTGGCTCGCATGTGAATAAGCTTTTGAATAAAGTCGGCTATGAGACAGTTGTGTATGATAATTTAAGCCGCGGAAATAAGAAAGCAGTTGTTAAGGGCGAGTTAGTGGTTGGAGATATTGGAGATCAAGCTGCCTTAAAGGCACTTTTTAAGAAGTATAAGTTTGACGCTGTGATGCATTTTGCAGCCCTAATAGATGTGGGCGAATCTATGGAGCATCCTCTAAAATATTACCGTCAAAATGTAGGGTATACCATTAATCTTATCGAAGCTATTTTAGCATCTAGGACAATACCTTTGATATTTTCATCTTCTTCGGCAGTATATGGACTTCCACAAGCACCTTCCATAACAGAGGAACATCCATTGGCACCTATCAATCCCTATGGAACGACTAAAAAAATGATTGAGGAAATCATAGCCGATTGCAATATGGCACACAATCTCCCTCATGTATGCTTGCGTTACTTTAATGCCGCTGGAGCAGACCCTGAAGGCGAAATCAAAGACTTTAAAATGGAAGAGAGCAACCTTATCCCCATAGTGCTCAAAACTGTTCAGCAAAAGAATCCCCACGCAGTCATTTTTGGCGGAGACTATGATACACGCGATGGTACATGCGTCAGGGACTATATCCATGTTAATGACTTGGCTGATGCTCATATCAGAGCGATGGAGCATTTGTTGAAAGGCGGAAAGTCTGATACTTTTAACTTAGGAAATGGAAACGGCTATACTGTACGCGAAGTTGTCGATGCCATCAAAAAAGTGACTGGGGTTACTTTGGACGTCAAAGTCGGCCCAAGACGAGCAGGCGATGCACCTTCACTTATTTCCAATTGCCAAAAAGCCAAAAAACATCTGGGCTGGACACCTAAATTCCCCGCTTTAGAGACAATGATTACCGATGCGTGCAAGTATATGAATATCGAAGTGTTGAATATAAACTATGCCGGCAGGTAGAGTAGAGGAAAAAAACTGAAAAACAGATGCCGGAATATCAAGTCATAGCACGCCGCTTTCGCCCACAGCAATTTTCCCAGGTATTGGGACAGGAAGCGATCGTTGTCACATTAAAAAACGCTATTAAGCGAGATAGGTTGGCGACAGCCTATCTCTTCTGCGGATCACGAGGAACAGGCAAGACTACTCTTGCACGCGTCTTTGCAAAGGCGTTGAACTGCGCCCATCCTACAGAGGAGGGAGAGCCATGCAATCAGTGTCCATCCTGCAAAGAGATTTCACAAGGAATAAGCCTCGACGTTTTAGAGATTGATGGAGCTTCCCATCGAGGGATCGATGATGTGAGGCAGATCAACGAGACAGTGGGCTATGCCGCTTCGTCAGGAAAGTATAAGATTTATATTATTGATGAAGTTCATATGCTTACTAAGGAGGCTTTTAATGCCTTGTTGAAGACTTTGGAGGAACCGCCTCCTAAAGTAAAATTTTTCTTTGCCACCACTGAGCCCCATAAAGTCATTCCAACGATCTTGAGCAGATGCCAGAGATTTAATCTCAATCGCATTAGCAGCGACACTATTGCCCAAAAATTGGCCAAAATCTGCAAAGAGTTGTCTATTTCCATCGATCCAGAAGCCCTCATGGTTATTGCAAAACGCGCTGAGGGAGGCCTTCGCGATGCTGAGTCTATTTTAGATCAGATTATCGCATTCCACGAAGGTGCTATCACAGCAACTGCTGCTAGCGATATTCTTGGCATTATGCCAAGAGAGGTGTTGTTTACACTCGATAAAGCCGGAAAGATGGGCGATTATGGGGTTGTGTTTACCGTTTCAGAGCAGCTCTTTAATCAAGGTAAGGATTTCATCCATTTTGTCGAGATGTTTATAGAGCATATCCGCACGATCTTAATGATTAAATTAGGCGCTGCACTCCCCGCTTCACTTACGGCACAGCAAACAGAAAAAGAAACATACAGAGCTGCAGCAGAGTTATATAGCATTGAGCAGTGCATGACTATTCTGGATATACTTGTAGAGGGGTTAACTACCCTAAGGTTTGCTCCTTCGCCGCGTTTTGCTCTCGAATCCTTAATGCTTAAAGTTTTAAGGACGCATCATCGTATTCCTATTGATGTATTGGTTAAACGATTAGCCGAACTTGAAACACGATCGAATGGAGCTGTTGCACCATCAACTAGACCTGTTGAACAACCTAAAGAGCAGCCGTTGCCACCGCCACCGCCGCCAAAACCAGAAACTGTCAAGCCAGAACCCGTAAAACTCAAATCTATTTCGGCTGAAGCTCTCCCACAACATCGCTACGACACTCTTCTACAATTTGCTGCGGTAGAGTTAGAAGGCACAGTACAAATTAAAAAAATAAATAGGCAGCCACTGCCCTCAACATAAGGTCTTTAATATGGGAACAGGATTTTCCAAAAAAAAGAAACAGGCTAGAGAGATACAAGATAAGCTTGTCAATATGCAGAAAGATATGATGAATAAAGAGGTGCATGGCCAAGCGGGAAATGGGCTGGTACAGGTTGTTATTACTGGAGAGTACAAAATTAAGTCTTTGAAAATTAACCCACAATGCGTCGATCCCGAAGATATCGAAGGATTAGAGGACTTAATCAAAGCCGCCTTTCATGAGGCCTTCGCCAAACTAGAAAAAGAGTCGCCTACAGCTGGCTTAGATGGAATGAAGGGATTCCCCAATATTCCAGGCATGCCAGATTTATCACAATTTGGGTTGTAAAAAAATTAAACGCAAAGCCGCAAAGGCGCAAAGAAAATTTTTAATCTTTGCGACTTTGCGACTTTGCGTTTAATTTTAAAACTAGAAATTATAGAAGCAGTCGTCGGGAACGGCGTCACGATAGGATTTTTCGAGAAGCTGTTGGACTTCGCTGGCTGTAGAGAGTGATAGGGCCTGGCGCGCTAATTCGACCGATTCTACAGCGCTAATGCAGCGTATAGCATTTTTAACTAAGGGAATATAACGGCAGGCAACAGAAAGTCTATGCACGCCTAGCCCAAGCAAAAGTGGGGTAAATCTTGGATCTGAGGCGATTTCTCCACAGACGGAGACAGGAATCCCTCGCAGATTTGATTCAACCACTACCATCTTAATCAAGCGCAGCAAACTAGGGTGACATAAAGCCATGAGAGATGATGTGGTCTGGTGAAAACGATCGGCTGCAAGGCTATAATGGACTAAATCATTGGTACCTATCGATAAGAAATCGCATTCATTGGCCAGTAGATCGGCAATGACGGCTGCTGACGGTACCTCGATCATACAGCCTACAAGTATTTTTTCTGGACAAGGAATATTTTCTTTATGGAGCTCTCTCCTAGCTTCTTGAAGGAGGGCTTTGGCTTCGCGTAACTCCGACAACGAAGAGACCATAGGAAACAGTACGCTCACATCTCCCGCCGTTGCTGCTCGTAATATTGCGCGCAGCTGTTTTTTAAAAATTGTCTTCTCTTGAAGAAAAAACTGTATGGCTCTACATCCCACAAAGAAGGGTTCGTCGCTTCCTTCAATGCGTCCCATAAAGCATTTATCGCCTCCTATATCAAACGTACGAATGACTATGGGCAATCCATTCATGCGCTCTACAAACGCTCGATAATAAAAATACTGCTCATTTTCGCTGGGAAAGGTGTCTTTGAAGAAAAAGACGTTTTCTGAGCGTAATAAGCCTACTCCATAAGCGCCATACTGATGTAATAAGGGAATTTCTTCGACAGCTTCTACGTTTGCGCATAGGCATATGGGAAGGCCATCATACGTTTCTGCCAATGCTGTGGCGGTATGCTCGAGTTTGGCAACATGGAGTGAGAGCTGTCTTTGGACGTGTGCATAGATGGCTAGAGTATCTGCGTAGGGTGAGATAATGACTTCTCCTGTCCTTCCATCTACAATAACAGTAGTCTCTTCTGTAAAGGTCAGTCCGGTGAAGGAGACGCGGGCGATGTAAGGAATTCCTTTAGCCTTGGCGATAATGGCTGCGTGGGTTGCTAAGCCTCCTACCTCTGTGACAAACGCACTGACATTCTTTGGATCCGCTTCAGCTGCCTCTGAGGCAGACAATTCGTTTGCAAATACTATCGAACCAGGTGGTGCCTCTGCTAGGGATATCCGCACAGTATGGCGTAAATGGCCTATCACTCTTCTTGCTACGTCCTGGATATCTTTAAACCGTTCGCGAAAAAAAGGGTCGCGCATCGACTCGAAGTGCTGCTGAAAGGCGCTAATAACCTTCAAGAAGGCAATTTCAGCGTTTTTTCCTGTCTCAATATACTTCTCGATATCCGTTGTGATGACTGGGTCTTCTAGAATCTGCAAATGAGCTTCTAATATGGCTGAGCCTTCTGAAACGTGTTCATGTTCCATCTGCTTTCTGAGGCGCTCAATATCCAACCGACTATTCTCTAAAGCTCTCCGGTAGCGTGCAATCTCGGCTTCGACATCGCTTACAGGGACCCCAGTCTCTGGCGTAAGTGTCTCTGAAATAGAGAATAAAAATGGCTTTCCAATCGCTATGCCGCGGCAGACAGGCGTTCCCTTTAAACGGCGTTCACCTTGTCGCGATATGGTTTTAGTCATTTATTCTCCAAATTTGGTTTCAAAAGCCTCTATGAGTTTTTCCATTGTCTCTGGGGCATCGGCGCCTTTGACGTTGATAGTAATCGTTGTATTTCGCCTAGCTGCTAGCATGAGTATGCTCAAAATACTTTTTGCATTAATCGTCTCTTTTTTATAGGTGAAATTAACATCGCACTTACATCCCTGTAAGAGCTTAACGATTGCTGTTGCAGGACGTGTATGCAGTCCCATCTTATTTTTTACTCGTACTTTCTGAACCAGTTCCAATTCGCATTCCTCGTTTTTTAGTTTCAGGTCCTGTCGTCATTTCAAGTAATTTATTGCGGAATTCACGTGCTGAGTTATATCCCATTCTCTTAAGGCGATGATTTAAGGCTATAGTCTCTAATAAGAGCACCACATCCCTTCCAGGCTTAACTGGTAGAACATGGTAGGGCACATTTACGCCCATTAAATTGCAAAAATGTTCCTCTAATCCGACACGGTCATAAAAGTGGTTATCATTCCAAACCTCCAACTTGACTACCAGATCAATGCTTTTACTTGTGCGGACGCAAACGGCTCCATACAGGTTGGCGATATTGATGATTCCTATGCCGCGAATTTCCATATGATGCTGTGTCAAGCCAGCCCCAAAGCCCTCTAATTCCATGCCTTCGCGCTTTTTGACTTTGACGACATCATCCGAAATAAGGCGATGTCCTCTTTCTACAAGCCCTAAAGCGGCTTCGCTCTTTCCTACAGATGAGTCTCCTTGTATGAGAACTCCCACTCCAAAGACCTCGACAAGTGAACCATGGCAGGTCATTGAGGGTGAAAACTCTTCTGTAAGTAACTGTGTGAGCTTGCTGATAAAATTCATGGTACTCATGCTAGCGCGAAAAAGGGGCACCTGATGTTTTTCGCAAAGATAATGTAACTCTTTTGGAGGGCGGTAACGCCTTGTTACAAAAACAGCGGGCACAGGTGTCTTTAAAAGAATATTTAGCCTCTCTACACGTGTTTGGGGTTGAGTATCCCGTAAAAACTCAATCTCCACCTTACCAAAAACCATGATTCTCTTTTCAGCATGGCTCTTCATATACCCCGCCAAAGGTAATCCTGGACGGTGAGCTTCTGGGACAAAGATTTTTCTTCCTAGCCCTTCTTTACCAGCAATAAGTTCCAGCCCTAAGGCTGCCCCGTGCTGGGCATAGAGATCTTCAACGTAATAACTAGGCATGGTGAGTTACGCAGTAAGCATTTCAAAAAAATAATATATAGGTAATTGGATTGAACGACAAGTCTTAACTCATCTTACCTAAATTAAACGCAAAGGCGCAAAGTCGCAAAGATAAAATTTTAAGTTACAGTTTTTTTCTTTGCGACTTTGCGGCTTTGCGTTTAATTAATGGTGAAGATTACCCGACTCTTTCCAGATAAAAGATTAACCAATCGGCAAAAGTGGGAAAAGCCATCTGCTCAGCCTGGCCTATGTCGCTATCGGGATCGATAATAGTATGAGTCAACCCGGAATAGTAGACATTTCCCATCTCTCCTTCTGGATGCCACTCTCCCCAAAAACATTGATAAAAGGGCATGCCGAATGACTCATAGAATGGGATCAGCGATTTTGGAGTCACAGGCTGGCCCTTAGTGGTAAAGAGCGTATCTTGTTGCTCTAAGTATTTTTGAAATTTATCGTAATTTTCGATCAGGTGATCTGTTGTAGTTAAACCTGTACAGTCAGTTGTCTTAGCAAATCCATCATGCACCTGCAAAAAGGCTAGATAATCTGAAGGGAGAACCCAATCGGAAAAATTGTCTTGAATCGTCAATAATTGATCCTCCGACGCCGGGGGCTTACCGCGGAAATATCCGCAATCATTAGGCAAGCTATACACCATATGACAATCCAATGGATCATCGAAATGATGCTGAGTAATATAAATGCCAATATCATCAAGAGCATCAAAGAAAGTGATTAAAAACTGAGTTAAGCGGGGATGCTCTCGCATTTTTCCCAGCCAAAACTCTCTCACAAGCTCAATACGGTCGGCTGTAGGAAGTTGTGCAAGCTCCAGCCATCCCTTGCATTCAGGAGGAACGCTACGAGCAATTAAGTCAAACTCACCATCCGGAGCGTCATGGAGTACAATGACTTTATGGAATTGTCCTTGAGGAGTCTTATCTGAAAAGGGACAAAAAAAATCTTTTACATGCCGGTCCATATTCGTTTGTGCCCAGGTAAAGAATTAATTTTATTTCATAGCAAATTTGGATTTCATGGGCAATATTTCTCGAATTATTAAGAAATAATAAAGAAAAAAGTAGAAAAATATTTCCATAATCTGTATAGTGGGGGTCAAAGATAAATTAGGTATTTTTTAATGATTGAAGTTCCCAAAGTTGCTATCTTTACTGTCTATAAACAGAATCAGCAAGGCTCTGGCAGCTCACATATTTATTCCGAGATAGTCCTTCTCGATAAGTCTCTATCTCCCACTCATCCTCTGCTCTATCAGCTTCATGTCGATGCTCTAGCTATAGCCAATTCACCCTTTTTCTGTACATCTGGCCCTCCATCGCTCCAAAGACATGCCGAACTGATTACAGGAGAAGTCTCAAGTATTGATAGACTGAAAAAAGAGATTGTTCTTTCTGATATGAGTACAGTGAGATACAAATATCTGATCGTTATTAATGGCGAACTCAATGGCGCATATTATAGCCATGATAAAGATGTTGCTTTAGCAGCTGCATTAGCTACTTTGCAAGATGCTTTGAAGATTCAAAGCCATTTAGTAACTTGCCTTCCTTCCCAACCCGTGAAGGAAAAAAGTTCTGTGAAAATGCCTATACACACTCCCCATTTAATGGCTGAAGATAGTGTTAAGCGACTTCAAGAGCTACTGAATAAAAGTCAGTCAGATTCTCTTCAGAAGGGTGTTTTTCATCCACGACGTCTTTCAGAAGTACAGACCTAAAATTCTTAATGCTGTAGGCCTTTTTTGGGAGCGTACTCCTGCCCTGTTATATGGGTTAGCTCTTTTTTTAGGGATTAGTTTTTATCAAGTCCCATTCATGGCGGTAGCTGCTCCAATCTTAGCACTTTGGGGATGCCTTCCCTTTGCTTTATGGAAAAATCAACGCGACCTAATTTTTCGTCTCTTATTAGCTGCTTCACTAGCTTGTGCAGGTTACTTTTATGCATATACGTTTGATAATGCTATAGAAGTGCCTGAGGAAGGTCTGCATGGTAAAGCACGTCTGGTTATTACTGACATCAGAAAAAAGAAGAGTTCTTCAGGTCTGAACTGGTATTTAGATGCGATGGTGCAGAGCTTTGAGACAAGTAAAAGAGAGATACTATCCGATGTTCCCGTAACTTTGATGCTCTCAGCCAAAGAAGAGAATTTTATTCCAGCTGTAGAGCAAGAGTGGGAAGTACATGCCACTTTAACATACTTTCAGAAGATAGATAAGTATTTTTTGAAAACACGAAAAGATGCCCGATGGACTCCCCTCGGCCACAGTTGGAGAGGCCAGTTAACACTCTGGCGCGAACGCATAAAACGCGCTGTTGCAGACTATACAAGCTCTGTCATGGAGTCTTCGCGAAGCGGACCATTTTTAGCAGGCATGGTTACAGGACAGTTTGATGATACAGTGCTTAAACATCACTTTGGTAGATTTGGAGTGCAGCATATCTTAGCGATCTCTGGATTTCATTTTTCGCTTTTGGGAGCTATTGCAGGCTTTTTTTTGCGGCTTTTTATGACAAAGCGCTTTGCAACTGGTTTATTGGGAATTTTATTGTCGGGATATTTTTTAATTCTTGGTGTAACTGCTTCAGTATTAAGAGCTTGGCTAACAATAACCATTGCCATTTGCGCATACCTCCTCCAAAGAAGACCTACAGCCTTAAATTCCCTTGGCATTGCTTTGGCTGCTGTGTCGCTCATAGAGCCCTCCTGCTATGGTCAGGTTGGATTTCAATGCAGCTTTGCAATTACAGCGGCAATTCTTATGTTTTATCATCCCTCCCATAAACTTTTTGAAAAATTATTACCTGTAAGACATTTAAGTCAGGCGATTCAGTGGGATTTCTTTACCCAACACGTCTATATCGCTTCTGGTGCAGTACGGACTATCTTGGCATTAACTTTAGCGGTGAATTTAGCAGCCATTCCGCTGTTAATCTACCATTTTCAGAGCTTCCCCCTCTTTAGCTTATTGTATAACCTCTTTTTTCCCTTTTTCGTCAGCCTCTCCATGTTTTTTCTGATCGTAGGATCACTCTTACATGCCTTCTTCGAAACCCTTGGACAGCTGATCCATACACTTAATGGATATTATACCTATTTTGTTGTCAGCCTAGCTCTGGAGGCACCTCCGGCAATGGATATCGTCATTCGCACTACAGAAATTCCTGCAGCTATCGTCACAGCCTTTCTCACACTTCTCTTTGCCCTAGGTATAGCCTACAAGTCCCCTCAGCAAGATGAATGGATTTCTTTCTTTTAATCAATTAAATTTCTTGAAATTGCAGGAGTAATACCATGTTAAAGTATAAAGGTTATACAGGAGTTGTTCAGTTTGATGACGAAGCAATGATATTTCATGGTGAAGTCATCGGCCTCCGTGATGTTATAACGTTTCGAGGCACTACTCCGGATGAGATAAAATTGGAATTTGAAAGATCTATTGATGGCTATCTAGACTGGTGTAATGAATTGGGTCAAGAACCTGAGAAGCCTTTTCAAAATTCAAAAATTTAAAATTCTGAAATGCCCTCATAATACTTCATGTACAAATTATAACAGGATTTGCAGGATCGGCTTCGCCGGCAGGATAGGCAAGATAGCTTTATATTTATCCTTTTTATCCTGCTGGTGAAGCCAATCCTGCAAATCCTGTTATAAATTAAAATCGGGCACGGGCATGGGCAGGGGCACGGGCACGTTTTTGAATATTGACATTAAAGTGAAGAAAAGGCAATATTCGTCCCGTTATGGCGATCGTAGCTCAGTTGGTTAGAGCGTCGGATTGTGGATCCGAAAGTCGCGGGTTCGAGCCCCGTCGTTCGCCCATCCTTTACAAGAATAGTGACTACATATGACCTCCGCCGAATCCATTCTACTAGGCGTTGTCCAGGGTCTTACTGAGTTCTTACCTATTAGTTCTTCTGGTCATCTGCTGTTATTTCAATCTATGTTTGGAATGAAAAATCTACATGGATTGATTTTGTTTGATCTGGTGTGTCATGTAGGGACTCTGCTGACTATTTTGATTTTCTTCTCGAAACAGATTATGACTCTATTCAGAAAAGACCGCCAAATGCTCTTTAATCTTGTCATTGGCACGCTGCCTTTAATGGGCGTGGCTGCTCTGCTGCCTGTCGTAGAGAAGCTTTTTGCTACGCCTTATTGGTTGTGGCTTTCGTTCTTAATCACAGCTGCTCTACTATTTTCTTGTCAGCACTGGTCTATGCAAAAAGCGCAAATGCGTCGCCGCGATGCTTTCCTGATTGGCTGCATGCAGGGGGTAGCTGTCATACCTGGCATTTCTAGAAGTGGTTCCACCATCGCAACAGCCAAACTTTTGGGCTTTTCTCGGCAGGAGGCTGTTGTCTTCTCCTTTTTATTAGCTATTCCGGCTATTTTAGGTGGGCTCTCACTCAAATTATTACAGCTTGTTCTGCAGCCTGAAAAAGTGATGATTGCAGATATTGCTCTTAAGGAATATTTCTTAGGCTTTATAGTATCTTTTTTGGCAGGCTGTTGTGGTCTATACCTTCTGATGAAAATTATTCGCAGCGATGCACTGAAATATTTCGCCTGGTATTGTATAGCTATCAGCCTCTTTTGTTTTGTCAACTTTGTTTTACTGTAGTAAGGATCTGGCATGTCGAGAAAGCGATTGCATAAACATTTGCAAGATATTTCAAATCCCAGCCCACTTAGTTTGGAAATTCAAGGATTTATTTTACTTCTTTTTACTTTAATCAGCTTGTTAAGCACTCTGAGCTTTGCTTATGCTCCCCATTCCTCTAACTGGCTTGGAATGGTTGGGCATGTCATTGGCAAAACATGGTTTGGTCTTCTCGGTATCGGTTCTTACTTAACTTTTTTACTACTATTTTGGATGGGTTGGAGGCTACTATTTCAAAAGTCGCTTAACTACCTTACCAAAAAAATACTTTACGCTGCACTGTGCATCACAGCTATCAATCTCATTTTCTGTGTCGTTGAAGAGGCTCATCCTGAGTTCAGAGCATGGCTTGGAGAGACTCTCTTACCTCAAATGTGGCAGAAGAGACTCCGCTTTCATCTAGGAGGTGCTCCCCTCTACTTTATTTTTCACGACCTGCCACGGTTTAACCTATTGTCTCTCTTCAATACGTTAGGTGTCTGTCTTATTGCGACAGGTATGCTAGGAATGGGTCTGCTCTATCTTTGCAAATCGAATCCGCAAGAATTTCTACTATTCATATCTGATAGATGCAGGCGAGGTTTTGAGTGGATACGCATCAAACTATCACGACCCATACCACAGCCAGAAGATACTCTACCCTTAGCCTACGATTCAGCTGCCTTGGTGGCACCTGTCCCAAAAGTACCCACGAGCCGCCGGCCTACACGCATGTTGATGACGCTTACTCCTCCTATTGAAGAGAAAGAAGAGCCGATCATCGAAGATGCTCCACCTTCTCTTCCACGCAGTCGACGTGTGCAGGCTATAGAGGCACAAAAGGTCTATAATGGCGATTTTGCTGAATATATCGTGCCTAGTGCAGAGCTGTTAACTCCTGGAAAACCGATTGACTCTGCGCAGTTGGGAGAAATTCTTCGACATCAGGCTGACATTCTAGAAGAGACCCTGATGAACTTTAGCATCGAAGCAAAAGTGGGAAATATCAACTGTGGTCCTACTATTGCATCGTTTGAAGTGCATCCGTCTGTTGGTGTTAAAGTACAGAGAATCAAGGCTTTAGAGAATGATATCGCCCTTAATCTCGAAGCCAGATCCATCCGCATCATCGCACCCATCCCCGGAAAAGCCGCTGTCGGGGTCGAAATTCCCAGCCCCTTTCCACAAGAGGTCAGTTTCCAAGAATTGCTTGTCGCCTACCAAAAAAGTTCTAAAAAACTACACATTCCCCTACTGCTAGGAAAAGCTGTCAATGGCGACCTCGTTATCAGCGATCTAACTAAAATGCCTCATCTGATAATCGCAGGCGCTACGGGTTCGGGAAAATCTGTCTGCATTAATACGATCGTCATGTCTATCGTTCTGAATGCTAAGCCAGATCAGATACGGCTTGTGATGGTCGATCCTAAGAAAGTTGAGCTTACTGCCTATAGCCCCCTCCCCCATATGTTAGCTCCAGTGATCACTGAGCCTTCCGGCGCCTGTGCAGCCCTACAGTGGATGGTCAAAGAGATGGAGAACCGTTACGAACTCTTAAAACAGCTCGGTCTTCGCAACATTGACGCCTACAACAACCGTACACGTGATCTTGAGAAAGAAGCTGCTCTTAACCGCGAAGTTCCCGAGAAGCTTTACTATGTGGTAGGGATTATCGACGAATTAGCTGACCTCATGATGGTCTCTAGCCACGATATCGAAACCTACATTGCTCGGATTGCCCAAATGGCTCGCGCAGTGGGAATTCACCTCATCTTAGCCACTCAAAGACCCTCTAGAGAGGTCATCACCGGACTTATTAAAGCCAATTTCCCCACACGCATTAGCTTCAAGGTAGCAAGCCGCGTGAATAGTCAGATTGTGCTAGACGACACAGGTGCTGAGAGCCTTTTGGGCAATGGAGACATGCTTTTCCTCCCGCCAGGAACATCCACACTAGTGCGTGCACAAGGCGCTTATATCCGAGACGAAGACATTAACCGTGTGGTTCAAAAAATTTGTGATCAAGCTCCTCCTAGATATGTCATAGAATCGTTCGATGTTTATCATGCACCTAGCGATGGTACAAACATTGATTCAGATCCTACCTTGCTTGATTCACTTTACGAACAAGCTAAGGATGTCATACTCGGTACAGGCAATGCCTCAACGACGTTTCTACAACGTAAACTTAAAATTGGATATGCCAGAGCTGCTAGCCTGATGGATCAGCTTCAACGGGATGGTATTGTAGGACCTGCTGAAGGCAGCAAACCGCGCAAAATACTAGCTAAGAGAACACGCTATTCCAATCCAGAAGAAGATCTGGAAGAAGACGATCAGGAACAGGATTAAACGCAAAGGCGCAAAGCCGCAAAGATTATTTCTTTGCGGCTTTGCGCCTTTGCGTTTAAATAATCTTCGCGATCTTCGCGTTAAAAAATATTTTGCAAAAGGTAAGTTATTTAGGATTTCCCATCAGGATGGAATAGGCGTTGAAGTCTAAAGACTCGACGACATCAGAGACCTGTTTGGGAGTGACTTTTAGTAACGGATCATTATCAAAAAATTTATTCACTGACCAGTTCCACATCCCATAGTTACTCAAAATATCTAACCAATATTCATTGCTGCTGCGCCAGTACTCGTCCGATTGTCTAAAATAGCGATGGACCGCTGCTACCTCTTCTAACTTTATACCATCAGCTTTTAGGCTCCGCATATTGTCTAAAACCAATTGAATCATCTCCTCTTTTTCGGAGGGATCAACCATCAATTGCACGGATATGTTGGCAGGAGATAAGTGAGGATAGAATGGGAATTCGTAACTGACATCTACTCCTAATGAACTTCCCGTCTTATTACTCAATAAGGTTTTAAGACGGTCCTCAATCAAATAGGTCACAAATTCTATTGTAGACATCGCTTCACTATCTTCAGGTGATTTGATGGGACACACAATTTTGATCACAGCATCCCCTCTCTGCTGCAGAGGGAATTCAAATTTCTTGTCTTTCTCAGATTTAAAAATCGACTGTTCGTTAAAGAGTGTTTCTTTTGGTTTAACTTCAGATTTCCAGCCCCCTAACTGCTTTTCGAATGAGGCATGCACTTCCTCAGCATTGACATCGCCTACCACAATAATAAGAAATTTTTTAGGATCCGCTCCAATTTGGTGGATAAATGCATCGGCATCCTCCGCATTCAGCTTATTAAGGTCTGATAATTTTAAGGCGTGCAGCTCCTCTTCATGAGGAAACATAAACTTTCTAAACATCTCATCAAAATCATTCTTACGCGCTTGAGTCCTCTCTTCAATATGACGAGCTATCTTTGCTTTGACTGCTTCAGTACCCTCTTTGGACACATGAGCGCTTTTAAGAAATGTAGCTACTAGCGACCCAAAAAAATCGATCTTATCACTCGGAAGTGAAGCTTCAATCTTTGTATAAAAAGGATAGACTTTTAAAATTAGCTCTATACCCTGCTCATAAAGCATGGCCGAAATCTGGTCAGAATTTTTGCCCGCAATTCCTGATTCCCAAGCGATATCAATGGATAGCTCATCAGAGGCACGTTTTTCAGGACTTTCGTCTCCAAAACCATGCAACGAAAGAATACGAACAAACGTTTCCCCCTTTTCAAAGGGCGTATGAAGTACTTCAAGCTTCATTCCATTGCTTAAAGTGTACATTTTAGGTGCAAGTTGGACATTAGCAAGCTCTTCAGACTGGATCTCGTCTGAGGTACTTAAAGGAGGAATTTCGCATTGCACTCCACAATAATCTGAGGTGAAGTAAATGGCCAAAAAGGTGATTATCCCTAGAAAGAGTGATAGGCTAATAAAAAATAGAATATAGCTACTTTTTTTCATACTTGCTCCAGATGTAAAATATAATTTTAACTAAGGAGTATTAAGATTGAATAAATTTTCTCGCTTGCTTTTTTTTCACCACTCAGACATAGTACAAGAGCTTCGCCCAGATGGTGGAATTGGTAGACACGCTAGACTTAGGATCTAGTGCCGTAAGGTGTGTAGGTTCGAGTCCTATTCTGGGCATCCCAGGACACTTTCCCGCAAGGGAAGTGTCCTTTATTATTTAAATAGCTCACGATACTTTTTTAGAGCTTCCGAAAATTCTTCTTGAATATTAATGATTTAGTGTGATACAAATTGTTTATGACTAATAACTTATCTTTATTTAATTCGTTTTTTCTTTCTCTTCTCCTCCGTCGGTAGACGGAAACAATACCCCTGCCTCTATATATTCTTATTTTTTTAACTAACAGTTCAAACAAAGCTGCTTTTCAGCTTTAGTTTTGATGTAAAAATCTATTTAGGAGAAGATTTATTATGTCCAATATTATTATTTTTGATACTACTTTGCGAGATGGCGAGCAGTCCCCTGGGGCTACTATGTCTCTAAAAGAGAAATTGGCTGTTGCCGAATTGTTAGATCAAATGGGGATTGATGTTATCGAAGCTGGCTTTGCGGCAGCATCCCCAGGAGATATGCAGTGTATTGATTCCGTCTGCCAGATCGTGCAAAAGGCTACTGTTTGTAGCTTATCCAGAGCTATTAAAGCTGATATCGAAGCCGCGGCAAAATCACTGGAAAAAGCCAAAAAGCCTAGAATTCATACTTTTATTTCAACGAGCAAAATTCATATTGAACATCAGTTCCGTATGAGTGAAGAACGGGTATTAAAGGTTATTGATGAATCAGTGCGTTTGGCGCATTCGCTTTGCGATGACGTAGAATGGTCTGCAATGGATGCCACTCGTAGTGATATCAAATTCCTCATTCAAGCTATTGAAGTGGCTATTCAAGCGGGTGCTAAAACGATTAATGTTCCCGATACAGTTGGTTATAGCCAGCCTATAGAGTATCAGGGGTTAATTGCCACTTTATCAGAACGGTTTCCTAACATCATTTTGTCTGTTCATTGTCACGATGATTTAGGATTAGCAACGGCAAATTCATTAGCAGGCATCCTTGGGGGTGCGCGGCAAGTCGAATGTACTATAAACGGCATTGGAGAGCGCGCCGGCAATGCTGCCATGGAAGAAGTTGTCATGGCGATTAATACTCGATCCGATCTGTTCCCATTTAAAACTAACATTGACACGCGAAAAATTTATAATTCTTCTCGTTTTGTGTCTGCAGTAACTGGTTTTTCAGTTCAAAAAAATAAGGCCATAGTAGGAGCCAATGCTTTTGCACATGAATCAGGGATTCATCAAGATGGCATGCTCAAAAATAGAAATACTTACGAGATTATGTCTCCTTTATCTGTAGGGGTAGTGCAATCCCAAATAGTACTAGGAAAACATTCTGGCCGTGCTGCCTTGAAAAATAAGGCTATTGAATGGGGAGTCCATTTGACCGAGGATGAATTGAAACAAGTATTCGATGCTTTTAAAGCATTATGTGACCGAAAAAAACATGTCACTGAAGAAGATGTGATGGCCATTATTCATGACCAACAGTCTTTGCCTCAACACCCTTTTATTTCCCTTTCTTCTTTTAAAACAGAACAGCATCACCATGGGAATTACTCTGCAGAAGTTGTCGTCATGATTAAAAATCATGAGCAAACCGCTTGTGCAAAGGGTGATGGACCTTTAGATGCCCTTTTTCAAGCCATTAACACTGTTTTAGATGATATTAAAACAAACCTTTTAAATTTTGAGGTTCATAGTATTTCTCATGGGACTGACGCACAAGCAGAGGCAAATATTGTCTTGGAATATGAAGGAAATGCTTTTCCTGGTCACGCACGAGATACAGATACGATTATGGCTGCAGCCCGTGCTTATATTTCTGCATTGAACAAAATCTCAGTGCAGGGAGGAAAGTAGTATGTTAGACAAAAATAGTGGATCAATTTGGATAGATGGTGAATTTGTCCCTTGGCAAGAAGCCAAAATTCACATCCTGACCCATACCTTACACTATGGCTCAGGAGTTTTCGAAGGAGAACGTGCTTATAATGGGAAGATCTTTAAAATGACTGAACATCATCAGCGTCTGCATGACTCTGCTGGGATGCTAGATTTTAAAATTCCCTATGGCGTTGAAGAACTCAATCAAGCTGCAGAAAACCTTTTGAAACTCAATAATCTGAGCAATGCTTACTTACGTCCAGTTGCTTGGTATGGACCTGAGACTCTTAGCGTTTCTTCATTGCGCAATTCTGTCCATGTAGCGATAGCAGCCTGGAAGTGGGATTCATATTTTCCTGCCGACCACAAAGGCATTAAGTTAATGTGGGGAAAATGGATACGTCCAGCGCCCACTATGTCTCCTGTTCAGGCGAAAGCAAATGGTCAATATATCATTAGTACATTAAGTAAAAACAAAGCAGAATTGCTAGGATTCCATGATGCCCTCATGTTAGATTATCGGGGCTATATCGCAGAATGTACGGGCGCCAATGTCTTTATGGTAAAAAATGGGATTTTGTATACTCCTATTGCTGATTGTTTTTTAAATGGAATCACGCGTAAGACTATTATTGAATTAGCTCGAACTTCTCATATTCCATTGGTTGAAAAGCATATCTTGCCCCCGGAAATTTTATTAGCAGATGAGGTCTTTGTTACCGGTTCTGCTGCAGAAGTGCAGCCTGTTATTCAAATTGGTGAACAAGAATTTGAACAAGGTTCTATCACGCAATTCTTAGCGGGTAAATACAGAAATTTAGTTACGAGGGGTATCGATGACTAAAACGCTTTATGACAAAATTTGGGATGATCATGTCGTCCATTCTTTTGATGATGGAACCTTTCTATTTTATATTGACCGCCATATGGTGCATGAAGTCACTAGTCCTCAAGCATTTGAAGGATTAGAGCTTGGGAGACGCAAACTGCATAGACCAAGCAGCATTCTTGCTACTGTTGACCACAATGTGCCCACATTGCATCGAGATAAAGGAATTGATGATCCTGAATCGAAAATCCAAGTGGAAACACTAGACGAAAACTGCCAGAAAAATTTCTTAAAATACTTTGGCATCAAGGATAAAAGACAGGGCATTGTCCATATTATTGGTCCAGAGCAGGGCTTTACTTTGCCAGGCATTACAATGGTTTGTGGAGATAGCCATACGTCTACTCATGGGGCTTTTGGATCCTTAGCATTTGGAATAGGCACGAGTGAAATTGAACAGGTATTTGCCACTCAAACGCTCATCATGAAAAAATCTAAAAATATGCGTATTTGGGTTGATGGCATTTTAGCACCTGGAGTGACTTCCAAAGACCTGATTTTATATATCATCGCGCGCATTGGCATTGCAGGAGGCACAGGCCATGTCATAGAGTTTGCTGGCTCAGCAATCCGTCATTTGACAATGGAGGCTCGCATGAGCATTTGCAATATGTCAATTGAAGCCGGAGCTCGAGCCGGATTAATTGCACCCGATGAAACAACCTTTAATTATTTACATGGGCGCCCTATGACCCCATCCGGCACATTATGGGATCAAGCAAAAGCTTATTGGAAAACACTTTACTCAGATAATGCGAGTTATTTTGATGAAGAGATCAAGCTTCATGCAGAGAACATTATTCCTTATGTTACTTGGGGTACAAACCCTGAAATGGGAGGTCCGATCACGGATCGAGTTCCCGATCCAGAATCTATTTTAGATTTAGATGGGAAACCCGACTTTGTAAAACAAGCCTCAGTTGCCCGCGCTTTAGACTATATGGGATTAAAGCCTGGAACCCCCTTAGAGGGTATTAAAATCGATCAGGTTTTCATAGGATCTTGTACTAATTCAAGGATCGAAGATTTACGTGCAGCAGCTTCGATAGTAAAGGGACACAAAGTTGCCACTTCTGTTAAACGCGCCCTGGTTGTTCCAGGATCCGGACTTGTTAAAGAAGCCGCGGAACAAGAAGGGCTGGATCAGATTTTTAAAGAAGCGGGTTTTGAATGGCGTGAGCCCGGTTGTTCGATGTGTCTTGCGATGAATGCTGATCGTCTTGAACCTGGAGAACATTGTGCTACGACCTCTAACCGTAATTTTGAAGGTCGCCAAGGGCGAGGAGGTCGCTCTCACTTAATGAGTCCTATTATGGCCGCTGCCGCTGCTATCACAGGACATATAATAGACGTTAGAAAGGTGATGTGAGGAAACCATGGAAAAATTTACTATTTTAACTGGACAAATTGCCTATCTAAAGTTATCGAATATCGATACAGATATGATAATTCCCAAACAATACTTAAAAACAATTAAACGCACTGGACTAGGCAAGTATCTATTTGCAGAAATGCGTTATGATCGAAATGAGGAAATCATTGAAGACTTCATTCTAAATCAGCAGCCCGATACTAAAATTCTCATAGCCGGAGAAAATTTTGGATGTGGTTCCAGTCGAGAGCATGCTCCATGGGCACTGCTTGATTTTGGGATCAAAGCTGTCATTGCTCCGAGTTTTGCGGATATATTTTATAATAATTGTTTTAAAAACGGGATATTGCCAATCAAATTATCTCAGGATGATATACAAACTTTAATTCACTATTCTGATCTTACTATCAATCTTGAAGAACAGACTGTTAAAGCGAATAAACATACTTTTTATTTTGCATTAGACGAACATCGCAAAACCGTTTTGCTCAACGGTCTCGATGATATTGAAAAAGTATTGGAATATAAATCTAATATTTCAGCTTTTGAAAAAAAACATTTTGAAAAATTCCCTTGGTTAATTGGAAGTAAATCATGAAAAAAATATTGCTATTGCCTGGAGATGGGATCGGCCCTGAAATTATGGAGCAAGCCAAAAAAGTGCTCGCATGCTTTCCAAATTTATTTGAATGCGAAGAAGGCTATATTGGCGGGGCTGCCATAGACAAATTTGGCAACCCTTTCCCCGAAATCACACTAAAACAGTCCACGAAAGCTGATGCTGTGCTTTTGGGAGCTGTGGGAGGGCCTAAATGGGACTCCCTTTCTTCAGAAAATCGCCCCGAAAAAGGACTTCTTGCTATTCGCAAAGCTTTAGGTCTATATGCCAATATCAGGCCCGTTGATATTTGGAAATCACTGATTGATCTATCTCCATTGAAGCCTTCTTTGTTGAAGGACGTCTCCTTTGTAGTTGTGCGCGAGTTAACAGGGGACCTTTATTTTGGCACCCCTCGCGGTTATCGTGTAGAAAAAGGGTCTCGAATAGCTTTTAATACCATGATTTACTCGGAGGAAGAAATAAAACGGATAGCTCATACAGGATTTACATTGGCTAGAAACCGCAAAAAAAAACTTTGCTCCATCGATAAATCAAATGTATTAGAAGCCATGGTACTTTGGCGTGAAATTGTTGAAGAAGTCCATCGCGACTATAAAGATATTGCTTTGAGTCATATGTATGTCGACAATGCTGCAATGCAAATCATCAAAAGACCTGCCGATTTTGACGTTATTTTAACGCCAAATATGTTTGGGGATATACTTTCAGATGAAGCCGCTGTATTGTCCGGTTCTTTGGGTCTATTGCCTTCAGCGTCTCTTGGAATAAAACATGCATTGTATGAACCTATTCATGGAAGTGCACCTGACATTGCCGGAATGGGTATTGCTAATCCTATTGGAATGATCTTAAGTGTAGCTATGATGCTGGAAACTTCTTGTGACTCTGCAGACCTAGCATTTAAAATACGTCATGCAGTAGCAGCGGTATTAGATGCAGGACTCCGCACCAAAGATATTTGGTCAAATGGGATGGCCCTTGCATCAACCGATGAAATCGGAACTAGGATCGCCGAAAGTATTTTAACCTGAGTTTTGAGCGTAACAACCCATTTATCCTATTTTACAGGAGGCTTCAACTCAAAGGTTAGTATGGTAATATTATCTGTGGATCCGCTTACGAAAGCACCTTTAATGAGTTTGACATGAGCCTCATTTTTGTACTTTAATAAAAATTCTGCTGCTTGTTTAGAGGAACAGACATCCCATAAGCCGTCACAAGCTATCAATACCCAGATACTTTCATTATCTTTAAATTCAATATCATGACACGTGATCTTGCAACGAGCGGAAAGAGGATATTCAGGGTCTCCTACAGCTCTCGTGACTCCAATATCCCCTGAGGTATCTTTAGATATGGGTTCAACCCGACGTCCATCAGTTTTGCCTCCTCGTTTTTCAATGCCCTTTTGCGCATGGGGATTCGTCGGTTTTGAATCTTCAGAAATTTGTCTAGTCTCCCCGGATGTACACTTTATTGCACGGGTATCTCCAATATTTGCATCCCAAAGCTGCCCATTTAATACCATGGTTAGATTGACTGTAGTTCCAGATAATTCTGTATAGGTGTACCGTTCTGTGCGGGTAAGTTCAAAATATTTATCATCTAAATCAATATAAGTTTGCTTAAGGGCATTCTCTATCCCTAATTTAGACAATCCATCTTTATTAAATTTTTCTAAATTTGCTTTTAAGTAGCTATCAGTATTAGCTGCTACAAACTTTGCAGCATCATCTCTTAATCCATGGCCATCAAACACTCCAAATAGTTGAGCTTTATACTCCTTGCCATCTCCTAATTGAATAGTAATCTCTTTGACAAGACTAAAATCCTGCTGCTCTGGTTTACGTCCTTGGATCGTAGCAAGATGGAAAGGAATGCCGCCAATTTCTCCGCTATCAGCGGGATTTGCTGGGTGAATCGTTAATTCTTCTACTTTCCTTCTTAAAAAGCCTTGATATTTTGTTTCCGTGTTTTCATCGATGACTATTCTGCCCTCCTTTTCATTTTTCATCTGTTCATCTGCCTCATCTTGTCTATTTTTTAGGCTAGTGAGCACTTCTTCTTCATTTGTATAAAGGCCATGTTCAAGATCATAATTTTTAGCCCTATAGGCATCAACGTCTCGCTGGACTCTTTCTTCACGGTCCAATTTAGGTTCTGCTGGTTTTTGTTCTGGAGCAGCAGCTGGCGGCACTGTCGAAGAAGAGGAAGTTGCTGCAGCTGGAGGCACTGCCGAAGAAGTGGAGGCTGCTGAGGCTGCGGTTTGTTGCTGAGGAGGAGGGGTCGACTCTTTTATGGGTGGCTTTTCCATTGAAGGAGCACGTTCACCCCCAGTTGTATAGAAAAATACTTTTGTAATGGAATCGTTTTGAAGGGCATTTAACTCATCTGACTGTATATAAACCTTAAGTTTTTCTATCCTCCCCTGCGGATTTTCCTTTTCAATGATCACCTCTGTGTAAGACGAGAGATGAAATACATCGCGCCAAGGTCTCTCTACTCGAAATTTAAGGGTTGTCAAATTTTCATTTTCATCTCTTAAAAGCGCTATTCCTTCGTTTTCACTAAAATTATCAGTTTTTAGATGAAGTTCTACTGGGCTAGCCCCGCTAAATGGTGAGGCTGGTGAGTTCGGAAAAAAGGATGACATAATAATACCCCCTTTATTTCAATAAAAAAATTAAATTACTCGACTACTAACATTATTATATATTAATTAAATAAAAGCAAAATTATATAAGTCCGGATATTCTATTTATTCTTCTCTTAGCCCACTATTCCTTTTTAATTATCCCTGTAGTATTTTTCTGGTTGAGCTTTTTTTTTAAGTCAAACACGTTCAGGAAGTCATATGATCAAAACTGTATTGTCTATTTTCATGACTTGCTTTTGCTTGCAAGTAACCGCACATGAAGCTGAACTGCCATTATATTTCTGGGATGCACGAGCAACACAAGGATTTTCTAATTTTGGAGATGCATTATCAGAGGCTTTAACAGAAAGAATACTAGGTCATAAAGTGCGTGTAGTAGAGAGTCCCATTTGTAACGAAAGAAAATTACTCGGAATGGGATCTATACTTAATTATGCTCAAGAGAATGATGTGATTTGGGGTACAGGTGTTAATGGGAAAACACCTATGAGTGCTTATGCTTTTACTAACTTAGATGTGCGTGCCGTAAGAGGTCCACTAACAAGAAAGTTCTTACTTGATAGAGGAATAGCGTGTCCAGAGGTCTATGGCGATCCAACCTTGCTATTGCCATTGTTGTTTCCAGAATTTACAAAAAATCCGAATCCATCAAAAGAGTATATTGTTATTCCACATTATTCGGATGAGCCACTCTTTTTATCAGAGTTCAGTACGGTAAGCGTAAAAGAACCTTGGGATCAGGTCGTCAATAAAATACTTGATAGCAAATTTGTCATTTCAAGCGCACTTTCTGGGGTAATTGTTGCCGAAGCATTTGGAATCTCAGCGCGCCTATTAATCATTGAGAATGCGAACAACACTGAAAACTTATTTAAATATCAAGACTACTATTTTGGAACAAACAGATTTGATTTTAAATATGCCACTACTGTTGAAGAAGCTTTAAAAATCGGCGGAGAGCCATTACCTCAGTGCGATCTTAAGAAGCTTTATGAAGCATTTCCTTTTGAATTTTTTAATATAGAATCTTTTTCTAGTTACACTGAAGGCCTTTACACTGTTACTCATATCTTTGAAGATTCAGACACTGTTGATATTACCGTTCGTTTGCCTCAAAAATTTCAACAAAAAATACAAAAAAAAGTTATTTCTTTAAATGGAGTTAAAGCACAAATCAAAGAGATAAAACTCGAAAAAAATGAAATTGATCAAATTCAGGTCATTGCAAGAATCTCCAAAAAAATCTTTTTAAATTCTTCTCTCATTCATCTTCATACAGGCAGTAAGATAAGCTTAGGCATGGTTTCAAGTGATCCCGATAAATGGTTACTTAATGGAGAACCTATTGGCAGAGTGATATTGAGAGATGCTAAAATTGCCAAAGAGCATGGATATTTAGAAGAGTTTATCTTTGAATGTTCTCAAGATCAGTATCAGCAGATTCGTCATTTAAAATACATTGGTCTTGATGGTTCTGGTTTTATTATTCAACGTATCGAAGAACAAGACAAACGGTATTATTTATCTGTTCATGCAGGCCGATTGACTAGAGAGAAGACAATTTTTAACCGAAATACCATTGCTATTGGCACTGAATGCACATTATCTTTACCGTTTAAGAGTTATGTGAGGATCGACAATTGATCTGAATATGCATCTTAACCTAAGATGCTGGTCAGAAAATTAAGAATTGGCAAAAAGGTAATGCGTTATGAAAAAAGAAATTATAGCCAAACTGACAAAAAGTTTTGAGGAATCAGCTCATATTGAACAGGATGTCGAATTTTGGATGGCTAGAGATATTCAGGAGCTTCTTGAATATGACAAATGGAGCAATTTTTTAAATGTAATCGAAAAAGCTAAAATTGCTTGCGAAAAATCCTCTCACATAGTTGCAGACCATTTTGCTGACGTCGGAAAAATGGTTCCAATTGGTTCTGGAGGCACTAGAGAAATTCAAGGTATGCCTGTTACCTCATTGCTCAAAATGGAGATCCAAGGAAAGCATCAATAGCTTTTGCTCAAAGTTACTTTGCTCTTCAAACCAGAAAACAAGAGTTACTTGAAAAAAGAATAGAAATTGTTGAACGGCTTGAAGCTAGACAAAAGCTATCTCAGACAGAAAGAGAATTGTCCGCAACTTTGTATGAGCATGGAGTTGATGACCAGGGATTTGCGCGCATAAGAAGCAAGGGAGATCAAGCCCTATTCGGTGGTTTTACTACCATTCAGATGAAACGCAAATTAGGCGTTCCAGAATCACGACCTCTAGCTGACTTTTTACCCACAATCACTATCAAAGCTAAGGACTTTGCTGGAGAAATCACACATTTCAATGTGAAAAAAGAGGGACTTCGAGGTGAGGAACAAATCGTTGAAGAGCATGTAAAAAACAATCAAGACGTGCGAAATTTATTAGCAAAAAGTAATATTTTGCCTGAAAAATTGCCGCCTGAAGAAGATATTAAAAAACTTGAAAGACGGATTAATAAAGAAAACGAAAAATTAGTAGATAATATCAAAGCGTTACCTGAAGCATCAAAGTAATAGGAACATTTATGAAGCTAAATGAATATAAAAATCCAAATAAATCTGACGAGCATTTTCAAGCAATATACAATTCCTGCAATAAATTATTTGCTTCACCAGTATTTCATGTTCTGCAGCTTGATGAATATTATGATACTCCTGATGGGCAACTTAAAAACAAGATCTACGGATACTTCTCATGGTTTTTGAAAACGGTAGTAGAAGTATACCATTTTTCCTTCTTCAAAACCGTGATAAATTTTACTATCACGAACACCTGTAAATTCAAAAAACAGAGATCTCCAAAAATATGAAACACGTTTATTAATAGCTTCTTTTTTTTGATCTGAAATTTCATTTAAGGCTTGTAAGATATTTGGGGTAATATTTTTCTTAAGAAGAAGTTTTAAGGGACTACTCATAAAAATATCATCATCTTTTTCCATGGATTTCACGGTCCTTAGATCTGCCCAAGAAAAAATTCCTCCAGGTTTCAAAACACGATTAATTTCAGCAACAAAGGCTTGCATATTTCCATAACAATGAGATGACTCTACATTAAATATGACATCAAAATGATCATTTGGAAAGGGAAGTTTTTCTGCGTTTCCCTCTACAAAAGAAAGATTGTGATGATGATAAAATTGATTGCATAAGTCGATGGCATTCTTAGCAAAATCAACCCCGATAATAGAAGATGGGGCTAGGTAACGTGCTACATAATCTGCTCCCCCACCTCTTCCAGATCCCACCTCTAATATATTTTTTTCTTTTACATCGATATCAGAAAGTGTGTAGTGATAGAGTTGAATAAATAAGCGATTTTTCTCATCTTCTTCATTGTTTAGAGTAAGTAATGGCTCGCTGTTAATAGGTGCATATCCATAATTCATGAATCGCCAATCTTTCTTTTTATAGGAACTAGCAAGTTTTTGATACCATCGTTTCCATAGCCATTCTTCAATAGTAGGAGAAAAAGAGGCCAGTAAGAAAAATAAACGAATGAGCATGTTAACCTTATGTTAATTTTGAAAAAAAAAGAGAGCCTAGTCAAGATACAAATTGCTAGCCAATCTTTCATTGCTGAAGGTTATCTAAGTTCTTTATTTCATCAAATGAAAATGTTATTGTTCCTTTTCTCAATCATTAAGGGAAGATATGAATGAATTTTTTAATAAAGTCGTGGTAGTCACAGGTGGCAATAGTGGTATTGGAGAAGCTATTGTAGACAAGTTTAACGAACATGATGCTAAAATTGTTATTTTTGATCGAACCGATCTCAACAAATTGCAAACCCAATGTCAAGTGCTGAAACAGGCTATTTTTATTCAGGGAGATATTAGGAATTTAACAGATATTGAAAAACTATATAAAGAAACAGAAAAAGTATTTGGGAAAATTGATGTCCTTATTGCAAATGCTGGAATAGGGGGTAAACGAGTCATCGATGAAGTAGATGAAAATTTTTTTGATGATATTGTTGATACAAACTTTAAAGGAGTTTACTTCACTATTCAAAGGGCTATACAGTACTTAAAAAAGGGCTCTTCTGTTATTTTGACCTCATCTGCAGCTCATCATGTGGGTCTACGTAATGATAGTGTTTATTCCTCTACTAAAGCAGCAATAAGTGCCCTTGCTCGTAATTTCGCAGCCGATTTAATTGAAAGGGGGATAAGGGTAAATGCTATCTCCCCTGGATATACAGATACGCCAATTTTTGACAAAATTAAGAATCATTATCCCGAAAAAATCGAAGAATTTATAAATAATATTCCTGTTGGTCGTTTTGCTAATCCCTCTGAAATAGCCGAAGCTGTTCTTTTTCTCGCTTCAGCAAGATCTTCATATATTGTTGGTACTGATTTAGTCATAGATGGTGGAGCGACGACAATTTATCCCCTTTAGCATATGAGAAAAGATATCATGTTAGTTAAGGTATAGCTGTCAATTAACTCATTGCTCAAAATGAAGATCCAAGGAAAGCCATTAATATCCCATATCAAGTTCTTGTGCTTCATTGGCTAATTCATCTAAAGTTATTAGCAAAGCAGAAGCTTCTTCACGGATGCCGGGGCTATCACGTAAACATTCCATTTTTCTTAAATGGGTACAAGTATTAGAAGAATTTACCCTTATACTTCTGGGATGTACAAGCACTTTTGATTTTTCATGTAGGAAACTGTCATTTTGTGACAACATCTTGCAAAGAAATACAATTATTTCATATTATTGAATAAGAAACAGTCAATAAGTGCCAGTTAACAGCAGGTTTTTATGAATCGCTATTTTCTTGAAATTTTATTGAATTGGTCAAAGCCTTATATCTCAGGAATTGATTTACACCATATTTTAGATAAGTCTGCCGACTCTCGCCAAGCCATCATTAAAAGAACTATCCGCAAGGGTTACCTTATTCCCATTCGAAGAGACTTGTATTTAATTAAAAATGCCAAGAGAGCTCTCATAAATACTTTTGAAATCGCTACAATTATTTATGGCCCTTCTTATGTAAGCTTTGAGTCTGCACTAAGCTATCATGGATGGACTCCTGAAGCTGTAAGAACAACAACCTGTGCATCGGTTAAAAGAGCTAAAGAATTCGAAACGCCTGTTGGAATCTTTTCGTATGAACATATTCCCATCAAGGCTTTTTCTTTTGGAGTTGAACAACATCAACAAAATGCTTTAACTCTGTTTATAGCATCTCCTGTAAAAGCTCTTGCAGATATGATCTATGCAAGAAAACGAACTTGGAACTCAATTAATGACCTTTCAGAGGATCTTCGTATCGAAATCGAAAGCTTTCAAGATTTCGATAAAAAAATGTTTGTTGAACTTATCAATGAATATCCAAGTCCTAGAGTAAAAAAGATGCTTAATATTTTGCTAAAAGGATTGTGATCATGACTATCACAATTATTCAAGAACGGCTTAAAAGTTACAATTCTCTCTCTAAACAAGAAGAACTTAGCGCTTTAAAAGAGATCTATCAAGAAATTGCATTGGCTGGTTTAGCAAGGAGTGATTTTTTTAAATTGGCTGCTTTTCAAGGAGGAACAGCTCTAAGAATTGTGCACCAATTAAAAAGATTTTCAGAAGATCTAGATTTTATACTTTTAAAGCCCTCGGATTCATTTCAATGGCAATCATACTTAAAGGCTATTGAAATCGAATTCAATTCCTTTGGTGTAAATCTAGAAATTAAAGAGCGTGCTGATGCTAAAGGAGCAATTAAGACAGCATTTTTAAAAGAAGACTCCTTTGCTAAAATCCTTGAGCTAACCTATGACAGACTGCCCTCAGATGAACAAAAAATTACAATTAAGTTGGAGATTGATACAAAACCTCCTGGAGCTTCTAACTTTGAAAATGCCTTCCTAAGCTATCCTTATCCATTCTCTATTCTAATACAGGATTTTCCAAGTTTATTTGCAAGCAAATGTCATGCATTGCTTTGTAGAAAATATGAAAAAGGCCGAGATTGGTTTGATTTCCTCTGGTATTTGTCGAGAAGAACACCTATTAATTACCTTTTACTCAAAAATGCACTCTATCAGGCAGGACCATATAAAGAGCAAGAGATTCCATACAGTAAAGAATGGCTTTGCAAAGAACTTGAAAAAAAAGTCTCTGACGTAGATTGGAAGTCAGCTAAGCGTGATGTTGAAAATTTTCTTCGATCGGAAGAAAGAAAATTTGTTGAAAATTGGAGTAAAGAATTCTTTCAAAAGCAAATCGAAAAAATAGAGTTGGTTGTATCATAATTTGTATTTTGGAACAAATAGATTTGATTTTTGAAAACGGTATTAAATATGACATCAAATGATCCATTTAGAACCGTATCGATTTTTCTTTTTAATCCCTATTCAGCAAGACAGAAGCTTCTTCATCGGAAAGTAAATGATCAAATGTAGAATGAGTCCACTGTATCTCGGCAATTTCTTGGTTGAAATTTGCAACTCTTTGGTCACTATAACTATAGCGCAATCCAATAAAATGCATATTTCTTAACTCTACACTTTTTTCTACGTCTTGAAGGTTATTTTTTTTATCATTTATAAAAACAACATCCTTTGGATGATAGTTGATCATATCAAGTAATTTAATTAGAGCTTCCCCTTTTGATGTTCCTGAAGTAAATAAAATACCTTGTCGGTAAAGCACTCCGTTCTGTCCATTAATAAAATAACTATCTTGATCGGAGGGAGCTGTTTTAGATAAATCAATGGAGAGTGATTTAAGCTGAACTACAGTTCGGGTAGCTAAAGCCAATCCTTGGGTAGTCAAACCCATTATCACTATATTTTCTTTTTGCATATCATTGATAATTTCTTCAGTGCCCTCTTCTACAATCTTGACATTTGTAATATGCCTAATGGCCTCCCATTCAGCCAAGGCCTGATCTAGAGCTAAAAAGTGGTCTTTTTTTAATTGAAAATGATGATCTAATCTAGATAAAAACCAAGCATCTGTTCCTAATGTTTGAACGGGAACTAAAAGAGTATCATCAATATCAAGAATGACTAAGGTTTCTGGATGAATGTGATGTGTGATCTCTTTAAAGTTTTTAGTTTCAATGATTTCTCCATTAAGATAGCTAGCCAGAGAAAAGCAAATTAAGAGAAAATATCCTTTCATAATCAACGCTCCAAAACAAATCTAAGCGATGAGATTAGCCAAACATCTTTAATTTTTCAATTAAAAGCTGAACCATATAATGGTAAAAGTTGATTACTTTTCTTGAAAATTATGCAGTGTTGACATATACCTAGCGAGTTATTCCGTTTTTTGTCTCATGAGTAAGAGGAAATGATGTCATGAACAGATTCAATGAAAAAGTAGTTATTGTTACAGGTGCGTCGAGAGGTATTGGGCGTGGAATCGCTCAACTATTTGCCGGAGAGGGCGCCAAGGTTGTTTTAGTGGGTAGGGATAAAGTACAATTGAAAGCGGTTAATGAAGCTATCCAGAAAAGTGGTGGAGAGGGTTTCATTGTCCAAGGGGATGTGAGTCGTTCTGAAGATATGGAGAGGATGGTTCAGGAGGCTATAAGATCCTATGGAAGGGTAGATATTCTTTGTCATAACGCAGGGATCTATCCTCATGCTAGGCTTGAAAATATGTCTTTACAGGAATGGGAAAAGGTCATCCAGGTGAATTTGACAGGCACCTTTTTGGCTGTGAAAGCCTGTATTCCTACGATGAAGGCTCAGGGTTCAGGCAAAATTGTGATAATTTCGTCCATTTCTGGTCCACAGACCGCTCTGCCTGGATATTCGCACTACACAGCATCAAAGGGTGGAGTAACCGGCTTTATTCGCACGGCAGCTGTGGAACTAGCTAAGTATAACATTAATATCAATGCGATTGAGCCTGGAAATATCATGACGGAAAGCTTTGATGCAATTGGGGCGGAACATGTGAATAATATGCTTAGAGCTATTCCTTTAGGCCGTATTGGAACTCCAGAAGATGTGGGTTATGCTGTGATGTTTCTGGCTTCAAAAGAATCTAATTACATTACTGGCCAAAGCATCATTGTAGATGGCGGTCAAACTTTGCCAGAAACTCACTATGCTGAGTATTAAGAGCTCCAGTCTTTAGGAAAAGCAATGAATTTGGCTCGGCAGTAGGGTGATTTTGGAATGAGGTAGTAAATAGCGTAATTTGTAAAAACTTTTTGTAAGTTCTTTTTGATGTACCCATGGGAACAGGCGTGATTGCCATAGCTATCATAAGCTATTTCTGGTCTTCCAGGTACTTTGAAATCGTCAATGACTATAATGCAGTTATCTTTATGGGTCTTGCTAATCTCTTCTAATTCATCTAGTAAAGGCCAGTAGGATTGCCAATGGGCATCCAGATAGAATAGGATGCGCTTATCTTTCAATGATGGCAGCAGCTCTTTAAGTACTGCCTCAGAACTTCCTAAATGGCAATGGACATTATCTATTCCGCTTAATCTCTTCTGCGTCTGATAATAAACAGACTCTACGATTTCGATCGTGTGGACCTCATCAAATAATAGAGAAAAGAGCGTAGTGGTACTCCCTTGACTTGTTCCGGTCTCTACAGCGACATCAATATGAAAATCGCGCTTAAGAAGTGCGAAAACAGGTGTTAACTCAGGCGCATAATTAAAGGCGCAATAGCCTAATAACCAAGGATCATGCTCATAGTTGAAATTATGGATGCTTGTCTTAAATCTACTAAAATCAATAACTTGAGGAAGCTGACTAAATTCGGAAGAAAACAGGGTTATTGAGCCTGAAAAAAGAAAAAATAGAATAGATTTTAGCATAACAGCCCTCCTTATTATCCTGGAGATCTATATAAGCTATTTTTTTAATTTTTGTCTATTTAACTTGGGGCTTTTCTTCCGAAGATGACAGAAAGAAACTAGACATAATTACACTCTAATATTAATTCAAATAAAATCCAATAAACAATTAACTAAAGTTTTTCTCTTTTAATTCCCAGCAAATTTTTACTTTGACAAAAATAAATTTTATTTTTACCTTGAGCTTTCAATTCCTTCAGCTAGCTTTAGGAGGCCCAATGAGAGGATTACGCACTTATATAGCCAATGGCTTATTTATTTTATTATTCGCTGGAAACACAATTTACGCAGAGCACTCTAAAGAAAATTTCGGCTCGCTAGATCGTAGACACCTTCCATCCCTATTTCCCCCACCTCCTGCAGGTCCTCCTGGTCCTGTCGGACCTCAAGGTCCTCAAGGTATTTCTGGACCAACTGGCCCAACAGGTCCTACCGGTCCTTTAGGTCCTACTGGTCCTGTAAGTCCTACAGGTTCTATAGGTTTTACTGGCCCGACTGGTGCAACAGGCCCAACTGGTGCAACAGGACCCACAGGTGCAACAGGTCCCACAGGTCCCACTGGGCCACAAGGTATTATAGGTAATACCGGCCCTACAGGGCCACAGGGTATCCAAGGTATTACAGGCCCTACCGGACCACAAGGCATCCAAGGGATTACAGGAGATACCGGCCCTACAGGACCACAGGGTATCCAAGGAATTATTGGTGATACCGGCCCTACGGGACCACAGGGTATTCAAGGCATTACAGGCCCTACCGGACCACAAGGTATCCAAGGTATTATTGGTAATACTGGCCCTACGGGACCACAAGGTATCCAAGGTATTCAAGGTATTACAGGCCCTACTGGACCACAAGGTATCCAAGGTATTACAGGTAATACTGGCGCTACAGGTCCTACGGGTCCCACTGGACACCAAGGTACTCAAGGTATTACAGGTAATACCGGCCCGACAGGTCCTACTGGAGCCATTGGTATAACAGGATCGACTGGTCCGACGGGTCCACTAGGTCCTACTGGTCCTAATGGAACGTTTATCAATGGTATTAGCAACTTTATCTCTGCAGTCGCAAATGGAGGAGCCTTTAGTGACCAAGCAGTCGCTACAAGCAGTCCTATATTGTTTAATACAGTAACGGATTCTGCCGGAGCTATTGCATTCACGCCTGGTACCGGAGTATTTACTGTTACCAATACTGGAGATTATGAGGTGACTTTTGGCGCAAGGTTTACAGCAAGCCTATTAGACCTTAACCCAACAATAGCTTTGCGGGTGAACGGTACTGAAGTCACAGCAAGTCGACTTGCGGTCTTTAATGTGGCAAGCGCTGTCGGTGACTGGGCAGCTGCGTCATTGACCTTTAATGTAAGTACACCGGGTACTACATTTGAATTGATCAGTAGTTCATTGAACACTATTAATACCATTACACTAGTAGATCCATCAGGAGCTACAACTAGTGCATTTATGACCATTAAGCAAATTAGATAGACTATCTAAATAAGCCGTGCAGAACTGAGGTTTTGCACGGCTTTTCTTTTTTACTCACCTTCCAGATCGTGAACCAGGAGAAAAATTAAACGCAAAGACGCAAAGGCGCAAAGAAATTTATTTAAATAAACTCTTCTTTGCGCCTTTGCGACTTTGCGTTTAATTAATCTTCGCGACTTCGTGTTACCAGATGTAGGGAATGAGTCTATAAGGAACTTTTTGGGAATAGGCTTCCCAGGCTTTTCCATATTTGTCGTGGCAGCGTTTTTCATCTCTGATGCAGCGATGCACAAGCAAGATTGTCAGAAAGATAAAGTAAAAGTAGGGAAAGAGGTAGTCAATTCCACAGGCAAAGCTATAGGCGAAGGAGAGGAGTAGATCCCCTGTGTAGTTCATGTGGCGAGAGACCTTCCACCAGCCCGAAACGAGTAATTTTGACTGTCGTAGGGTGTCATCTTGAGTGATGTATTGACAGGGAATAAAGTTAGGTTCTTTTCCCCAGATAAGCATATTACCATCAGACTTTCTGAATTTGTCTTTTTGATTATTAGAGGAGGCAAAGATATAAAATCCGATTAATCCAATGGCTAGAGTGAAGAGTGCGTAACTGAATGATAAATCGATAGGGTTAAAGACTAAAAAGAGAGCTTGGAGAGTATACATGTAGGGAAGCCAGACGCAGTCTCCCCAGGCAAGCATCCAGCCAAAGTGGTCGTGGTGGATGTCCATGGTTTTTAGGTACCAGGCCTCTTTCCAGTAGAAGTAGAGGATATAGAGAAGTTGTAGGAGGTTGACGAGGATCATGGAGTTGGTGATGTAACCGTAGAAAGAGTATTGGGCAGAGGCGAAGGAGAGGTTAATCATAGACCAGGCGATGATCCCTGGACGTCCATTAAAAAATAATTTTAAATCAAAATTTCCAATACGAGGATTAAGCTCGATTCCCATAAAAAAATCGTAGATGAAGTTGCCGCTGAATTTTCGGTCTTCTTTGAAGGAAGGAAAGAGGTACGCCTTGGCAAAAACGAAGATAGCTAGAGAAAATCCAAGAATATTCGCAATCCAGAGCAAATCCCCCCAGTTGTCAAAGATGATAGTGGGAGAAAACCAACCTAATCCAAAGGCGCCTATGATGAATAGAATGTGAGAGATAATCCAGGCCTGTAAACCATTGATGTTATAGCTGTGGCTATAACCTGAGGGAGTTACAGAGCCTACACACTCCCCTCCTTGGTAGTTAGGAATCCATTTGTGAAGACGGTCAGGAAGCATGGCTAGTAAGATTTGTAGAGTAAGCCAGACTCCCCAAAGAGCTGCAGCATTAAGAGATAGGGTGGGAAAATGATTAGTTTCCCCATTGAGTATGGCCTCTATAGGAGCGGTTAGAGAGCAGTTGAAATAAAAAGCGGAGATGTAAAAATAGACGACAAGGAGAGGAGCAAAGATTAAAAGCAGAAGAGTTACCAAAAATGTCGGAAGGCTTACTACGGAGGCCCTACCCCAGATATGCCCCTTAAGCTTCTCTGTACGCTCTAGCATTTTTACCCATAAATGTTTAAGTTTAAAATTTTAGATATACAGATATGAAAAATAAAATGTCTTCGAAAAAAGTACATATTGGAACATCTGGTTGGTCATATCCTCATTGGAAAGAGAATTTTTTTCCTAAAGAGCTAAAAAGCACCGACTGGTTGCATTATTACGCTGGCTATTTTTCTACAGTGGAAATTAATACCACCTTTTATCATCTACCTAGAGAAACCACAGTTAAAAATTGGTATGCACAAGTTCCTGATGATTTTAGATTTTCCATTAAAGCCAGCCGTTATATTACCCATCGCAAGCTGTTGAAAGACTGTAAAAATAGTTTGGAATTATTTTATAAGGTAATTAAAGATTTTAAGGAGAAGACAGGTCCGATCCTTTTTCAGTTACCTCCCTACTTTAGATACAGCAAAGAGCGCTTAGTAGAATTTTGTGCCCTATTAGACCACGATCATCAGTATGTTTTTGAATTTAGACACGACACCTGGTATGTGGATGAGGTCTATGACATTTTGTCCAAAAATAAAATTGCTTTGTGCATTACAGATTTAAATGGCCACTTGACTCCAGAGGAATTTACGTCCAACTTTACTTATATTCGCTTACATGGCCCTAAAAAAGCTTATGAGGGATCGTATGGGCCTAAGGGTATCAGTATGTGGAAAAACAAAATCGAAAAATGGGCTTTAGACAAGTCGGTCTATTGTTACTTTGACAATGATGAAAAAGGGTTTGCAGTCCAAGATGCCGATACGATGCAGCACTTCTTTTAGTCTTGTGTAAATAATATTTTTTTTTGCATAACAGGCCTTTTTGCATCCAAAAGAAAAGGATAGGTTATGTTTAAAAGTTTTATTTTATCTCTAAGCGCTTCTTTAGCATTTGCGACATCAAGTTTTGCTTATCAGACAGATTTTGTCACCTATGACTGGTTAACTAAAATGGGTATTGAAACCAGCTACACTGACCATATCCCTCATTGGAGAAAATTGTTTAATAGCATGAAGGTACATGGATTTTTAGAATGTGGCTGTGGATTTTCAACAGCATACTTTATGGATCACGCCGACAAGGTGATATCGATTGAGTATGTCACTCCAGGCTATGGTGACCTCTGGTATAAAGAATGCTTGAAGCTTTTCAGTGATCGCCCCAACTGGATTCCAATGACATACAATGGAGACCTGCGAAGTAATAGCTTTAACAATGCGTGTGCATACCAGTGCAGTATGCATAAAGATTATGCATTGATTGATTCCAGTTATTTGAAAGAGCTCGATAGACATTTTAAAGTTTTAATTAGACAAGCAAACGAAGGAGGATACCCTATCGAGGTAGGATTCGTAGATCCGGGTGTCTATATCCGAGGAGATTTAGTCAAATTATTACTTGCCAATAAGATACCTGTTGTCGCTGCACATGATACTGCCAGCGACTATGGCACTGAAGAAGAAGAAAACCTCTATGGTTGGAATAAAGTGAATACCCCTGCAGACTATGAGAAGATCTACATACCCTGTGGACAAGGCACTACTTTTTGGATCAACAAAGAGTACCCTGATGTAATAGCCGCAATCCAAAAATATCGAAGTTCTATCCTCAATTATCTCAGAGTTAACGACACTATCTCGCCTGATGAACTCACCCAGTTTGCAGATAATGTTCTTTAAATATTTATTAACTGCTTTGTTAACACTTGTCGGCACACTCGTTGCCGACATTGCAGATCATTTTAAGCCCTGCCTGAATAAAAACGCTCATCACAGCATGCGAAATATCGATTTTATTTACATGATTAATCTGGATGAGCGCCCAGATAGATTTGAGGATTGTTCCAATAGACTAAATCCTTTTGGTGTTTATCCCTACCGTTTTTCTGCGGTTAATGGCTGGAAACTATCCTTAGAGGTCATCAATGATGTAGGCCTAAAGTATGCACCGTGGATTGGAAGTGGCCTGATGGGTACCTACTACTACCTCGATGAAGATCAGACCATCCAACATGCCCACGAACCCATTCAGAAAATAGGCAGAACCTATTTTGGCCATTGCGTATCCCGTGGAGCCATCGCGATTGTTTTAAGCCACTTGTCAGTGCTTCAAGATGCTTTGGATTCTGGCTACGAGACTATTTGGGTTATGGAAGATGACATTGAAGTCATCAGAGACCCCAGAGTTATTCCAGAATTAATTGATAAGCTTGATGCGTTAGTCGGAAAAGGAAATTGGGATATATTGTTTACCGACAGAGATATCAGGAAGAGAAATGGAGAATATAATCCCTGCTATTGGGCCGCTAATCGCCCCAACTTTACCCCATGGAATCCATCCATATTTGCCCAAAGATATGCAGTCAGCCCAGATTTTCAAAAAATTGGCGCGAGATGGGGAGCCCATTCGATGATTTTGCGGCGATCAGGAATGGAAAAAATTCTTCACTTTATCAAAGTGTATCGCATCTTTTTTCCATATGACATGGACTATATATTTCCAACGGACATGGATGGAGACATCCAGCTCTACACAGTGTTTGAAGCGATTGTATCGAATCAAGTCGACTCAACATCGGATAATGGCGGCCCCAGCTACTCTAAATAGCTCACCTTTACGCAAAAACTATTTAATCGCGTTTAAATTTTCTATAAAATAATAAAATAAAATTATTGATTTTTATTTGGTTTTCGTTATAATGGACATAATTTTGTTTATATAGGAGAATTAACATGCTTCAAGCATTAACATTTTGGCAGCCCGCTATTTATCATGATTCGGATTTTTATTATAAAGAAAAATACATCATTAAAAAAGAAACCTTAATTCCCCGTGTTACATTTGTTGTTGGCACTTGTCTAGGAGGTACACTCGCTCTTTTGAGTCAATCTTCTCCGCTTACTTCTCTTGCATTCATCGCCGCTACCGTTCTTCCACCATCATACTTCATGTTTGAGATACGACGAGCAACACATGCGATAAAAGAAAAAGCCATTGAATATTTTAAAAGGTATAATGTAAAATCTGATAGTAATGAGAGTATATACGCCCTTCCTTGCATATCTACAGATCCAGAGTCAATTCGAACTCTTCTAAATTCTGGCAACGAGACTGCCAAAGATAACATGCCCACTTTATTTCCATATATTTTGAAAACGGATGTAGATTATAACGACCCTCGTGCTTTAGAAGCTTTCAAATTACTTATCGATGCGCAAATACCATTCACAGATTATATTGACCTAATTATTAGCCATCCAAACCCTGCATTTGTGACCTACTTTTTAGAAAAAGTTAAACCATGCAACCTTTCTCCTGTAGAGCAAACCAAGTGTTGGTTAAGAGTGAAAGACTATGAAGTTGCTGATCTTCTCTTAAAAAATAAATTTGATATTAATATCGTATCCAACGGCTCAACACCTTTAATAAAAGTTATTAATGCTTTCAGACTCGAACACATAGGCCTGCTACTATCATTTGGAGCGTCTGTTCCCGACAATTATAAGGAAATAATTAGTAGTGTAAAATCCAACAACGAAAATGAAACTAAAAGGCTTGCTCTGATCGAAATTACTTTAGAAAAAGCAAAAGACAAGGATCCCTTAATACTAAATGACCTTCCGTCCTTTTTACCTGATCAACATACTTCTATATTTAATCTTTCTGAGCCGGCTATAGAGATAAGAAAGAGATCCGGAACATTTAAGGTAGCGACAGATAAAATTCTATATCGCACAGCGCTAATACTCTTGACTGGAACGACTATTATGGCAGTAACTACACCCATCTGGCTTTCTTTTGCTGCCGTCGTTGTTGCTATACCTCTTGGTCTTGCCTATATTAATAAAGAAATTTCTAGAGCAATGGCAAAATTAAATGATCTTGCCCTAGAAGAGTTTCGCAAGCCTTTTCCCACACTTCCTGGTGTACTAAAGCACATGCTTCTAAATCCTATTAACCTCGATAGGAACTTGACAAAGTTTGATGCAAGCGGAAATACTTTATGGGGATTGTTAAATATCTATGGCCGCATCGGTACGGATTGGAAAGTCCGAGTAGGATCTAAGAATCTATTTCCCGCTTTCCAACAGCTAGCGGACCGCATTTTTGAAGGCTTGGATTTTGACGACAATAAGAAAAAATATTTTAATATTGCCCTTCACGGACTTTCAGAACATGTAGCCTACCTTTTTGATGCAGGGCTCGTTAAAAGAGAAGATTTTACTCCCGAAGAACAAAAGAAATGTTATACACTAGTGCGTAGTCATTCTCATCAACCGGAAAAGATGATTGCATTACTACAAGCTAAAAACTTTCAAAAACCTGACCAGTTTTAAAAGAATAAAAAAGCAGGATTTGAAGGATCTTTTTTATTAATATGTTTAATAAAATTTTTACTTTACTTTTGTTTAATTGTATTATTCTTAAGATAGCTTTATCCGCTGAAGAAAGTTTTCTTTTAATCGACGGCAAATCTAGTGAAATCGTGCTGGAAATAGGGTCTCATATCGATGAACGTGAGACACCTCGTTCAACTTTTAAAATCGCTTTAAGTTTGATCGGATTTGATTCTGGCATTTTGCAAGATGAGAATAATCCAGTCTGGCAGTATCAAGAAGGGTATGATGACTATTTAGAATCATGGAAACGCCCTCAAACTCCACTTTCATGGATAAAAAATTCTTGTTTATGGTTCTCTAAAAGATTAGCAGAGCGTTTAGAGATGCATAACTTTCAGTTTTACTTAACAGCTTTGGATTATGGTAATCAAGATGCTTCTGGTGGTCTCACGAATGCTTGTTGGTTAACTTCTTTAAAAATATCCCCTAGAGAACAGGTAACATTTATTCAAAAAATGCTTCAACATAAGCATCCCGTTTCTAGCTATGCTATTCAAATGACAAGACAATTATTATTTCTTGAAGAGCTGCCTAATGGATGGAAATTATTTGGAAAGACGGGGAGTGGTTTTTCAAATCAGCCAGATGGCAAAAACGAACTGGGATGGTTTGTGGGTTGGGTAGAAAAAGGAGATGATTTCCTACCTTTTGCTTACAAAATCCGTGAAAATAAAATAGATCCTCAATTAAGAATTCCAAGAGTTAAACAATTTTTAGTCGAATCAGAATTACGAAAGCACCTTGGCTAAAAAAAAATCAATAAATCAAATGTTTTGCTGTATAATCCACCACCACAGAGCTAGTGAGGCTCTATGGTGATTATTCCCATCCTGATTGATAATTAGTGGATATCTGGATAATCAAACTCAGCCCAAATGATATCACCGGGTTGAGGTTTGATTCCATTGTTTTCAAAAAAGTCTATTCCAAAGACACCATAGATACCATTGGACGTAATTTCGACATATCGTTTTGATCGATGAGGGTTAGGACCTATGGCGCCACTACTACCATTGTAGATAAAAAGTTGCCCATTGAGAACTTGCGAAAAAGTATCAGCAAGGACAACGGATTTTTTAACTCCATTTATGATAACGTTAATCGAAGCATGTAATCGTTTAACTTCATCTAATATCCAACTGGGAATAGTAGTTTTCATATTTCCATACAAATCAATCCAAATTTTTGCTTTAATTTTTGCAGGCCGATTCTTTTCATCTTTAATTAAGTCATCCACCTCTCCTAAAAAATCAATTTCAACTAATTGACCCTCAAATCTGGGTTGACGTTCTATCATTGATGCTACAATTTCATTATTACGTTCATTGATAATCGATCTAAAAACTTCTTGACTGATGTGAAAAATTTTTATGTCAGGATAATTGAATTTTTTAAAAAAACCGCTCCCTAAACCATTGTTTGGACCTATAAAGATATTTCCATTTTTATAATTGACAATCGCAATAAATGGATTCACTCCTTTAAGAGTATTTGGGAAAGGAAGATATATTTTTTTTGAATCAGTTACAGCTACTTTTTGACCCTCCCGGTAAAGAGAAGACTGCACAATCCCTAACAAAAAAGCCGTAGCGAATAGCTCGCTTTCATGTGTGACATGTGCATCATAAAATAGCCGATCAGTATAGACTCGCTCATAATTAAGCGACTTTGTTTCGCTAATTGCTTTTTCATTTTCCTTATCTATAGAAAACCGATTGAGAAGGTCCTGTTTTGTATATTTGATGCCTATTTCGCCTGGTGCAATAATTCCAGCCGAAATCCGAAAGGCAGCCTCACAAAACACATCGCGCCCATGAAACGTGCCTCCGACTTTTGTATCTATTCCTGATAGTAAAGTTAATGCATCTATATTAATTTCCCAACAGTTTGCAATAGAGTCTGGAGGACAAACAAATGAAAGCGTCCCATTATCAGGTCCAATAAATAAAACACCATCTTTTCTTAGAACCATTGATCTCGGTTGAGGATGATCGTGATCCAAAGCGTTTCCAACTCCTGGGTCCACAACATGCACAACGATGGCATGAATAGGCATCTCTTTTTGATCCAAATACAAGCCGGATATACCTTTATAAGGAAAACTTTTTGCTAAATGAATCGCCGCGTTAATAGGCGATAAAGGTTGAGCTGAATCATTTATATATATTTCGCGTTGTAGTGTACCCTTCCAGGCTGCACCTGCGATTTCACCACTTGTTTGTAGGTCACCTAACGGTTTATTTTTATTTACGCCTCCTCCAAAATCAGTATAAATAAAAATTTTTGGTCTCAAGAGATTAATTTTTTCAATCGCAGATTGATCTGACAAGATTTTATTGTAAAAATCTGTGAACTTGTTAGCTAAAATTAGCTCATTAGATTCGATTGCTAAAACATGACTAGTTATTGCTAGCCAAGAAAAAAGTATAAAATAAATTGCTTTCATGAAAAATCCTTTAAAAGAATAATTTTTAATATGCGTGCGCTAAAATCCTAAAGCCTTTGAACTTCGATTTTTAGTGCTTAAAAAAAATGTAAATTAACAGAAAAAATAGAAATGCCCACGATGGGGCATCATCATGAAAGCAATAGCAGAAATGTAAGCAGCTACTGAAATTTTTTGCATTTGACCAATGATTAAATGAATCCGACTAAATAATAACGAGTTTTTAGATAAAAAGCAATTCTTTATTTCGCACTTGCAGTTAAAACACATTGCTTTATATTTGATTTTTAATTTTTTAAGAGAATTAACTTGCTTCAAGCAAACAACTTTCAAAAACCTGTCATGTTTTAAAGCATCCCTGGAGGGTTGTATGGAAAAAAAAGATAGCCTTTCCGAAAAGATCGATTTCTCGGACTTTCTGAAGGTGGATATACGCGTAGGAACGATCGTCAGCGTGGAGGAATATCCTGAAGCCAAAAAACCCGCTTACAAATTAGATATCGATTTTGGCCCCTTAGGTAAAAAACGCTCCTCCGCACAGATCACTCATCATTATTCTAAAGAAGATCTATTGGGAAAACAAATCTTAGCAGTGGTTAATTTTCCACCAAAGCAAATTGGAAAATTTGTTTCAGAAGTACTGACGCTTGGATTACCAGACGAAAATGGCACTGTGGTCCTCATTGAGCCAACAAAAAAAATCCCCAATGGACATAAACTGTTTTGAGTCAAACTTTCATTTGAAATTCCATTAACATGGAGTGAGAACTGTGTATTTAGGAAAAATAGTATGCTGTTTTAGCCTCTTCATTACCTCGTTGTATTCTTCTCAAGTGATCGATATCGCTGTGATAGGAGCAGGAGTCAATGGTACTTACACTAGTTGGAAGCTGAGTTCTCTCAAAGGGCAGGATGGAAATCCCCTGCACATAGATCTTTTTGAAGCTACTGATCGCATTGGTGGGAGGCTTTATACACTATTTTTTCCAGAAATGAAACATGTTCCTGTCGAGCTTGGAGGGATGCGTTTTAAGGGCAATCACAAGTATGTTCGAAAGCTTGCTGAAGAGTTAGGGCTCACTGTTGTCCCTTTTTCGTCGGAAGCAACAGATAATTTTTATTACCTTCGAGGAGTACGGCTCAGACAACATGAGTTGATTGAGCCTTCAAAACTTCCTTACAAACTAGCCGAAAATGAAAAAGGTAAAACTGGCTCAGAAATTCTGCTAAATGCTGTGTCCCAAATTATTCCAAATATCCGTTCTCTCACAACGGATGAATGGGCACAAAAAAGAGCTACATTTACCTATGAAGGGAAATTATTAAAAGATCTTAGTTGGATAAATTTTATTTCTTCTCAAATAAGCCCTGAAGCCTTTCAATACCTAGTCGATATAGGCGAAATTTCTCAAATAGGCGACGTTAGTTTACTCTCTAAAGTCGATTTGATGGTGAGTGAACCTAATAATGAAACACTCAAAATTGCAGAAGGATACCAATTAATCCCCTTGCGATTGGCCGAAAAATTTAGACAATCGGGTGGTAGTATACACCTCAACCATCGTCTTGTTCAGATTTTATCTTCAAAAAATCCTGAAGAAGGGTATGAGCTAATTTTTGACAACGGCACTGGCAAAGAAAAGCATTACTTCGCCCGAAAGGTCATTCTAACGATTTCGCCTACTGCGCTGTTACATTTGATACCACAAACTCCATTAGCAAATGACTCTAAACTTCAAACAAATTTAAATTCTGTTTCTCCAAACGAACTGACAAAACTATTTTTTGCATATCATTCTCCATGGTGGCGTAGCCTCAAATTGAATGATGGTTACTCGATAACTTCCATGCCGATTCGCAGTTGTTATTATTTCCCCTCTGAAGAGGATACACAGAATGGAAACAGAAATTCATTATTGCTAGCATCATATCAAGGAGCATTCACTCCTTTGTGGAGATCGTTGAATGCATTCAAGATTCAGACGAATAAAGCAGCCCAAGATATCCCGTCAGATGTTACTGCCGGAAAAAATACAATAGGTCAAGCCCTACATCAGTTGAAGATTCTGCATGGATTAACTGACATTCCAGATCCTTATGCAGCAGCCTTTCAAGATTGGGGTAAACCACCCTATTATGCAGCTTACTATTTTTGGAATGTGGGTACCGACTCTCATCAGGTAGATTTAGAGGTCCGAAAACCCAATGATCGAGAAGAAATCTACATCTTTACTTCAGATTTTTGCGAAGATCAAGGATGGGTAGAGTGTGCGCTTAGAGTTGCCGATCGGTTAATCAATCAATATTTACAAATGTATCTTAGCAACAAAAAAATCAATGAAACAGCGGATTTTTGAAGGGACAAACCGTCTCTGAAGATAGGCTACGTAGATAGGTATCTCTTGCTTGCTTTCAGGGGTGAATAACTCACATAGTTGGCCTTTGTCCAAATATTTCTGTACGACATAACGATGGAGTTTCACAATCCCCAATCCTGCTAAAGCAAATTCCAACATGGTCTGCGCATCATTGACTCTAATGTAGGGTTGCACTGAAACGCTCTTTCCTCTATCGAACTCCACACTATCGTCAGGCCTTCGCATGCTGTGAGTGATATATCGATGGTTCTTCAAATCATCGGGCTTCTCTGGCTTACCAAATTTTTTCAGATATTCAGGTGAGGCGCAATACACATAGGAGGTGTTTGCGATTTTTCTCTGGATGATATCTCCAGAAGCTGAAATACTCATTCCAATGACAACATCCACAGCTTCTGAGTGTAAATCGGGAATGCGCTCTCCCAGCTCTAGATTGAGATGAATATGGGGGTATTTCAGCAAAAAACTCTCCACATAGGGGACAATATACGAAGCGGCAAAATGTCTGCCACTCAACACATGTAAAGAGCCTGAAGGAACAGAACGCATCTGTGAAATCAAGGCGTGAGCCTCATCCGCCTCTTCTAAAACGCGTTGGCATTGAATGCAGTAGTCTCGTCCGACTTCCGTTAATTCTACGCGGCGTGTGGACCTAAACAGTAATTGAACTCCTAGCTCTTTTTCCATCTTCGTGAGTTGCTTACTGACCGCTGCGGATGAAATTCCCAGTTTACGCGCGACGGCGGCAAGTGAGCCGTATTCGGCGGTTAGAACGAGCATTCGCATTTCAGCTAAATCTACCATTATTAACCAAAAGTTATGAATCATTAACCATTATTAGTATTCTAAATAAATAGTTAATTATTTAAAATAGATAGTATAAACAACAAAAGTTCAATAGGTTAAAGAGATGTCATCCACTTCAAAAAAACTATCCATAAGTCTATTAATCGCTCTGGTCGGATTTCCTCAAATTAGCGAAACCATCTACACCCCTGCCCTTCCCGATGTCACCCAAAGCTTAGGAACTACTGCTTACCTGGTCGAAGCTACACTATCCATCTACTTTTTAGGTTTCGCCTTTGGAGTTCTTCTTTGGGGCGCCATCTCCGACTGGATTGGAAGAAAGCCAACAATGTTAATAGGCATCTTTCTTTATGGAATTTCTACTGCACTCTGTGGACAAACAAACTCTATCGAAATGCTCTTGACATGGCGGTTTTTTCAAGCCTTTGGCGCCAGCGTCGGATCTGTCATCACACAAACAATTTTGCGTGATGCATATGATGGATCGGAACGCGCTAAGTTGTTTTCGATCCTATCTGGAGCTTTAGCATTCTCTCCTGCTATCGGGCCACTGCTAGGGGGATTTATCACTCAATTTTTGGGATGGAGAGCCAATTTCATTTTTCTGACTATTTTTGCACTCATTTTATTAGACTGGACTTTTTTCTCTCTAAAAGAGACACGACCTGAAAAAACAGTAAAACTCTCTTTTGCACAACTGAAAACGCTTACTTTCACCATGCTAACTTCGATGCAACTGTGGGGACATATCCTCTTGATCAGCGGAACTAACGGTATTCTTTTTGGATTCTACCAAGAGGCGCCTTTTATATTTATCGAACAACTCGGAATTTCTCCCAGCGCTTATGGCTGTTTTGGATTACTTATCGCTGGAGCCCTAGTAGCCGCATCTCACATCTCTTACCGGCAAAGCCAATATTGGTCAGGAAGTACACTCATCCACATGGGCTCTCTCTGCATTATCTGCGGAGGTGTTTTCTTTGTTCTTCTCGCCATGTCAGGAGTTTTGACTTTTCTACCTCTGGGCATCCTCTGCATGATCTTATCCCTCTTTTCGATATTTTTTGGCATCGGATTAATCATTCCAAATAGCTTAAGCACTGCCCTCAAGTCATATCAGATGGCAATCGGAACCGCCGGCTCTATTTTTGGAGGATGCTATTACATTCTTATAGCGGCTTCTACCTGGCTAATGGGGATGCTACATAATGGAACTATGCTTCCTTTGCCAAGCTATATCACTTTTCTTGGAGCAGTGATTCTAGTGGGGTCTTTCATGTGTAACTCATCTTACAAAATTTATTTAAACGCGAAGATCGCGAAGTAGGCGAAGATTAAACGCAAAGGAGCAAAGGCGCAAAGAAAGCAAATAATAAATTTCTTTGCGACTTTGCGCCTTTGCGTTTAATCTTCGCCTTCTTCGCGACCTTCGCGTTAAATATGTTTTGAGTGAGATAAGTGAGTAAAAGAGAGCTTTGTTCTGTAACAAAGCCCTCTTAAATCATCCTTATGGAGAAATGCTGATAGAATAAGGAGTAGTCAAGGGAAAGCTTGAAGTAGTGACAGTACCCGTGACAGTTGCAGTAGCAATATCGACAATATTAATGGTGTCATTGCTAAAATTGGGAATATAGGCTGTAGAGCTATCGGCAGTAATGCCAAGATATCTTGGAGTGCTAAATGACCCTGTGACGTAGCCCGAAATCGTATCTGTAGATGTCGCTCCTACGCTGATTTGATCTGTACCTTCGTTGATAACGAGCACCCCTGTAGCATCAGGAGTGATGGCTACAAATCCGGGAAAAGAAAAGGGATTGCTACCTACTGAGAGACTTCCTGTAATAGTGCTAGTACCTACATCAATGATATACACCAGGGTATTATTAAAAGAGTCTACATAGGCCTTAGTATTTCCGATAAATGCCGCATAAACTGGATTGTCAAGCGTAAAGCTGCCATTGCTGACATATCCTAGGACTGTATCAGTAGCGACATCAATAACGCTAATATTGTTCCCATTATAATTCACGACATAGGCGGTTGAGCCGTCGGGGGAAAAGGCAACCCCAATAGGAAGATCAAAAGGGAAGCCATTGGCATTGACATACCCTGTGATTGTATCTGTCGATACGTCGATGATCGAAATATTGTTACTAATTTCATTAGAGACATACGCTTTAGTTCCATCAGGAGAAAATGCAACCATAACAGGGGCGCTAAAAGGAAATGTACTACTATCGATTTGGCTTGTGATTGTATCTGTTGAGGTATCAATCACAAAACCTAAGCTTGAAACATCCGTGAGCAAATAAGCTTTTGTGCCACTGGGAGCATGGCGAACATAGATAGGATTAGAGATATTAAATGATCCCGTGTTGACATAGCCCGTTGTGGCATTCGTCGCCAGATCAAAAATACTGATCGTATCTGCAGTGTAGTTAGTCACATAAGCAAAAGGGCTAGCAAATAAGACATGGGATGTAGCCATTAAAAAAAGATAAAGCAATCTTTTCATATTTTTCTCCAAAGTTACAGAGGTAAACAAAAATAGCATTATATTTTTTCTTTTACAGGTCGTTATTAATAAATAAAATAAAAAAATTAAGAGCAAAGTTTTCAGAGACAAAATGACTTATTAGTGGGAACATGCCCCCAAACACTGAATTAATGTTGCCATAAATAGGAGCAGAATAGAAATATCTTC